>Ga0137390_10005611_pt1 | contig 10603 bp, 10 predicted proteins | sample 15con2h24AmetaG_FD_104937 | JGI IMG/M metagenome (GOLD analysis project Ga0137390, IMG submission 104937) | Vadose zone soil microbial communities from Angelo Coast Range Reserve, California, USA - 15con2h2.4A metaG | ecosystem: Environmental > Terrestrial > Soil > Vadose zone > Saprolite... | reverse complement strand
GAAGGCACCGCCACCCGGTCGCTCGTGCTGGCAGGTCAGTTCAACACGGCCCAAAACCGCTCCATGCTGCGACGAGCCCCCCGCCGGGCCCTTCTCATGCTCAAACACATCCCAACCGGGGCCGTGCGAGTCTCCCGCAGGCTCCCTGGAGGCTCAACGGCACCCCGCGACCCCTTGGAGGCCCCTTCGACCCACGTCGGTCAGCCTAATGAAAGGTCCGGGTTAGCCTGTCAGGTCGGCAGGGTCAACCCCTTCTGGAGATGTTCCGGGAGGCGGACCTGATACGCCACCGGTCGAGGTATGCCGAGAACCTTCCGCTGCACCTCCGCACCGATCCCCAGCTTCCCGATGACGGGAACGGCACCCGGGAGCCTGGCCACCAGCCGGAGTACGTAGGAGCCCCTAATGGCGTTCGCGTTGGTCTTCGTGAACCGCCAAGCGGGATTTGTCTGCATGAGGTAAAGACCCTCGAGAAAGGACTGGCTTTGGGAATACTCACTGTGCACGTCCAATTCCAGGGGGGCGAACTTCAGATCTGGACCGATCTTGAACCCCTTGGTAATCGTGCGGGAATCGAGTTGCTGGAGGGGTTCCATGGACCAGGCAACTGGCTCTGGGCTTGCTTCGGATGTGTCGTTGCTTCTCATCGTGAGCTGGAGCCAAGCGGAGGCGAAATATTCACCATTCTCTGGCTTGAAGGTTAGAGCGAACTCTACGGCGCAGAAGCGGAAGCCCGTGGCTTCGTTGCGCAGGAAGGCACGGGTCCGATCATCGAGTTGCTCGTCCTCCCCCACAATTCTCATCCACGGGTCGGCGACGGCCATCCGGTCTCCGAGAGGGCCTTCCGCCGATTCGTTCGCTTGCCCAAGGACTCTCCGAACTTCCGGCTCGAGCACGACGCTTTGCCAAGCCGGCTCCGGAAATTCGAACTCCATAGCTTTTTCCTCCGTTTCCCTAGACCCATGTTCCGACGAACTGAAACGGCCCCCAGTCCCGATACGCGGGAAACTCCTTGCGGGTGAGCGCTTGGGCTTTACCAAATGCGTCAAGGCTGCTCTCCCCCGCTGCCAGATGGTGGTGGAGAGTAGTGAAAAAGCTGCCGGACGCCTCGGTTTGAACCGGCCAGCTTGTGCCGATGATAGTTCTCACCCCGGCGACGAGGAGGCTTGCCGGAAGCCCGCGAAGGTTGTCGGCTCGATCAAACCGGCCAAGCGCAGTCTCGCACGCACTGAGGGTCACCAATTCGAGACCAGAGAGATCGCGGGTGAGGATCTGGTAGGCAAAGAGCCTGCCATCGTCCCTCCGGCCGGGATTGAGGTAGAGGTGCTGGAACGCGGGAGCGGCCACATTGTGCCTTCCGTGGGTGGCAATGTGAGCTCGCTTGGCGTGCTCCAGGAGAGACAGGACGCTTCCGGGTGTGGCCTCTTCATCCGGGAGCGACTTGAGACCGTACTCCCCGGCCACCCTGGCTGCCTCCTCAACAGAAGAGGGGATGGGTGGCAGATGGTGCTGGTTGGGGCCTGTAAATCCACATCCGATTGCGGAAATGGCGACGGACGCGCGACCTGTCCTGGGCGTCGATCTCAAGAGTCCAAGGGCGGGCAGGTAGGTGACAATCCAGCGACCTGCGAGAGGATCGCCTGGCGCTCCGAGGAGATGGTACGGATAGAAATGAAGGGGCCCGTGCGGGACGATGCAAAGGTGGTCCCTCCCACGGGCGCGCGCCTTATCCAGGAACTCCATTAGTGGTGGGCTCAACCGTCCCTCGACTTCGTCCTCAAGAGCCCACTGCGCATCCGAGCTGACCAGGCTCGGGCCAGGGTTCCTCAGGAGGTCCTGGCGCAGGCGGCGGGTGCTCAGGGCTACCTCGCTGAAGAAGGAAGCGTCCTCTCCCGTACCGATAACCAGGTCCCCGGCGGGTAGGCCCGGTACAGAGATGACCACCCGTCGATCCTCTTCGGGACTGACCGCGAGGAGGTGCGTTGCCAGTTGGCCCTCGCCATCCCTGCCTACATAGACATCGACGAGGACCGTCCGATCGCCGAGGGCCTCTCGCACCTCGGGGGTCAGGACATAGGACTCTGACGGTTTGAAACTCGTCCGTCCTCCGCTAGCTGGCCTGGTTGAGAGATCCCTCATGAGGCGCTCGTCAAAGGCGCCTCGCAGGTTGTTGATCCTCTCCTGGGGTGTACTCCCTGCCTGAGCGGTGGCGTCCGCCGCGTAAGAGACGAGCAACATTGCCTCGTCAAGCATCGGCCCCGGAGCGGTCTCTATGGCCCCCGCGTCCCCGGACAACTGAAGCTCGTTGGCTCGGATCCTCTCTAGGAGGTAGTCCGAGTGTTCGCTCCAGTGCCATGGGTGAACGAACTCGCGGACCACGCGCGCAAACATGTTGCCTTTCGCGATCTGCGACACAAGGAGCGACAGCAAGGTTGAGGCTTCGACCGGGACCTCCGGGGAGGCGAGGAACGTAAAGAGATCTCCGCAAATATGTTGGACGATGCGAGTGGTCTTACCGCCGATTTCGGCCTCCGCCAAGGGCGCTACCACCGCTAGACATTCGGCAGCCTCTGAAACGAAAGGTGCGCCTGCCTCGCGAACGGCATCGGCCAACCGACTGAGGCAGTCAAGGGCCATGGTGGGCATACCTATCTTTAGCATGAAAAGCGTGGCCGAGTTGTATCCTGCGAGGGCCGCGCTCCAGTCACTGGAATTGAACGCGTTCACTCCGGCCCCTAGCGACAACACGGCCCACAGCGCCTCGAAAGCGTCGGGGTACTCCTCCCACAGCCAGGACTGGGACTCCGTCAGCGTTTGGAGGAGTTCAAGGCCTCGCTCGTCCTGGTCCCAAGCGTTCGACGCTGCCACGACCCCGACCAATGCCGCGCCGAGTGCCGCGTCGTTCCACCGTTCCTGGGCAGCGCGGCGACGAAGGAGGCGAGCAGCCTCGTCCACGTCCTGCGAGGACAGCTCCCTCCCGATATCTTGGGGCCAGCGCAGCCGGTATCAACCGGATAGTTGCCAAAGCTATGTTGCCAGCGAAGGTTCTCGTCACCGTGCCTTGCCACAAACGGCGCCATCTCCTGAGCCAGTGCGAGAGCCTGGGCCGGATCCTGCTGGGCAAGAAGGAAGAGTTGATGCGCCGCGGTCTCAATGACCGAGCGTGGTCCACTCTGTCGGGCGAAGTCCTCGACGGAGCGTCCGAGCAAGTCCTCGAACAGCGTCACGTTCCGTACTGAGCAAGCATGGCCTGTACGGCAAGCCTCTGTTGGACGCCCCGCTTTTGGTCGAGGTACCGCAGGGCTTGGTGGCAGACCTCGGTTAGTTCGGCCCGAGATATGCGCTCGCCCACGGCCTCCAGCCCGATCAGGGCTTGGGCTCGGGCCTTCAAAGAAAGACCTTTCGCATGGCCCTCATTGAGGCCGGTAGCCTCGACGAGGTACCGGTCGGCGATATGGAGAGCTTCAATGGGCTCCGGCATCCGCCACTCCTGCTCGGAGACCCCAACGAGGTCGTCTCCGCACTCCTCCTGGAACGTCTGGAGCCACTCGGCATGTCGAACCCAGTACTGCCCTTCCAAGCGGCCCACAGTGTAGGGGTCCAGATGCAGGGTCCCCAGCCGGTGACGCAGTTCTGCCTGAAACTTTCTTTTCCCGGACACCTGAGGTTCGGACATCCACCTGGTTCCGAGCGTGACGGCATCGCGCAGAACTCGCCCGTCTGCGATGCGAACCAGGCTCCCCCTTGCGATGTCAAGGGAGTCGAGCCAAACGCGCTCCCGTACGAAGTCTCCCGCTATGGACCTGGGGGCGTACGGGCAGGCTGCCAAAGCGAGTCTCCGGATCATCAGCATGATCCACCAGTCGTCGCCGTGAGCACCGGCTACCGCATACCGGAGCAGGGCAATAGCGTAGACGGGCGAAAGTTCCCAGCCCAGCCGCGGCGTGGCAGCCAAACGTTCCGCTTCGACTTGGGCAATCTCACGGTCGAACACCCGGCTAACGATGACTTCGATGGGACCCCAGCCAACCTGGAACTGCTCCGGGTTGTCTGTCAGCATCAGCTCTACCTGTTCGAGGAATTGCAGCCTAGAATTCACGAAATCGCGGAGGTCGTCTGGCTGCGTGGCCACCTCCCTTCGGAGGGCGGCCACTCGCTCCGGGTACAGCAACCGTGGGTTTGCAAGGAGAACCTTTTGGGATTCCTCGGGAGATGCCTGGGACATCTCGAGAAGGACTGGCAGATCCTCGATCAAGAAGGAACCGTCGGACATCGCACGCCCTTCCCCCGGACGACCAGCGTGGCATTTCGGATGAACAGGTAATTTTAGGCACTATAATCGGCCGGGTCAATGCGATACGACACCGCTCCCCCGATCGAGGGGGGAGTGCTAAGGACCTGAACAGTTACAGTAACAGGCCCGGTCTACGCACTATTGCCGCCAACTACTCGAATCCCTAACCGCCAGTTTTTACGTCACTGTTCCTCAGGGGCCGTAGCGCAGCACGATGCCCTCGGTCCACCCCGCGTCGAGTACAGCCTCCTCGAGATGAAAGAGCGCGGCCGCTGCCTCGAGGTAGTCACGTGGGGGCGCCGGGTCGACCGGATCCTCCTCGCTCTTCACCGGTCCGCCGGTGCGCGCATATAGGGGGAAGCTCTGCGCCACGAACCGCCGCACCCCCACCGCCTGTCCGGCCGACAACAGGTGATCCGTCCCCTCGGTGCGCAAGCGGTTGGTCATCGCGACGCGGTGTTTGAGGCCACGCATGCCCTGCCCTGCAAGTCCAGTCAGCTGATGAACGATGACGTCCGGCCTCGCCTTTCCCACCGCTTCCGCGACCTGGTCAGGATCAAGCGCGTCCGCGACCACTGGCACAGCGCCCATCTCGTCTAGCATCGCGTGCTTCGACTCGCTACGCGTCATGCCATGAACCTCATGACCAGCGGCAACCAGACGCGGCACCAGGTGCTTTCCGATCGCTCCCGTTGCTCCTGCCACAAACACTCTCATCATCCAACACCTTTCTAGAGGATTCCTTCACCCATAAGACAAGACGGCGGCCCCGGCTGTGACAGCTGTGGAGACCCGGCCCCTGCGGCGGCAGCTCGTCGAAGGCCAAAACGAGCTCGCATCGCTCGAATCAATACTTGAGGATCGCCTTCCTCCACCCGAAACCCGAGTGGGCGTTTGAACTAGGCGCTCTTCAGCCAGAAGCCCTGACCGGCGAATTCGGGGTTCGTATTATGTGGCACTCGCCTCCCCCCCATTTGGGGTCTGAACTGGGCATACGGCAAGCCGCCAGCCATGCACCGGGCGCCTGATCAGCCGGTGCGTCGCCGGTTCTGGCAAGTTCCTGGCCGTTAGGTACTGATCGATCCAATCCTGCCCTTCCATCGCCGAAGGAAGGGCAGGGGAGCGATGTTCATGGCGCCGCGTGGTGCCGTTTGAAGAAGCCGATGGCCGCGCTGGCGGCAAGCATCGGATCTCTCCGGCGCCTTCGACGGCGTACGCCCGTTCCAGGGACGCCATCATCGTCGTGAGATCACCCAGCCAGTGGCGGGCGCTCGCGAGGCCCAGGAGTGCCTCCGGACTGTGGTCCCTGTCGAGGACCGGGTGAACGCGTCGCGGGCTTGCAACCACGCGCCGGCGGCCACAGCCTCCGAATCCTGCAGCGACCGTGGTCTGGATCTCCGTCGGCATCGCGTGCGAGGTGGTACGACGGCCGAGTCGAACGGGCGGTGACAGGTTGAAGCGCCGCGCTTCTGGTTGCCCGTTCGTCAGAGCTGGTCTCGGCAGACGACTCCGAAAACCCTCTTCTACGCCATGGGTGCGGCGGCGAGCCGGTCGGCGCCGACGAAGATGTTCCACGGCTCGACGCTGGTTAATGACGAGGCGATGTGTTTGTGCCCAGGGGTCGGCCGCAAGGCGATCGCGGATGGCGGCCTCGCTGTCAGCATTGATGATGACGAGCGCCCGGATCCGCCCATGCTCGCTTCCCGCGAGCGGGCCGGCGAACAGCACGATGCCCTCGTCTGCGAGCGCGTTCATGAACGCGGCGTGGTCGGCCACGCCGGGCTGCTCGAACGCGCCTTTCCCTTCTGTCCAGCCGGGTCCGGCGTCGCGGATGACGACGAAGTAGCTCACTGGCCTCCCTCCTTCAGGCTCTGCGAGCGGTGATGATCCAGGCGGCCGAGTCATAGACGACGCCCCGCTCAGTGACGTGGCGGTCGATCGAGGCGCGCAGGGCGTCGAGCGCTCGCCCACGCCCCTCGGCGTCGAGCCCTTCGAGCATCCAACCCGTCACCCCCAGGACGAAGTCGAAGGCGTTGGCGGCATCGGGCCCGAAAAAACATCGGAGCGTCCACGGCTGCGAGGTCGACCCGGGCAAAACCCGCAGCGCCGAGGACGCGGCGAACCCGTCCGGGGTCGGCCAGCGAGAAGGGGGTCGGCGCATCCGGAGGCGGCGTGGGAAGGTCCCGCCCGGCGGCGAGGGCGGTGACGAACTCGCGGATCCACTCGTTCTCCGCCAGAGCCCGCCAGGTGAGCAGGGCCATCCGACCGCCCGGCCGCAGAGCCCCGGCGATGTTGGTGAAGGCGGCGACGGCGCTATACGAGGAGCCGAAGAAGCTGGTCGGCCTCGGCCTGGCCCGCGCCTCCGAGCAACGGGTCGGCCGGCGGTCCCGGACGGTCTACGCGATCACGCCGACGGGGCGGCAGGCGCTGGCGGCCTGGCTGCAGGAGCCGGCCGAAGGGCCGGTCCTGGAGTTCGAGCACCTGCTGAAGATCTTCTTCGCCGAGAACGGGACGAAGGCCGACGCCCTCACGACGCTCGCCGCGACCCGTCGGTGGGCGCAATCCCAGGCTGGCGAGAGCCTAGCCATCGGCCGCCAGTACTTGGACGAGCAGGGGCCGTTCCCGGGCCGGTTGGCGCAGTTGAACCTGACCGCCAGGTTTCTCACCGACTTCTACGCCATGGTCGGCGAGTGGGCGGCCTGGGCGGCCGGCGTTGTTGAAACCTGGCCGGACGACCCCCGCGAGGCCCAGCCCGACCCCACCGAGACCGAGGAGACGGTCCGGCGTGCGGCGGAGGCCGCGGGCTCGAGGGTGCCGAGGGAGTGAGCGGGGAGCCGCGGCGCTGACCCTTGTGGTGGCGCTGCGGGCTGCCCCTTGCCTGAGCCGACTCTTCGAAGGCGATGGGCTCGCCGGCAGCGCCCGCCGGTTCGTGGGCGGATGCCTTGCTACAGGGCCCTTCGGGCGGCCTATAGGCCCGTTGGTGGTCTTCGCGCGGAGATTTACTCCACCCGGCTCCGGAGAACGGCGTTTGTCCCATCCTGCAGGCGGTAACGGCTACGTCGGAGCGCGGAGGTCGAAGGGGCTCCGCCTCGGTCGCTCGCCGGACCCTATCCGGCGCCTCCTGCGGCTCCGGACATCGCCAGGCAGCGTAGTAAGAGCGTTCATGCGCTTCGCGGAGTGGTCGCACGCCCGAATCGGCCGAGCTGGACGCAGAACGCGACTCCCTACAGTAAAAGGCCGCGCGAAAACCACCAAGAGGCCCATCGCCCTCGATCCCCCGGATGCGATCCCCATCCTCGCTCCCGGCGAGTGCCTGGAGGCGCAGCTCGATCATCTCGCGCTCGCTTTCGAGCATGGACCGCTCCGCATCTCCAACCTCGGATGCCCACCGGCCCAGGAGGCGCCGGTAATTCTGCAGCTTGCCGGCCACGAACCATCGCGCGAGGGCGGCGGTCCGGCAAGGCTCCGTCGCTGCACGGAACTGCGCAAGCCGGAGATGGACATTGCCGTGCAGTGGCTCCCCCACGACGAAGCGCACCCTTCCGCCTCGCCCCAGGCAGGCGACGCGGATCGACCGCTCGGCGCACGCTGCGACGGCGTCGGTCGTCACCCGTGCGCTGCCCAGTAAGACCACCGCATCCAGCGACTCAATCGGCACCCGGACCTTCGTCCCCCCGGGCTGGCTCACCACCAGCGACCCCTTCCGGAGCGCCACGCTCGACCCGTGCTCCTTGACATACAGAGTGTTCAGGATTCGCACCCGAGGACCTCCTGATCGACGTAGCGGACCGCAGCCTCCGGATGGGCGGAGATGCCCGGGCAGGCAGTGACCCAGGAGCTGGCACTCCCGGCGCCGGGCGTCGTTGACCGCAACGGGCAGTGTCGGGGCGGTCAGTGTTGCCCGAACTTGCTCGATGAGATCGAGCGTTTGATCCCTCAACTGATCGTTGACATGCACAGGCACCCTCCGCCGGGGCCCAGCGAACCAGAGGAACCCGATGGGAACAGGACTCCCGAGCATCTCCTCCAGGCATAGCGCCTGGGCGCAGAGCTGCACGTGGGCCGCTTCCCTATGGCGGGTCCCGATCTTGTACTCGACGGGGCAGGCGTGGCCTTCTTGGTCGAATTCCACGGCATCCGCGCGACCCGTGAGTCCCAGGCGCTCGGACCACAACGGCACCGCCCGGACGACCCTCCGAGACCGCTCCACCCGCTGCACCCCGCTGTCAGCGCGCCGGTGCCCCAGACACCCCCGGACGGTGTGGACGTTGTCGCTCCATACACCGTCCACGTGGATGAGAGCACACTGCCGGGGGCAGTACACGTAGTGCTCCAGGGCGGCCAGCGGGACCACCGGCTCGGGGGTCACCAAACCCTCCGAGACCCGTAGGCCCGAGTGGTGTCTGCGGTCGCCACCGGACGATACGGAACGGTCTCGAACAGGGACGTGAAGCCGAGGAGGCGGGCGGGCCCGGGACGCTCCCGGGGAGATGGAATGCGGTCGAGGAGGGCGTCGATGGCCCACCGGTCCAGAGGAGCGGACCATGCCGGCCAACGGAAGGCCCCGACCTTCGAGGCGCGGTCTTGCCAACCCCGAGTCTGAGGCCGGGTCCCGTTCCCCCTGGCAGGGAACAGGGCCATCCCGAAGAATGCGAGACACTCGACGACCGGATCCACCATCTTCGGGGCGTCTGGCTGGACCCCCGAGGCGAAGCGCCGGCAGTCGAACCCCAAACCATTGGCGGCAATGCGCCGGCCCGACCCCCCGAAGCTCGCCACCACCTCAGCCCGGAGATCGGCCCCGAGTGCCGAGCGGCAGTGGGCCAGCCGCTGATGCAGGGTCCGGCCCTGCGGGGCCGGAGTGTCGAACGGGCTGTGGGGCAATCCTCCCTGCGGCAGCGACCCTTGAAGATCCGTGACCGTTGCCTCGAGTGAGAAATCCCCTTCATGTCGCGCCACGGCGGCCCGATCCTTGTAAACCTCCAGCGGGACAGCGCGCAATAAGTCCGGATGTCCCACGAGACTGCGCGCGATGGACAAGCGCCCGAGATCGTCCGTGCTCGGCAACGCCTCCGCAATCTTGGCAGGGAGGTCGCGCCCCTCGACCCAGAACCACGCCATCGGTCTCCGGTCCGTGCTCCAGCCCAGACGTGCTTCCGGCACGAGGACGGTCACCCCGATGGCTGCGAGCCAGGCGTTCAGCCAGTCCGCCGTCAGCCCAGGGGCAGCGAGATCCGGATGGTTCATCCTCAGTTCACCTCCTGCAGCTTCGACATCGCTTGGTCGGCGAGGCGGACGATGGACTCCAGCAGGGCCAGCCCCCAGTACCCGTAGCGCTCGCAGAGTCGCCGGAATCGCGCTGGCTGGTCCCAGTCGGGCACCGCCAGGCTCGCCGGGATCTCGACCTCCTCGTCCTCGACGAGGGCACCGAACGTCCCGTTGGCAGCATCGGCGACGACGCTCACCAGAGGTCGGCCCCCGCCATGGTGGGCGTGGATCAGGTGCACGACGAGGTCGGCATCGCAGCCGATCTCGGTCGTCGTCGCCCACGAGGCGGCGAGACGGCCGCTCAGCAACTCATGCCGTCCCCCTTTGGGCCACCCGGACGCGACCCTGGTCGCCTCGATGCGCTCCCTTGGCGTGCCCGACTTCGCCATGAGCTGCCTCGGAAGCTCGTCGGGGCTCAACCAACGCTGGAAGCGCGGCTCACCCTTCCCCACGTCATGCAGGCGCCCTGCCCGGGAGACCGCCTCGCAGAGCAGGTCAGGGCATCCGACGCTGGCGGCAATGCCGCGGGACGCCTCGCCAACGAGCTCCAGGTGATCGTGCAGGGAGCCACGGACGTCATCGAGGTTCAGCCCGAAGCTCAGCTCCTCGAAGGCGTCGGAACGGATGCTCGCCTCCTGCCGCCGCCGCTTGGGCCACTGAAGGTAGGGCGGGGCGCCATCCGGTCTCACGACAGCAGTTCGCAGGCCTGCAATGAAGACCTGCCACTCGTCCGCTTCCAACCATGGGTGCAGCTTCTCTGCTGCCCGGAGCGAGCCCAGGAGCTTCGCCACCAGGTCAGCCTCCTCGCTGGGATCGAGCTCTTCCGCCTCGTCGTCCTGGCGGACAAGCTGCTTGAGAATCTCCAGCAGCTCGGGGCTCGGTTCCACGAGGTTGCCAATCAGCGCTGGGTCGAGCACCAGAGCTCGGGCACTCATAGGGGAAACGTCGAGCACCTGGCCAGGCGCGGACGGGTTCCAGCCATACTGATCGTAAAGCCCACTCTTGGGGTCCAGGATCACCACGTCGCCCGGCCGCAGCTCG
>Ga0137390_10005609_pt1 | contig 10605 bp, 5 predicted proteins | sample 15con2h24AmetaG_FD_104937 | JGI IMG/M metagenome (GOLD analysis project Ga0137390, IMG submission 104937) | Vadose zone soil microbial communities from Angelo Coast Range Reserve, California, USA - 15con2h2.4A metaG | ecosystem: Environmental > Terrestrial > Soil > Vadose zone > Saprolite... | reverse complement strand
GTCCTGCCCATGCGGAAAGCATACACCATTTTTAAAGTATTTGGTGTATGTTTCGCCTGGCACAGATGCTTTTGAAACTGCGTCCCCACTATCGCCACGAAAAGCGAGACAATCTGAGAGCTTAGATGACTCACGGAATGATTCTTGGATGGATGTTCTTGGGATTGGTGTTTCTGGCAGGCGCATATTTTATGTTCCTGAATTATTACCACTGGATTTATCCGATGCTGGCGCGCAAGAAAGGTAGTTCACCGTTGCCACTCCTCGGCGGGCTTCTGTGCCATGCAGCCATGCGGGTTGCTCCCATCGCGGGAGTTCGCGCCTGGGCATGGCTACCCTGGATTGTGGATCCTGGGTGTGTTTTTCTGGTCGGTCTTTTTGTCTATACCGCGATTGTTACAAGAGGTTTCAAACGCGCGCCGCCGAAGTAGTGAGCTGCTGCCGGGGCAGGGAGAGCCCCACAAGGAACGGGTCTAAAAGACCCGCCACTACAAATGCAAATTCGAAGAGCGGGCGAGGCAAGCCCCGCCCCTACGGAACGCAAAAAGCGCGAAAGGCCGGCCACTACATGGGCGCCGGTGGACAGAGAGGGGAATGCGGGGGATAATTCAATTTCGGCGTCATCGTTCATGGAGACCATGGGGAGTTCAGCATGGGAGTTCATGGGGCGCCTATCACTGAGGAGGGGGAATGAGCATTTCTCCGAACATACCGGGCCCAGACGAATCGTATGGCTATGAATCCGCGGGAACGCCGTGGTGGATATCGGTGCTGTTTGGCGTGGTGATTGCCGCGCTGGCAGTGCTGGGCGTGGTCGGGTATACCACGCAGTCACGGTTGAGCCAGGACCTGGCGGACCAGCAAAAACAGAACAAGGTATTGACGGCGGAGCTGGACCAAGCCAACTCGCGGCTGGCCGAACTGAAAGGCCACGTGGAAGTGACGGAACAGAAAGTGGGCATGACGCAGGCGGAGATTTCCAAGGCGCAGAGCCGCGCGGAATCGATCCGCAAGGAACAGAAAGCGTCGGATGACAAGCTGTCGGCGCAGCTCGGAGAAGTGCAGAAGGCCAGCGATGAAAAGATCGGCGCGGTGGCCACGGAAGTGGGCGGCGCGAAGAAAGACATTGAAGCGACGAAGACCGATCTGGAAGCGACGAAAGGAAAGCTGGAGCGCAGCCTGGGCGACATGAACGTGATGAGCGGGCTGATCGCGCACAGTCGCGACGACCTGGAAGAGTTGAGGCGGCGCGGCGACCGCAACTACTACGAGTTCACGCTGCAGAAATCGAAGAACGCGCAGCGCGTCGGGCCGGTCCAGATGTTGCTCAACAAGACCGATCCGAAAAAGGCCATGTACACGCTCACCGTGGTGGCCGACGACAAGACCATCGAGAAAAAGGACAAGACGTCGGGCGAGCCGGTGCAGTTTTACGTGAAGGGCAGCGCGCGGCTGGCGCCGTACGAAATCGTGGTGTTCGACGTGGGCAAGAATCAGATTACCGGGTATCTGGCTACGCCGAAGGAAGGCGGAGCGGCTCCTCCGGCAGCAGCAGCGCCGGCGGCGGCGACGCCTACTGCTCCTGCAAAACCGTAGCGGCATCGCGTCTTTGAATAGCGGAGCGCGATGAATTTTTTTCGCTTTCTGCAGGCGGCGCTGCTCATGCTCGCCGCGCTGTGCACGTGGCGCGTCGCCGAAGCGCAGGACAATTCACAAAAACAGAACCAGACGATTCGCGTGAGCGTTGACCGCGTCAACGTTGGAGTGATCGTCACCGATCACGGCGGGCACTTCGTGGAAGGCCTGCGACGCGAGGATTTTCATATTTTTGATAATGGGATCGAGCAGGCGCTGACCGGGTTCGCAACCGTCGAGGAGCCGGCGCAGGTTTTGCTGCTGATCGAAGCGGGACCCGCGGTTCTTTTTCTGGGGAAGAACCACGTGCGTGCCTCGGACACGCTCTTAAACAACCTCTCTCCCAACGACCGCGTGGCGATTGCGAGCTATTCGAGAAGCCCGGAATTGCTCCTCAACTTTACGCCAGATAAACCCACGGCGCGGGTCGCGCTGCAAAACTTGAATTTCATGGTTGGATTTGCCGAATTGAACCTGTCCTCCAGCCTAGAGTCGGCCATCGACTGGCTCGCGCCCTTTCCCGGGAAGAAAACCGTGGTTGTTCTCTCCACCGGCGTCGATACTTCGCCACCGGAAAAGTGGCAAGTGATTCAACAAAAGCTCAAGACTTCCGACGTTCGCATCCTGGCAGTTTCACTCGCCGGCGACTTCCGCAAACTTCCCAAGTGGAGGAAACTCTCTCCTCAGGAGCACGAGGACCGAGCGCGGGTCAAGCAAGTCTTTGCTGAGGCCGACGAATCGCTGCACGAGCTATCACAGGCAACCGGGGGCCGCGTCTATTTGCCCAAAAATGAGGAGGAATTCGAGCACGCGTATTCTGAAATCGCGCAACTCGTCCGCCACGAGTACAGTATCGCGTTCAGTCCGCCCGCCAACGATGGCCAGATTCACACAATTCAAGTCGAAGTGAAGCGCCTGTGGTGCCGTGTCGATCATCGGCAGGCGTATCTGGCGCCCACCCCAAAGTAGCCGGGAATTTCCGGCCGATAGACCCTGGGCAAAAGCAGGCGCGCTGCTTCAGAAGCTGAAGCGAGCGCCGAATTGCAACTGGCGCGGGCCAGCCAGCGGGCTCGAGGTCGTCGAGCGGGTGCCAAAGGATGAAGAGGGCACCAAGCAATTGTTGGGGTGGTTCAGACAGGGACCCGTTCCTGTAGTAGTTATCGCGGCATACGTGTAGGCAGTTGTGTTTACGGAACTCACGATGGTGTGGTTGAACAGATTAAACGCATCGACTACAAAGTTGAGGCGGTACTTTTCCTTGAACGAGAAGCTGCGACCCATGCGGAAGTCCACGTTTGTGATATTGGGGAGGTTGTGAGAGTTGCGCGCCAGCCAGGATACGCGGCCCCCCGTTGGCCCGGCGAAAGTGCTGACTTCAGCGCCGGTCATGCCGCCGTCGCCTGGAAGAGCCGACCCGAGGATGGAGGTCCCAATGTTAGCGTTGTACGGTTGACCCGTAGCGGCTACGACGATGGTAGACAAGGACCATCCGCCCAAGAGTTGCCGGGCAAAGGCGCTGGAGAGACCTTTGGCGTAAGTGGGTTCCCAGATAACGCTTCCGACAAAACGGTGGCGCTGGTCGAGGTCTGAATAGGAATAGTCACCCTTGAAGTTGTAGGGATCGAGGACACCGTCGGTGCCGAAGAAAGTGCCATTCGTGCCTGCGGTCTCGCCGTCGTCGAGTGCTTTGCTGTAAGTGTAGTTGAACAGCAATTCCACATCGTGACTCATGGGCTTCTTGAGCGTGAGCACCAGGCCGTTGTACCAGGAGTTGAGTACGCTGGCTTGGTTGAGAATAAGCCCTGTGCCAGAATCAATTCGGCCGGCGGGGGTATACCAAGGCACGGTTGCGGTCAAGGCGGTTGGAGCAGCGGTAACTCCCGAGGCGAGTACGTCGTAACTTCGAGTTGCTGTAGTTGGCGCAACATTAGCGTCATAACTGACTGGCAATCGAAGGCCCCGGGTCAGCAAGTAGGTTGCCGAAACGGTCATGCGCCCCGGGATCTGGCGCTCAATGGCCACTTCGACTTCATGCGCGGTAGGGTTGACGAAGTCCGGGGTCATGCCGTGAGCGGCGGCGACTGAACCTGGCAATGTGCCACCGGGGATGCCAACGGTGGGTGCGAGTGCGCCGGGGAACGGGGCGGTCGGAGTTGGTCCGGGCGGCGTGAAGAATACGTTGGGAAAAGTTGGCGCACAAGCCTGCTGCGCAGGGGTTCCGGTTGGGCCGCATCCGCTAAATGTCTGCTGGAATACGCCGTTCTCCACGCGGAGCGCGTAATAGGTACTGTTCGAAGTTTTCCCGTAGAAAATGCCGTAGCCAGCGCGAAGGACGGTGCTCTTGGTGAATTGCCAGGCAAGGCCAAGCCTCGGGGCGATGTTGTTCTTGTCGTTGTTCAGCGTCGAGGTGTACATGGTCAGCAAGGGGCTGCCAGTGTTGGGCTGTGGCGGAGCCGGAACGTGCTGCAGATCGTAGCGAACACCTAGATTCAGGGTAAGTCTGGGCCGCAGCTTCCAGGTATCTTCGAGATACAGGCCGAAATCGTTGTTGTAAAAGTCGTCTTTGCCGACGTGCGTGATGGGATCATTGACCTGGGTGAAGCTCGCATAATGCTTTCCCGTAAAAGTGTCCCCGACATCGGTTCCGACGGCATCGGCAACCCACCGGCAGAATGTGGCATTGGCCCCCGCAGGGCAGCCGGCAAATGCCGTGGTGCCGTTGTAGCTGTAGTTTCCATCGCCCTGGAAAAGATTGACGAGCAGCTCGTGGATGAGGTTCACGTCTGCGCCAAACTTGAGTACGTGTGTACCCTTCACGATAGAAAGATTGTCGGAAATCTGGATGCGGTGCTCATCCGGGAAAGCGGGCCGGGGGAGAGCGGAAGTCTCTCCGTAAGAAGCGATGTTCAGGAGGGAGGCCGATGGTCCACCTGAGTTGGTAGAATCGAACTCGAAATCGCGGCCCCACTGGAAACGGAGCTCGTTGACTTTGTTAGAGGAAAAACTGCTTGTCCAGTTGCCGATGAAAAAGCGCTCGTGCGTTCCGCCGGCGCCGTTTTGAGTGGCGCCACCATTGTTGACGGTCGGAGCGGTGTTGTACCCGTAGGGCTCCTGCCAGTTCTGCCAGTTGAAGACCGCGCTCAAGTGGTTGGTGCGGTTCAATTCGTAGTCGAGCTTGCCGAGAAAAACGTCTTGCTTCAAATTGCGGGCAAAGGCACCAAGAAGGTCCGTGGTGATAAAGGTCTTGGCGCTGGAGCAATCAATCGGAAGCCCGGTCGACACGGCTGTGGGGCAAACGAAAGCGTTAATCGTTGTGGGGGAAGTTGTAGAGGTATAAAGGATGGGATTTACTTTACGGAATCCATCATAGGTGCCGAAGAAGAACAGCTTCTCCGGAAGGATGGCGCCGCCCACGCTTCCACCAAACTGATTCTGCTGGTGCACCGTTTGCGTGGTGATCCCTTTTGTCTTTCCAACCGGGTCCAGAGCATTCAAGTCTGGGTAGCGCAAATTATAAAAGAGGTCTCCGTGCAACTGATTGGTTCCAGACCTCGTTACGGCGTTTACCGTGCCACCAGCAGCCTGGCCGTACTCCGCACTGTAGTTGCTGGAGCTCACCTGAAATTCGCGGATGGAGTCCGGGCTGTAGACATAGGTGACGATGATGGCTCGCCCACGCGCTTCCGAGAAAAACGCTTGCGTATTGTTCGCACCGTCCACGGAGTTTCCATTGTAGAGGCCGGAAATTCCGCGGAAGCTGCTGAGACCGCTGTTGCCGTCGGTGGTTACCGCCGGGGTGAGCAGCACAAAGTTCTCCCATCGCCGTGTGGCGATCGGCAATCCTTCCACTTGGTTCTGACTGACAGTTTGTGAATGATCGGTCTTGTCGGTCTCCAGAAGCGGCGCTTCCGCCGTCACTTCCACAGAGGTTTGCTGCGATTGCAAAGGCAACTGGACATCAATCGTCACTCTCTCACCCACATGGACGACTACATTCTTGGTGACGACTGTCTCGAAGCCGCTCTTGCTGGCCGTGACTTGATAAGTGCCAGGCTGCAGGTAGGGAGCAGCGTAAATCCCGGCAGAGTTGGTGGGGAAGGTGGATTCGGTTTCGGTGTCCACGTTGCGGACGACAACATTTACGTCGGACGCCGGCAGCCCCTTTGGATCAGTGACGGTTCCAACGATCGTTCCGGTAGAGGTCTGCGCCGCAAGCCGAGGTCCAAGTAACGAGGCAAAGGACAGGAAAGACAGCCCCAAGAAACAAGCCAAATTCTTGAAAGAAAGTTCAGGTCTGATACGCATCTCTTCTCCTACGAAAAGTTCCCTAGAATGACAAACCAAACCCCGACTTTACATAAATCGATAACACAAATCGATGCTCTATTTCAAATCTGGATTTTGAATGCAATGAATCTTCGGGCCCACCGGGCTAGGCTACAACAACAAACTCAAGAGTATATTACGCGAGTGCGAGACGCCGGGGAGCGCTGTTTCGAGGCTACTCGAATTCTTTGAGGGTTTTGGCCATGGCGTGGAGGCGGTCATCGATCATGGCGAGCACGGTGCCAGGTTCAAACTTTCCGTCACCATTGGTCCCGCCGGCGGCAGTTCCCGTGAGGATCTCGAGGCCTTGCTCGACCTTGGCGACCGGCCAGATGTGAAAATTCCCGGCTGTCACAGCCTCTAAAATATCTTCCCGCAGCATCAGATCTTCGACGTTGGATTCCGGCATCATCACGCCTTGCGTGCCTGTGAGCCCTTTGATGCGGCACACGTCATAGAATCCTTCGATCTTTTCGTTCACGCCGCCAATGGCCTGGATATCGCCCTGCTGGTTGATGGAGCCGGTCACGGCGATGTCCTGGCGCAACGGCAATCCAGAAAGCGCGGAAGCGAGGGCGTAAATTTCTGTGGAGCTGGCGCTGTCGCCATCGACTCCGGAGTAGGATTGCTCGAAGCAGATGCTGGCGGCGAGGGAGAGCGGCTTGTCTTGCGCGAAGCGGCTGCGTAAGTATCCCGCGATGATGTGGACGCCCTTATCGTGGAAGCGGCCGCTGAGATTGGCTTCGCGCTCGATATTGATGAGTCCCGTTTTTCCAAGAGCCGCGGTCGCGGTGATGCGTACTGGCTTGCCGAAGGAATATCCGCCGATTTCCAAGACGCTCAGCCCATTCACTTGTCCGACGCGTGCCCCACTCACGTCGACAAGCAGCGTGCCTTCCTGAATCATTTCACGGATGCGCGTTTCGATGAGGTTGTGGCGCTCCATTTTGGAAGACAATGCACCGCGGACGTGGGCCGCGCGAACTACCGCTTCCCCGGAGGCCGCGGCGTTGTAATGGGCCTCGCGAGCCAGATCGGCGATATCGATGAAGCGCGCAGTCACCTTGTTTCGTCGACCTGCCTGGCGAACGCCGTATTCCAACATGGCGGCAAAAGCGCCGCGATCGAATGGGTACAAGTTTTCTTTTTCGGACAACGCGCGCAGACGCCCCGCATATTCAGCGATGACGCCGTCGCTCATGGCCATTTCTTCGTCAAATTCCACTCGCACTTTGAAAATCTTTCGGAAGTCCTCCTCGTACTCGTAAAGCAATTCGTACAAGGAGCGGTCGCCGATGAGGATGACCTTGACGTTGATGTCGATGGCCTCGGGCTTCTGAGCACTGCCGCCGAAGGGATAAAACATTTCGAGCGGCTGAATTTCCAGGCGGTTGTGGTTCAAGGTGCGCTTCAGGGCGCGCCAAACGCCGACTTCCGAGAGCGCTTCCAGCGAATACATGATCAGGAAGCCGCCATCGGCGCGGAGCAGCGAACCGGCGCGCAGATCCATGAAGTCGCTGGTCCAGCCGCCTCGTGCGTCATAAGCGCGCTGGATGGTTCCAAACAAGTTTGCGTAAGTGGGGGTGGTCTCGAAAATAACCGGCGACTTATCATTGTCATCGTGAGCGAGAATGACGTTTACGCCGTAGACGCGGAAGGGATCGCGCTCCGGGGCTCCCGGTGGCTTCGGCAAACCATCGGGCGCCTCTTCGTCGTGTTCGCCTTCGCCCTCACGTTCCTTGAAGGGATCGAGATTGTCGAGAAGATGGTGGCGCACTTCCTCGAGATACTCGGCGACGTTTGGCCCGGCGTATTTTTCCTTGAGTTCCTCGATGACGCCATCCACCAGAACAGAAGCCGCCTCTTGCTCGAGGTAACTCAACTCGCTCGCAAGTTCGCGCGAAAGCGTCAGAGTCTTGCGGTAAACCACGGTGAATTCCTGGCGGAATTGTTCGTATTTTCGCTCGATGTCTTCGGCGACGGGCGGTTCGAGTTTCCCTTCGTGCACCATCTTGGAGATGTCCTCGATGGGCACCATCTGGCCTTCGAGCACGGGGAAAATCTCAGGCAGGGCAACGGCGCCGACCTGCATGTGGCCCAGGGCGAATTGTTCGCGCGCAATCCTGCGCGTGAAATCGTCCATCAGTTCTTTTTCGCGCACGGTGAAGCGTTCCACGATGCGCGCCTTTTGCCGCTGGAATGGCTCGCCCTCGAACACCTGGGGGATGCGCCGGCGGAGAAAATCGAGCCCCGCCTGCACGTCCTTCTTGAATGCGTTGGCTTGGCCGCGCGCCAGCGCCAACAATCGCGGCCGGTCGGTCAATTTGAAATTGTTGACGTAGCAGCGGTCGAGGGACTCTTTCGTCGGAGGGTGAAGCTCTTCGATCATCCGGGCAATCGTTCCGCCGCGGCTGGTGCCTGCTAATCCGCACACAAAAACGTTGTAGCCCGGGGCGGAAAGCTCCACGCCCATTTTCAGGGCGCGCAGGGCGCGCTCTTGACCAATGAAACCTTCGCGGAGCTCGGCTTGTGCCGTGGTTTCAAAGGGGATGCGCGAGAGCTCGCACCTCCACCTGAGCTTTGCGGCCGGAAGTTCCGCGGGTTTCGAGGCAGGCTTGGTGGTCATAAATACCTTCGAGCGCGTTACTCTAGCACAGTCAAGTGACGTCCCGCGGCGCGACAAACCGCATGTTACCCAGCCGTTATGGGCGGGCTTTCCGGGCGCTCCATGTAGACGGTGAGGACGCCCGCCGCAGTGGCCACCAGGATCGGCCCCAGCACTAGACCGAGCATTCCGAAGAGGCTAACGCCGCCAACCACACTGATGAAGATTACCAGGCCGCTTAATTCGGTACGTCCGCCGAGCAACAATGGGCGCAAGACGTTGTCCACAATGGTGGACACTCCGGCACAAATCACGAGCAGAAGGACGGCCCGCCCCCAATGGCCAGTGAATCCCAGCCACAAAGCGGCGGGCACGAAGATCAGTCCGGAGCCCACCACTGGCACCAGCGAAAAGAAAGCCATGGCCACGCCCCAAAAGAGCGGCGCGGGCAGCCTTGTGAGGGCAAAACCAATTCCGCCGATCCCACCTTGAATCGCGGCGAGGATCAGGCTGGTGGTGACGCTCGCGGAGATCAGGTCGCGCGTTTGGGTCATTAGTGTTTCGCGGTGTTCCGCGTCAAAGGGGAGAATGCTGCGGACCCCGCGAATGAGCTGGTCCGCGTCGCGAAAGAAATAAAACATCGCGAAGATCATCACGAAGAGATCGAAAATAAACTCTGCGATATTGCGCAGGATGGTGCCTAAACGTTCTGCCAGAAAACCAGCTTCTTTCTCAACGCTTTGCTCGACCATGGCCATCACGTCGGCGTTGGGATCCAGCCCCGGGACGTGGTGTGCAATCCACGCCCAGGTTTTCGACACCATTGGCGAGTGCTGTTCCACAATTGAATGCTGAACGCCGCGCGAAACCGCAACGGCCTCGCGGACGAACAGAGTGGTTACCAGAATGGCGGGGACGATCAGCAGAAAAGTCACCACCAGCGTACTGAAGACGGCGGCCCGGCGCGCTGAGAATCTTCGCGCCAGCCGTTCGTGCATGGGGTAGAAAAAAATCACCAGGATCGCGGCCCATCCGAGGGCGGCGAGGAAAGGTTCGTAGATGCGGAAAACGAGATAGATCAGCAGCAGCAAAACACCATAGGAAAGAAGAGTGGTTAAACGGTCACTGGTGGCCGCGTTCGTTGAGGGGGCAGGATTCTGAGTCATCATATAATCTTGATAGGCTGAGCAAAGGCTGATAGTTTTCTGTTTACGCACCACCAGGTCACGCGCAGCGCACCGAGCCAATTCAGCATGTCTACGAAGTCCATCCCGCTCACTGCTTACCAGATTCGTCTCCTTGCTGTACTTGCTTTAATCAATTTTGTCAACTTCGCAGCGCGGCAGGTCTTCGTGCCGCTGATACCGCTGTTGCGCGAGCATCTGCACGTTACAGACGCCGAACTAGGTTCGTTGCAAACGTTTCTGCTCGTGGTTCTTGCCGCCGGCAGCATTCCGTTCGGCTTCTTGGCGGACCGTTTCAGCCGTAAGGCGATCATCGCGGCGGGCATCCTGTTCTGGAGCGTCGCGACATTTGCAGGCGGACTCACTTCCAGTTTTCTTTTCTTCCTGATCGCCAGGGCAGTCGTGGGGCTTGGAGAGGCCGCGTACGCACCGGCGGCTCAATCCATGATTTCCGGCGGATTCCCGCAGGAACGCCGCGCCGTCGCGCAAGCCATCTTTGCTTCCGGGATGCTGCTGGGAGGCGCTGCCGGCCACGTCGTGGGCGGCATTATTGGCCCGAGATACGGCTGGCAGGAAGCGCTTTTCATCGTGGCTCTCGCCGGGATCGTCCCCGGGATCGCGCTTTTTTGGATTGAGGAACCGCCACGCGGACCGCGATCCGAGGTGGTGCCCATCTGGAGGCTTTTGCAGGTTCCCGCGTTCGTGGCCATGATCTGCGCCGGGATTTGCATTACTTTTTCGAGTGTGTCGCTTATTACCTGGAGCACGGACTTCGCGGTCAACTATAAGGACTTCAGTTTGCGCGAGGCTTCGGTTTCGCTCGCGGTCATCGGCCTGTCATCGGCGCTCTTAGGC
>Ga0137390_10005598_pt1 | contig 10614 bp, 5 predicted proteins | sample 15con2h24AmetaG_FD_104937 | JGI IMG/M metagenome (GOLD analysis project Ga0137390, IMG submission 104937) | Vadose zone soil microbial communities from Angelo Coast Range Reserve, California, USA - 15con2h2.4A metaG | ecosystem: Environmental > Terrestrial > Soil > Vadose zone > Saprolite... | reverse complement strand
AGTTATCGATATCAATATTCCCTGCATCAGGCGTGCCAGCAAATCACGACCAATAGCATCTGTTCCCAACCAGTACTGGAATGAGGGTAATTGGCGGGCTTGCATATCAGCCTTGCTCAGATCTGAATAGAAATAGTACACCCAGGATGGCAATTCATCCTGCCGGGTGAGTTCCTGGTGATAGTACGTGTGGTAAACGTTCGGCCCTATTGGTCCGTTGATTGGACTTTGATAGATACCTCCGATGTGCTGGTAGATGGGCGGGCCAAAAATCGCCAGTAACACAAAGAAGACAATAATACCAACACTTGCCATGGCGCGTTTATCGCGCCTCAGTCTTCGTATCGAGTCCTGGAATGGTGTTGCTGGCTTTTTCTTCTGTTCCTGCAGGTCTTTCAGCTCGTTCTCGCCGAGAGTGGTAGCAAGGATGTTGTCTGTGAGCAGCGCCAAGTCCGGATCGAATAGTGCCGGGCTCATCCCCGCATCGGGAGCCATAAATCCTTCGGCAGCTACTTCCTGGTTCTTATCCCTCGTATCCATGTCTTTGTCAACCTCTTATGCAGCTTTAATGCGCGGGTCTACCAGCGTATATAAAATATCCGAGATCAAGTTGCCTATGACAACCGCCACCGCCAGAAGGACCGCCGTAGCCTCGATGACGGGATAGTCGCGGTACTGCGTCGCAGCGAGCGTCACCCCACCGATGCCGGGAATGTTGAAGATGTCCTCGAGGAAAAATGTCCCAGTGATAATCAGACCAAGCGAGAGACCGAGGATCGTGACCAGGGGAATGAGTGCATTGCGTAGCGCGTGACGGTAGATCACGGCGCGTTCGCGCAAGCCCTTTGCGCGTGCAGTGCGCACGTAATCCTGGCGCAGCACCTCGAGCATACTTGTACGAGACAGGCGTGCTAGGTATGCCAGGCCGGCTAGCGCCAGTATCACGATCGGCCCTATTTTGAACTGCAGATCAGACCAGGTATACTGCCACGGGTTGCCCCAGTTGGCTACCGGCCATTGAGCGCCGGTATGGACATCAATCCATACAATAATGACCTGGAAAAATACCGCGAAGACAAAGACTGGCAGCGAATACATCACCAGCACGATACCCATATTGGTCGTATCAATCCAGCTATTCGCTTTCAGCGCACTGATGATGCCTATGGGGATACCTATCAAAACTTCCAGCACCAGCGCCCAGAATCCCAGTTCCATCGAGATTGGCACCCCATCTTTCAGAATGTCCCAGACCGGCCGGTTCGGGTATTCGAAAGAGAGTCCAAAGTCGAACCTGAACAGGCCCGTTAAAAAATGCCAGTACTGTACAAAGAAGGGTTGGTCCAGCCCATACGTATGCTTCAACTGGACATAGATCACTGGATCAAAATGGCTTCCCATCATCGTGCGGATTGGATCTCCAGGGGCAAAATACCCCATTGTGAAGGTGATGAACGTGACACCAATAATAACGAAGATGAGGCCGATGAACCTTTTGATCAAGAATTGAACCATAGTATACCCCTTGCTCCCTTGTAAGAGGTTGTAATGTTTTCAAGACAGCCTATTCAGCTATCTCAAACCCAATGTTCCATCGCTCATCTATCGTCTCTGTTACAAAAGAAGTGTCCGTGAAACGGCACCTTTTCACAGACAAAAACCGATAGGTGGGAATAACAGGCTTTACATAAATGAACTTTTACTAATTTTAAGTGACATTTCTGCCATTGTCAAGCGAAACAGGCTTGTACTGCATGTTCAGAAGTAGGGACAGCAATCATAGTGATCGCTGTCCCTGCTTTCGTTACCGTTGCTACACTCGTAGAAGTCGTTTCCCTACATTAGTGAGATGCGATGTAGACGATGCCCCAGTCATTGGGTGGAATCAACAACTGTGGATTGAAGACCATGCCCTTGACATACGGTTTGAGTACCTGGCTAACTCGCACCTGGTCCATTGGCAACCAGGCGACGTCGTTGACCAACTGCTGCTCGGCCTGCATATACGCCTGCAAGCGAGAAGTCTGGTCAGGATTCACGTCAGCCGCATCCAGCGCCTGCTGTGTTTGCTGCTGTGTTGCCGCGTCAGCCGAGTTGTTCTGACCGTAGCTAATCTGGTTGTACTGTACGCCCTTGCCGAACTGCAGCGAGGTCCAATCCTGCGGGTCGGGATAGTCAGCAATCCAGCCGATATTCCAGAACTGCAGGCCCTTTGGATTGTTCAGCGCTGCCTCAGTATCCGTGAGCAGCTGGTTGAAACTTTCGGGATTCGCTTTGATACTGATGCCCAGCGTTGTCTGCCACATCTGTTGCAGGGCGGCAACTTCGTTGTTCAGGTCTGGATTACCACTGTTATAGGTGAGCTTGATCGCGGGCATCTGTGAGACGCTCGTCCATCCCTCTTCCGTCAATCCCTGCTGCAAGAGCGCCTTGGCCTTGGTCGTGTCGCCGCTGGTGCCCGCCACACCGTCAGGGCCTGTCAGATTCGGGTTGTAGCCCGGCATCCCCTGCGGCACGATATGGTTCGTGGGGATGTAGGTGTTCTTGTACACGCTTTGGACGATCAGGTCCTTGTTAGCGGCGAGGGCGAACGCCTGGCGAATGTGGATATTGTCGAACGGCTTGACCAGGTAATTCATGGTGTAGTAGTTGATCCACAACTGCGGTACCAGTTGGTACTGGTTGTTCGGCAGCGCCTTGGCCGTTGCCAAGTCGGCGGTAGGAATTTCTATAGAATAGTCGGTCTGGCCCGCCTGGTACGCTTTGAAATTCGTGTCCGTCTGTTGGTAGAACGGGTAAATCAGCTTCGTCAACTGTGGCTTGGGACCGTAGTAGTTGGGGTTCGGCACAAAGACGATATTCGTGCCGTGGGTCCATGATTGGACCTCGAATGGGCCATCGCCGCCGCCCTGGTTCAGGTGGTCGGTGAAGTTTAAGCCATACTTGTCGACCAGGCTCTTCTCAACCACGTAGGAAGTCGAGTAGACCAGTGCATCCAGGAAGTAGGCAGCTTTTTTGTTGGCGATAATGACGACAGTGTTGGGATCGGGTGTTAACAGACTGTCCCCAATAATGGTCGAGATCTTGCCGGTATTCAGCTTATCAGAGTCTTTGATCAGGGCCAGGTAGGTTGGGGCGACCACAGACTTGGTAGCGGGCAACAGGGCGCGGTTGATACTGTAGACAACGTCCGCTGAGGTCAACGGGGTGCCATCACTGAACTTCAGATTGGGTCTCAGATGGAACGTCCATGTCAGGCCGTCAGAGGCCAACTGATAGGACGATGCAAGCTGCGGCTGCACCACGAGCTGGTCGTTAAACTGCACCAGGCCGGTAAATACCAGGTCGATACCAGAGATGGATGGTGCGTCCGTCGACAGAGCCGGATCCATCGTCTTGAGGTCCGAAATTAGGTTTTCAAAAGGCATATTCAATACTTGCTGGCTTGCCGGAGCTTTGCTGGGGGTTGTTGTTGTCGTAGTCGTTGAACCACCACCACAGGCCACCAGCAGCATGGCAACCAGGACGAGCAGGGTTGGCAGAAACCCCCTTGTGAATTTCTTGCCATTTCTCATGTGTCAATTCTCCTTGTTACATAGGTAACGGTAAATACTGCAAAACGAACAAAGTACGAGGAGCTACTGCTGCAATACATGCAATTCTCAAAGGTTTGAAGCAGAATACTAAAATATCGCCTCTCTTTCCCAGAAAATCTGTTTAGAGCTTAGAGCCTGCTAGCTTGAGAATAGCTAGAATCTATCTGTCTAAGGACACAATAGGAACTATCAGGCAGAAGCTTCGATTCACTGGAAATCGCCTGCATGTTGTAGTCTTGCAAACGATAGCGCATATTATTATACGTTCATGCATAACGGATTCTCTCATACACGAACCGGGGAAATCATTATGAGGGGTAAATATTCCAGTTGGGATACGCGATCAATGCTTCACTATATAGATATTTGCCCAATTGTCAGGAGGAATCAGGCCTTGCTGGTTGCCAACCATACCAATCACGTAGGGCTTCAGTAAGTAAACATTTGTTACCTGATCCATTGGCATCCATGCTACATCATTGATCAGTTGTTGCTCGGCTTTCTGATAGATCTGCATGCGTACATCCTGTTGAAAGTTGGAGTCTGCATTTTCTAATTGTGTTTGTGTAGATTGCTGATGTGACGCATTGCTGCTGGAGTTTTGACCGTAATTCATGCTGTTATTTGGTACGCCCCTGTCAAACTGGCGAGTTAGCCAATCCTGAGGATCTGGATATTCGGCGACCCAAGCCAGGCCCCAGAACGCTATGCCTTGCGGATTGTTTGTCGCCGCTGTTACCTCGTCAAGAAGCGTATTATAATCTACAGGATCGGCCTTGACCGTTATTCCCAGGATACTCTGCCACATCGCAATCAGCGCTTTGACCTCCTGGTCAAAGCTGCTCACACCTGTCGCATAGGTCAATTTGATAGCTGGTATTTGTGCAATACTTGACCAACCCTCGTCGTGTAATCCCTGCTGAAGCAATGCTCTGGCCTTATCTGGGTTCCCCTTCAACGATTGTGTTCCATCAGGGCCTGTTAGGGCCGGATTATAACCTGGCATGCTCTGGGGTACGATATGATTTGTAGGGATCACTGTCCCTTGCCAGACATTGCTCGCGATTGCTGTTTTGTCGATAGCAAGGGCGAACGCCTCTCGCATATTGATACTGTCAAATGGCTTAACCAGGTAATTCATGGTGTAGTAATTGATCCACAATTGGGGAATCTGGTGGAAATCCGAACGCTTCTTATCGTTGTCAAAGTTAGCAATCGGTACGCCTGTCATGTCAACCTGACCATTCTGATATGCCTGGTAGGCGGCCTCCGCTTGAGGGTAGAAAGGAAAGACCACTCGTTGTAGTTGTGGTAAGGCATTATAGTAGTTGGGATTGGGTGCAAAGTCAATCTCTTTCCCATGTATGTACTGCATTACCTTGAAAGGTCCTGCCCCTCCACCCAGAATCAAGTGATCAGTGAAATTCGCCCCATATGTATCAATCAAGTGCTTCTCGACGACATAAGAGCTTGGGTGTGTCAGCATAGTTAGGAAGTATGCTGCTGGCTTCTTTGTTTGAATCACAACCGTATTTGGATCAGGAGCCATCAAGCTATCGTTAATCAAGCTCGGTATTCTACCACCCAACAACTTATCCGAATCTCTAATCAGATCCAGGTATATTGGTGCAACGGTGGATTTTGTTGTTGGCTGCAATGCGCGATCAATACTATAGATCACGTCAGCAGAAGTCAGCGGAGTACTATCACTAAATTTCAGGTGAGGTTTTAAGTGAAAAGTCCACGTCAGACCATCAGAAGTTTGTTGCCAGGATTGCGCAAGTTGTGGCCGTATCTGGAATTTATCATCAAGTTGGACCAGCCCCGTGAAGACCATCTGAATGGCTGAAATGGATGAGGTGTCATATGCAAGCGCCGGGTCAAATGTAGTAATATCGGAAGCTCCCAGGATTGGAGCAACATATACCTGCTCTTTTGCTGGAGCTTTCACAGGTTTAGCAGGAATGTTGGTAGTATTACCTCCAAAAAGGTCACAAGAGGATAGCAGTAGAACAACCAGGCATAATAGCAGTGGTGTTAAACGAGTAGCATATTTCTTATTACTGAAGTTCATTCGCATGTTCCTCTTCCTAAGGCATCTACCAGCTATATATTAAGGCTATTATTTTCATTCAGGAAATGTTGATAATATTGCCTCGTTTGTTCTGAATACATAGATTTGGTTGGCGAATTCGCTATGCCCTGACCCAACCCCCAGGGCGACCACAAGGGTCGCCCCTACTATGGGCGGGCTTAGTCCTGGTCGCCTTGTCTCCCCTCACTACAAATTTTGAACCAACGAATTGCGTTGGGCAAAGGCGGCAGCACGCAAGGCTACATGTACGAACCCTTCGGTGCTGGTTTCTGCGAGGGCTGCCGGCCATCCCATGTATTCTTCACCTGAAGCCTGCACGATTTGCATGGTATGTCCTTGATCGGCAGCGGCATCTGCCCTGGCGGAATCCAGGCCTATAACGGCGAACATGGAGTGAGCATCGTGTCCTAATTGAATATAACGTCGCGCCGTTGAAATCGCCCCGGCCAGGTCCTGCGCCTGCAGTTGTTCACTTAATGTATCCAACAATGCCGGAGCTATCAAGCCACCGCCTAATATTGGCGAACGTGTGCTAGCTGGCTGTGCAGGAACGATCTGCTCTCCAAGTTCTTTATGGAGGGCATTCAGGTACGATGCTGCCATGAACAGGAGGGGTAGGGCTTCCACTTCCTGTGTCTGTGTGAACACCAATCGCACGGCTGCGGTGAAAAGCAGGCCATGCGCAGCATTGACAAATTCAATGCGATCACCATCGCCGACCCTTTGCATCAGATCTGTTGCTGTGAGTGCGATCACTGAGCCGACGCCGCGAGAAGATGCTCCATTCTTGATAAGCGCATCGTACACTCCCTGACAAATCTGCGGCGTGTCAGCATTGCTGAGTATGAGACGGCGTAGGGGAAGCGCATTTTCTTCTTTCGGCGCGGCCAGACGCGTACGGTAACTGGCAAGGCTACGAGTTGAGTCAGAAAGAAATGAGCGGGCAGTATTGACCCAGGCAGGTTCTTCTGTATGCAAGGGTAGGTGTGGCGCAAGCCAATGAATAATATTGGGCGCTCGATCACCCCACTCTACTGCATCCAATAATTGCATGCCTCGCACTGCGAACATTGCCGGGTGCCCCGCGTTTTGAAATGTAGTCGAAATACTGTCATATACCCGTATCTGCATCGTGCGGTAATCTGCACCAGTACCATAGAGACCCAAAATCAAACGTTCAACCATAGTCACGTCATTCCCAAAAACAGCATCATGCATCGCTGAGTTAACCGTTTGTCCTTCTGCTAAACCACTCGGAAAGAGTGGCGCGGGATAATTCTTTTGTACTTCCTTACCCGCGCGTACCGCTGGCGCTGCTGCGGCCAATGCCTGTACGAGGAGTGGTAAACCTCTTGTGTTGTCTGGTGTATTCTCTGCAAGAGTATAGGAGAGTGCCAGAAGCCAGCGGCACATCATGCTTGCAGCATCGAGTGTGAGGATCGTGTGTCCGTCACTATCTCCGTGAGCAGCAATCATGCCCACACGTCCGATTAACTCGGAAGCATCTGCGCCGCGCTGTGTCAATTCACGAGCAACAACAATAATCTGGTCGGTGTTACCGGCAACGGTGGCATCAATAAGAGACGAAATATCGGTATTCATTCCAACTGATGGCATAAGTCTTACAACCCCTACTATTGTAATTCTCGAATAGCTCGCTCGATACCCGGAATATCAGCGTATTCTTCATCGAGCAATTTGTATGCTCGTTCTAAGTACAGTTCAGCAAGCCTGGCTCCGCGCTCGCGAGGATCAAAGGCCGCTTCAGTGAGTTCGGAGCTACGGTATTTCTCCGCTAGAGTCTGGGCAACCCGCTGCATGCGTTGTTTGGTTTCCTGCAACTGGTGTTCGTCGTGTCCTTCAAGCGCGTACCGTGCTACGCCCACAAGCTTACCCAACTCAGACAGTCGTTGCCGGTCTGTCATCGTTTGTATCAGCAGTTCATCGGCGTCCATATCGTCCAGAGCAATAGGCGCTTCATCCTCGATTGCCGCAAGAGACGCAACCTGTGCAAAGCTTGAAGCATAGTTCACATAGAATTGACCATATTCCTGGCATCCCTGAGCGACTAATTGCATGCGTGCCCCTTCGTCTTTTGGATTGACAGTCCCAATGTCGCATAAATCATCATCGCGTCGCTCAGCTAACATCTGGAGACGCTCAAGTGCATTTCCCTCTTCCAACATTGGAGGGATCGGCATGACGGGAACATTTGTCGCTTCCTGCAAGTCTTCTGGAGATAGCTGAGAAGCTAGAAATGAAGGTAGATACTTCGCCAGGGAAAGAGGCATAGGAGGTACAACGCAGTAGGTAGCTAAAACTGCGCGACTATCAGTGGTGCTACGTGCAATAAAAATGGCATGCCCCTTTGGTGCCTGTGAATCACCACGCAAAAAACGTATGGTCATAGCGAAGAATCCTCTCTGCTATAGTAATGATTTTATTGTTAATCAGTAACATTCTTTTTCTAGCCTTATCATATGCTGTTTGGCTTCATATAGCAAGCATTACATCACTTATAGGCTCTTGCGTAATGCTCTCAAACGTTTTACCAACAATGAGTTGGCTTGTGCCTCATTCTCGCTCATCTCGTCACTCGTAGTAAGAATAGAGTCTTCATAAGCCTTGATATACTGGATGATTGGATCTTTACCCGTAATGCGTATAAACGAAGAGAGGATCGAGCGTGCCTGAGTATCTTGATTTCGTCTCACTTCAGTAATGGCAGCGTGAGCATATAGTTCCGTGTATTGATGCAGGAATGTGCTCCATTGATCCGGTGAGCTCAACGTATTCAAAACTTGCTCAACTAACGCTATGGCCTGGTTTAAGTCGTTCATCGCAAGATCAAACTGTTCACCTGCAAGCATGATACCAGCTCGCTCGTAACGTGCGTCTGATTCTCCTAACGGGAGGTAGTGCTGTTGGTACAAAGTCACTGCTTGCTCAAAATTTCTTGCTGCATCTTGCAGATTATCTTTACCCCGATATGCTAATCCTAAAGCAAATGTAGTATCAGCTTCTCCGATAAGATTGCCGCTCTGATTAAATCGAGTGGATGCTCCTTCACAATGTTCAATCGCTTCGTCCCACTGACCTCTCCCTATAAGCGTTTGAGCTATGCCAAGCATAGCCTCGCCATCTCCGTCAGTATACTCCAATAATTGAAACTGTCGTCCTGCCTGGAGAAAACTCGCTGATGCAGCGTCTAGTTCCTTACGAGACAAACGTGTTTGAGCCAGGCCGAGTAGTGCCTCAGCGGCAAGCAAAGGCTCTTGCAGAACCTCAGCCTGACTATATGCTCCACTAAAACCGGTCTCGGACTGCGAAAAATCACCTCGTGTTAAGAGGAGTTGTCCTTCTGCAAGTAATAGCGCAGGTTCCACCTGTGGAGCAAATGTATGCTCGGCCATGATTGAATGCGCACTAGTCAGGCAAGATGTCGCTTCGTCCAGCCGACCCGTAATCACCGCTAATCGTGCTCTGCGAATCAGTGTTTCTGCCGTGATGATGCTATAGACAGGATCGGGAAGTTGCTCCTCCAACCGTTTTTGGGCATCATCGTAGTAGTTTCTTGCTTGAGGAATCTGGCCTTTTTTGCTATAGATATCGCCAAGGCCAAGTAATGCCTTACTTTCAACTAACTCATTGCTCAGTAAATGTGCAAGCTTACTAGCTTCTTCAAAAGTTTGCAGTGCACGATCGAGAAAACCTCGCAAAAGTTGAAGTTCTCCTAAGCCTAGCGTCGCCTCAGCCTGTCCTATGCGATAAGCAATAGCTTTATAGGTACGTAGAGCGCGTTCCATCAGACCATTGGCGTAAGAAAGCTGGCCACGGCGCGTATGAATTTCGCCGAGTAAGCGACTGGCGTTGGCAGTACCGAGCGGATTGCGCATATCCGAATACATTTGTAGCGCAAACTGTGCGCTCGTCAAAGCCTGTTCAACTTGATTATCCAGTAATGAGATTTCCGACAATCCCAGGTTGCTATCAGCTTCACCCAGTTCGTATTCAATTGAGCGTGCCAGCGTACCGCCTTCTGCGAATGCATCTGCTGCTTTATCGAATTGCCGCTGATCCAGGTAGATACGTCCCAGACCTAATAGTGCATCAACGACTCCAAAATTGTCTCTGTTTGCTCGATAGACTTCCAGAACACGCTGATATTCAATAGTTGCTTCATTAAAGCGTCTTGCCAGTCGCTGTAGATCAGCAACACTACGGCGTGCATCAGCTTCGTTGATGATATCGTTGGCGTTCACAAAAAACGAAACGGCTCGTTGATAGTGTTCAATAGCAAGTTCAGTTTTGCCACGCTGCATCTCTATATGCCCCAAAGCCAGGGCCACATTCCCCTGCCCCTGTACATTCCCCTGGTTTACGTAGAGATTCCAGGCGTTCTGGTAAGCCTCCTGCGCGCGATCAAGGTGTGCCAGTTGCCGTTCTACATGTCCCAATGATAACGAACTCCCTGCTTCATTTAACGGGAGGTTTGCATCTTTGTAGAGTCGCATCGCTTTCTGATAGCTGTTAGCTGCCTGTTCAAGCTGATTTTTCTGACGTTGTATATCGGCAAGCATGGTGCGGCTGTCTCCAGATCGCTTAAAATCACCAAGTAACCTGAAGCGAATTTCCGCATCTGAAAAGGCTTCTGCCGCCGCGTCCAATTTGCCGTCATAAAAAGCGTCAATACCTGCTTGTAAACGTTTTTCCGCTGCTTTCTCGTCCTGTGTCGTCATGTACACATGATCCCTAAATTCTCCATCTGATTTTCTATGTGTATATGCATCATGGTTAAGTACCTTCGATGTTATTTCATTGTAGTTCCTGACTGAAAGAAAGTCAAAAATCCCGCTAGGCATGAAACGACAGTTGTGGTAAGATAAGCTCTGTGGACGGAATAGCGTGGCGGTTCGATCCAGT
>Ga0137390_10005597_pt1 | contig 10615 bp, 8 predicted proteins | sample 15con2h24AmetaG_FD_104937 | JGI IMG/M metagenome (GOLD analysis project Ga0137390, IMG submission 104937) | Vadose zone soil microbial communities from Angelo Coast Range Reserve, California, USA - 15con2h2.4A metaG | ecosystem: Environmental > Terrestrial > Soil > Vadose zone > Saprolite... | reverse complement strand
TACTGGCAAGCCATCCTGGCCTGCTGGCAAACGGGTACGCCGGTGTTGGTACGCGGCGATTCGCAGCTCTCGCTGACCGGGAGTTTTGCGCGTCGCGTCGCCAAATATCCGATCTATCGGTGGTTCATCCCGCGGTTCGACGGGTACCTGGTGGTTGGCGAGCGGGCCCGCCAGTATTACCTGCGTTACGGGGCGGACCCGCGACGCATGTTCGCCGCCCCGCACGCGGTGGATAACACGTTTTTTGCGACAGAAGCTGCCCGTCAGCGGACCGAGCGGACACCGCTGCGGCGCACGCTCGGGTTACCCGACTCGGGCGTCGTGTGGTTGTTCGCAGGCAAGCTTGTCGACCGCAAGCGGCCAGGTGACTTCATGCAGGCCATCTCCGCGGCTGCACGCGCCCACTCGCGCGTGTGCGGGCTGGTAGCGGGCGACGGTCCAATCCGCGCCGAACTGCAGCACACTGCACAGCAAGAGGGATGGCCCGTTCGCTTCGCGGGCTTCTTGAATCAGACGCAGATGCCCGCGGCGTACGCCGCCAGCGACGCACTGGTGCTGCCATCAGATGGCCGTGAGACGTGGGGACTCGTCGTCAACGAGGCGATGGCGAGCGGGTTGCCCGCCGTTGTCAGCGACGAAGTCGGCTCGGCCCCGGATCTGGTGCATCAGGGTCAGACGGGAGAAGTCTTTCGATGCGGCGACGTCGGCCAGCTTGCATCGATCGTGGCGCGACTGTCGGCCGATCCGTCGCACCTCGAACAAATGGGCAGGCGCGCACAGCGCCACGTCGAGAACTACTCAATAGCTCGAGCCGCAGCCGGCACCGCTGCCGCCGTCGACGCCATTATGCGGACCCGATGTCGGGGAGGGGTCAAATGACGGACGCCGCGTTCGTACTGGCGAGTTCGGCGGCGACCTGGCTCGTACTGGTGGCCACGATTCTGCTGGTCTCCTTGAGGTCGGGCGCGGCGAGCGCTGGCCTTGTATCCGCTTATGCCGTCAGTTTGTGGCTCATCCACTGGCCCGGCGGAGCTATTTATCTGCTTCCCTGGTTTCCCGGCGTAGACGAGCAAGTTGTCGCGGCAGGCTTCCAGCAGAGCGCGTACGCCATTGTCGCCTTCGGGGTGGGGAGTCTCGTCCTTGGGCCGCTCCTGATGACCGTTGTGCCGACCACGCGCGCCACTGCACGCGGCGGCGCGGCGACGGCCTACTCGCGCGCCTATCTCGGGCTCGGCCTCGCGTGTTATGTCGCCATGGGTGCAGTGGTCGGCCGCGTGCCAACGCTCACGGCACTTGTCTCCACCGGCTGGAACCTGCTCATCGTGGGCCTGGGCCTGAGCTGCTGGCAGGCCTGGCATCGCGGGCGCAACGTACAGCTGCTGGGCTGGCTCGCCGCGGCGGCGTGTCTGCCGTTTCTCACGATCCTCGGTCAGGGCTACCTGACGTACGGCTCAGCGGCAGCTCTGGCCGTGCTGACGCTCGTCGCCAGCTTTTACCGACCGCGCTGGCGGATACTCCTGGCAGCACTGCTCGTGGTGTACGCGGCCTTTTCACTCTACGTGACGTATATGCGTGACCGCGAAACGATTCGCGGGGTGGTCTGGAGCGATCAGCCGGCTATGGCGCGAGTCGGCCAACTCGTCGCTACGCTCAGCACGCTCGAAGGGTTCGACCCTACCAACGATCAGCATCTCGCACTCCTGGACGACCGGCTGAACCAGAACCGCCTGGATGGGGCAGCAGTGGAATACCTCGACTCGGGGCTGGCGGACTTCGCGCGCGGTGACACTCTCGGGCAGGCCGCGGCGGCGCTGGTGCCGCGGGTACTGTGGCCGGATAAGCCGGTGGCGGCTGGCAGCCCGGGCATCGTCTCGCAGTACACCGGAATCCACTTCGATCCGAATACCAGTGTCGGCATTGGCCACGTGATGGAGTTCTACATAAATTTCGGCACCTCGGGCGTGGTCTTGGGCTTTGTCGTTCTTGGCCTGGTCCTCAGCGTCGTCGACCGCGCGGCCGCGGATCGCCTGCGTGCGCGCGATTGGGCAGGCTTCACCGTCTGGTTCCTACCAGGCTTCAATCTGCTCCAGGTGGGTGGCTCCCTGGTTGAGCTAACCGCGAGCGTCGGCGCGGCGCTCCTCACTGCGCTACTCGTCAACGCTGTGCTCGGCCACCTCCTCGCTCACGACGTGTCGACCCGTGCTGCTCGTGTAGTGCCGCCACGACTGCGCCCGGTCGGAGTGCCACGTGGCTGAGATCCTGACCGTGTTTCCCGACCTCAGGGTGACCGGCGGCGTGCAAGCCAGCGGTCGACTGGCTCGGGCAACCCTCGGCGGCACCACCCTCGAAGTCGACGCCTCGGAGCGCCGCGCCGCCGTGGTCGCCGCGCTCCGCGTCAGGCGCGCACCCGACGTAGTCCTGGTCTGGCACATGTCGCTGCTCAAGCTGTTGCCGTTCCTGCGCCTGCCGCGGCGTACCCGCGTCGTGCTGTTCTTGCACGGCATCGAGGCGTGGTCGCCCCGCGGCTATCTCAGCCGCCTGATGCTGCGGCGCGTCGACCTGTTCCTCAGCAACACCGAGTACACCTGGCACCGCTTCGCCGGTGCCCATCCGGCGTATGCCGCCGCCCGGAGGCAGACCATCTGGTTGGGACTGAATGAGCCGCTGGAGGGTCTAGCTCCGCAACCGTCTGGGCGACGCGCCGCGCTCATGCTAGGGCGGCTGGTCCGCAGCGAGGACTACAAAGGCCACCGCGAGATGCTGGCGGCCTGGCGGTACGTGCGGCGGCAGCTACCCGAGGCCGAGCTGTGGATCGCGGGCGATGGCGACCTCCGCCCGCAGCTCGAGCGCTTTACGGCCGCGAAGGGCCTGGGAGACGCCGTGCGCTTCTTCGGCCATGTCTCCGAGGATGAGAAACAGCAGCTGATTGCTGACAGCCGCTGCCTGGCGCTGCCGAGCCGCGCTGAGGGCTTCGGCCTGGTCTACCTCGAGGCGATGCGGCTGGGCCGACCGTGCCTGGTGAGCACGTTGGATGCGGGTCGCGAGATCGTCGCGCCGCCACAGGCCGGCCTGGCTGCAGATCCGGATCAGCACGAGGTGTTGGCTGGCGTCGTATGCGATCTGCTCGGGGGCGATTCCCGCTGGCAGCAATGGTCAGCGGCCGCTCAAATACGATACGTCCAGCACTTCACCGGCCGACAATTCCAGGACCGGCTGCGCGCCGCCCTCGTGCCGCGGGCCCTCTCGAAGGGATCCTTTGACGATGTGTGGTGTCGCCGGCGCCCTGCAGCTTCATCCGTCTGAGCGCGGTCTGCCGCTGACGGTTGCCGAGGCAATGGTGCGCCAGCTCGGCCACCGCGGACCCGACGGTTGTGGCGTCCTCGAGGATCCGCATGCAGGGGTGCTTCTCGGGCACACCCGGCTTGCCATCATCGACCTCTCCGCGGCCGGGCGGCAGCCGATGGCGAGCCTCGATGGGCGCCTGACGATTACCTACAACGGCGAGATCTACAACTATCAGCAACTGCGGGACGAGCTCTCCGATGACGGCTGTCCGTGGCGTTCGCGGAGTGACACCGAGGTGATCCTGGGCGCGTACGCCCGGTGGGGACAGGATTGCGTCCACCACCTGCGGGGCATGTTCGCGTTCGCGATCTGGGACGCCAAGCGGCAGGAGTTGTTCCTGGCGCGCGATCGGCTCGGTATCAAGCCGCTGTACTACTACTCCGCCGACGGAGCGTTCGTGTTCGCCTCGGAGGTGCGAGCGCTGCTGGCGAGCGATCTGATTCCGCGCCGGTTGGACCAGGCCGGTCTGTGGCACTACCTGGCCTATCAGTGCGTGCCCGCGCCGCGGACGCTCGTCGACGGGGTCCGGGCCCTGCCGCCCGGGACGTGTCTTCGTGTCGACGCCAATGGTGGTTTGACACTGTGGCGCTACTGGGACTTGCTCGCGGACACGTCGGCGGAGGCCGCCGCGCACAGCCCGGCTGAGCGCCGCCAACATGTTGCCGAGCTGCTGGGGCAGTCCATTCGGCTGCATCTTGTCAGCGACGTACCCATAGGAGTGTTCCTGTCGGGCGGCATCGACTCGAGCGCGATCGTCGGGCTGATGCGAGAAGCCGGCCAGGTGCCGTACACGTTCTCGCTTGGCTTCGCCGAACGCAGCTTCGACGAAACGCACTTCGCGCGTGAGGTCGCACAGCACTTCAACGCCAAGCACACCGAGATCCGTTTGCGGAACCGCGATTTGCTCGAGCAGCTACCCGAGGGATTGGCCGCCATGGACCAGCCGACGGGTGACGGAATCAATTCCTACATCGTCGCGCGGGCGGTACGCTCGGCCGGCCTCAAGGTGGCGCTGTCCGGCCTTGGCGGCGACGAGCTGTTCGGCGGCTACCCCTCCTTCGACCGCCTGGGGCGCTCGGCGCGGCTATTCCACCACTGGGCCAGGCTGCCAGCGCCGCTGCGCGCACTCGCTGCTTCAGGCGTGCGAATGAGCGGCCGCAACGCGATCGCAGCCGAGAAGCTGGCGACCATGCTCGAAAGCGATGGCAGGCTGTCGGCGCTTTACCCGGTGACGCGCCAGGTCTTCTCCGCCGCGCAGCGGCAGTTCCTCCTCGGTTACCGCGACGTGGCTGACCCGTACGTCCAACTCCTGCGCGAGGCATTCGCGAAGGTGCCGCAGACAGAACCGCTAGCCTGTGTGGCCTACGCCGAGTCGCGCACCTACCTGCACGATCTGTTACTGCGGGATACCGATCAGATGAGCATGGCCCATGGCCTGGAGGTGCGCGTGCCGCTTATCGACCACGAGCTTGCAGCCTACGTCATGGGCGTGCCTGATTCAGACAGGCGCGCTGACGGAACGCCCAAGCGATTGCTGGTCGAGTGCCTGGGTGGGCTTCTGCCAGAGGCTGTGGTTCGCCGTCCGAAGCAGGGGTTCACGCTTCCGCTCGAGCCCTGGATGCGCGGACCACTGGCCGGTTTCTGCGAGCAACGCCTGCGTCGTCTCGGCGACCGCGGCCTGTTCCGACCGCGCACGGTAGACCACCTCTGGCAAAGCTTCCTGGCCCGAGGACGGGACGTCTCCTGGTCACGTCTCTGGACGCTGGTCGCGCTCGACGAGTGGCTGGAGCGGAGCGGCGTCCATGAATAGAAAGGTCCTTCACGTGATTCCGTCGGTGGCGCCACGCTACGGCGGACCCAGCCAGGCCATTATGGAGATGTGCAGGGCGCTGCTGGCGTGCGACGTCGAACCATTGGTGGCGACGACCGACGCCGACGGCCGCGGCCGCCTCCCGGTCGAGCACGGCAAAGTGGTCGAGTACCAGGGCGTGCCGACGCTGTTCTTTCCCCGCCAGTGGAGCGAGGCGCTCAAGTTCTCACTTCCCCTGGCACGCTGGCTGGGGGCGAACGTGGCCGAGTTCGATGTCGTCCACATCCATGCTGTCTTTTCCCATGCCTGCCTGGCAGCAGCTAACGCGTCGCGGCGTAAGGGTGTGCCGTACGTGGTCCGACCGCTGGGCACGTTGGATCCCTGGAGCGTCCATCAGAAGCGATGGCGAAAGCAGTTATTCTGGCACCTCGGGGTCAAGCACATGCTGGCGGGCGCCGCCGCGATCCATTACACGACCGCCGACGAGCAGCGGCTGGCGGAATCGTCGCTCGGCCTCGGCCGTGGCGTCGTGATCCCGCTCGGAATCAGTCCGGACATATTCACCCATCCGGTGCCGCCGGAGCGCTTCCGTCAGCAGCACGCGGAGCTTGGACGAGAACCGTACGTGCTGATCCTTTGCCGGCTTCACCCCAAGAAAGGCATCGAGCTAGCGCTGGACGCCTTCCTCGCGGCGACCGCCCAGCCCGAGCTGCGCGCGTGGCGCCTGGTCGTGGCCGGCGCCGGTGATCCTACCTACGTCGGCGGCCTGCGACGGCTCGTTGCCAAGCGCGGAGGTGATGAGCGGGTACTGTTCACCGGCTGGCTGGCCGGCGACGACAAGCTGGCGGCCTTGCGCGGGGCAGCGTTGATGGCGCTGCCCTCCCGTCAGGAGAACTTCGGCATATCGGTCGTCGAGGCCCTGGCGAGCGGAGTCCCGGCCCTGGTCAGTCCGCACGTCAATCTCGCGCCTGAGATCTCCGCCGCCGGCGCCGGGTGGGTAGTTCGGCTCGAGGTCGACGCGCTCGAGGCCGCTTTCGCGCGAATCATGCGCGATCGTGACGAGCGCGCGCGCCGTGGCGCGGCCGGCCGCGCCCTGGCACTCGAGCGCTTCACGTGGCCAGCGGTGGCCGCTCAGCTCGCGCAGCTCTACGCCACGATCACCCGATGACCTCGCCAGCACCACTGGCCGTCGTGATCCTTACCTATAACGAGGAGGCGAACCTGCCCGCCTGTCTGGCCAGCCTGGCCGGCCTCGACTGCGAGCTCTTCGTGGTCGATTCAGGCAGTACCGACCGCACGCTCGATCTGGCGCAGGCGGGCGGCGCCAACACCCGGCAGCATCCCTTCGTCACGTACGCCGCGCAGCGCAATTGGGCTCAGGCCAATCTACCGATCCGCGGTGACTGGGTGCTTCACCTCGACGCCGACGAACGGCTGACGCCTGACCTGGTAGCGGAGATCAATCAGGTTCTCAGGCAGTCCCCAGCCGTTGCGGGTTACCTCCTGCGCAAACGGACGGTCTTCATGGGGCGCTGGATCAAGCACGGCGGCCACTATCCCGCCTACCACCTGCGGCTCTTTCGCAAGGACCGCGGCATGTGCGAAGACCGTCTGTACGACCAGCACTTCCTGGTGCAGGGTCAGGTGGGCCAGCTCGAGCACGATTACATCGACGTGCTGACGTCTGACATCGGCACCTGGAGCGTACGCCACGTGCGTTGGGCTGACCTGGAGGCCCGCGAAATCATGGTCAATCGCGGTGGCTTTCGCCAGGTGCGGGCGGCCTTGCGAGGCAACCCGATCGAGCGTCGGCGCTGGCTACGACAAGAGCTGTTCTACCGCTGTCCACTCTTTCTACGGCCATTCGCATACTGGTTCTATCGTTACGTCCTGAGGCTCGGCTTTCTGGACGGACCAGAGGGTCTCGTCTTCCATTTCCTCCAGGCCTGCTGGTACCGCTTCCTGGTCGACGCCAAGATCTACGAGGCGCTTCATCGCGGCCCCGAGCAGTAGCTCAGGGCGGGTTCAGCCGGCATGGCGTAGCCACCAAAGACCGCTCCGATGGCCGGGCAATGCTCCGCCAGCACGGCCAGCGCCGTCTCCCCACTCACCGCGCTGAGCACCCGCACACCCTCCGGCCGCAACAGTTAGTGCGGCCAGGACCGACGGCTCGTCGTCGACCGCCAGGACAGTGCGCAGGCCCATGTCGCTCGCCCGACGCGAATGACCAGCTGCTCGGCGTCCTCAACCAGCAGAATGGCGAGGAGGTGCGCCCTGGTGAGTTGGTGCACGGCAGCGAGGATCGCGCTCAACGTCGGGTCGAGATCGAGGCTTCGCCGTCACGACCTTTCCCACCTGGTGGAGCGCTCGCCGATGGTCGTGTCCAAGATGACGTCCTTGACGTTCACGTAGAACGCCGTAGTTCGATGCGGCCCGGTGTCAATCCACGTTTCGCGACGTGTCCGTTGTCGCGAACCGCCGTGAACTACGCGTTAGCCGGAACGACCAGCCGGAGTGCGACAGCGCGCGCCGCCGCGTGGGTCCGGTCGGTCACCCCGAGCTTGGCGAGAATGTGACCGACGTGAACCTTCACGGTGGCCGGGCTGAGATAGAGTTCACGCCCGATCTCGCGATTCGTCTGTCCCTGCGCCAGCAGCTGCAGGACCTCCACCTCGCGCGGCGAAAGCGGCTCCGTGAGCTGGGTCGGTTTGCCCGGCGCGAGCCCAGCCGCGTGGGGCCGGACGTGGGTCGCCAGCTCCGGCTGGATCTCCCGGAGCGCGGTCGCGGCGCGGTCCACCAGGACGTGCAAACGGCGATTCTCGTGCACCAGCCGATGCTCGTCCAGAACCTGGAGGACGGCCCGCTGGAACGCGGGCGGGTCCCACGGTTTGAGGAACAGGCGCGCGACTTGGCCCTCGTTGACCGCGGCGGCCGCGGCGGGGAGGTCGGCATTGCCGGTCAGCAGCACGCGGGTGATGTCGGGCCAACGCAGGCGCACGGCCCGCAGCAGGTCGGCCCCGCTCATCGCCGGCATCGCGTAGTCGCTGACGACCACACCGATTGCCGAAGCGTGCTCATCCAACACCGCCAATGCTGCACCACCGTCACCGGCCGTGAACACCTTGACCCCGGCCGGGCGCAGCAGACGCGCCACGGCGGCCAGGACCGCTGGCTCGTCATCGACCAGCAGCACCGCCGACGGTTGGATGTCGCGCACTGGCTCGGCCACTCGGCCAGTGCGACTCATCTTGGAGAACCCAGTTGGTCTTCGTTTCCGAGCCGCGCGTCAATTTCGGGTGCGGCGTGTCGGGTGGGGGTGGGAAACGAGCAGAGCAGCGGAGTTGCAGACGACACACAACCAGTATCGGCAGCGCGGCTCATTCGCTGAACTGCGGCATAACAGGCGCGCGAGGATCTCCTGGAGTTGGCCGACTTGCAGCCCGATCCGCCGACACTGGCAGAGTAATTTTGTCGCGCTCCTGCCCTGAGCTGTAGATGACTACGCGGCGAGATGTGGGTTGGTCGCGCCGTGGCCCAGGAAACGAATCGCGCACGCCTCGCAGCAGCCGTGACTCGCGCCATGCACGAGCGACGCTGATACCAGCCGATAGTGTCCATCGGCATCGGCGATACGTCGGCACCAGGCGCACTGGCGGACAAAGCCGTTGATATCGACGGGGTACTTCTCGGGAGCGTCGCCGCGGGTGCTCATCTTCAGTCCACTATCGGACGACTAAACGCGCCGGCCCAGAGGATTGGGGCCGGCCCGGCATGGTCGTGCCGCGGTTGATATGTGTGGCCAAAAGCCGCCCACGGCAGCCCGGCGGCCCTTACACTGTGGCTGTGGCGGCTAGCGCGCCCCGCATTGCCGTGGTTCAGTTCCCCGGAACGAACTGCGAGCGCGAGACGGTCCGTTCGCTCGAGGCTGCTACGGGGTGCCCGGTTGACGTCGTCTGGCATGCCGACGCATTCCCCCCGGACGGCTACGCGGCCGCGGTCTTGCCCGGCGGCTTTGCGCATGGCGACCATCTGCGCGCGGGGGCCATCGCGCGCTTTTCGCCAGTCATGCGCGGCATCCAGGAATTCGCCCGAGACGGCGGCCTGGTGCTTGGCATCTGCAACGGTTTCCAGGTGCTCCTGGAAGCGGGCTTGCTGCCTGGCGCGATGCTGCGCAACGCGTCGCTCCAGTTTCGGTCGCAATGGGTCTGGTGCCGCGTCGAGCGCACCGATACGCCGTTTACGAGCGCGTGCACTGTCGGCCAGGTGCTGCGGCTGCCCATCGCTCACGGCGAGGGCAACTACGTCAGCCTCGATCGTCCAGAAGGAGTTGCGCTGCGCTACTGCGACGCGGACGGCAACGTCACGCCCTCAGCCAACCCGAACGGGTCTCAAGACGGGATCGCCGGCCTGGCCAACGCCAGCGGCAACATCTTTGGCCTGATGCCACATCCCGAGCGAGCCGACGACCCGCTGCTCGGCAGCTGCGATGGCCGTTTTGTGTTCGAGTCACTCGCCGCCGCCCTGCGGGTGCCGGCGCTTAGATGATGCTGGCGAGTGGGCCACGAACAGACGAACAACGGCTGCGCGCCTTTGGCCTTCTGCCCGCCGAATACGCCCATATCGTGGCTCGCCTTGGCCGCGAACCGAACACGGTCGAGCTGGGCATGCTCGGGGCGATGTGGAGCGAACACTGCGGCTACAAACACTCGCGCAAACTCCTGAAGCTGCTGCCGACCACCGGTCCGCGCGTGCTGCAAGGTCCGGGTGAAAACGCCGGCGCGGTTGACATCGGCAATGGCCTGGCGGTTGTGCTGAAGATGGAGTCGCACAACCACCCGAGCGCCGTCGAGCCATTCCAGGGCGCGGCCACCGGCGTCGGCGGCATCCTGCGCGACATCTTCACTATGGGCGCGCGGCCGGTGGCGCTGCTGGATTCGCTGCGCTTCGGCGATCCGACCGAGGCGCGCACCGAATACCTGGTCGGCGGGGTTATCGGCGGCATCGCCGCCTACGGCAACGGTTTCGGCTGCCCGACCGTTGGCGGCGAGATCTCGTTCGATGCCGGCTATACGGGCAACCCGATCGTCAACGCCATGTGTGTGGGCGTGGTGCCCATCGAACGGTTGACGCGAGCGGCAGCCAGCGGGCCGGGCAACCCGCTGCTGCTGGTGGGCGCTGATACCGGGCGCGATGGACTGCAGGGCGCGGCATTTGCCTCGAACGATGACCCCGAAGCTTCGCATCGAGGCGTGGTACAGGTGGGCAACCCATTCCTCGAAAAATTGCTGCTGGAAGCATGTCTGGCGGTCCTCGAGACAGGCGATGTCATGGCCATGCAAGACCTCGGCGCGGCTGGTCTGACGTCGTCGGCCGTCGAGATGGCCGCCCGCGGCGGGCTGGGCGTCGAGATCGACGTCGCCCGCGTGCCGCGGCGCGAAAGTGGGCTGGGCCCGTTCGAGG
>Ga0137390_10005592_pt1 | contig 10620 bp, 8 predicted proteins | sample 15con2h24AmetaG_FD_104937 | JGI IMG/M metagenome (GOLD analysis project Ga0137390, IMG submission 104937) | Vadose zone soil microbial communities from Angelo Coast Range Reserve, California, USA - 15con2h2.4A metaG | ecosystem: Environmental > Terrestrial > Soil > Vadose zone > Saprolite... | reverse complement strand
CACGTAGAGCGTGCTCGGGTTGTACGCGTAGATCGCCCGGCTCATGTTCGACGGCGCGCCGTGCGCCTGCAGGTAGCGACCGGCGGCGAGGATCGCGTCGTGCGGATTGTTGACGTCGCCGCGTCCATAGCTGGCCCAGGTCGCGGGCATGAACTGCATCGGGCCCTGCGCGCCCGCCGAGCTGAGCCCCTGGATGCTTGAATGCGGATGGAGTTTTGCCGCCCTTCACCGCCGTGCGCTGCTCGCCTGCATCCAGTCCAGCACCGCTGGCTACCACCGCACCTACTTCAGCACGGTCGGCCGCGGGACGGTTACGTCTTTTAGTCAGGGCTGTCACGCCAAGCGCTTCGGGCAAGAAACGTAATTTGAACCGGATCTTCCTACCTGAGCCGATTCTCCTTCCGTCACCGCCCTACGTCGTAGGGGGTGACGCGGTAGAGCTTCCCGCCGAAGTTATCGGTCACCCAGATGTCGAGGCCGAAGCCGGTCGCGATCTGCAGGGCTTGCATGGCTCCAGGCAGGTCCCAATGGCCGGTCACCTGCCCATCGAGGTTGACACGATCAACGGCGCCAGCGCTGGAGAGGACGATATACAGCTGGCCATCCTTGCCGACAGTGATGCCAACCGGCCCCCCGCTAATCGGGAACTCAGTCAGGGTGCCGTCGGTCGTCATCCGGCCGAGCTTGCTTGCGCGCAGCTCGGTGAACCAGAGGGCACCGTCGGGGGCGGCCACGATCCGGTTCGGAAACGCTCCCGGGGAGAGTGGATACTCGGTGAAGGTCCCGCCGAGCGTCATCCGACCGACTTTGGCGGCGCTCCGCTCGATGAACCAGATGGCGCCGTCGGGCCCAAGCGCCCCACTCTGCGTCGTGCTGTTCGGGGTGGGCACGGGAAAGTCCGTCGCCTGACCGGTCGCGGGGTCGAGCCGGGCGATCGCGTTCGCTCCCTGCTCGGTCACGTACAGGTTGCCATCGGGGCCGAGAACGATGCCCTGCGGGAGCGCAGTCGCGGTTGGAAGCAGGAACTCGGTGATCGCGCCGTTCGGCATGATCCGGCCGATCTTGCCTGCGCGCCGTTCGGCGAACCAGATCGCGCCCGACGGATCGACCGCCAGCCAGCCTACATTGGCATTGGCCGTCGGAACGGCATAGGTCGCGATGGTTCCCTGTTGATCGACCCGGGCTAATCCGGCGAGTCCTCCAGTTGGCGAAAGGCTGAACCAGATACTCCCGCGCGGTCCGCTCGTGATCCCAAACGGAGCCCCTGGAACAGGAGGCACGATCGCGGTTGCGCACCCAGTCTGACAGGGGGGCGGTCCCGAAGCCGCTGCTGCGGTGGCACCGGCTAACAGAGACCCCAATACCACCAACCACGCTGAAATGACAAACCGCCGCATGCTCATCCTCCTCCATCGGACCGATTACCCGCCTGCGAAGCAGCCCGGGTAAATACCCGGAATCCAGACCGATTGTGACACTCCGGTGACACGCTGTGCAAGGATTTTGCCACTGGCGGACTGATCGGCGAACGCACGCTTTGCCAAAACCCTTCAGGCTTTCGCTCGGGGACTGGCGAGCTTCCTGTGCCAGGAACCTCCCTGCGATAGGCGGCGTGCCAGGCCCACCGAGATAGAAGGCGCGGCGGTCAACTTGGTGGCGAAGATGTCATGGACCCGGACGTTGGGTAGTGGTGTAACTTCCGGGTCGCCCTTACGCAGGCGTTCAGCGTGTCGGTTAGATGCGCTTCGCCGGCCCCGCATCAGATCAGCGGCTGTAGTTTCTGTACGCAGGCTCCGTCGAGCTCCACATGTATAAGTCGCCCGTGGGGACTCTTGGTGTCTCGACTGGCCGCGCGAGTCATGAATACCGGTGGGATGGAGAGTGGTTCAACATCTCGGGCGGCCACAGATCCCATCGACGCCTAGATCCAGGTGAAGGTCACGACGAAGACTTAAGTCAACCCGGTCGCGCACCCCCTTCAATCACGAACGCCCGTGTGGACAGGTTCCGTAGCGATCAGCGGTGTCATACAGCGGCAAATTTGTCCACACCAATGTTCGACTCTGAATTGAGTTATCCACAATATGGGTCTACGGACGGGGGCGCCAACGGGTAGGCGTTTGGCGGCACTGCATCAGGCTGGCCGGTCGGTACAAGGAGGGCCGCGATCGCAGATCTCGACCATCTGTACATAGATAAATAGGTGTGCCTGGGCCAGCTGGTCAGAGTTGGCAACTCTGCTGGCTGGCGTTGGCCAGGCGTTCGGGTCGGGAACCAATTACGTCTTGGGCGTTGGGAGTTGCAGCGGACCCTTCGGTCTCGAAACTCAAGCAATGATGTCATTCCGCGGCCAAAAAAAGAAAGCGATATCCCTGGATTCCTCGTCTCTCACTACCATCGGAACACCTGACCAGAGCTCCCGCCACTGCAGCGCTAGGGTCTCCAGGACACGCCGGACTGGCGGCCCGTGTGCTTCGGGTCCTCCCTGAAAGAAATGCGAGGCGCATTAGGGACCGCCTCGCCCCCTGGAGTCTGTGCTTGGAAAGCGGGGAGACGGACTCGAACCCACTCGGGGCACAAGCTGGAGGGGCAAGCGCATATTGCGGACGCCCAGCGGCCGGGAAGCTGTCTTGCTTTTGTCCGACACTCACCCTACGGTTGAGTCGTGATAACCCTTGTTGGGCAGCTCGTCGGCCGGGAAGCGGAGCTGGCCACGATTGGAAAGTTCCTTGATCCTGCGCTGGACGGCCTGCGCGCCCTGGTCCTCGAGGGAGAAGGAGGTATCGGAAAGACCACTCTCTGGAAGGCGGGCCTCTCCGCTGGCTCGGCGAACGGCTATCGAGTCCTGAGCTCGGCGCCGACCGAAGCCGAAACCGGCCTTCCCTATGCCGCCCTCGGCGACCTGCTCGACCCGGCTCCCGAAGAGGCAATTGGTTCGCTTTCAGACCCTCTGCGGAAGGCTTTGGAGGTGGCGTTGTTCTGGGCCCCAGCGAAGCAAGGTCCGACCGACCAGCTCGCCGTCAGCACCGCTTTTCTCCGCGTGTTGCGACACATTGCCGCCGATCGTCCCGTGCTGCTTGCGGTGGACGACATTCAGTGGGCCGACGGACCATCGATGCGAGTCCTGGCATTCGCCATCCACCGATTGGACCGCGACCAGGTCAAGGTGCTCGCGACGCTGCGGCTGCCGTCAACCCGCGATGTCGGTTCCACGTTCCGCAAAGCGCTGGATCACGACCGGATCGAACGTGTCAAGATTGGACCGCTTTCTCTCAACGCCATCGATGACCTGCTTCTTCGCAGACTGGAGCGTCCACTGCGACAGCCAGAACTCGACCGAGTCTACGCCGTATCAGGCGGCAACCCATTCTTTGCGCTCGAGATTGGCCAGTTCCTTCTTGAGCACCTATCGAGCGTTAGGGCAGGCGAGCCGATACCGGTGCCGCAGAACCTCGCGGATGCCATCAAGGGCCGGATCAGTAAGCTGCCGCGGGAAACCCGCGAGATTCTGGTGGCGCTAGCCGCACTTTCCCGTCCTGACGAAGCCGTACTTGAACGCGCCGTCCCGCATGCCGCCGCGGCGCTGGAGGCAGCGATTAGCGGCCGGGTCGTCGAACGTGCCGATGGCCGCCTCCGCTTCACGCATCCGCTCCTGGCATCAGTCATTTATGCAATGGCGGACCCGGCTGCGCGGAGGCGGTGGCATGCACGGCTCTCCAGCGTCGTCGACGACGCCGAGGAGCGGGCGCGTCATCTCGCTCTTTCAGCGACAGGACCCGACGCCGCGGTCGCTAACGCCCTCGAGGAGGCAGCAAGATTGGCCAATGTGCGCGGCGCACCCGACGCGGCCACCGCACTGGCGGAACAGGCCGCCGAACTGACGCCGCCCGAGCTTCCGCACGCGATTGAGCGACGGCGAATCATGACTGCCGAATACCGCATGCGAGCTGGAGATGTACCAGGGGCCCGCGGCCTGCTCGACGCCGTACTGGGTTCTTCACCGGCTGGTAAGAGGCCGGCCGAAGCTCTCCGGCTGATGGGCAGCCTGGCATTGGGTGGTGGCGATCTCGTTGAAGCGGAACGGTTACTGATCGAGGCGCTATCGCAGACGGGCGACGACGTACAGGCCCAGGCGATCATCGAGCGCGACCTCATTCGCGTCTTCATGCAGCGGGGCAAGGTTCAGCAGGGGTTCGATCACAGCGCTCGAGTCACCGAGATCGCCACGCGATGCAACGACCCCTCTCTTTTGGCTCTTGCCCAGAGGCTCAAAGCGTCCACGGAACGCCACTTCGGCCCTTTGTCGCCAGAAGCGCGCGCTACGGCTATCGCGCTGGCCGAACACCGGATTTCAGATCCGATGGACGATAGCGCTGGCGGGCTGCATCCCTTAATGGATTGGGCTGTTCTTCTGAAGTGGTCCGATGACTTCGTGCGCGCTCGGTCCTTGTTTAAGCGGGTCCTCGCCTTGACCGAAGGTCGCGATGAATCGCTTCGCGCTCCAGTCCTCTTCCATCTCGCCGAAATGGAGTGCTGGGCGGGGGACTGGCTATTGGCCGCAGTGTACGTGCACGAATGCGAGAAGTCCGTCATCCATACAGGGCACCACTCGTACGCCCGTCTTCCCCTTAACGCCAAGGCCATGCTTCAGTGCTGTCGAGGCGAATTCGAGGCAGCTCGAGCCTCCGCGTTAGAGGCGCTCGCCATCTCGACGACCGTCGGGGATGAGGCGTATCGTCGCCGCGCGCTGGCCATACTAGGTGCAACGGAACTGGCGGCTGGAGATCCGGCGGCGGCTAACCAACACTTCGATAGTCTTCGCGCCCGCGGCAACCACCAGGGCTACCGGGGGATGGTTCGCAGCGAGGGCGACGAAGTCGAGGCACTGATGGCGGTCGGCCGCCTCGGTGACGCGGAAGCCGTATCCGCGCGGCTTGCTGCATACGATGATCCCTGGCAGCGCGCGGTCGGTGCGCGCAGCCGGGCGCTCCTAGCTGCGGCCCATGGCGAACTGGACGCGTCGATCCGCGAATTCGATCGCGCGCTAACCGCTCACGAGGAGCTGCCGATGCCGCTGGAGCTAGCCCGTACACTTTTGGGTTACGCGACCGTTCTTCGGCGTACGAAGCGGAAGCGTGTGGCGCGCGAGAAGCTGGAGGAGGCGCTTGGAATCTTCAACTCGCTTGGCGCCTCGGCGTGGATCAAACGCGCGCAGTCCGAACTCAGTCGTATCGCGCCCGCCGCCGCCGGCGTCTCTGCGCTGACGCCGACCGAGGCGAGGGTGGCGGCGCTGGTGGCCAGCGGTCGCACCAATAAGGAAGTGGCCGCTGAATTGTTTTTGAGCGTGAAGACCGTCGAGGCGAACCTGTCGCGCGTCTACGACAAGCTGAACGTACGCTCCCGGAGCCAGCTGGTTGCCCGGGTGGCATCGCAGCGGTAGGGCACTGACGCGAGCACCCGTAAAGTGCGTGGTGCCGTCGGGAAGAAAGGCCGGGGCTTGCGGCCCGGTTGAAAGTCGAGGTGAGCGTGACGACGAGGTTCGGACCTGCGTTCTGTGATCAGATTTCGACGGGGTGGGCCTGGGGGCACTCCGTCTTAACGATCAGTTACTAATCCGTATCGTTGTCGGGGCGGAGCTGGCAAAAACACAGTTGAAGCTCGCGTCGCAGGCTTCAAGAAACGCAGACGCGATGGCGGGCCCAACGCGAAACGGTGGCCCGGAAACGTCCGCAAGCACCTGAACCACCGCCGTCTGGGCGCTACCGGTACAAAGCTCTCCGCCTGAGGAACCGAAGCCGGATGCCTGCATCGTCTTGCTAACTGCCTGCTGCACGGAAACGTTGAGGCCCCCGCCCATTCCGAATGGGTTCGCGACGGTGTCGCCCGCCGGACATGTAAAAGTTACGTTGACATCGACCTCTGCCCCCTTCGCGACAAGCTCGCCTGATTGTGGTTGGAGTGACGTAGAGTCAGCGCTGGCAACGACTGGGAGCAGTAACGCCGCCATCCCAATCAGTACAGCGAGTGTTGCTCGGACAAAGCGACGAACGATTCTATTCATACGGCTACCTCCTATCGCACTGCTATCCCAGGCCCTGACGCGCCGCCTCTCTTGAGAAAGCTGTCCGGTCAGCGGCTGACCCTCAGCCCGTCGTGATCGTCCCCGACAGCTTGATCTGGGCCTCCGGACCGGTACCAGTCACCGTGCCGCTCAAGTTACCGGTTGCGCCACTGAAGGTCCCGGTTCCGCCAACGATGACGTCCGTAAGCATGAGCTCGCCTGGAAACGCGGCGGGGAATCCTGGGCTTGCGCACGCACCGGGGCACGAAAAGTTGCTGGCGTACTCGTGGATAGAGATCGAACCGATCGCCACGGTGACAGTACGCAGGTCGCAACGGCTACCGTTGACAACACCGCACACGCCGAAGACGATGGTCTCGGTTGCCTGACCATAAGGGACAGCGTTCCCAGTTCCACAGAGGCCCTCCGGAAAGACTGGGCAATCGCTCGAAGTCACCGAGCCAATGCTCTCGCTAAATGTCATGCTGGTGGAGACGGTCGTGGCCGCCCACGCTTGCGAGGTAACGGCAAGAGGCGAGGCGACTAATAGCGCAGCAGCTATCGGACCGATAAAGAGCGCGACGACACGTCGCGCACTCAACCTCGAATTGAGTCGACGCTTTGCAATGGTCATTGCACTTTCCTCCTGGTTTGTTTGTGAACAACCTAGTTCTGCCCGGGTCCAAAGGAATCGGGGAAACCCCTCGATCTGAGCGATTCCCAATACGGCGAGGGATTTCCCTGATTGCCACCGGTGGCCTCGCGGCCTATCCTGCGATCATCGGAAGGAGCTGGACATGAAATTCATGCCGCTCGGAGAGATGGACCTCACCTATGTGGGGCCAAGCCTGGACTTCGTCGAATATGGAGTGGGAGGCCAGTTCTACGGAACCATGGAGGGAACCTGGCGCAGTGTCCGGATCAGCGGCAAGCTTCGGCTGACGAACGTCGCCCAAAAGCGCACGGATAACGTCAATACCCCGACACTTCGGGGCGTGATGAGAACGGACGACGCAGCAACGATGTTCGTCGAGATGAACGGTCTCTCACAGATCCAGGAAGGCGGCCGCGTCTTCATCAGCTCACTGACGCTGTGGACAGCACATCCGGACTACCAGTGGGTCAACACGCTGTTCGCTGTCGTGGAAGGTGAACTCCACGGACCGCCCCGGCCGAATGAACTCCGGGCCCATTGCCGTGTATACGCCTGCGAGGCGACTATCACGCCCGTTTCACAAGGAGGTGATCAATCCATGCGATTAGTGGCTTATGCGTTCCCAGTGCTACCCGGAAAGGAAGGCGAACTCCGCTCGTTTGTCCGGGAGCTAGAGTCGCGCAGCAGCGAATACGATGCCTCCCGCCGCCAGCTTGGCGTTACGCGAGAAGCCGTATTCCTACAGCGCACGTCGCAGGGTAGCCAGGTAATCACCTATCGCGAGCTCGAGGGTCCGGCGATGGCGCAGCCGAGCTCGCAGGGTCTCGAGGTCTGGTTGAAGGATCGAATGTCAGGGCTACATGGTTTCGCTCCGGCGACGGCACCCCAACCAAAAGTCGAGTTGTTGGTCCGCCAGCGACCCGTCCGCCGGGGTGACCTGTATGCGGCAGCCTTGCCATTGTTACCTGGCAAGACAGCGCGCCTTCACGAGTGGGCAAGCGAACTCAATGGCATCCACTCCGCCGAGTTTGAGGAGAGTCTGCGTCGGCTCGGCTTCGGACTGACGTTGGTCGTCCAGTACACGCCAGAGATCGATCTCGTGATCTCGGTGTTCGAGGGCGACGAGCCGTCCAGTGCGCTCGGCAAGCTGACGGCGTCACAGCACCCCTTCGACCGCTGGCACGTCCAGCAAATCACTGACCAGACGGGAGTCGACTTTTCAGCTCCGCCGCCGACACCAAACGAGCAGTTATGGGCCTGGGACGACGCGGCGGTCTCGATTCGATCAAACGACGCGATGCGGTCGACGTCGGAGTGACTCGACGAGTAGAAGGAGGGCTTAGCCATGATCCTGGTAGTGGGCGCGACGGGAAGTCTCGGCGGGCGTATCGCGCGTGGTTTGCTGGAACAGGGGAAGGAGGTGCGAGTGGTCGTTCGGCCGCGGTCTGATGGAAAGGCATTGATTGACCGCGGAGCGGAACCGATTGCGGCAGATCTGAAGGACAGACCCTCGCTGGATGCCGCCGTGCACGGAGTCAATACCGTGATCACAACGGCGAACTCCGCCCGAAGGAGTGCGCCGGACACCGTAGAGGCGGTTGACGACCACGGGAATCGCAATCTGATCGATGCCGCTGCAGCGGCGGGCGTGGGCCAGTTCATCTTTGTCTCGGGTCTTGGCGCCAACCCGTCCAGCCCGGTGCCATTCATTGCCGCCAAGGGAAAGGCGGAGGAGCACCTTCGCTCGAGCCGGTTACGTCACACGATCCTTCAACCGAACGCCTATATGGATGTCTGGTTGGGGATGCTGTTTGGCATGCCGCTGGCGGAGGGACGCCCGATTGTCTTGGTGGGCGAGGGCCGACGCAAGCACAGCATGATCGCGGAGGACGATGTTCGGGCCTTCGCGCAGGCTGCTGTGGACAACCCCGCGGCCATCAACCGGATACTGGTGCTGGGTGGTCCCGAGCCGATCTCCTTCCTTGACGCCGTCGCCGTCTATGAGCGCGCCCTTGGCCGCCAACTAGACGCACGCCATGTGGCGCCCGGCTCACCCCTGACGGGCGTTCCTGATCCAGTCGCTGCCCTGCTCGCGGGCATGGATAGTTATGACTCGCCCATCCAGATGGACGAGATGGCTCGAACATTTGATGTCAAGCTCACCAGCCTGGTGCAGTTCGTACAGCAGAGTCTCCGGGTGAGCGTCCGAATTTAGTTTCATATTCCGGAGGAGAGTCATGACTGCGAGGCGAGTGGTGACCGGCCAGACGATCGACGGCAAATCGGTTTTTGTAAGTGATCAGCAGGTTAGTCCGATCACGGTCAGAGCCTTTCCTGGCACCGAGTTCTATCGCCTCTGGGGAAGCGATGAGATCGTTAGATTGCCCATTCCAGGCGAGGTTCCATCCGCTCCGAACTACGTTCCGCCGGTTAGTGGGTTTCGTTTTGTGCTGGTCAAATTAGGGCCGGACCCGGAAGCGGGGCCGGAACATTTCGATATGCGCGATGCAGTCGACGAGATCCGTGAGAAGCTTCCCGGACTTGCTGAAGTCATGGAACCCGAGAGCCCGGGCATGCATGCAACAAACACTGTCGACTTTGGGCTCGTCGTGTCCGGTGAGGTTTGGCTGGAGGTAGACGGCGGAGCGCAGGCCCACCTCTGCACCGGTGACTCCGTGATTGTGAACGGGACGCGCCATGCCTGGCGCAACAAGTCATCGCAGCCATGCGTTCTCGCGTTTGCCGCTGTCGGCGCCGAGCGGGCCACAAAGGATCGCTCCTGACGCAATCGAGCAGCTATCGATTAGAGAAAAGATCAATCGGCAACAGAAAGGAGCGGGTCAGCCGTTCGACCTGGGCCGGATGCAACAAGCACACTAATAAGATGTGATAACCCAGCGGAAGACGAGGGACTGAACCCGCGCTGGAACCAAGCCTGTACCTTGGCTCAATTCGTGGTGTCCCGGTCTTAGCTGTTCCGTGGGCCTAAAGCAACGGTCAATTAGGTCGCTTTTTTGATTTTCGCCGGTGGCGGGAACTCCTGTACAACCGTTGTGGCCGCTCCTCTACGCCGACTTCTGTGAGCCGATCTGCCGCCCGGACAACGACCTGCAAGAGAAGCGCGTACGGCTCCCCTGCAGCATTCGCGGCAATTTTAGGGAGTTGGGCGGGCGCATGGCCGACCACCCAGCTCGATTTCAAGATGACCTGGAGCGAAGGGAGAGGCGGGCAACGGAACTAGCTTTGGTCATACGAGCTACTACGAAGTCCAAGGTCCGATCGGAGCTTGATATCCGCCCGTTTCCACCTGTCATTTGTGGAGTTCCAGCTCGCCAACTCCTGGTCGGTTAAGGTGTCTTCCGTAATCCATGAAAGAAGTCAGCGTTCACCAAATCGCCGACGGCAACGAGGGGCGGCCAGCGTGTCGCGATGAAGGCGATGGCTGGGTCAACTGGTCGGGGTTGGCAACTGTCGCAGCTAACCTTGGCGGTGCAGTTTTGGCGTCCGTCGATCGTCTGCTTTCGACGAAGCGTCACTCCTCGCCAGTGGCCCCATAGAGCCAGCTACTTGCTAGACACGCTGCCTGATTTTCGTCTGGTCGTCGACGGAGAGAAGCGAGTGTTCTCTACCCCTTCCTGCATTAGGAAGCCGCCCCCTGTGGCCCACTCTTTCGCTCCAGTAGTGCACAAGGTATTCGACGCGCGGCCCTCGACGCCAAACTTGATATTCCTGACTACCGCGGGTGCAGTGGCGATTCGTCTGGCTCTTCCCGCCACAATCTTGAACAAGTCCAGCGATGAAGGATTATCAGCCACAAGGTTAGATCCGGGTAGGTGCCACGACGTAATGGCACCAACGGTGGCCGCGTATAAGCGGTTGCCCTGCTCAACGGGGAGGTCGAACT
>Ga0137390_10005589_pt1 | contig 10623 bp, 9 predicted proteins | sample 15con2h24AmetaG_FD_104937 | JGI IMG/M metagenome (GOLD analysis project Ga0137390, IMG submission 104937) | Vadose zone soil microbial communities from Angelo Coast Range Reserve, California, USA - 15con2h2.4A metaG | ecosystem: Environmental > Terrestrial > Soil > Vadose zone > Saprolite... | reverse complement strand
TCGTCCAGCGCCCTCTCATTCTTGAGGAGGGCGTTCAAGAGCTCGTAGCCCTGTCGGACCGCCGTTTCCGTGTCGCGATGCCCGAGGCTCTTCCGCACCTCCTTTCCGTTGACAAACACCGACCGCATGATCGGGCCGCCGAGGCGCGCCTCATAGAGGCGCACGCGGTGGCCCCGCTCACCGATGGATTTCGACCAGCACCGCCTGGACTTCCGGGTCATAACCTCCTCCGGAGTTGGGCGATGCTCTGGGCATCGGCAGTCGGATCATACGGTGGGCGCTCGGGAGTAGCAACGCTCTGCAGGTCGCCGCGCCGGATCCGGTGGCGCCCGCGCCGATTGGCCCGGCGGTCGGGGATCGAACCGGAGCGGACCGCTCGCCGTATCGTCTCTTCGCAACGGCCGGTCTCCTGGGCTGCTTCATGGAGGTCAAGTTCGGCATCGAGCCAGGCGCGGGCCGCGCCGATGAGCTTCTGAAGCAACGCGGTCCGCGCCACAGCCGCCTGCTCGGCGCCGTTCTCACGCAGCGTACCCGTCTCTTGCATTGCGTCGCGGACGAAAGCCACGAGCCACGGCGGCAGGCCATGGAGGCCGAGCGCGCTCTCGGTAGTAACGGCGAGGTCCCGCGAGAGGAAGGGAATCGGCGTAGTGGCGGTGAGGCGGACAGGCATCTCGTTCTTTCAGGGCGGTTCGACGGGCCCGTCTATGGACAAGTACCTCGCAATCGGGCGGAGCGTTCTCGCCGCGAAGCGTGAACGCCAGGGCTCCTACTCTTAAGTAGTCTCTAATTCGGCAAAGCGTGCCGGCCCGCGCGGCCGATTGGGAGCCAGAGTGGGTGAGGGTGTGCCCTTGAGCGCCCGCACGGGCGCGAATGGGCAAGCTGGAGGGATTCGGTGCGCGCGCACCGGCGCGTGCACCGATATCCCTCCACTAGCTTGCACACCGGAAAACAGCGTGGAAGTCAGTGCAATAGGGTATTTGGAGTCCTCTTGCGGCTGAGGAGCGTTCGCCGGGGCGCTCCCCCCCGCCACACGGCGGGGAGGAATTGACGGTCGACCCGGTCAGCCCTATGTTGGAAGTGAGGTTACCCCCCTAGTTCCTTCGGGAGCTAGGCGCGAGGCCGTGCCGAGAGGCCGGCCTCTGCTTTTCCCCCGGCGCCAGCATGAAGACCTATGTGTACGTCGATGGCTTCAACCTGTACTACGGCGCGGTCAAGGGGACGCCTTTTAAGTGGCTTGATATCAGGAAGCTTTGCGAGCTGCTCCTTCCAAAGCACCAGATCGCCGGTATCAAGTACTTCACCGCGCGGGTCAGCGCTCGTCCTGGAGATCCAGACCAGCCCACTCGGCAACAGACCTTCCTCCGCGCGCTCGCTACCCTCCCAAACTTCGAGATCATCTACGGGCACTTTCTGACGAACGAGATCTCCATGCTTCAAGCGGGGCTACCCCCGGGGTCACCTCCGAAATACGTCAAAGTCATCAAGACTGAAGAGAAGGGCTCAGACGTCAACCTTGCTACTCACCTCTTGCGAGACGGCTTCCGGAGGGAGTACGACGCTGCCGTGCTCGTCACGAACGACTCCGATCTCCTCGAGCCAGTGCGAATCGTCCGCAAAGAGCTCGGGCTTGTGGTCGGGATTCTCAATCCTCACCGGAAGGCGAGTCGGGTTCTGGCAAGAGAGGCCTCCTTTGTGAAGCAAATCCGGCCTGCAGCCTTGAGGGCATCTCAGTTTCCTGGGACCCTACGGGACGCCCACGGCGTCATTACGAAGCCCGCGGTCTGGTAAATGGCTAACACGTGCATCAGGGGGCGCCTCAATCGGTTCCGCCCCTGCGTCGCCTTGCAATCCGTCCTGGCCCGTCACCGCCCAAGAGGTCCGTGCAGGGGTGCCCGACTTGCTGGTGTCGATCAGCGAGCGGAGGGAGTAGTGTTGTTCGACGAAGCGCACGAGGCTCAAACCTTTCGGCATGCCACCGGTGAGGGTTGAACCGCATGCCTCACTCACCAGGACTCGACGATGACCACCAAAGACAACAGCGACAAGCCTGCCATCGTTCTCGTCCACGGTGCGTTCGCCGACGGCTCGGGCTGGCAGCACGTCATCCCGCTCCTAGAGCAGGACGGTTACACGGTCATCGCCGTGCAGAATCCGCTTACCTCGTTCGGCGACGATGTCGCGACGACCAAACGAGTGATCGATGCCCAAAAGGGTTCCGTCGTCGCCGTGGGACACTCTTACGGTGGCGCGGTGATCACGGCTGCGGCGGCCGGCAACGCTCACGTGAAGGCGCTGGTCTATGTGGCCGCCTTTGCGCCGGACGCACGGGAAAAGATCGGCGAATTGCTTGACAAATACGGGCCGTCTGCGTTCAGCGCGGCGCTCGCGCCGCCCGATGCGGCGGGCTTTCTCTACATCGACCGTGCAAAGTTTCACGACGTCGTCGCTAAGGACGTTTCGTTAGCCGAAGCGCGCGTGATGGCCGCGACACAAAAACCCATCGCCGGCGCGGCCTTTGGCGGGTCGGTCGACACCCCGGCTTGGAAGACCATTCCCTCGTGGTATCTCGTGGCCCAGGAAGATCAGGCCATCAAACCGGAGCTTCAGCGATTCATGGCCAAACGAATGGGCGCCCATACGACCGAGATCAAGTCGAGTCACGTGCCCTTTATCTCGCATCCGAAAGAAGTCGCCAAACTGATTAAAGAGGCGGCGAGCGCCGCTGCGAAGTAACCGGACTCATGTCCGGCGAACACCGGGCCTCTCGTTCCTCGCCGGGGTCAGGACAGCCGCTCGAGCAGCTCCTTGGCGTCCCGCAGGTCAGCCGTGTCGAATCCCTCGGTGAACCAGCCGTACGTTTCCGCTAGGCAACGTCGGGCGTCGGCGACTCGGGACTGCCGCTGCCAAAGCCGGCACAGGCTTGTCATGGCCCGCAGCTCGAAGGACTTGGCCGAGCGTTGGCGCGCGAGCTCGATGGCGCGCTGGAAGGAAGCCTCGGCCTCGACCTGCCGCGTGCCGTCACCGCGCATCAACTGCAGCTCACCGTTCAGCCGGTACAGCTCCGCCTCGTAGTACCCCGCGCCGGTGCGCTCCACCATCGCGAGCCCCTCGGCGATGATGGCCAACCCTTCCTCAATGCGGCCGTCGTCCGCCACGCTCTCGGCGAGTAGGGCACCGCATTGCGGGCGTGTCACCTCCGTTCCCATCGCCTGGAGCGTCGCCAACCCCTCACGGATCTCCGCGATCCCCTCGGAGCGGCGGCCGAGCTTGACCTGCGTCCACCCGTGCCACGGCTTTGCCCACAGGAGCAGCTGCGCCAGGCCGTGCTCGGCGGACAGTCGGATTACCGCGTCCCACTGCTCAAGGGACCGGGGCACGTCCCGGAGGAGCTGGTACAGGGTGCCGGCGGCGAGGTGTGCCCACACGAGGCTGTTGGGTTGCCCAAGCGTCTGGGCCAACATGAAGGACTTCCGCGTGCTCTCCATCGACTGTTCGGGGTATCCCAGCACCCAGAGCGCTCGGGCCGATTGGGTGTGGCACTCCACTCCGGGGTCTTGCGGCAGGAGCAGCGAGTTTGCTCGGAAGTATCGCGGGTCGTACAGCGCCAGTCCGCGCGTTGTGTGCTCGTGGGCGGCCACGTGCTCGCCGCTGTGGTTCAGCGAATAAGCGAGCGCGTGGTGAGCCTCCACTTGCAGGGCGGGATCCTCGAGTGAAACGGCCAGTCGCAGCAGCTCCTCCCCCATCTCGCGCGCGGCGCGGAGCCGTGCGTGCACCAGGTTCAGCCGCCACAGCCCCGCCAGGATGCGAAACAGCTGGGAGGTCTCGCCGACCTGCTCGCACAGGGTGCGCGCCCTGACCCATGCGGTCTCGACTTCCGCTGCCCCCCAACCCTTCATCACCGTGAGCGTCACGCTGAGGGTGATCTGGAGCGCGAGCTCGAGGCGGATGCGCTCGGGCGTGGTCGGCAGCGTCCCGATGAGGTCAAGCCCCCGCTGCGCGAGCGCCGCGGCCTCCTGACCGGCCAGGAGCCGGGTCGCATTTTCAGCGGCGAGGAGGAAATGTCGGGCCGCTCGTTCCGGGTCTCGCGCTGCCTCGTACAACAAAGCCAGCTCCGAGGCCACGACCGAACTGTTGTCGTCGTGAAACGCGAGCAGGGCCCGCGCCACCGCTGCGGACATTGACGTCCGGCGCGTTGGCGTGAGGGACGCGTAGAGGGCGTTCTGGTAGAGCACGTGAACGAACCGATACCGGACGCTCTGCTGCCGGCCGGGCATCTCCCGCTGGGGGATCGACCGGATGAACGCGTGGACGTGCTCCAGGCTCTCGAGCCGTTCCTCCACCCCTGCCGGATCGCGGGAAAGCACCTTCGCGACCACCGCAGAGTCAAACTCCTGCCCTTGTACGCTCGCGACGGTGAGCAACCGACGATCAACAGATGCGAGGTGTCCGAGCTGCCGCTCGATCATGCTCCGCACCGATTCTGGGAGCCCCCGCTCGATGTCCGGAACCGGTGCGGCCAGAGCCCACCGGCCCTCAATCTCCACGATGGCGCCGTGATCGCGGAGGTAGCGGAGGAGATCCACCAGGAAGAGTGGGCTGCCCTCTGTCCGGGCATGCACGAGCGCGAGGAAGGAGGGCGGGAACGCGTGGATGGGAAACTCGAGCGCCAGGTACTGCGCGACCTCGTCAGGCGTCAGGAACTCGAGGCCGATCTCGCGGCATACGCCGCGCGCCTGCAAGTCGAGCTTCATCGGCCAGAAGACACTTTTGCCTAGCAGCATTTCGGAAGGACGGTAGGCAAGGACAATCAGCAGCCGCAGCGAGGCGACGCGAGTGCCGAGGTAGGCGAGCAGATCGACCGTGGACGGATCGATCCACTGCACGTCGTCGAAGAAGAGCACGAGCGGCGATGCTTGGGACAGCTCCTCGAGGAAGGCCGCCAACTCGAGCTTCATGCGCGCCTGGGAGACCGCTGGAGACGCGGCGACATCCTGGTCGGGAGCCCCTGACATGCGGGACTGAGGCGCGAATTGCGCCTGCCATGTCGGCGCCGTGCGCTTCATCGTCCGGACCACGGCCTCACCTGCCACGCCATGGAGCAGACTGTGCAAGGCCTCGAGCAGCGGCAGGTAGGCTTCCGTACCGGCGAGGCGCTCCGAGCAGCGCCCGCGAGCGGTCTGGCCGAGGCGGCCGCTGGCGGACAGCTCCGCAAGGAACGTCTCGACCAGGGTGGTTTTGCCAATCCCCGGCTCACCCGTGACACACACCACCTGCCCATGGCCGGCGTCGGCCGACTCGAAACATGCGAGCAACGCCGCCCGCTCGCGGGCACGGCCGACAGTGTGACGCTTGGGCGTGGGGATCGCCGGCGCCTCGCTCCGCGGAGCCGCCGGTACGGCCGCCGTCGCGCGGGCACGGATCGCGGCGAGCAGCGCCTCGGTCTCGGCGGCGGGTTGCGCTTCGAACTCGGCGGCGAGCCGCCGGGCGAACCCGTCGTACGCCCGGAGGGCACCGGCGCGGTCTCCCAGCTGGTCGAGCAACGTGAGCAACCGACGCAGCTGCGCTTCGTCGTGCGGCGCCAGCTTCAGGGCCCGACGGGCCCAGATTCCAGCAGCGGTCAGATCGCCGCTCGCCTCCGATTCCTCCATGAGAGTCCGCGCGCTCCGGCACGCCGCCTCCGCTAAGCGGGAGCGTTCCTGGTCCTGCCAGCGCTCGAAATCGGGCGCCCCCGAAATGAAGAACCCCTCGAGCAACTCCCCTCGATAGAGGTCGAGCGCCTCGGTCAGCCGCCCGCCCTCCACGGCACGGTCGAAGTCGGCCACGTCGCAGCGGACGGCCTCGAAGGCGAGACCGATCTCCTCGTCTCCGCGACTCACGAGCGCCTGCGCGCCCAACTCATCCCGCAGCACGTGGAGGGCTTGGCGCAACGCGGCGCGGGCGTGGGGTTGATCGAGCTCCGGCCAGAACAGCGCCAGGATCGTGTCGCGGCGATGCAGGCCGCGCGGGGTGGCCGCGGCGAGGTAGGCGAGCAGGGCAAGACGCCGCGGCTGGGCGAGCAGGCTCCGCGCCTCGCGCCCGTCTGCGGTTGTGAGGTTCAGAGGTCCGAGCAGCCGGAACTCGACCATCCGAGAGCCCCTCGGCGTGGGGGGCGCACCTCCGAGGCGACGAGGCGCGGGGCGCCGTCACGGCCGGCGTGACGGTTCCATCACGGTCGTGTGATGCGTCTGCCTCAAACTGGCTTCGTGCGGTCAAGGTACGCCGCGGCGCAGGGTGCGGCAATGACACTTACGAAGGGGGCGCACAATGAAGCCGATAAGGGGAATGGTTGTGGGGCTGGCGGCGTTCTCGGCGCTGGCCCTGGCATGCAATCTCGATAAGGAGTCGGTCGGGCCGGCGTTGCTCTCATTCGAGCGGACTCAGGCGTCGGGGGCCCCGCTCTTCCGAGACAGCGTGGCGCCGCAAGCGACCGATCCCGCGATCGACCAGGCGCTCGATCGCCACTACGTCTGGCTCGACACGACAGCCCGGTCGAATCACAAGCTCTTCGTGTTCATGTCAGGCATGGGCCAACATCCCGCCATGTTCCAGCGCGTGCCAGAGGAGGCGGCGCGCCTCGGCTACCACGTCATCGGCCTGATGTACCCGAACAGCGTGAGGATCGCGACCGTCTGCGGCGGCCAGCCCGACCCCAACACGTGCTACGAAAAGGTGCATCTGGAGATTCTCGACGGGGTCGACCGCAGCCCCTTCGTGAACGTGAACCAGGCGAACAGCATCGTGAACCGGCTGACGAAGCTGCTGCAGTTCTTGGCCGACTCGTTTCCGGACCAGGGCTGGTCACGGTTCTTGGCTGGCGACGAGCCGAAGTGGTCGCAGATCGCGATCAGCGGGCATTCGCAGGGCGGCGGGCAGGCAGCGATGGTCGCGAAGCTGCATGTGGTGGCCCGCGTGGTGTTGTTCTCGTCAGTCGCGGATAGCGTTGGTGGACAAGCGCCGTCGTGGGTCGCGACGCATGTCACGCCCGCTGACCGCTATTGGGGGCTGGCGCACGATCGCGACGGCTTCTTCCGGCCCATCCGTGCGGGTTGGGACTCCATCGGCATGGCCGCCTTTGGGCCGGCCGTCGCCCCGGAAACGAGCGCGCCTCCTTACGGCTTCACGCATATGCTCGTCACCGACCTCGTCCCGCAGGGGGGATTCGTCGGCACGAACGCTCATGGCAGCCCCTCCAACGACGTGAAGACGCCGCTCAACCCGGACGGCAGCTGCTGTCGGCTGCGCGACGCCTGGCGCTACCTGTTGACGGCGCGAACGCCCGACGAGGACGACGCCGAAGGGGACGACCGATAAGGCACCCTTCGGTGGACAGACAGAGAAAGCACCGTGCCATGTCGAGGAGAATGTTGCTAGGCGCAATAGTCGCAAGCAGGTGTCTCATGAAACGCTCCACTCGCGCGGTAGCGCTGGCCCTTTTGTCACGCTCGCCCTGGCCTGCGAGCGGCAGTCCGTGCCAGTCGGCCCCGGGAGGCTCGCAGAGCTGGAGGACGCCGCGCCCGAGGAGGACCAGCCTGCGTACGGTCCCTGGTCGAAGCCGGTGAACCTCGGCCCCATCGTCAATGTCGCGGCGCCGGATAGCACCCAGCATCCGGCGATTTCCAGGGACGGACTCAGCCTGTACATCAGTACCAGTCGCCCGGGAGGTTTCAAAGGCGGGCTTGACATCTGGGTTTCGCACCGGGACAGCGTCGGCGCTCCCTGGGGTCCCCCGCAGCACCTCGGGCCCAACATCAATTCCGCCGGGAATGACCTGGCTCCGACGTTGACCCTGGATGGGCACTGGATGTACTTCCACAGCACCGGACGAGGCGGCTGCGGCGACGCGGACCTCTTCGTCTCGCATCGACAGGACAACCGCGATGACATGGCGTGGGAACCTGCGCAGAACCTCGGCTGCGTCGTTAACTCGCCCTACAAGACGCCGGCCCGACGTACTTCGAGGATGACATAACCGGCGTCAAGACCTTGTACTTCACGAGCACGCGTCCCGGCGGGCCCGGAGACTTCTCCATCTATGCGAGCACGCTCCTGGCCAACGGCACGGTCCGACCTGGGGCGGCTCAACCGCCGACTTTCGGCCCCGGCGTTCTCGTCCCGGAGCTCGGCAGCCCCTTCCGCGACACCCGCACCGCTATCAGGCGCGAACGGGCTCGAGATCTTCGTCTCCTCTGGCCGCCCGGGAAACGACGTGGTGGGCCGTTCTGCAGGAAGTGAGGACCTCTGGGTCTCGACACGCGCGACGACGAGCGACGTTTGGTCGCCGCCCTTGAATCTGAATCTGGTGAACCAGCGGCTTGGCGGGGGTCACATCAACAGCCCGTCATTCGACGGCAGCCCCGCGCTCTCCTTCGATGGCACGACGCTGTACTTCCACTCGAACCGGCCGGGTGGCCACGGAACGCGGGACCTTTACTGCACGATCCGCCAGCGGCTGCACGGGCGCAGCCATCCCGCGCCATCGTGCGGAGAGAGTTGAACGAGGCGCGCGGGCCGAGAGTTGGGTCCCGATCCCAACGCACCAACCGAACGACCCCCTGGCTGTAGACCAGGGGGTCGTCGCTGTTGGTGTGCCCAGCATGGGCACTGACTTGAAGGTGGAAGTCCTTTGGGAACCTGGTCGCAGGGACCCGAGCGAACCGCCAGGCGACTGGTCGCGAGGCCGGCGCTGAAAGCAGCGGGGAGCGAGACCTGTGGGGCGACGAACAGAAATCGGATACGAGGCGGGGCCGACCAGGGCGAGCGGGCCAATGACCGCGAAGCTCTCGCGACCAAGGGGGAGCCCCGTAAATCCGGCGCTCGTGCAGGGACAGTCAGTGCGCTTACCTGGGGAGATCTCGCCTCACATCTGAAAGGGTGACGTCGCTGGGCAGGTACGGGGACGGCGCGAGAAGTCAGCCGAGGCCATAGTACCGGGGGCGCTCCCCTGGGAAGGGCCGAACGGAGAGGAGAGCGAGGCGACCGTGGACCACGAGACGGCCAGGCACCAGATGTCCAACGCGCAGTTGGAGCTGCCGCTGGAGACTCGGGGTGAAGCCTCGAGCGCAGAGCGGAGCGGTGAAGCCCGATCGGCGGTCTGGGGAAACGAGCGCTCAGGAACCGACGAGCTGCCACGAGTGATGGAGCAGATCGTCGAGCGGGGGAATCTCACGCGCGCGCTCAAGCGGGTGCGGGAGAACCAGGGGAGCCCCGGTGGGGATGGGGTGACGGTGGACGATCTCCCCGCCTATCTGCGGGAACACTGGTCGGCGATTCGAGAGCAGTTGCTCACGGGGCGCTACCAGCCGAGCGCGGTGCAGCGGCACGAGATCCCGAAACCGGGCGGCGGAGTGCGGCAGTTAGGCATCCCGACCGTGCTGGATCGCTTCATCCAGCAGGCCGTCTTACAGGTCCTGCAACCGCAGATCGATCCTACCTTCTCGGAGCACAGCTACGGGTTTCGCCCGGGACGTCGGGCGCACGATGCCGTGTGTCAGGCGCAGCGGTACCTCCAGGCGGGCCGACGCTGGGTCGTGGATATCGACCTGGAGAAGTTTTTCGACCGGGTCAACCATGACCTGCTTATGGGACGGCTGGCCAAACGGATCGCGGACGCCCGGGTGCTCAAGCTCATCCGGCGCTACCTCGAAGCGGGAGTAATGTACCAAGGGGTGGTGCAGGAGCGGCACGAAGGGACGCCGCAAGGCGGCCCGTTATCGCCGCTGCTGGCGAACGTGCTGCTGGACGAGGTGGACAAGGAACTGGAGCGACGCGGGCAGTGCTTCGTACGCTATGCGGATGACTGCAACGTGTACGTGCGGTCGAAGCGAGCGGGGGAGCGGGTGATGGAGGGGCTGGTGGCCCTCTACGCGAAGCTCCGGCTTCGAGTCCACTCGACTAAGAGCGCGGTGGCGCCGGCGCGGGTACGATCCTTCCTGGGCTACAGCTTTTGGGTAGCACCGGGGAAGACCGTGAAGCGCCGGGTGGCACCGCAGGCCCTGGCGGCGATGAAGGCACGCATCCGGCAGATCACCCGCCGGAGCGGCGGACGCAGCCTCGCACAAGTCGCCGCGGAGCTGCAGAGCTACTTGGTGGGCTGGAAGGCGTATTTCCGTCTCGCCGACACCCCCAGGGTTTTCGCGGGGGTGGATCAGTGGCTCCACCGCCGATTGCGTGCGCTCGTGCTCAAGCAGTGGAAGCGCGGAACGAGGGTGTATCACGAGCTCCAGCGCCGCGGAGTCTCGGGCGTTGCTCTCGGGATGGCTGCCCGGTACGCGCGAAACTGGTGGCACGTGGCCGCTCACAAAGCGCTCCAGATCGCCCTGCCCGGCCGGTACTTCGAGTCCCTCGGCGTACCGCGTCTGGGCGCCTCTGTCACCTCAACTCTCTGAACCGCCGGATGCGGACCCGCATGTCCGGTGGTGTGGGAGGGGAACGGTAGGCCCTCCTACCGTCCTCTATCCCGATTGCCTATTGTGAGCGCCATGCCGGCCAAGCCAGCGCTCCGCACCGAGCTGCTCTTCTACCTCTCGTTCCTCGCCGCCGCCGCGCTGCTCGTGGGCGTGGTGACGATCCTCGTGGCGGGGACCG
>Ga0137390_10005588_pt1 | contig 10623 bp, 10 predicted proteins | sample 15con2h24AmetaG_FD_104937 | JGI IMG/M metagenome (GOLD analysis project Ga0137390, IMG submission 104937) | Vadose zone soil microbial communities from Angelo Coast Range Reserve, California, USA - 15con2h2.4A metaG | ecosystem: Environmental > Terrestrial > Soil > Vadose zone > Saprolite... | reverse complement strand
GCGGCTGCGGTTGGGCTGAATTGGTTGTTCTTGCGGGCGGCATTCTTGATGATGCGGCCGGCTACAGCGCGAAGGATTCCTTTGCGCGCGGAGTTGGCGCGCGGGACGGCGCAACTGGCGCGGGCGTTTGCTCCGCAGAGGTGATTGGGACCGGGCCGAAGAGCACAGGCTGAAGCCTGTGGCACTGGAGTCCTGGAATTGGAAGAAAGGGGGTACGTCGATGGCGGCTTTGAAATGGCTGTTGATGCTGGTGGGCGCGGGACTTTTCGGAAGCGCGGGGGCCCTGGTCGCTTACGACATTTATCTCTCGGAACAACTGCGGCGGCTATTGTCGCGGAACAAAACGGATGAGTCCGGTGTGGAGTTGGGAGTTAGCTCGCCGCCCTTTCCTGCCAGTGCGCTGGCGGCTGGCGCTGCAACTGACGGCGGCCGGGGCGCTAACGATTCTGATCATGGAGTGCAACGTAGTGATTCTCGATGGAGCAGCGAGCGTACACGTCAGCGAAATTTGGGGCGCGCGCCTCGGTACGTTATATCCCGGCGTGCATCTGGTGACGCCGCTGGTGGATTCCGCGGCGATTTACGACACGCGCGAGCAGGTGTATTCAACGCTGGCGGCGGAAAATCCCAAGCAAAAGGGTGAGGTGCTGACGGTGCAATCGTGCCGGCCGCAATGGAAAGAAAGAGATGAGCACAGCCACCTGGTGATTAAGGGTAGGGATTAGTGGCTGTGGCAACGAGTTCCGCTAGCCAAAAACCCTGTGGGTGGCTCGGGACGCGAAGCAGGACAAGAGGAAATACTTTGGCCTTGCTGACTGTAGGGTGGTCACAAGGAAGAAGGCAAGCACCGCCGCGCTTGGACCTTTCCGCCAGAGACTTTCTTCCTGCTGCAACGCGCTCCTTGCCACCCGGCTAGCGGCGAGAAATGGCGGGAAGGGAATCGATGCAGAGCTGGAGTTTGGCGGACGGGAAAAAGATTGGTGGTCCGAAGAGATTTGAATCCGAACTCTGGCGGCAACTTTGGCGGCAGACAATCGTTCAGTTGCAGGCGTGATATCATCAACGTCTTATTCGTGTGTCTGCCATGAGCTTTCGAACGAAATTGCTATTGGTCGTGCTGCTCACCATCTTCGCGTCCGTGTCGGTGGTCGCTTACGGCGTGACGCATTACGCGCAGGCGGCGTTCGAAGCGATAGATACGGAACGCACCGAAGCCCTGGTTGCACAATTCAAGAAAGAATTCGTGCAGCGCGGGGCGGAAATCGCGCAACAGGCAAAAAACATCGCGGAAGCCAACTTTACCGAACGCATGGCCATTGACCTGTCCCGTCCCAATGCCGACCTGTCTCTCTACCTGCGCGACGCGACCGGTTCTGCTCAAGAACAGGGACTGGATTACGTGGAATTTGTGAATTACAACGGGGTGCTCATCTCGTCGGCGCAATTTCCGGCTAGGGTCGGCTATAAAAATGACTGGGTGGCCGCGGTGAAGGACTGGAATGAGACCCCAGCGTTCCTGAAAAAAGAAGATTTGCCCGACGGTGTGGCGCTGTCTCTCAGCGTTGTTCGCGTGAACAACACCGTCGCGGACAAGAGTTTGTACATCATCGGAGGACACCGGCTGGATAAGAATTTCCTCGCTTCGCTGGTTCTGCCGGCTGGGATGCGCGCGCTGATCTACACCAATCTCGAGCCTACGTTTGTTCCCACCTCCCTGATGGGCGAGAAGATTGATGCAGAGCAAGCGGAGCGGTTCGCTCCGCTGATCGAACAGTTGCAGAAGCAGCCACAGCCCATGGTACGAACGATTGACTGGACGAGAGATCCGGCTGATGCGGAAACGTTTCATGCTATTCCTTTGAATGGCCGCAACAATGAACTTCTTGGCGTTTTTTTCGTTGGCAGCTCGCGAAAAGAGCTGGTGATGTTAACGCGCCAGATCCTGAAAATTGCCGCCGCCGTTGCGGCTGCCGCGCTATTGATTGGAATGCTCGTCAGCTTCTGGGTCTCCGCGCGCATCACCAAGCCGGTCGAGGAACTTGCCGAAGGAGCGCGCGAAGTTGCCAGCGGACGATGGGATACGCGCATCGACGTTCATGGAAGCGACGAGATCGGCCAGCTCGCCAAGGCTTTCAACGCCATGACGCAAACGCTTGCGGCGCAGAAGGAACGCTTGGTGCAGACCGAGCGCGTGGCCGCCTGGCGCGAACTGGCGCGGCGCCTGGCGCACGAGTTGCGCAATCCACTCTTTCCCATGCAGATCACCGTCGAAAATCTCCAGAAGTCGCGCAAGCTCGACGCCAAACAGTTCATGGAAGTTTTCAACGAATCGACGGCCACCCTGAAGACGGAACTTGCCAATCTGAATACCATCGTTGGGCGGTTCAGCGATTTTTCAAAAATGCCGGCGCCCGAGTTTGTGCGAGTGAACGTGAATGAGGCGCTGCGCAACGCGGTGCGCCTTTTTGAGCCGCAATTCAACGAAGTGGGCAAGCCGACGATTACGCCGGAGCTGTTCCTGACCGAATCGTTGCCGGATATCGATGCGGATCCAGATTTGCTCCACCGTGCATTTCAGAATCTGGTGCTGAATGCGCTGGACGCCATGCCTGCCGGCGGGACGCTCACGCTGAGAACGTCCGAAAAGGATAGCCAGGTACGCATCGAGGTTGCGGACACAGGCAAAGGCTTGACTCCGGAAGAGTGTTCGCGGCTTTTCACGCCGTACTACACCACGAAGTTGCAGGGCACAGGGCTGGGGCTCGCCATCGTGCAGTCTGTAGTCAGCGATCATCACGGCACCATTTCAGTCACCAGTGACGAGGGGCGCGGCACAGCGTTTCGTATCGAATTGCCGAAGCGCCAAGCCGGACGTGCCGCGGCACCGCTCGCAGCAGAGCCAGAGTCCAAGAGCACGCCACCAACTACTCTGGCTGCGGCTTCTTCCGATTAGCTCATCACCAAGGACCGACGCTTGCCGCGCAAAGCTCACCTCCTCCTGGTTGACGACGATCCCAACACGCTGGCATCGCTTTCCCGTGCCTTCCGGCTGGCGGGACATGAGGCCACCGTTTGCGACAACGCGGCTCGCGCGGTCGAACTCCTCCGCACGGAAACATTCGACCTGATTCTTTCCGACGTGGTGATGCCCGGCAGGAGTGGATTGGAATTACTCGAGGATTTGAAGAAGGCCGGCGTGAAGACGCCGATCGTGCTCATCTCCGGACAAGCGAATATCGAAATGGCCGTAAAAGCCACGAAGCTGGGTGCGCTGGATTTTCTGGAGAAGCCGCTTTCCACCGACAAATTGCTTGTGACGGTGGAGAACGCGCTGCGGCTGTCGCGCTTGGAGGATGAAAATCGCGAGCTGCGCCATCGCCTGGGCAAGCACGAACTTGTTGGTTCGGGTGCGGCAATGACAACGTTGCTTGCGCAGATCGAGCGCGTCGCGGCAAGCGAAACGCGCGTGTGTATCCTCGGCGAAACCGGCACGGGCAAGGAACTGGTCGCGCGGGCGATCCATGAAAAATCGCCGCGGCACGAGCACCCCTTCATCACCCTGAATTGCGCGGCGGTGCCCGCGGAATTGATCGAATCGGAGCTCTTCGGCCACGAAAAAGGCGCCTTCACCGGCGCAGCAGCCAGGCATGCGGGCAAGTTTGAACAAGCCGACAGCGGAACACTTTTTCTGGACGAAATCGGCGACATGCCTGTTTCAATGCAGGCAAAGTTGTTGCGCGTGCTGGAAGAAGGCGAAGTGGAGCGCGTCGGCGGCGACAAGCCCATCAAAGTGAACGTCCGCGTCGTGGTCGCTACGCATCGCAACCTGGAAGAGCTCGTGAAGCAGAACGCCTTCCGGCGCGATCTCTTTCACCGCATTTATGTTTTTCCGCTGACGCTGCCGCCCTTGCACGAACGCCCGGAGGATTTTCCTGATTTGGTGGCGCACTTCGCGCGCCAGGTGGCAGCGCAAAACGGCTGGAAAGAAAAGATCTTTGCGGACGATGCCATCGGTGAATTGCGCAAGTACGGCTGGCCCGGAAACGTTCGCGAACTGCGAAACATCGTGGAGCGCCTCATCCTGCTGGCTTCGGACGAGGATGTCTCCGCTGCGGATGTTCGCCTGATTCTTCCCACATCGGATTCTTCTTCGGGTGGTGCCTCTGATTTTGCTGCCGGAAGCTCAACGGGCACGCTGGCCGAACGCGCCGAAGCGTTCGAGAGGGAAGTGATGCTGGCCGAAATCCGGCGGCACAACTTCCACATGACCAATGTGGCGCGAGCGTTGGGCCTGGAGCGCAGCCACCTGTATAAGAAGTGCCAGCAGTTGGGAATCGACCTGCAGTCCCTCCGCAAGCCAGAATAAGGCAACTAATTCCAGATATGTCTGTAAGTGATTGAAAACAGGGGCAATTTTGTGCTTGACAAAATAGCGATATGTAATATGATATTTGCAGATTGCAATAATAGGTTTTCCATGAAACTCGGCGACAAACTCCGCTCCCTCCGCTCTGTGGAAGGTTCCCTCCGCGGATTGGGTCGCTCGATGACCCAACAGGAACTTGCTGCCGCGATGAAGCGCGAGATCGGCCGCGGCTTGAGCCAAGCGTATCTCTCGCAAATCGAAAATGGCGCCCGGCCCCATTTGACACACACGACACGCGAGCTGTTGGCGCGATTCTTCCGCGTCTATCCAGGTTTTCTGGTGGACGACCCGGAGGGTTACACACCGGGCTTGCAGTCTGAATTGCGCGCCATTGACGCGAAAGTGGATTCCTGGCTTTTTGCCGGCGCTGAACAGTTCACAGCAGACCCCGTTCTCCAGCGCGCTCTCTTGACCATCGCTGAGCATGAAGACTCTCGCCGGGCGATTTTACTGCTGGCGGAGATTCTCCGCACGCCCGACCTGGCCGAGCGCCTCGGAGAAGTCTTGCACCACGGCAGTCAGCAGAACGGGGGACAAAAGGGCAGCGGTCATCCACCGCCTGTTTCGCCACTTCGAAATTGAGGTGGATCCGGCCCGAGGTGGGCTGCGCAGAGGTTTAAAGGTCCGTGTCTCGAATCCCAGCTCGCGCACCGCAACGGCAAGTTGCGCAGAGTAATGTCGCGCTCGAGGTGACTTATGACCTGGTCTGATTTTTATCTTCTCTGCTTCCTGGTGGGCTTCTCTCTGAGCGTGCTTTCGTTTCTGGCCGGCGCGGTCCACATCCATCTGCCGTTCAAAATGCACTTACCGTTCCACGGAGCGCATCAAGGGGGAGGCAGCGCTTCCCACGGCGGCCTGCGAGGCGGCACGCACATTTCCTGGTTCAACGCCTCTTCGGCAATGGCTTTTCTGGCGTGGTTCGGCGGAACGGGCTATCTGCTCACGCGGCATTCGCACATGCTCGCAGTCGTCAGCCTTCTGATTGCCACGGTCGCCGGCTTGGCGGCGGGATGGGCGGTCTTCCGCTTCATGCTGAAACTCATGAGTTCGACCGATGAGCCGATGAAGAGCGAAGACTACCGGATGGAGGGTTCGCTGGGGACCATCAGCATGCCGATCCGCGAGAACGGCACGGGCGAAATCATTTTCTCGCTGGCAGGAGTGCGCCGTTGCTCCGGCGCGCGCTGCGATGACGGCAAAGGGATAGAGAAGGGGGCTGAGGTGGTGATCGAGCGCTACGAAAAGGGAATTGCCTACGTGAAGAGGTGGGAAGAATTCTCGAAGTGAAAGAGTTTCTCGGACTGGTGTTCGACACAAACAGTCCGGAGGGTTGAAAAGGAGGATTTATGTTCGGGTTGCCAAACGAAGTGGTGGTCATCGCGGGGCTTCTCGTTCTCGGCATCTTGATGATCATGATCGTGGTCGCCAAGATGTATCGAAAGGTGGGGCCGAATGAGGCTTTGATCCGATACGGCATGGGCGGCACGGAAGTTTACAGCGGAAAGGGCGCTTTGATTTTTCCGATGGTACAGACCTGCCGGGGTCTCTCGCTGGAGTTGATGTCGTTCGACGTCGCGCCGCAACAAAGTTTGTATACCAAGCAGGGGGTCGCCGTGACGGTCGAAGCCGTAGCACAAATCAAGGTGAAAAACGACAAAGAGTCCATCCTGACGGCTGCCGAGCAGTTTCTTACCAAGCGCCCGGAGCAGCGCGAGGCGTTGATTCGCCTGGTGATGGAAGGCCATCTCCGGGGAATCATCGGCCAGCTCACTGTGGAACAGATCGTCAAGGAACCGGAAATGGTGGGCGACCGCATGCGGTCCACGTGCGCCGACGACATGAGCAAGATGGGGCTGGAAGTCATCAGCTTCACCATCAAGGAAGTACGCGACAAGAACGAATACATCACCAACATGGGTCGACCCGACGTCGCACGCATCAAGAGAGACGCCGAAGTGGCTGCGGCCGAAGCGGACCGCGACATCGCCATCAAACGCGCCGAGGCAACGCGTGCCTCGGCCGTAGCAAAAGCGCAAGCAGACATGGAGAGAGTTGCAGCCGAAACTGCTTCACTCGCCAAGCAGGCTGAGGCGGAACGCGATCTGGACCTCAAGAGAGCCAGCTATCTCGAAATGACGAAAAAGGCGCAGGCGACCGCCGACAAAGCCTACGAAATCGAGACCAACATCATGCAGCAGCAAGTCATTACCGAATCGGTGAGGGTGCAGCAAGTGGAGCGCGAAGCTCAAGTGAAGGTGCAGGAAGCGGAAATCGCGCGCCGCGAAAAGGAGCTCATCGCCACCGTGCTGAAACAGGCGGAAATCGAGCGCCAACGCATCGAAACGCTCGCCAGCGCCGAGCGTCAGCGCTCGATAACCGAAGCCGAAGGCCGGGCCTCCGCGATTCGAGCGCAGGGCGAAGCCGAAGCAGAAATCATCTTCAAGAAGGGCGAAGCCGAAGCTAAGGCTATGAACGTGAAGGCGGAGGCTTTCCAGGAATACAACCAGGCCGCCGTTATCGACAAGCTGTTTACCGGATTGCCGGACATCGTGCGCGCTCTTGCCGAGCCGCTCAGCAAGGTGGACAAGGTGACCATCGTCTCCACCGGCAATGGCGACGCCGCGGGCGCTTACAAATTGACCGGCGACGTAACCAGAATTGCCGCGCAGGTGCCCGCGCTCTTTGAAGCGCTCTCCGGCATGCAAATGTCCGATCTGCTAAGCAAAGTCCGGACGATCGGCGACAAAGCACCGAAGCCGGAGCCGCCGCTGGCGCCCGTCAAGAAGGCCTAACGTTTGCTTCCGTCCTGGTGGGCTGCTGAATGCCCACCAGGACGCTAAATGGTCTCGGGGGGATGGCCATGGGTATGAAAGAAAAAATTCTGAGCATTTGGCTGGTCATGGTGGTGACGGTGAGTTTTGTCATCTCCCATTTTTGGGCCAGCACTATTTACGCGCTTGGCAGGGCCGTCGCGTTAAGCGTCGTCGCTTTGCCCGGCCTTGCGAAACTTGTTGCTAGGATTTGCGGCGTGCAGTTCCTGGCCTAAATGACTTTGCAGGGACAGCAGATGCGCTCGATGGTCTTTGAAAGTTTTGAGTGGTTCGTATCATTTGGAATTCGAAAGGAGATTTATCATGGGACTTTTAGAACGAGTAAGCACTCTGATTCGCGCGAATATCAACGACATGGTGGATCGCGCGGAAGATCCTGAAAAAATGATCAAGCAGGTGATTCTCGACATGGAGAATCAATACCTGCAGGTCAAGACGCAGGTGGCAGTCTCCATCGCCGACCAGCACATGCTGGAAAAGAAATGGCGCGAGAACGAAGACTCCGGCAAGGACTGGATGCGCAGGGCGGAAACGGCCGTGGACAAAGGCCAGGATGATTTGGCGCGCGCCGCGCTCGACCGCTTCCAGACTTCGCAGCGGTTGGCGCAAAGCTACCGCGAACAAGTTGACGATCAGAAGGCGCAGGTCGAGACGCTGAAGGGGGCGCTCATGAAACTCGAACAAAAACTCGACGAAGCCAAATCCAAACGCGATCTGCTTCTCGCACGCCACCGGCGCAGCATTGCTCTGGGTAAAGCGGCGCACGCGCAAACCGCGCTGGGCGACAACTCCAAGAGCGCTACGTTCGATCGCCTTAAAGACCGCGTGCATCACACCGAAGCGGTCGCGACCGCCGAAGTCGAGCTTCTCAGCGACGATGTCGGAGAGAGGGTAACGCGCCTCGATCGCGATGCGGAAGTGGACCGGCTGCTGGCGGATCTAAAAGCCCGCCGCGGCCTGCCACCGGCTTAATGGCGTCAGCCGTCAATCAGAGATGATGTGTCACGGGTGTCATCATGAGCTGTATTATGAAAAAGCAGACGTTTATGCCTGCGGAAATGCCAAATGCTTGAAGCCGGCTGATGCCTTCGACTTCTTCAAAGACCATCATCAGGACTGCAGTCCATGTGATTGCCGCGGCGAGTGTCCCAGCAACGGGGATTAGAACTAGGCAGTTTACAAACCAACCGAGCAGCAAGGGTCGCATCACGCCCAAATAGCTTCCGCTGCCATCAAAGAACCACTTTGCAATGAGATGGCACAAGCCAAGCTGTATAAATGTGAGAAACGCCATTACCACGAGTCCAAACCTGAGGCCCACGATTGCTCCAAAAATTATCGCGGGCCCGCCGAAATGAATTGCGTCAAGAATCCGGGGAAGAGCTATGCCAGTCATGATCAGCATTGCGGCCACAACCCAAAGAACGGCCCCGTAATAAATAGAATTGGAATCGCGCGAAGCGCGGCGGATGGCGACGTCATCCCACCGTGCAATATTGAGGGCAAGTGCCAAGTAGTACCCTGGCGAAAAACCCGTTGGCGCAGGAGCCGATTCTTCCAGAGTCACAAGCGGAGGAATCCCCGAGCAATGGTGCGATAAACCATAATCCATGCCACAGACTTCGCATTTCATGGCAGAACCTCGAAAGAGGAATGCCGCAAACTCTATCACAGCCGCAAAGTAGTGGACCAGGAAGCGGGATAGGTTCTCACGGGGCCTGTGCGGATTGAAGCCCTTTGCGCTTCACGGGCTTCCAGGCGAAGTCGCCGCGGGAATACTGCCAGAGGCCTTGCAGCCTCCAGATCATATGTAGTTGCCGGTAAGGAAAATGCTCGAAGAAGCAGTAGCTGACGAGCCGGATCACATCTTGCCAGTCGTTGTAGCGCTTGTAAGTGATTTCTTCCTGCAACACGGAACCAATCGAAATCACCGTCGCGAACGCATAGCCGAACAGAAGAAACTGCAGAAAGAATTCGCGGCTCAACACTCCCAAAAAGGCCGCGAGCAAGATCGTTGCGATCCCGGCGGTCTCCACGACGGGCGCGAACAGCTCAAAGAGCCACAAGTAGGGGAGCGCAAAGCAACCGATTCTGCCGTAACGCGGACGGAAGAGCATGTCCCGGTTTGGCCAGAGCACGTCCAGGAGCCCTTTTTGCCAGCGCTGCCGCTGCCTTCCCAACGATTTCAGGTCGGACGGAGCTTCCGTCCAGCACATGGGATCGGGCACAAAGCGAATCTGATACTCGGCTCCTTTCTCGAGCAAATGCCGGTGCATGCGTGCTACGAGATCAAAATCTTCACCGATGGAACTAGCGCGATACCCGCCAACGGCGCGCACCAGCTCCGTGCGAAATACGCCGAAGGCCCCGGAAATGATTGTCAGCATGTTGCCTTGGCCCCACGCTTCTCTGCCGATCAAGAACGCGCGCAAATACTCAATCACCTGGATCACTTCGATGCTCTTGCGCGGCAAGCGTACGCGCCGCAGATGCCCTCCCTCAATTTCCGACCCGTTCAAGACGCGAATGATTCCTCCTACGGCCACGACGCGCTTCGGGTCCTCCATGATGGGCAGCATGATTCGCAGCAGCGCGTCGCGCTCGAGGACAGAATCGGCATCCACAATGCACACGTAGGGTGAGGTCGCCGCATTCAAACCGGCGTTCACGGCATCCGCTTTACTGCCAGCGGATTCTTTATCGATCACGAGCAGACTTGCATTCACCTCGCTGCGATACAGCCCGCGCACCGGAGCGCTCTTCGCCTCGGGTACGTACACCGCGCGGACCGGGCGCAGCCGAAACTCTTCCCGCATTTCGTCCAGGGTGCGGTCTTCCGAGCCATCGTTGACAACGATAACCTCAAGCTCCGGGTAATCCAGATCCAGAAGGTTTCGCACTGCCACGCGAATGGATTTCTCTTCATTGTGCGCGGGAGCAATGATGGTGATGGGCGGCGCCAGCGGCGACTCTTTGAACCACGACAAGCGATGGCTTTTCAGCCTGCGCTGGTGCGCCGCACTCGTCTTCAGCGCGACAATCAACATCGTCAGGTACGATAGATTGCTTGCCAGGTAGTACCAGAAGAGCGTGTGATTCAAGAATCCCAGCAAGCGAATCATCGCAGTAACACCGATTGCGCCACGCCACTCTCGACCATTCCGGGTTCATCCGCCAACAGCGATCCCGCTTGAAGAATTCTCCGCAGTCTCTCTTTCTCATCGTGGTCGCCGGACGTGCCAGCTTGCAGTTCCTCCTCCAGGTTTCCTCGTAGGCCGGCATTCTCGAGTGCGGTCAAGTACGCGTGCAGCCCATAGCGATCTCGCGTTGCTATCACCTGCCGGAAAACGGGAACCATCGGCGTTT
>Ga0137390_10005581_pt1 | contig 10631 bp, 13 predicted proteins | sample 15con2h24AmetaG_FD_104937 | JGI IMG/M metagenome (GOLD analysis project Ga0137390, IMG submission 104937) | Vadose zone soil microbial communities from Angelo Coast Range Reserve, California, USA - 15con2h2.4A metaG | ecosystem: Environmental > Terrestrial > Soil > Vadose zone > Saprolite... | reverse complement strand
CACCGCCATTTATCATTGGTGGCATCCCACCGCCGCCCATCATCGCACCTGTATTCATGCCGTTCATTGCCGCCATGCCACCCATCTGAGCGAACATGCGCGTATACAGCGCAGCCAGCGCCTGCGCATCGAATGGGGTATTCCCGGTCATACCTTGCATGTTGGGAATGGGCGTATTCTGGTTGAAACTCGCGGGGGTGTAGCCCCCACCACGACCTGCTCCGCCGCCACTGCTCTCGAAGTGATCACGTTGGGAGCGAGGCTGAGCGAGCTTGACATCAATCTAATATAGGTGAGAAAAGTAAACGCGATTCCAGAATGACGATGAAACCTACAAGCTTCCCATCAATCTCAAGGTTGCCAAAACCAAGGAAAGGGGTGACATCAGTGTCCTCGAAAGAGACGAAGCCGAATCCCTTGCTACGACCAGTCTCGCGGTCAAGCATGACAGTCGAATCGACAACTTTACCAAACTGCGAGAAGAATTCGCGCATAGATTCAGAAGTAACACTTCCTGCGAGGCCACCGATGAAGAGCTTCGTAGCGCGTTGATGCTCCTGGCGAGGGATAGCTCGCTTGGGATCGATCTATCGAAACGTGATTTAACCGAGGAAGGTTATCTGGCATGTAGACCGAACGCACAATCTTTCCATCTAGGAAGTGTTCGCGCACCATGACCGCGTTGACGGACGCCGGGTCTTCAAAAGTGAGAAATGCAAAACATCTTGAGCGACCAGTGGAGTCCCGCATGATAGTGCAGGCGTCTACTTTGCCAAACTGGGTGAAGTATTTTCTGAGTGATTCTGGGGTAATAAACTAATTTAGTGCTACTCATACTACGGAAAACAGTGCACGACCGAGTACCGTCTGTAGTATCCCAATTTAGCCCCCCGATGAACATTTTGCTGAACGTTTGAGTTATTCAGAGTACAAGTGTGGAGTAGTGGCGACGGCAAGGGACGACGAAGGGAGCGTTGTCGATGGATGGGAAAAATGCAGAAATAGTTATTAGCATCGGTAGCCTAAACACGAAGTCATGATAAGGGAGAGGATATAGAGCGACTGTACTGTGGACACGCTGTCTTTGTGCTAGCCTAGTTTAGACGGCTTACGCTAGTTCGACGGAAGCCTAGGGATGTTCATGCATAGGCTAAGCGACATCTAATCGCGTTAGGCTACGACTGGGAGGACCCAGCTCCATCAAGTCATACAGTAAGTCCGCCGACAGCTGCCCAACCGCAGATACACCTGCGTGGAAAATTAGTGGAAAGATGGAGAGCTTGACTCACCCTTCATCCTTCATTTCGGAAGGACGAACAGACCGTTCTTCGACTGCTACGCCATGGTAGGTGTTGCGACCCATTCCGCGGTCATCAGTGTTGGATTCTTGATATGTTGGAATTTGTTGGGGTACATTGGTAGCCGGTGGCGGTGCGGGAGATTCCGCAGAAGGCTCAATCCAAGACGCAATAGGAGTGGGAAAGGTTGTTGCCAATACATTTGGAACTGTTGCAACATTTTTCACCGCAGGTTCTGTGGCTGGAGCGGCTGGAGCGGGAGATTGATATTCGGGGGGGAAAGAATTTTCCTGCGGTGCCGCATGAGCATTTTCGGTTGTTGGATCGGGACTCAAGTCCTCAGTGCCATAGAGATCTACAAAAAAAATTGATACCAGAAATACATAAGGGTTACAACGTATTTACCGCCATAGAGGTCAGCATCAAGCTCGGACATGGCCAGGTGTGAGGTGGTGGTACAGGAGAAAGAGTGAATGCAGCGCCACCGACTCTGCGAGCTCCGGCATTTCACGGTGAAACCGATTCCCACGCATGCTTACTCATCCTCACTCTTTTTGTCTATGTCTTAACTCCTGCTCGGCACTCGCCCTCGTGGGCTTTGCAATTCGGGCGTTCAATTTACCAGTTTTCATTCTCGCTCACTTCGCGGGCGCTGGAGGGTGCTACAAGGCGCTGAACTTGATATGAATGTCGTATTTTTGACATAATCTTACTGGCCCTGAAGACGGGCACTGTCCAAATCAGTCCCCAGAAAGAGCTCTCCCACCACATTCGGCATCTTTCACTACGAATCTCCAACTGTGACCATAGCATTGCCGGTACTGAATGGCGCTAATTCTTCATTTCTTCTCACACCGGACGTCAAATGTGACAGCGCCTTATGGACTGTCCCTGAAACCCAACAGGAATTTCATAACTTGGAGAGTTGCCTGTGCAGATGAACGGCATCACGCCTTAGCCGTCAACTTCGAAGTCTAGCGCTGACTTACCATAGGTGAGTATTGGGGCACCCTGTGCGCGTCAAAGTCGTCAGCCCCAAATCCTGACATACCATATTTTGCCACAGTATCACACGACCACTTACTTATGTCCCGCAAGTGAGATCTCAACATAGGTCAATCCCCGTTCAGAGTGCACGTTTCCAAGTGCTCCGACGCCATTAACAATAAACGAGTCATTTGCGATCGGCGTTTGAAATCCTTGCTTCCCAGCCCCTCCGAAGTAAGGTATGAATTAGGCTTATACCCCAAAAGTGTCATTGGTTAATGGCGCTTACAGGACATACTAAATGACCCGCGAGGCGACAAACTCAGTACTGTCCCTGCCGCACACATTATAACACTCACTTCAGTACAACGCGTGCACCTTCAGCGATCAAAATGAAGTCCCCCAGACCGTGGACAATTACTGAGCGATTGCTCTTCTCGATAACATTCGGAAGTACCGTAAACGCTGGTGGGAGACTTGCGTCACCGTGCGGGAAAACATTGATGTTAGAGCATTCTACCCAATCGACATCAGCAGGTGCGTGAAGTACTGCCTTAACGTCGGCACGGTCGAAGTACAGCGGGGAAACCTGAGTCTGAGGAAATGACCCCCTGACGGACAACGCTCGATTCATCAGTCGAGAGCTTGGGAGGCGCAACTTACGGGAAGCCTAGCACGTCCCATAGGATTGGCCACTATATGAATGATTATCAGCTAGTTATGAACAGTGAGCTTGAATGTAATGAGGGACCTACCGTGTCAAAAATATGGTATAGATTAAAAGCTGGGTTCACGAGCAACGCCGCAGTGAAGATCTCATCCCAAACATCACAACCCGGATCGAATTCCGTTGATTTACCGGGAAGGGGTAGCAATCCTCGGGGAGGGTAAGTAACATACCTCTCAATATAGTCCGAATAATCGCATGCTGCCGCGATGGAATCTACATGCGCGAGGAATGTTTGGCTGCGCACAACTTAAGCCCCATCGAACAGAACAAGTACAGCATGACGGACTTGAAAGCGAAGACATGCTCATATTTATGTACAAAGTCGACGGCGGGGATCTGACTCTGGACAATGTCCCAACCAATCACAGCTGTATTGAGGCCAAGAATGAGCAGGACTCCAAGTCGATCTTCAAAAGCTCACGATCATTGATCCAGATACCCTGCAAATCTAGGTCGAACGTTGACCTTGTCGTATGCTCGTAAATGAAGTTCGCGATGTCTTATCCATCATCAGCGGTAGTACTAATCAAGGATACAACTTACATGGAACAAAAACTCCCGCGTACTGCCTACTAGTAGTATTGTCAAAAACGATTCTGTAACTGTAAAAAAATGTATACTGACACTTTCACCAGTGAGATAGAATCTCTTTCCTTTCATTTCAGAGAAAATTTCCAAAACCTGTTGCAAAAATCCGACTAGTTGTGCCGCAACATCGTTCTCATTCTGCCAATACCCTGGCAGCCTGTGAGCACCATGTCATCGAGTAATACATACAGGACACTAGAAACATTAGTCCAGCTCCATTCATTTCGTGTCGGCAAAGCTTGGCCTGGCACAGGTGAAAGGCTAAAGATGTGTCGGGTGTCGTGTTTGGGAATACGTTTTCGACGACCTACGCCATTCTCTTGGAAGGAGCCCTCCAGCGATGAGCAACCAGGTCCTCCGTTCGTCCTGAAATGCGCAGCTTAGCTTTGTCCCAATAAAAGTCCAAAGCGAGGCACTGCGCAACATACCAGAAGATGAGATCGTCAAGACTTCCTTCTGGACCAGGGGGGAAGAACCAGAAGAACAGCTGAGATATGAGTAGGATAAAAATGGCGCCCTTGAAAGTGTGTTCCACTAGACACACATGTCTTGTCTCATTTGCCGCTGAGCTGATGGGGATCAGGCCCGACCACGACGGACCGGTGTCAAAGTTGACTAGAGGAATTGTCGTACCGTCCACGTAGAAACCTGCAAGATCATCACTGGCAGATGGGACGACACGGAGCGACCAAATTCCGGTATACGCACGAGCGGCTTTTGGATTCGAGAAACTGATGTTTTTCACCCTTGGGGACGCCGGCGCATCAATAGCACGGCGTACGTTGTCCTCACCAATTCGATCGCGGGCAGTGACTCAGACGATTCCCAGCGGTGCATCGCCTCAAGGCGCCTGGCACTTAGAGACCTCGATGAGGTGTCACGCGCTGCAATAGGCACCAAAAACAGTATCCCACAAAGTGAACTGACAAGAGCGAGTATCATACCGTGACGGCCCGGGCTAAGATGGGGTCATGGTTCGCATAATGGTCAGGCCATTTTCCCCTTCTCTTTATACTTATCAAGGTTATGGTATGGGATAATTTGTCGATTCTGGGAGAGAAGACTCGGGTCGGACCCGAACCCTACCGCGGACACTGCATCCAAGTGGGGTAAAGACGCCCATCGAAGCAGAGCACGACCAGGTCACTGTTGTAACCATGGGAGATTCTGTATTCCGAGTCACCTCTTTGCCAAACCAGCAAAACTTGACCAGCGACAAAATCAGTCACGGATTCATTATTGTTCTTTAGAGTCCCAAAGACCAGCCGTTCCATAATCTGAGGGTATACTGGAGGACCTTCGGGACTCGGGAGAGTTCGAAGCAGTGCGGATACGAAGCATGGCGCTTGGAATTGCCAGTGCGAGCTTATAACCAAGGTCCATTCTATTCAGACACTGGCATTGGTGTAATGCTGAATAGGAACATTTGTCGCACTGGAATCGATGGAGACCGCCGGCGGCATGGCAGGTTCCGCATGACGCGGCCGCCGGGCCGCGGCTTCAGGTGCCTGCCCGGGCCCCGCCATTAGGAGCACGGACTACAGAGAGTCTCCTTGTGTCCAGCCCGTTGGGGCAAAGACTCGAGCTCGCCCGACGTACGCGTGTGTGGAGCGCACAATAAACCAGAACTTTCTCACATTTTTCTTTCTCATTTCCCTGGATAATGTACACCTAAAAGAAGCGTTGATACGCCGGATGCGTGCGCATGCCATTTCATCCTCAATAAAGCGCGCATATTTCGCTCTCGGCTCCTCGCCCCACGTGCCAGTGCATCCCACAAGGACCGGGGACCGCGGGACTAGCGCGTCCGCTAGCACCACATGGCGGACCAGAGTCATGGGGTAATATTGAGCCAATAATATTCCCCTTTAGCTGTCTACATAGTACTACGCGGCATAGTACGGCGGCGGGCCAACTTGAACTTGAACTTGACGCGTGCGGCGGCTGCGGCCTCGTACTTCCTGTGCCACTAGCTGTGCCAGGCAACATGATATATATCAAACTTAGAACTTGGGGGGGTATTTTATCGTGTACATTAGAAGAGAGCATCCGAGTCGTACCATACGCCCGAGCCGTATTTCGGCGCTGGCATACGTACCTTGAACGTAGCACTCGGAGAAATAGTCCATTGGAAGTTTTTAATGCCACCCTCACAGCCAAAATATAAAATATCATCAAGATCAAGGGACATTGCCTCTGAATCTTTATAGGCTCTTCCTGAAGCCCATTAGATATTTCATTATTTGGAGAGATGCCTGCACAGAAGAATATGGTCACCTCCTCATCGGCCTTAGACATTCCACTTACGACAGGTGAGAATTCTGGTACCCTTTGTCAGTCGGCATAGTCAGCCTTGGGCATTAAGACAATGTAGCTTGGAATCATCGCTTACATGTGCCCTGCGAGTGGGACCTCAACATAGGTCAATCCGCGCTCAGCGTGCATGCTGCCGAACGCTCCAATACCATCAACAATAAACGAGTCTTCGGCGATTGGCGTCTGGAAGCCCTGCATCCCGCCCCCTGGTAACACGGATTAAACCAACGCTCCAAACTTACATACGTCGAATAACACTTACAAGTCATACTAACGGCACACACAAGGCGGGACTCAATACGATCACGGACGCAGACAGCGTAACACTCACTTTTGGAGAACGATGCGGGCGCCTTCAGCAATTAGGATGAAATCGCCGAGGCCATGTACTATCACCGAGCGCTTGCTCTTCTCGATAACATTCGGAAGTACCGTGAATGCCGGTGGGAGACTGCTATCGCCATTGGGGAAAACTTCGGTATTAGAGCACAACGTCCAGTCAACGTCGGCAGGTGCATGAATTGCCGCCTTGACATCCGCACGATCAAAGTACAACGGAGAAACCTGAGTCTGAAAGAATGACCCTCTGGTAAAGCAATGCTCAGACCAGCAATATGGAACATCAAAGAACCCGGCTTACGGGAAGCCAAGGACATCCCAGAGTATTGGCCACTGTAAACATGCATCAGGTGGTCGTGGTCGTGAACACCAACTACAGCAGAAGGCTTACTGTGTCAAAGATACGATAGATATTAAAAGCTGGGTTCACGATAAGCGCCGCATTGAAGATCTCATCCCAAACATCGCAACCCGGATCGAATGCCGTTGATGTACCGGGCAGGGGAAGTAGTCCTCGAGGCGGATATGTGACATGATCCTTCATGTAGTTCGCATAATTGCACGTTGCTGCGACGGAGTCTAAATACTTGAGGAATGTTTGGCTGCACCCAACTTAAGTCCCATAAAACAGAACGAGAAAATGACGGACTTGAAAGCGAAGACATGTTCATATTTATGTACAAAGTCGACAGCTGGGATTTGACCCTGAACAACGTCCCAACCGATTACAGCTGTATTGAGGCCAAGAATGAGCAGGACCACAAGTCGGACCTCAAAAGAAACTCACGATCGTTAATCCAGATACCCTGCAGATCCAGATCGAGTGTTTTACTTGTCGTATGCTCGTAGATGAAGTTCGCGATGTCTTTGTCCATCGTCAGTAATAGATAACGTGATTTATGATGTGACTTACACGGCACATACATTCCCGCGTACTGCGTTGATGTCAAAACTGATTCGGTTGCCGTAAAAGACGTATACTCACACTTTCGCCAGTAAGGTAAAACTTCTTCCCTTTGAGTTCCGAGAAAATTTCCAAGAACTGTTGCAAAAATCCGACGAGTTCGGCCGCGACATCGTCCTCATTCTGCCATGATGATAGTGATCCTGTACATGAGCACCATGTCACGGAGCTGTACCAATGCGGAAAGCGCGTACCCCTACATCTGGATTTCCTTGGGAGAAGCCGGTGCCAACAGGTTGTTCGACATACAGGATGCTGGAAAGATTAGTCCAGCTCCATTCATTCTGCGTAGGCAAAGCCTGGCCAGGTTGCCAGGTAAAGGGCTGAGATGGATGTGTCAGGTGTGACACTTTGGAATGAGTTGTTGGCAGCTTACACCATGCTCTTGGAGTGAACCCTCCAACGACGAGCAACCAGGACCCCCGTTAGTCCTTGAAAGCACTCGGTTTAAGTACGGCCCCTGCAACTTGAAAGCCGTCATCAAGGTCTACGACATACCAGAAGATGAGATCGTCTAGACTTCCTTCCGGACCCGGAGGGAAGAACCAGAAGAACAACTGGAACATGAGTAAGACCAAGCTGAACTCGCTCGTGGAGGTTGCATATAACTGAACCTTTCTTGTCTCGTTTTTCGCCTGGCTGATGGGAATCAAGCCAGACCACGACGGGCCAACATCAAAGTTGACGAAAGGAAGGGATGTGCCATCCACATAGAACTCTGGAAGCAAATTAGTAGGGAGACGAGGAAAGCGTATACCCTGGCATACGCACCCGAAGCTTTCGGATTCGTGAACGTGATGTTTTTCACCTTTGGATGAGCTGTGGCACGGCGGCCGTGCATAGCGCGGTTTCGCCCGTGGGCGGAGTGCTGCCAGCGTTTCACTACTTCGTCGCGCTTGGCGTTCAAAGAACTCGGCGAAGTGTCGCGCGCCACCACGGGTCCGAAAAAGAGTATTCCGCAGAGCAAACCGACGAGGGCGAGTGCACGAGCGAGACGGGCCATGGTCGGCTCAACGGGTCCTACTCCCTTCAGGCTCGCGCTTCGCCCGGTTATCTTTTATACGTTTCGATGCATGCCAGTGGGATAATTGGGAGATGCGCGGTGAAAGAAGCGTGCCACGGAAATCGGAATGACTTGATGCCGACCGTCGGTCCATGTGGTCGCTGCTAAGCCATCCAATCCCAAATCGATAATATTGGGTGTTAAGTTGGTCATAGAACATGCGACGCACGAGCGTCACAATATCCGAGGGCACCGCGTTTACTGTATTTTGTTGGAATGAGGGATTGGGCGCCATATTGAACTCGTGTGGCTTGCGCGCGCGTGTGAAGAAACTCACTATTACTTCTATTGTCCCGTTTATTTCCTCGGCCCGTACACGACATGAGTGGAACGTGAATACGACGAGGCGACCCGTGCGTTTGCTTTAGAAAGGACACTTCCCCACTTGGTTGGGCCCGGGTGAATTCTACACGATCTCTCCACGAATGATTTCTTGTCCACCTCATAGGCCCCATCACCTGATAAACTCCGACGAAGACGAGATCCGTCAATCTTCTCGAGGTTCCATTAATATTGTCCGTGTTGTGCAGCCTCCTAGTCATCACGTATTATGCCAGATGGTGAGGACATCCGGAGCGCCAATGGGCACGTCTGAAACACCGCGTGGACGAGTGCTTCCCTAATTCCGTGGTCTTCACAGACACCCTCCGTGGCCCCAAAGATAGAAATCCGAGTCCTAGCATGACCAACGAAGAACATTTTGTTGGAGTGAGCAGTTAAGCGAGATCGGGTGTTGCCGCCACAATGTGTGCATTTCTACAAAGGGGTACAAGAATCAAGGCTGTATATCGTCGCGTGAATCCTACTACATTATGTTGATTGACACGAACATGGCGCTGACTCCGTCTCCCCATGAGCTGTCCTGGGCCGCATTCCTAAGAAAGAAAGACATGAGTTGTGATGCCGTTCCCGCAGCACGCCACTCACTTGCGCCTAGGACCTAGGTATAGAACATGAATGCCATAAGATAGTTTCACCATTACAAAATTTCTGCCGCCCTAAGCTTGAGGAGGAGGGAGCGGTGATAAGGCTGACCATGTTGGAGCGTCAATATCATGAAACAGCAAGCGTTGCAAACGCATGCTGCAGTCCCATTTATTTTCAAATAGCATATTCGTACGTACCAGCCCGTTTCATTCTGCTCATTATCTACACGATTACCCCGCACTTGCGCATGTGCTCCTGGAACGCAGATATTGATCTATTTTGGACTCTTCATTGCCTCACTACCAGGGGGCAGAAGTTTTCATTCTTTACGGTACTTAAGGACCTTTTCCTTCGTAGTTTAGTCCCTCGGTCTTGTGCTTGTAAGCGCGCGATAGACTGAAAACGGGCAATCTTATCTTACAGACAAATCACCCCACGCGCGTTCACGATCAGTGCTGCCGATCGAGACTCAATTATATTATCTATCTATCTACCCATAACTCGTTAGGGACCAGAGTTCGATGATGCAAGGTAGTTCGGGCTCGCTGCGGCGCGTCGAAACGCCAATATCGCCAACAAGGCTCCGTAACCGCCCCATTGCTCAGCCCTCGGGATGGCCCCAGTGCTGCGAAAATCCCGATCACTTTGCCCCTTTAAGATTTGGTTTCCTTCCTTTGGTGGGGCTGTGACGCACATCTCGCTCATTATGATGGGACTGCGGCAAATGACCCGTATATCGCTCAGGTTACGAAACGACTCGGATGCACTAGTGACTATCTACTATGATATCAATGTTCTCTGACCAAATACCATCAATGATGAGCGTGCCATGAATGATAGAGGTCCTTACACACTCTGTTGCGAAATACGCCACTGATAAAAGTCACAATCACAGTGATAAGCCCCATCAATAACAGATCACAGCAACATCGCTGCTGCTACTAGTATTAGTACGCATTATTGAACGCAATGCATGCACCATCGGCAATACTAGGGTCGAACAGGCCACACATAATCACAGGAGACGCCCTTCCAGGGTGACTCGGACGCATGCCAGTGGCACTGGCAGATACTTTGCACCTTGGGGGTACTGATCGGCCTTCCTGCACGACGTGTCCTCCCCTCACCAGTCGACTCTAGGCAGATAACACCACTCCTCGGAGAATCGGCTGTTCAGAGACCAGGCAGAGGTGTTATGCGCCTAACTGAGTGCCCAACACCAACGCACAGCCGACGAATTATAGCTTACAAGTACAGGACGTCTTGACATCATATCCAGGATAGTTGACCCATCTAAGAATGAAATGAGGTTGAGGCGGATTCGGTACAGCGAGTTTGTCAAGAAGAACTTGAATGAGCCCGAGTCGTCTGATGCGTCCATGATCCCGATTCACCATATGGTGCAGCAGATAGCACAGT
>Ga0137390_10005578_pt1 | contig 10633 bp, 7 predicted proteins | sample 15con2h24AmetaG_FD_104937 | JGI IMG/M metagenome (GOLD analysis project Ga0137390, IMG submission 104937) | Vadose zone soil microbial communities from Angelo Coast Range Reserve, California, USA - 15con2h2.4A metaG | ecosystem: Environmental > Terrestrial > Soil > Vadose zone > Saprolite... | reverse complement strand
GTGGCCACGCTCCGGATGGTGGCGTCTCAGGACGGTGGGCAGATCGTCGTCGCGGTGAGCGAAGATGGCAGGGGATTGCAGCGGGAGAAGATCCTCGAGAAAGCGCGCTCCAAGGGGTTGATCCAGGCAAACGAGAAGCTGTCCGACGAGCAAATCCATGCGCTGGTGTTTACCCCCGGCTTCTCGACCGCCAGCCAGGTCACCGAGATCTCCGGCCGCGGTGTCGGCCTGGACGTGGTGAAGAGGAACGTGGAGAGGCTTCGCGGTCGAGTGCAGCTTTGGTCTACCGAAGGTCAGGGAACGACCATCCGGATGGTATTGCCGCTCACGCTGGCGGTGATCGACGGGACGTTCGTCGCTTGTGGCGAGGGCTCCTATGTGATCCCCAGCTCCGCAATCCTCGAGTTGCTCATTCCCACCAAGGAGGCGATCAGTACGCTCGGCGGTCAAGCCCAGTTTCTCGATGTTCGGGGGCAGCTCATTCCGCTTCGTCGTCTCGCTCTCATCCTAAATTCGCCGGCGGGCGAAACCGATCCCACCCGAGCGGTCGTGGTGGTCGTGGAGAGTGGCGATCAGAAAAGCGCTCTACTCGTCGACGAGGTCGTGGCGCAGCGGCAAATCGTCGTCAAGCCGCTGCACATGCCCACTCCTCAAGCTGAGCACTTCTCCGGGGCGACGATCCTTCCCGATGGCACCCCGGGTCTGATCATCGATGTCGACCGTCTTTCCGATCCTGTCCGGCGGAGCTCACTCGACTGGGCAAACGCATGACCGTCGATGCGGCGGAAGACGCAAGGGAGATTGGCGTTCGTCTGAGCGGAAAGTACATGACGTTCAGGCTGAGCAGCGAGGAATACGGTCTACCCATTCTCAAGGTGAAGGAGTTGGTGGCTCTGGGGGCGATCACCCGGGTTCCCGGCGCCGCGGAGTTCATGCGAGGAGTGATCAATCTTCGCGGCAAGATCCTTCCCGTCCTCGACCTGCGCGAGAAATTCGGCATGGGGCAGATTTCCCAGACCAAGCAGACGGTGGTGATCGTCGTCGAACACGTGGTGGACGGCCGCCTGCGCTCGATCGGGATCATGGTCGACGAGGCGCTGGAAGTGATCCGGGTCGATCCGTCGAGCATCGAGGCGCTCCCCGATGCCGGCCCGAAGGCTTTTCAGTCCGATCTGATCCTGGGAGTTGCGAAAGCGCGGGACCGGGTGGTCTTCCTCCTCGACATCGATCTCGCCCTCGCGCGTGAAGGCTCCGCGCCGGCGATGAGCCCGAACCCCTCGCCTGGATGAAACGGCACCACAACGATGGAAGGATGCGAGAAATGAAGAAGAGCGCTTGTCTCCGAATCCTGGCCTCGACTGTCCTCTTCGTGGGACAGGCCGCGTCGCCCGAGGTCGGGATCAGCGCCAAAGAGGTCCTCCTTGGGCAGCCGGCAGCCTTTTCCGGACCCTCGGCGGCGCTGGGAATCGAAATGTGGCGCGGTGCCCAAAGCGCTTTTTCCGAGGTCAACGATGCCGGCGGGATCAACGGTCGCAAGATCCGGTTGGTGATCGCCGATGATGCCTACGATCCTGTAAAGGCATTGCCGGCGGTCCAGAAGTTGGTCGAGGTGGAGAACGTGTTTGCCCTGTTCGGTGGGGTGGGCACGCCCACCATCGCCCAGGTACTACCGTATGTACTGCAGCGTTTCCGAAGCGATGGTTTGTTTTACTTTGCCAATTTTACCGGCGCCCAGCTCCAACGCGAGCCTCCCTATGACGTCGCGGTGTTCAATGTCCGCGCCTCATACCGGCAAGAGACCCGGGCGATCGTCGAAGTCCTTCTCGCCGGGGGGCGGCAAAAGGTTGGCGTTTTCTTCCAGGACGACGCTTACGGAGCCAGCGTTCGCAGCGGCGTGCAAAGAACGCTCAAAGAACACGGGCTCGATCTGGCGGGAGACACTTCCTATATTCGTGGGCAGACCTTCGACGTGAGCACCACCCCCGCCGCGAAAGCTCTTCAAGAGAAAGGGGTGGACGCCATTGTTGCAATGGGCTCGTACCAGGCCTGCGCGGCTTTCGTGCGCGACGTGCGCGCGCTGGCTTGGGAGGTTCCAATCTACAACGTCTCGTTCGTGGGCCCTGACGCCATGTTGAGCCTGCTTCGCAGCGAAGAGGCGAAGAGTGGAAACAAGCTTACCAAGAATCTGATCAACACCCAGGTGATGCCTTCCTACGACGATACAAGCCTCCGAGGAGTGAGAGCCTATCGAGCGGCGATGGCCAAATACAAACCGACCCTTCCCGCGGGCGTTCGCGATGAATCCCTTCGGCCCAAAGCTCTTTACAGCTTCGGATCCCTGGAAGGTTATGTCAGCGGAATGACTTTCGTGGCGGTGCTGAAGAAAGCGGGTCCCCGCCCGAGCCGCAAGTCCTTCTACGAGGCCGCGGAAAAATTCGGCAGAACAGATGTCGGGTTGGGGGCTCCGTTGGAGTTCTCCAGCACGCGTCACCAGGGGCTTGACCGGGTGTGGTTTACCGTCCCTGCGGCTGGGGGCTGGAAAGTAATCAACAAAGTAGATGTGGTCCTCGCCCAGCGGTCCGGGCAATGAGCCTCCGAATCGATGATCTCGATTAGAGTCAAGCTGCTGGTTGCGCTGGTTCTGCTCTCCTCCACCTCCCTTTGGGTCGGGGGCACCGGTTTGAACAAGCTGCAAAAGTTCAACTCCTACCTTTCTGACTCGGCGAACAATCTGGTTCCTTCATTGCTCCTGGCGGATGAATTGAATCAAGGGACGGCCACCGTGGTTCTCTGCGTCCAAGATGGCATCATGGCGTTGCTGACTGGAGACATGCAGGCTGTCCGGACGGCGCAGGCGACGGTTAAGCAGACCCTGATCAATGTGGATCAAGCGCGTGTGGAGTTGGAGAAAATCCCCAAGGATGCGGAGACGACCCGCGCTTGGGAAGACTTCGTCCATCAACTTGATCTCTGGAAAGGTACGGTTTCCAGAGCGCTCGCCGCTATCGATCTCGTCGATGGAATTGACGGGCAGGCACTTGCCCAGAAGGCGATCAAGGCGCGCCCGGTCGAAGAATTGAAGACGCTCCGCGCCCTCCAAAAACGATCGGCGGTGGCCTACCAGGTTGAAGGAAGCAATCAGGAACGAAACGCCCGACGGATCATTTGGCTGGTAACCGCCTTCGGCTTCTTAGGCTCCGTCGCAGTGGTGGTGCTGCTGGTGCTTCCATTGAGTCGAGTCTTGAAAAAAATCACCGAGGCTGCCTCGTCAATATCCCAGGGTGAAGTCGACCAACAAGTCGAGCATCGGTCCGCCGACGAGCTCGGCCAACTGGCCAGCTCGTTCAGGGCGTTGATCCTCTACATCAAGCACATCTCAGGAGCGGCCGACGCGCTAAGCCGCGGCGATCTCTCGGTGAGCGTCACCAGTCGTTCGGAGCGAGATCTTCTCGCGCAGAGCTTTTCCGGAGCGATGGATGCCTTGCGCGGCCTGGTGGGAGAAACGGAAACGCTGATTGGCGCAGCGCAACGCGGGTTACTCGAAACCCGAGGAGACGTGTCTCGGTTTCAAGGAATCTACCTGCGCCTCATCGAGGGGACCCATCGAATGATGGACACCGTCCAGGCCCCGATCAAGGAAGCATCCGACGTTCTCCACCGCTTGTCGAAAGGAGATCTGACGATCCAGATGAAGGGAACCTACGAGGGCGAATACGTCAAGATTCGCGATTCGATCAATACCGCGGTTCGTTCGTTGCACGACAGCATGGCTTACATCCTCTCCGCGATCAAGGAGGTGACTGCGTCGGCGCAAAGCATTTCGATCAACAGCCAGACCTTGACCACCGGCGCTTCCCAGCAGGCGTCGGCGCTGCGTGAGGCCGCCCAGAGCGTCAGCGAAATGGGCGAGGCAATGGAGAGGAATTGCGACGCGGCGCTGGAGGCAAATGAGCTCTCCACTCAGGCAAAGGAAACGGTTGACAAGGGATATCAGGCGATGACCGAAGTGACCTCGGCGATGGTCAACATCGGGACATCCGCTCGGAGCTCCGCGGTGATCATCAACGACATCAATGAGATCGCCCTTCAGACCAATCTGCTCGCGCTCAATGCCGCGGTCCAGGCGGCACGCGCGGGGGAAGTGGGGGCAGGATTCGCGGTGGTCGCGGAAGAGGTGCGCAATCTGGCCCGTCGGGCGAAGACGGCGGCGGGCAGAACCGAAAAGCTGATCCATCAGTCGATTCAATTTGCTCAAGAGGGTGGTCAAGTGGCGGAGCAAGCGAATCAGCGACTGACCGACGTCGTCGAGCTGATCGAAAAGGTGAAACAAATCATCCTGGCGATCAACGAAGCGGACGTTAAACAAATCGAACGGGTCAGAGAGGTCAATCGCGCGGTCGCCCAGGCGAATGGAATCTCCCAGGCGACCACTCAGAGCTCGCGTCAATTCGCCAATGCGGCGGAGGCGCTCTCCGCGCAGGCGGCGGAGATCGAAAGGCTGATTGGCCAATTCAAGCTCAGCCCAAGGAAGGCGCTGCCATCAACCGTGCAAAAGAAGGCTCGCCCGCTATCCGCTCGTTCGATCATACGTGCTTCAGATTGAGTGGATTGAGGCGATCCGATTGCGTGAGGGTGATCCATCATTCAAAATCTCGTCACGTCGAGTGGGAGGCAATGCCCCTGCGCTGATCGTCGCCGAATTGTCGGCGAATCGCTTTCACCGGACGGGCTGGGTACCTCTGAAGACTCGACCCCAGAGAAATTTCATTCCGCCGTTCACCCGGGACGCAGGTGGCTGGTGGAGAAGGGTGGTGCAGATCTTCGCCACCGCCCTGCTAGCTGGAGAGTGAGGAAAAACTTGAACCAGTGGGCGTTGCATCATCACCGCTCGGTGAATGTTTTCATCGCGCGGAATGAACCCGAGGTAGTTCAATCTGGCAGACAGAAACTGCGCGGTGACGGTGGAGAGCCTTCGAAATACGTCTCTCGCCTGGGCTTCGCCGGTTGCCGGGTTGACGACCACCTGGAAGCTTTGAACCCCCACCTCCATCGAGAGGATCTCGACTGCGGCGTAGGCGTCGGTCAGCGCGGTCGGCTCGGGGTTGAGGATGAGGATGACTTCGTGCGCCGCGCCGGCGAAGAACAGCACGTTGTCTCCGATGCCCGCTCCGGAGTCCACCAGCACCAGGTCGAAGGCATCGTCCAGCGAATCGAGCGCTGCCGCGAGGCGGAGCTTTTGTTCGTCGTCGAGACGGGTCAGCTTCTGCAGCCCGGAGCCGGCGGGCAGGACGCTGATCCCCTCTGGTCCTTCGGACAAGGCATCTCGAATGGAGATCGCCGCGTCGAGCACCTGGCCGAGATGATGCTGCGGCTTGATCCCGAAGAGGATCTCCACGTTGCCCAACCCTAGATCGCCGTCGAGGATCAACACCGATTGTCCGGCCCGGCTGGCCTGCACAGCCAGATTGACGGTAAAATTCGTCTTGCCGACCCCTCCCTTAGCGCTGGTGATCGCGATCACCCGAGGTGGAGCGGAGCTCGCTCTCCTCGACACCTGCTCTCTCAGATTGTCTGCCTGATCCATTTCAAACGGCCTTGCCGACGGGGGGCGGACCCGTCAAAAGTGCCGGCGTCAGGACCTTGGCGAGATTTGAGCGCATGCCGGTAGGGGTGCAAACCTTGTGCTGCGCGTCAAAGGTCGACGATCAGGAGTCTTCGCACTGGAGCACAGTCATTGAGTTGACGCCTCGCGATTCCGCCGCCGCAGTTTCTCGACCAACGTGGTCCGCTGTAGCCCGAGCATCTCGGCGGCAGCCTTCTTGTTGCCGTGGGTCTGGGTGAGGGCCGTGCTGATGTAGGCCTCTTCCAACTTGCGCATCATCTCAGGCAGATTGACCGGCAACGGCGCATCCAGGAGGGAATTCGGCCCCGGGGCCAGACTCTGCCGAGCTTCTTGAGCAGACGCCCCAGGCAATCGCGCGATCAAACTGCTGACGCTTCCATTGACAGCGGACTCGCAGAAGCCGGGTGGAGCGTTTTGCAGAAGCGGCGGAAGATCCGAAACCGTAATCCGAAGGCCTTCGCAACACACCGCCAGTCGCTCGACGATGTTTTCAAGCTCTCGAACGTTTCCCGGCCAGTCATAGCACTCGAACGCCTGGATCACGGCGATGTCCACCGGGCGAAGCTCTCCGCGCGCCTCCCAGAAATGCTTGAAGAGAATCGAGATGTCTCCGCGCCGCGATCGCAAGGGGGGAAGCTCCATCGGGCAGACCAACAATCGATAGTAGAGATCGCGCCGAAAGCGCCCCGACTCCACGTCTTTTGACAAATCTCGATTGGTCGCGGCGATCAGTCGAAAATCCCCGGGGATGGACTCGGAGCTTCCGATCGGCTCGTAGCAGCGTTCCTGCAGCAGGCGGAGCAATTTTACTTGAAGCGAGAGCGACAGCTCGCCCACTTCATCGAGGAAGAGCGTTCCCCCTTGAGCCAGTGCGACTCGACCCCGGCGTGCGGTCACCGCGCCGGTGAATGCGCCGCGCACATAGCCGAACAGCTCGGACTCGAGAAGGGTCTCGGGAATCGCGCCGCAGCTGACCGGGACCAAAGGTCCGCCGGCGCGGGTGCTCTTTTGATGAATGAAGCGCGCGAACACTTCCTTGCCCGTACCGGTCTCTCCGCTCAGTAAGACGGTCGCATCGCTCGGCGCGATCCGGGCCGAGGCTCGAAGCAGCTCTACCAGTGGGGAATTGGGTCCAAAGACAAGGTCTTCTCTCCAGCGGGCGCGGGCATTCGGAGGTGACGAGAGCAGCATTTCTTGGGAGCCTCTCTTCATTAGCGATGTTGGTTGTGGAGGAAGCTGCGAGCTGTTTTGCTCTCAGCAAGCGCAGTGCCAGCGCGTCACGAAGCTGACAAGTCGAGGGGTTGGCTGTGACAGTCTGTTGACTCGAAATCGCCGATTAAACACCTTGTCCCGAATTCGCACCTCCCTCATACCAGGTGTGCCACTGGTGCTTCGCTCGACGGGTAACCCCCGACCCTTGAACGTCAACACTCACATCGTGAGTGTTCTTGCTTTCACCACTTAGCATGTTCATTTGTTGTTATTTATTGACAAATTATGTTTGACGGGGTGGAAGCAGACCCCCGCTGATAAACCTTACACACCCTCGCCGGGCGTCGCTGCATCTCACCAAGAGAGATTGGCACCGACTCTGGATTGGAAAGTTGCGGTGCTCTGAGGATGGGGGGTTGCGCGATTGGCGTTCCGAAAGGAGCGATCCGCTCGTGGTCAACGATGGTGGCCGAGGCTTCAGGGCACTATCTTGCCAACCAATTGACCCGCGGGCGAAGGAACCCAGATGTTGCCCGTCCGCGCGACCAGAATGCTGTCCTTGAAAACCGGCCTGGATGGAAGCTGGTAGGTGAACACCTCAAGTGATGCCGGGTCCAGAACCGCGGCGCGTCCAAGCGCGTTCTGAGCAAAGACGATCCGGCCTTGACCATCGATCGAGATTCCCCCGGCGCCGCTTCCCATGGGGATGCGGAACAGCCGACCGGTGAGCGTGACGGGATCGAATTGAACGATGTGCCCGCTGTCCCAGCACCCCGCCCAGACCCCCCTCGCATCCACGGAAAGGAACGCCGGAGCGCAGGGGACGGGATATCGCTCGATCGTCAGGGTATCCAGATCCAGGCGGCCGAGGCTACGAGCTTGATACATCGTCATCCACAGCGCTGTACCCTCAGCGTCCCGCTTGCATTGGGTCACCCAAGCGGTCGGAACCGGCATCTGGATCGCGCGTTTCCAATCGCGGGCGACGACGTCGAACTCCATCACCCGATTGCCGATGTGATCGGTGACCCAGATGTTTCCCGACGGATCTTCGCAGGGGATGGCGGGGCTTCCGCCGGGGTAGGGGACGGCGTAGCGGGTCAGTGGAACGCCATCGCTCAGCCTTCCGAGGTATCGGCCGCTGTACGATGCAAACCAAACGTTATCGCTGGAATCCACGATCATTCCATCCGGGGTTCCGGTCGCGGTGGCGCCGGTCATCGGCTCGGGAAGATCGGTGATTGGGTCGATTCGATAGATTTCGTTGTTCCAGGCGGAAAACCAGAGAAAGCCGCGGCTATCCTCGTCGATCAGGTCCGGTTGATTGGTTACACGGATCTCGGCAATCTGCTGCGGGACGGGAGTATCCACGGTGGTGACATCGACCGTTTCGAAGCTTGGGTTCGGCCTTCCCTCAGGCATCCACACCGCCAATACCTCGTCCTTGACGTCGATCACCTGGACGCGACCGGAGAGAGACGCGGTCGAAACTGTAAAGGTCGCCGGATCGGTAGAGCTCTTCCGGGCCAGCGCGCGCACTTGTGGAGGCGCCCTGCTCACCGAGTCTGGGGCAACCGCACGGACCATCGAAATGGCTTGTGCGCTGCTCAAGAGATTCGAATTCTTGAGGGAGCGGCGAAAAATCATGTAGCGCGGCTCGGTGCCCTCGGCGGTCCAGAGCGCACAGGGCCCGCCTGTATCAATCTTGCAAGGCTCGGAGCGATAGCGGCTCTCGATCTCCGCAGGCACGAAATCGTCGAGGCTCAGCCCCCGGCTTTTCTCGGCGCTGCTCGGATTCAACTGTCCGAAGACGGCTGTTCCGACGACGACAACGATCACTCGTAAAAACATTGGTCAGGTTCCCTCTCCCAGGCGAAAGCGTGCAGGCTATTGCCTTCCTCCCCCGACTGCAATCGCCCAAGGATGGGAAAACCTGCGCGTCCGGGCGCGGGGCATGGGTCAGCGGTGACGTTGCGCCGCGCCCGAAGGTGGACCGCGTCGGGCTGATTCTCCCCGGCGCCGTAACCGCTACTGCAGCACGGTGCTGGATTCGGCGTCGGCAACGTAGCGTTCTTCGTCGTCTTCGATCATGAGTCCGGCTCGAATCAGTTCCCGGGTTGCCGTACGCACCGCTTCGACGTAGCCGCGGTGATCTCCGTACCTCTCCTCCAGCGAGAGCCGGGGGTCCCACTTGTTTCGCGCTCGGCGCGAGTGGTCGCGAATGGAATGTATGAGCCGCTGCCGCACAGGTGCGGAGCGCGGAAACCGTCCGCCGGTGCGACGCGCGGGGATACTACGCGGGCCTGAAACGAGATATATCGGGCCGCTATGCAAGTCCGGATAACGGCGCCAATTCTCATCGCAGCGGTCGGATTGCTCGGGGCGTGTGGCGGCAACAAATCAGGTCTTCCGCCGTCGTCCCAATATGCCAATAAATGCGCGACGCCGCGTACCGGTATCGATCCCGCCACCCAGCGGGCCTTCCGCGACATTCAGGGGAGCGTGGCCGACGAGAAGGCGTGGCTGCGATCTTGGACCGACGAGCTTTACCTCTGGTACAGCGAGGTGCCCGATCGCAACCCGGCGGAGTACGCGACGCCGATCGACTACTTCAACGTGCTCAAGACGCCCGCGATCACTGCCTCCGGAAAGGCAAAGGACCAGTACCATTTCACCTATTCGACTGCCGAATGGCGAGCGCTGTCGCAGTCCGGCGTCCGATCCGGTTATGGCGTTCAGTGGGCTGTTCTTGCGCGCTCGCCCCCCCGGCTGGTGGTGGCTGCGTACAGCGAGCCCGGCTCCCCTGCGGCGACGGCGCTTATCGGCCGCGGCGTGCAGGTGATTACCGTGGATGGAGAAGACGTCGTTAACGGCGCAGACGTGGGCAAGCTCAACGCCGGCCTGTTCCCGGCTGTCGCGGGCGAATCTCATACTTTCTCGGTTCTGGACCGTGGTGCCACCTCCCCGCGAGGCGTGACGATTCTGTCGGCCAACGTCGAGAGCGCGTCCGTCCAGTACGTCCAATCATTCGCTGTTCCCGCCGGGAGGGTGGGGTACATGCTTTTCAATGATCACCACGCGACCGCCGAGGCCGCGCTCATCTCGGCGGTAAGGCAGTTCCAGGCCGATGGGATCACCGACCTGATCCTCGACATCCGGTACAACGGCGGAGGCTACGTCGACATCGCCAGCGAGCTCGCCTACATGATCGCCGGGCCAACCGCGACCAACGGAAAGACGTTTGAGAAGAATCGCTTCAACGACAAGTATCCGTCGACCAATCCGCTGACCGGCGAAACGCTCATCATGCCCTTTCACAATTCGACCGTGGGTTTTTCAACCACCCCCGCGGGACAGCCGCTGCCGCACCTGGACCTCGCTCGACTATTTGTTCTCACCGGAGGTCAAACCTGCTCGGCGAGCGAATCGATCATGAACAGCTTGCGCGGAATTGACGTGCAGGTCATTCAGATCGGATCGACGAGCTGCGGAAAGCCCTACGGTTTCTACGCGCGCGACAACTGCGGCACCACATACTTTTCGATCCAGTTTCAGGCGGTGAACGCGAAGGGATTTGGGGACTACGACGACGGATTTGTCCCCGGGGGTACCGGTCCGGCGGGTCTCCCGGGCTGTCAAGTTGCCGACGACTACACGCACGATTTCGGTGATCCCGCGGAGCGCCGGCTCGCTGCCGCGCTTGGCTACCGCGCGAACGGGTCGTGTCCCCCAAGCTCGGGAGCGCTCGAGGTTGAGCCGTCGCTTTCGGGCGGCGAAGCGCAGATGGTGAAGTCGCCC
>Ga0137390_10005576_pt1 | contig 10636 bp, 9 predicted proteins | sample 15con2h24AmetaG_FD_104937 | JGI IMG/M metagenome (GOLD analysis project Ga0137390, IMG submission 104937) | Vadose zone soil microbial communities from Angelo Coast Range Reserve, California, USA - 15con2h2.4A metaG | ecosystem: Environmental > Terrestrial > Soil > Vadose zone > Saprolite... | reverse complement strand
TGGAAAAGAAAGTTCCCGAATGATGGGCGCGGGGCGCTGGCAAGTACTGATCATGATAAAGTTCAAGTTATCCTGCCCTGCTTATGATACAGTATAGTAGATGGCCTTTGGCAGCGGCCACAGTACTAGTGTCGAATCCCCGATTCCCCGCTTGACTGCTTTTATCTATGACCCACTGGCACTGGTCCCCGCGCGCTTTCCCATGACGGACCGTGTGAGCTGTAGCCATACAGTATCCCCATTCATCTCACCCTCGTTGCCTCTGATTCGTAGCATGGGCCTGTTGACTTTCCATTCAAATGTGGATGCAAAGTTCTCCTCCAGTTAGTTTAGTGTTCCGGTAAAATTTTTAACCAATTACAAATCACGATTAGTCACGTGGATATGCCGCCCTGATTGCCCTGCTCCGCCTCTGATGCCTCTGATGGTGTCCCTTGTCGTGCATTTTTTCCCACTAACCTAAGATGTTTTCAGCCCGATGCAGATCCCAATCAAACTCGAACATGTTCCACCTATGTTTTGGGTGTACCAGTCGGGCCATGTGGTTACCTTTTTTCGTTGGCTGTTGATCCAAGCTTACGGACAAAGTACATCGGTGACCGTCTCCCGTCCGAGTCCCTAGGCTTTTCTGCGTCAAGCGATTTTGCGGCAAAGTTCAAGAGCTTCGAGGTAGGCCGTTGGCGTCCATGGAGCGTTGACCAAGCACATGGGGAGCTGGCCTGGAGACGATACCTACCCACTGAAATCCCTCTCGATCGAGGTACGTCTAATCTCGTGTGGATGTTCTAATGACACATAGGAGCCAGGGTGGGCTAGCGTCCAAAATCGTTCATAGTCTACTGCCCCTGGAGGCTTCAAGTTCGTAGCATCGTTTCCGTCGATGCATCCACATGTAGGAAGCATGAAATTATGCAGGACCATACGTCACCGTGACTCCTACTGACGTCAGGTAGCCACTCACAGGGACGTTGACAAAGCCAGGGCAGGGATCCACGAGAACACATGGTGTTGACATACGTGCCAGGGGCTACATCTACTACCTGCAATGAAGACGAGATACCATCGATTGACATATGGAAACACGGGAATAGACACCGTCGGTGGATGCGCACGGTACAAGTGGGTCCTAATTTCAACAAGCCTCTGAGGGATACGTACCCATTCTATTGTAAAGTCCCTTTTCGTTGCCACTGAGGGCCACACGAACATGAACGGGCAGTGTGGGGCGAGCGTCAAAGAGGAGGCCGCTAATTTGTAGGTATATCTGATATCTACATCAGCTATCCCTTAGCCATGAAATTCGTCCTTTCACGCATTCCCCGAACAAGACTGCCCGCACTCTTTTTTTCCATCTAACGTGTCTTGTCTGAGGTGAGTATAGTAATGGGGCTTCATTTGTTGTAAGTGCTGTACCCTGGCCAGACCCTTGGTGGATCACCCGGACGCCGTCGTATCCTTCCCGGCCTCAGGTGGACGTACTTGTACCTGGAGAAATTCCGCGCGAGTCACATCGGCGCCGCTGCCATCAAGAGATCTGTAAATGTAGCACACTGAGATGGGCCGAGATATATGAAAATAGAACTGACTGATCTTTTGCGGAATTTTTTTTTCGATCATTCCTGTTCAAATTGCGACAACCGTGATCCAAGTGGGAGTGGGACATGCCCTCGAGGGCAGCGGCCGTAGCTAAGGTCCTCGTCTGTGCCACTACAAACACCAGCCCGGCCCCACAGCGTTCCGTCGTACCACAACCCCGCGGGTCTCAGCTTACCACGCAAACGCAGCTATCCTTAAAACGCCCCCGACACAAGACAGCGAATCGACATCTCTCCGTCTCCGCTTCTTCCCTCTTTGACGAGCTATCCCTCTTCTCGTGTCGTCGTCGTCATCACCGCCACCATCATCACAACCACCTTTCAACTCAGATGGACGCTGCCCTCGCAAAGATCTTCTTGTCCAACGCCCAGTGGGTCAAGGCAGTGAACGCCTCAGAGCCAGGCTTCTTCGAGCAGTCAACCCAGGGCCAGACTCCCAAGGTATGGCCGCTCTGCCTCCGCCCCGCGGCGATAACGCCACAGCATCATCGCACCCTCCTTCTCTCCTTCTCGTACATTTTGCTCACGTTCGTTCTTGTGCGTGCAGGTCCTCTGGCTCGGATGCTCCGACTCTCGCGTCCCCGAGAGCGTCGTCACGGCCTCTCGACCCGGCGACATCTTCGTTCACCGCAACATCGCCAAGTAAGCACGTCTCCTTGCGTTACGAGACTATATTTCCGAGGTATTGACGCATATATGCATATGCATAGCCAAGTCCATCCAGACGATGACAGCGTGCTCTCGGTAATCACGTATGCCGTCGGGCCAGTCGGCGTTGAACACAGTGCGTCTCTCTCTTTTCTCGCCTCCCGTTCACTCTTCCATCCCCCTTTCCCCTCGCTTGCCTTCTCACTGAACCTCTATCGTAGTTCTCGTCGTCGGTCACACGAACTGTGGCGGCGCCGCCGCGTGCCTCACAGCGGTCACGGCTAGCACGCCCCCGCCACCCCCGACGACGCCGCTCGCGCGCTGGCTGGCGCCGCTCGCCGCGCTCGCCGCCACGCTCGATCTCAAGGACGTCCCTCAGCCTGAGGCGCTGACGAAAATCGCCGAAGCGAGCGTCCGCGCGCAGGTCGAGAACGTCGTCGATTCTGAGCCCGTGAAGTCTGCGTGGGCGGCGGGCAGGAAGAACCTGTGGGTGCACGGTCTCGTCTATGAGCTCGAGACCGGCAAATTGAGGGACTTGAACGTCACGAGGGGACCCCCGGCCTAACGCGGCGACATTGTTGACTCGAAGAAACCCTTTTGATATCAGGAAGGGTGAAACTCGCTGAATTTTCTCACTGGTTGAGAAATCGGCACGAGATGTTGGTCGTTTTGGAGAGCATAGATTCCTTTCCTGTGCAGAGCAAGTTGTAGAAAGTATTCGATTAAATCTTATCGTCTTCCGTTGAACTTTTTTGGATACGAGGTTTTCTCCATCCAAGCCCGACATATTTACTCTCCGACCAATGCGATTCAAATCACTGTTACGGTTTATAAAGACAGGATGCAAGCAGGCCATTGGCCACTGGAAGACGTCACAAGCTCGTTCAGCGACTCCATCGGCCTGAGATTTACTTCCGTCAGCAGTACTACTAGACGTGACGTATAATATTAATGTTCTTCTAGTTTGGTTAACCAAGTTACATCCACCTTTTCCTGTGCTCCTTCTTAGGCCTCCAATCCAGCTTGTTCCTTTATACGGGTGGGGGTCCAGTACTCGTCCATTACTTTATGCAAGATCTCGAGGGGTTCACCAAGGGGTTCACCCGAATCCCTACGCGCTCACCGTCAAGAGTGAAGACCTAGACAAGTGTGAAGGACGTACTTCTCTAATGCCTTCCTGTAGAGTTCCAGCAACGTCTGCAAATCGTCCACCCATGTTTCCTGGCGGACTTGCCGCAATTCCACCCTCTCCTCATCACAGGTTTGGAGTCTCTCTGGATGATCGCCACCCCGTTCTGGATTAGCTGTCACTTGAACGAGTCCACGTTGCTCTTCTGACAGTCTCCCCTCGGATGGAGGTTCCTTTACGGGACCATCCTCTTCCGTGCCTGCTGGAAGGCTTCCACTTTCCGGAGAACAGGTTTGTCTCCCGTACGCTGCGAGACTTTCGCTTGATGTAAGACAGTCTATTAGCCTCCAGGTCAAGTTTTGAACTTATGGAGTACGTACCCTTCTCTGGCTACTGTTTGCTCCGACATGGCGCCGCAGTCGACCCTGGGAGTCGCGCCCTCGTCATGCATGGTCGCGGAATTTGCTACACTCCCATTATCGGCGCGCAGTTCTCGCACTACTATAGGGGAAATCAGTGCCAGCGCAAAGCGAAGTGCTTCCTGGAAGCATTCGTCCTTGTTGGGCGGGGGTATCAATCCACTTAAAAAGGATTTGAATGTTGAGTTCCCTTTCTCTTCGGATTGTGGACCCTGTTCCACAGATGCAAGTGGCTTCCCACCATGACGGGATGAAAACTTCGACTTGGGACATTAAAATGGTTCCCACGATGATCGGTGACCGTATGAAATCGGCAACGATAACTTCGTTGGCAAATTGTGCGAACCTATACGCCGGTTCCTGGTCCTCTCCTAATATCTCGATTCCAAGCTTGGCTCGCCCACGGAGTTTCGAGCTTTCTAGAACAATGACTATATAATCATCCTGCGGAACGTTGCACCAGTGCAGTTGGTTGGACCTTCGACGCTTCCACTCCCACAACACATAGTGAACGTTGTAGGTAACAGATATGAAGTCCGATGGCCCTGTCTTGCCTTCAGCCCAGGTAGAAACATGTTCTGCTACTGCATCTCTGTTGTCCAGAGTCAGTAATGGGTCTTTGCGTTCTAGGCCCTTCAAATCGTAGGAAACTTCGTCGCTATCTTTGCGTTTCTGGGCGTGACGGGAGGCGAGAAGAACCTTTCTTTCGGCGTCGAAAAACGTCTGACTTAACCCGCAGCTGTGAAGCCGGAAGAGTAGAGGACATGTATTGACGATGTCGTCGAAAGTCGACAATTTGCGCCTCAGATGCTCGGATGTGCTCATAGGATGGCTCGCGGCGGCTCGACGATGGGTGAGGGCGAGTCGTTGGAGTTTGTTACGCTCTCGGACTTTTGTTGATTCCGGACATCTTCCGCAGTTGTTCCGCAGTCGCGTACTGATCGCGTCGCGCGAATCCACGTGACCGTGAATTGTCACGTATTTTGCGCAGGAAGGCAGGAAGCGGGGAGTAGTGAGGTAAGTTGGCGCTATACTTTATCACACAGGGCCGACGCAGCACTCAAACTCAACGGCCCTGTGTGCAGCGAAACTTCGCCCCCAAGTGAGAAGTTGCGACGAGAACGAGATGAAGCGTCGACCTGGAGGTGTTCAGTCAGAGGACGTAAAAGCGATGACTCGGACGATCGCGGGAGTCGTGCCAGGATTGACTCACCACTGGTGCGTTCCTCGTTCCAGAGGCTGCGATGTCTGAGTGTTTTCCCGAGGGGAAGTCGGGACGAAGAGAGGAGAGGGAGAGGGAACGTGAGGGAAATGAGGGACGAGAGATGAAAAGCGATGAAAAGCGATAACGAAATACTTTGACGAACGGGGCTTATTAAGCGACTCCCTGTGGGCGACGAAGTCGAAACTCACACACCGAAGAATAAGGAGAAAAAGATGAGAGTAGCCGTGTGCTGCAAACACAAGTCGAATTCGCAGAAGAAAGTGGAAATAAATGGAACTAAGATGTAGCTGGATTGTTACTATAGCTCTGCGAGGATCGCGAGCCTTTTATACCGCAGAAGGTGGTCCTCAACGTGAGAGGTGATTAAGTATCAAAAAGGGAGAAAATCGACAAGTCAAAAAAGCTGAAACGCGACCGGGAGGGCAGCGGTCTAGCCCACGCGGCGGCGATATTCAAGACAAAAGGAGTATCTGGGGTGGATCTACGAGTGAATAGAGACTGCGATCAGGGTGGATGATAGAGGCACAATGACTGTTAGTGGGAGGTCTAGGTAAGGGGAAGGGGAGCAAAAAAGCATACTAAAGTTGAGAAAGCAAAAGCGTACTGAGAAGGAGACAAGTCTAGAGCACAGATATGAAACAGGGAGCGGGGAAGTGAGCAGAGGCAGTGCCCGACGCAGGCCGAGTGTGATGGTAGAATGGAGAGGAGAAAGTGGTAACAGATCAGATAAGCGCGCACACTCCGAGAAGACTGTTCCACGCGTGGCTCCGAGGCACACCTTACGAATCAAAGAAAACAAGGCTCTCGTTATGTGGAAGCCAGAGGTTAATGAGATGATCGACAGACCTTCAAGTTCAAGTTCGTGCGTCGACAAGTCGTCATATGAAAGATAGCGCTGTTAAATTACAGCCACATATAGCACGCGTAGCTTGTTACATTCAAATTGATACAGTATGCCTCTTCTCTAAGGGAGGCTTGAACGGCCATGGACGAGCGTCTAGCCACACAATAGGATACTGTGTAAAACCTAGCTAAATCTGTCATAATGCGCCATTTGAGTAACGGTTCAAGCGGTGAAGAGAAGTCATGTGAAGGAGAGACAGCCAAAGTCAGCACCTAAAGAAAAAGAAATATTAGGAAGGAATCCACTCGATAGACCCTAGAATAGGACGATCAGCTCCGAGGGAAGTGCGCACGTTTAATCCAGTCACGTCCGTGTCTTACACGGGAAACCCTAGGCGCCTCCATTGTCCACGCCCGCGGTGCACCCGCACAAATCTACGCACGAGGATGAGAGCTTTGTCTATAAATTCCTGCTCATGTCTGTAGATCTCATCGTCGTATGAAAGGTTCTCCGTATCTGCGCGATCCAGCAGGGCGTTTATGTCATCGACATCATCGTTTTGCTTGGCGCGGAAGTCAGGGCGAGGTGAGATGTGATGGTCCCACCAGCCCTGCGTCTTCATGACTAGCAAATCGAAAAGGGGCATGACGGGGATGTCGTTGAGAATGACGGTGTCGTAAAACTGGACCTCGGGAAGGCCGAGAGTGGGTGGGACGAGGATGTCGACCTTGACACGTCGCCCATCTGTCCGCCATCCAGGAAGGCGGCAGTAGAGGATTTGATGTGTCGCCCCACGTTGTCTCGAAGGTTCGAGGAAATATCGATCATCCTCCTCTACAATTCGTTTTTTTATGGGTTCCGCCGTGAAACCGAGGTCTTCTGGGGAAACGACGATGTCAACGTCCTGGGGAATTGCGGTTCTGGGTTTCAGCTGGGGGGTAAGATTAGACAAAAGGTGGTGCCACACACATTAGGGACGCGACCAATGTCGGCCCAAAGAGAGGAGGCGGCACTGCCAAAGACGCAGACATCCGACGTTATGCAGCGTTCAATGATATCGGTTGTGCGACGAGCAATTTTCCATATCTCCTGTTCGGTCGGAGGGCCTGTGAGCGACATCTCATCGAGTTGGAGGTGCGCGTGTTGGTATGAGTCACGGTAGACAATAGCACGTGCGCCAGCACCTTCTTCATACTCATGGCATCCGCCTCACCCCTACCAGCTCCTCTACCTCTCTGATCGATCCTTCGACAATTGCAAGCCGTATTCTCCACGACGCGTTTCAGCTCGAACGGGGCCATCGCCGTACTTTTGGTCCACCAGGAATCGGTCGTGAAGTCCCCGCGTCGCGAGCCCCTTAACAGCGCTCCGCGTTTTTCGCCCGTTGTGACATACAATGGGTTGCTGATTTTGGGGTCCTGGTCGCAGGCCTTCGGTGGGTTTTCTTATAGCACTACTGTAGTATGATGTGGACCAAGCTGCCCCTAGTCCCTGTTCTTGCAATGCCGTCCTAACAAGTTGCGGCGCGCGAGGATGTTCCCGTAGCGGTCGCAAAAGAGATTTTGGAAGAGGGTGCGTCTCACAACAATCTAGTCAGTTCCTGAAACCCACGCCAGGCAGAGTCGGCAGTTGAGCCGCCGCCGCGGATAGCTACGTGTGCCCCGTCAACGGCGCCGACATAGCTCCGAGGAGGGCCAATTGTTGTCAAGTCGTTTCGGGGATGTACAAGATCTCCAGCGTGCCATCCCCAAACGCACTAGGCGTCCTTTTCCCCCTTGTCGCGCCACTGTCCGTGTGCCGTCCCATGTGGGCGGTTGGACCCTGCACGCCCCCCCGCAACCAAATATATGTAGTTGTTTCCGCACAATCATACCCGTCGACTCCTGCTGGATAAACTCAAGGGTCCCTGCGGGAATCAATTGTAAATATCCTACTCACTCGAAGGCGTAAACTCTCTGTTCCGCGCCCCGCCACCTGATCGATTCCTCCAGTTTCCTAGAGGGAGGGCCTGTGACTTGGCCTATTTGTGGACCCTTCGTCTTCGAGGCCACGATCGTAGCATACATCCGAATCTCGAAACTCAATTTTCACCATGCGTCTGGTATCATTCCCCGCAGCGGCGTCGATGTGCCTCCTTGGTTGGCACCGGTATGATCTTGCAGATGAAACGTACGCAGGCTCCATGGAAGAACGATAAGATGAGCCGAGACATCTCAGTTGCGGATGCCTGGCGTGCCTGAAGGACGGTTTCCAGTCATCTGACGATATTAATTTATGCATACAAGGCAGTAATGTTTGATATGCCGCGATTGCTGCTGTCCTTCAAGCTTCTTCAACATCGTCGTATTTCATACGTATGATAGGGGCGTTGAAACACTTGTACCATCTTCACAGCCACTAGTCCCCGCGTTGATTTCGCTCATCGTTCTCTATACTCATCACCTATTATGTGGCATCCACGATTACTTTCCTGGATCAGTAACAGGCTTGATTTGAAATCAGTTGTTGATAACCTCCTGGTCCTACGATGGCAATGGTTGAAACCAATCACCATGATAACTGCAAAGTTCCAGAGACTACTAGACAGGGCCATATAAACGTGCGTGCCGCACTGGCTCTCGCAAACGGACACAAGTAAACAAGGTTCGACTGGAGGCGCCCATAGAAGACGAGGGCTTGACATGGTTGATTTTCTGGCCCAGCACGATGGCACGCTCCATATGTTCTTACGGCCTGTCAATGGCTCCTCAACGAAAACAGCATGGTATTAGCAAACAACGATAGCAACACCAGACGCCTACGTAGTGCTTCCAGGAACCTTGGTCCTCACTTCGCTCGGCCCAAGGCTCTAGATCCCTCGATGCCTGCTCGTGTTGTCTCAACACCAGCTCATGTAGCCTTGTCATAGGTTCGTGTTGTCCTGTCAGTGACGGTACTGCGGCGTACAATAAACATCGGAGGGCGTTGATCGTGCTAGAAGTACTGCATAGTCTCATGGTGTAGCTGGACACGGCCTGCTATTCCACGGCAACCAAGTCGAAACTCCACACGGCGAGCATCAGAAAAACACGTTTTCAAGACCAGGTGACTGAAGTAAGATATCATACAGTAATACAACGTGGAGAACGAGCCTGAAGTCTGTGCATGCTGTGCTGGATGCACGGCTACATGGGAAAACCGAGAGCCTGAAACTTTGCCCGCCCGCCACACACCTCAACGAAACTGAGGGCAAGTCTGCGGGCACGCTCCATGAAGCCCCGCGCATGACGATGCTTCTCATCCTGATATGACACCCCTTCTACCACTGCTTGGTCTAGAAGGGCACGGACATCAGAAATATCTGCTCCCACTTTGGCGCGAAAGTCCTCACGACGCGAGGCTCTGTGTTGGCTCCATCCCTGCATCTTAATGACGAAGAGATCGAAGAGCGGCGTGACTCGGATGCCGTTGATTAGGAAGGTTTCGCGTGAGGGGACCCTAGGGATCCACAGTCTGGCTTTTTGTGGGAGTACGATATCGACTTTGACACGGCGCCCGTTTGTCTTCCAGCCAGGGAGACGGCAGAAGAGCAACTGATATGTCGCTTTCGGATTTTGAGCCCTCCAGAGGTAATATCGATTATCCGCCTCTACGATGCTCTGCTTGATCTCTTCTGCGTCGAATTGTTCGGATCGAGGTGTGACGAGGATATCGACATCCTGTGTGAGGGAATGGCATCAACGGGGCGTCGGTGACGGTAACGAGAGATGTACGTACGTTTGGGACGCGTCCGATATCGGTCCAGAGCGCGGCAGCTGCGCTGCCAATGAGGCAGACGTTCACCGCTTGGGAGTAGTTGAGGATTATGTTGATAGTACGACGAGCAATCTTGCGTATTTCGTCTTTAGTCGGTGGGCTGGGTACCATTGTGGGTGTATGTGGATGAGTTGGGCTCTCATTGGCTGCTCTGGGCTCATCCAGATGACTCTGAAATGGGTGAACATGAGTCAAAAGACAAAAGATGCGCGCTTAGTCGTGGCTACACGCGTCCGACTCGGAGTCAGGCTGCCTCAGCGTCTCGGTCTCACCCAGATACCTCAACACTCAACATAATGGCAGAATCCAGCTCGTCCATCGATTCATCCTTTGTTCTCATAGGCACGGAACAATCTCAAGTCCTTCCACCTTCGCGGCCACCTACCGTGACATCGGATACAACATTTCCCTCCAGCATCTCAACGCCGACCTCTCCCCTGGACTCTAACGTGTCCTTTGTTGGCACCCTCGAGGTTGTCAACCATTCGTCCCTCTCCATCCCTCTCCGCCTCACAGCCCACATTTTTTCAGCCAGTACACCACCCTTCTGCCGACTCTGCGTATGTCGTGGGATCGACCCCGTCCTACGCCCACGATTGGTCCCGCGGTACGACCGGTGGCATTCGTACCCACGGCAGGCATTTCGTCGACGCATATGGGCGCGTGTGCAATCTTCGTGGGGTGAACCTCTCGGGGAACTGCAAGACGTGCGTCCCCTTGTGAAACCCTTTTGCGTCGCTCCTCCCTTACATCACGTCGCGTCCACAGCCCGGTTAACGACAACAATGCCACATTTCCTGCTGGCGCAGAAGCAGTCACTTTCGTCGGACGGCCGTTCCCGCTGGATGAGGCGCCGCAGCATCTCGCGCGGCTTCGGCGTTGGGGTCTCACCTTTGGTGAGTAGTTATATTTGCTTCGCGCGCGCTTTTCTGCTCGTATATGCAACCTCTTGCTGACCTTTGCCGATCAAGTCCGTTTCCT
>Ga0137390_10005575_pt1 | contig 10636 bp, 7 predicted proteins | sample 15con2h24AmetaG_FD_104937 | JGI IMG/M metagenome (GOLD analysis project Ga0137390, IMG submission 104937) | Vadose zone soil microbial communities from Angelo Coast Range Reserve, California, USA - 15con2h2.4A metaG | ecosystem: Environmental > Terrestrial > Soil > Vadose zone > Saprolite... | reverse complement strand
GCGATACCACGCCGCTGTCCGGTGCACGCCCGCCTCCAGATCCATCTGAGCCCGCCAGCCCGTGTCCCCCGCTAGAGCGTCGGCACGGCACGTCCACGCGGGCGCGAGAAACTCGTTGGCCTTGTCCGCCGACAGCAACGTCGCCCGGCCGGCTAGGTGCGCCAGGCTCCCGATCGTCCACAGCAGCGCCCGCGCTACCGGGGCCGGCAGCGGAATGATACGCGGCGTCCGTCCCACCGCGCGCCCGACGGTGCGCACCAGGCCCCGGCTGGTTGTGGTCACCGGGTGGGCCGCATAGTAGAGCTTGCCGGCCGCCGCGGGCTTGGTCGCCGCCGCGATCAGTGCTTGGGCTAGATCCCCGGCATACACGACCGACAGCTCCTGCGATCCGTCACCGAACACCGGGGCGAGTCCGGTTCGGGCCACCTTGAAGAGCTTCAAGACCTCTCGGTCCCACTCCCCATAGACTACTGGCGCACGGATGATGGTCCAGGGGAGGGCGGCGGCCCGCACCAGGACCTCGCCGGCCAGCTTGCTGCGGCCATAATCCGTGACGGGGGCCGGCGGCCGCTTTTCGTCGATCGGCCGGCCCGGCACGGTCGGGCCCCCGGCCGCGAGGGAGGACAGGTACACGAAGCGACTGGGCGGGTCGGGCACTGCCGCCTCCAACAGCTCTGCGGTGCCGTCCCGGTTGACCGTCATGAACTCGCGCAAGTCGCGCGCGCTGATGCGGCCGGCGAGGTGGAAGACGGCGTCTGTTCCGGCGCAACCGTCGCGCAGGGCCGCGGGATCCCCCAAATCGCCGCGCACGATCCGCACGCTGCTCCATCCAAGGGCGGCGGCCTTGCTTGGGGAGCGCACCAGGCACGTCACTTCGTCGCCGCGCTCGAGCAGCGCTTGGACCAGGTGGGCACCGACGAACCCGGTCCCCCCGGTGACGAAAGCCTTCACAACGCCTTGTCGAAGATCCGATAGGTCTTGTAGGGGCGGAACCCGAGGGCCTGGGCGGCCTTGTTCATCGGGGCGTTGTCTTCGAGGATCCAACCACCCTCACCCCAGCTATAGCCTTTCGCCACGCCCTTGGTCCAGATCCAGTTGTAGAGCAGGGCATCGATGCCCCGACCTCGGAACTCGGGGATGGTGCCGAGGAGCAGCACACGGACGCGATGAATCCGCCGGGCGTGCCACAGGATGAGCGGCAGGCCCCAGAGCCGGCCCGACGGATTGTGCCGCAGGGCGACATTCAAGTCCGGGAGAGCAACGGCGAACCCGACGACTTTGCCGTTCCGCACCGCGAACGGTACGAGATCGGGCACGGCGATCGGCTTCAACTGTTTGGCGAGGTGATCGATCTCGGGCTCGGTGAGCGGGACGAACCCCCAGTTCTTCTCCCAGGCCTGGTTGTAGAGCTCTTTGATCAGGTCCACCTCGGCTGCGAACCGCTTCAGGTTGAGGGGCCGCAGGGTGATGCCCGCCCGGTCGGCTACGCGCTGGGCGATTTTGAGGTAGCGCTCCGGTGGCGCTTGGCCCGAGCCCTCGTAGGCCAGCAGGTCCTTGGCCTTCTGGAAACCGTGACGCTGGTGCAGCGCGACGTAGTAGGCCGGATTGTGCGGCATCATCAGCGTAGGGGGTGTGGTGAACCCGTCCACCAGCAGGCCGCACTCGTCGTTGATCGACGGGCTCATCGGCCCGCGCATCGTATCGTGACCCTTGCCAGACAGCCACCCTGCCGCCGCCTCCCATAGCGCGTTCGCGACCTGCTGATCGTTCACGCACTCGAAGAATCCGTAAAACCCGACCCGGTCTTGGTGGATCTGGTTGTGGAGGTGGTTCCGGATGGCGCCGATCCGTCCGAGCGTGCGACCGTCCGAGCGCGCGACGAAGAATTGCGCTTCGGCGTGCTGCCAGAACGGATTCTTCTTAGGAGACAGGAGCGTGCGCATGTCCATGCGCAGCTGGGGGACCCACAGCGGGTCGCTGCGGTGGAGGTCGTAGGGAAAGGCGATGAAACGATTGAGACCGTGCCCGTCGGTGACGGGCACGATCTCGGGTCTGCTCAGATGACCCCCAGCTCTTTGCCGAGTCGGGCGAAGGCTTCGAGGGCCGTGTCGATCTGCTGGTCGCTGTGCGTCGCCATCAGGCTGGTGCGCAGCCGACACTGCGACGGCGGCACGGCGGGCGGGACGACCGGGTTGGTGAACACGCCCGCGTCGAACAGCTTGCGCCAGAACAGGAACGTCTTTTCGAGCGGCCCGATGAGCACCGGGACGATCGGGGTCTCAGTGGGGCCGATATCGAAGCCCACGCTGCGCAGCCCATCCTGCAGGCGCCGCGCGTTCTTCCACAGCCGCTCGCGGCGCTCGGGCTCGCGCTGCAGCACCTGCAGCGCAGCCAAGACGCCGGCGGTGTTTCCCGGGGGCAGCGCGGCGGTGAAGATCAGCGGCCGGCTGTGGTGCTTGAGGAAGTGGATCACGTTCTCGGTCCCGGCCGCGAAGCCGCCGATCGAGGCGAGCGACTTCGAGAAGGTTCCGACGATGAGATCCACTTCGTCCGCCAGGCCGAAATGGGCGGCGGTCCCGTCGCCCCGCGGGCCCAGCACGCCGACCGAATGCGCGTCGTCAATGGCGAGCGCCGCGCCGTACTTCTGCGTCACCTTGAGAAGGTTCGGGACATCGGCGATGTCGCCTTCCATCGAATAGATGCCATCCACGATCACCATCGTGCCGATCTTGGGGTCCACCTTCTGCAGCTTGCGCTCCAGGCCGGCCAAGTCCCCATGGTTGAAGCGCATGGTCTCGCCGTGCGACATCTTGGCGCCGTCCACGATCGACGCGTGGTCGAGCTTGTCGAGGAAGACCACGTCTCCCCGGCCCACCAGCCCGGAGATCAGCCCCAAATTCGCCTGGTAGCCGGTAGAGAAGACGAGACAGGCTTCCTTGCCGAAGAATTCTGCCAGTTCGGCTTCCAGTCGCTCGTGCAGGTCCAGCGTCCCGTTCAGGAACCGGCTGCCGGTGCACCCCGACCCGTAGCGCTCAAGTGCGCCCTTCGCGGCCGCCAGGACGTCTGGATGGTGGGTCAGCCCGAGGTAGTTGTTGGAGCCCATCATGATCCGGGACTTGCCCTCGATCATGACGATGGTGTCTTCGGAGTGGGAAATTGCCTTGAAGTACGGATACAGGCCTGCCGCCTGCACCTCGCGCGCCCGGGTGAAATTCCTGCATTTGTCGAACAGCGCGATGTGCTGGAGGGTCTGGGTACTCACGCGGCCTCAGGGGGTAGGCGACGGTACAGCTTAGCCGGGGGGGCAGGAAACCGCAAGGTGCCGCGCCCGTGGCGTTTAGCGCACTAGGGCAGCGCCAGGTAACTTGTACGGCCGTGCTTCGCTTCGCCTGTGTCCTGCTGATCTTGGTCGTGCCAGTTCCGTCCCTCGTCGCCCAGCGTGCGGCGTACACGGCGGGCTGGGGCGACGCTGCGACGGTCGGCGGGGCGGGCCTGCTCGCCCTGCTGCCCGCCGCCTTGCGCCTGCCGCATGGTCCGCCGCCGTGTGCGCCGTGCGATCCGGCCGGCCTCTGGGGCATCGATCGCTGGGCGATCCATCCGGTGGATACGCGCGCAGGCCGGGCTAGCGATGTCCTCCTGCTCAGCGTCGCGGGCTCGGCGGGGTTGGCGTCCGTGCTCGGCGTGCCGGCCGATCGCGCCCGCGGGAACGTGGCAGTGTATCTGGATGCCATCTCCTTGACCGGCGCGACGACTGACTGGCTCAAGGTGCTCGTGCATCGCAGTCGGCCGGTGCTGTACACGGCCAATGCCGTCGCGGCGGCGGGCAGCCACGAGAGCCGCGTCTCTTTCCCCTCCGGACACACGTCGTTCGCCTTCGCCGCGGCGACCTCCTATGCCGTTCTGGCGCGGCGCCAGCAGCTACCGCACGCCACCCGCAATAGTGTACTGCTCCTTCTCGGGGCTGCGGGGGTTGGTGCGCTCCGCGTCGCCGCCCATCAACACTTCCCCACCGACGTGTTGGCCGGCGCGGCACTTGGCAGCGGCATCGGATGGCTAGTCGCCACGGTGCATCCGACGACTCACTCCCCCCGTTCCTCCCCCTCCTCCTCCCCACCCCCCCCTCCCTGACATGAGCCGACTCCCGCGGGTGATGACCTTGCGCGACGTCGTGCTCTTCAACATCTCGGCGATCGTCGGGCTCCGCTGGTTGACGACGGCCGGCCGGATCGGTCCCGCGAGCCTGTCGCTGTGGGTGTTGGCGATGGTCATCTTCTTCGTGCCGTCCGCTATGGCGGTGCGGGAGCTCAGCGACATCGACCCGGGCGAGGGTGGGCTGTACCGTTGGGTGACGCGCGCGTTCGGCCCCACGCACGGGTTCATCGCGGGGTGGGGCTATTGGGTGAACAACCTGGTCTACTACCCGTCGCTGCTGCTCACCAGCGCGGCGATCTTCGCCTACGTCGGGGGCCCCAGCTTCGTCCACCTAGCGGATAACAAGTGGTTCATTGCGGCGTTTTCTCTCGGCAACCTATGGATTGCCTTGGGGCTGAACCTGGTCGGGCTGCGGGTGGGAAGGTGGGTGCAGAACCTCGGCGCGTACGGCACCTGGCTCCCGGCGATGATCTTCGTGGCGCTCGCGGCGTGGTCCCTCGTCGCGCACGGCAGTGCGACTCCGATCACGGCGCCGGCGCTGCTGCCCAGCCGCCTCGACCTGCCGCTGCTCAGCCTGTTCGCCACGATGACGTTCGCGTTCGCGGGGCTCGAGCTCGCCCCGACGCTGGGCGACGAGATCCAGGATCCGGTGGCGACGCTGCGACGCGGCATCATCGTGTCGGGGATCGGGATTGCGGCCACGTACGTGCTGGGCACGGCTGCAATGTTGGTCGCGCTGCCGGCTACGACGGTGAGCATCACGAACGGCCTACCGCAGGCCACGGCCGCCCTGAGCGAGCGGCTGGGCGCTCCTTGGCTCGCGCCTGCGGCGGCGGTGGTCGCCTGCCTGATCACCCTCGGCAACCTGGGGGGCGTGGGCGCGTGGATCGCGGGGACCGCCCGCATCCCATTCGTCGCTGGCGTGGATCAGGTCCTGCCGCCGGCGTTCGGGAGGGTTCACCCGCGGTGGCAGACCCCGTACGTCGCGTTGCTGGTGCAAGGCGGTGTCGCCACCCTGTTCATCGTGGCGGGGCTCGTCGGCTCGACCGTGCGAGACGCTTATCTCGCGCTCGTGGATACGACGATCGTGCTCTTCTTCATCCCCTACCTGTATCTGTTCGCGGCGTTTCTGCGGCTGCGCCGAGTCCGCACGTTGGGTGGCGCTGTCGGCGGATGGGCGGGACTCGGTGCCGTCGCGCTTTCCATCGCGCTGGCGTTCGTGCCTGCTGCGGATGTCGCCAATTCGGTCTCGTTCGAGCTCAAGGTGGTGGGCGGGGTGGTGGGCTTCATGGGCATCGGCTGGTGGCTCGCTGTGCGGCCGCGGCGTGCAACCTCCCCCCCCTCCACTAGCCCGCAATCAGCTGCGTGACCTGACTCTGCCCCCCCCCCCTCCTCCCCCCCCCTATTTGGGGGTGGGAGGGGGGGGGGAGGGGGGCGACGCGGTGCAACTGTCTCCCGCTGCCTGGTCCTCGAAGGCCGGGCTGCCGTCCGGCAGCCGTCGGGCGACGAGCGCCGCGCGCCACGGTCCCATCGCCCATTCGGCGAAGTGTTCCCCTCGCGCCACTATCGGGGCGCTCCGCGATCGCACGACATACAACGTGTACGGATTGCGCAGCAGCGTGTCAGCTGTGAGCAGGATCCGCAGCCGCATGCCCGAGAGCTGGGAGAGCGTCGGGAGGTCCGCGAGGGCGTAGGCGTTGCGCTCGTCGGCCAAGTGCAGGGTCGCCGCCTGATCGGTGCCGGACTCGATGTACCATCGCTGGCGAGTGGGCCGCACGCCGGCGGCGGCCCAGAGTGCGAGCTCCCGAACGTGCGTGCCGGAGGAATCTCCGCGCGAGACGAAGCTCGCCCCGTGCTGCGCGATCCGCGCGAACGCCTCGACCGCACCGGCTGCCGTGGCAACGCCTGCCGAGTCAGCGGCCGGCCCGATGATCGCGAAACGGCTCGCGACCAGCGAGCAGCGCAGCGCCGCGTGGCCGGGGCGCACCAGCAGACGCTCCTCGAGCGTGGGTGCGTGCGTGATGACGACGTCGAGGTCGCCCCGGGCGGCCGCCTGCAGCACCTGGCCCGAGGGCCCGATGACCGTCGCCACCCGGGGGCCGCGCCACAGAGAGTCGAGCAGCGTCAGGGCGCCCGACTGCTGCACTGTGTACGTGGTGCCGAGTCGCAAGGGCGGTGTCACCGGCTTGCTCGTGCAGGCGGCGAGGCCCAGACAGAGTAGCGGTCCCAGTTGTCTCATCGTGTTGCTCATCTTCGCCCCGCCTACTCTCGAGGCGCAAGGTGGCAGGCGCCTGCCTGTGCGCTTGGTCACCGCCCCGGCTAGCAGGGAAGGGCAGCTTTGGCTTGCTGGAACTGCCGCATCCGCCTAATGTTCCGATTCGTTGCGACCCCTGGCAGGAGCCGTATGCCCAACATCGTGTTCAGCCGCTGGTCCCTCATCGCCAGCTCAGTCGGCATCGTCGCCTTGGCGGCGTGCGGCGGGACCACGGAGCCCCCCGCTCCCGCTGGCATCACCGTGACGCCATCCACGCTGTCGTTCTCCGCGAGAGGGGCCACGAAGCAGCTCACAGCCGCAGTCACCGACCAACATGGCAACGCGCTCCAGAACGCCACTGTGACTTGGGCCTCCAACAACACCGCGGTCGTCACCGTTTCTTCCAATGGGCTGGCGGCCTCTGTGGGCAACGGCACGACCCAGATTGTCGCGACGGCGGGGTCGGTGAACACCCCGGTGACGGTCACCGTCGCCCAGGCGGCCTTCACTCTCAAGAAGACCGGTGGCGACAACCAGAGCGCGTCGGTCGGGACCCAGTTGCCCCAGGCCCTGGCCGTGCAGGTGACCGACTCGCTCACCAATCCAGTCCCCAACGCCTACGTCAGTTTCACCGTGACGTCGGGCGGTGGCAGCGCGACCCCAGCCGCGGCCTACACAAATGGAACGGGCAACGCCAGCACCCAGTGGACTCTCGGCACGACTACAGGCGTCCCGCAGCGAGTGACTGCGAACACCGGCCCCCTCGCGGCTGCAGTCTTTAGCGCGACGGCAACAGCCGGACCGCCGCAGACTGTGGTGAAGCAGGCCGGCGACAACCAGACGGTGGGCGTCGGCACCGCTGTTGCGATCAAGCCATCGGTGTTGGTGAGCGATCAGTACGGCAACCACATCCCCAACGCGACAGTGACGTTCACGGCCGGGGCGAACAGCGGCAGCGTGACGGGTGGCACGGTGCTGACGTCGGCGTCGGGGATCGCCACAGTGGGTGGATGGACGGTCAACAGCAGCCCGGGGATGGACACGCTATACGTGACAGTCGCCGGGATTACGGGCAACGCGGCCCGGTTTCTGGCGAAGGCGGCGACGCCTGGTCCGCCAGCGTCAGTGGTTGTGCAGGCGGGGGACGCTCAGACCGGCCTCATCGGGTACGCGCTCAACTTCGCGCCGGCGGTGCTGGTTCGCGACACCGCGGGCATTCCATCGGCCAATGTTCAGGTGACTTTCGCGGTCGCCAGCGGCGGCGGCAGCGTCACCAATGGTACCGTCATGACTGGGAGCGACGGTGTGGCGACTGTCGGCAGCTGGACGATCGGGGGAACGATCGGCTCGAACACACTGACCGCCACCGTCACCGGCAGCGGGATCACCGGTAATCCGCTGACATTCACCGCCGACGGCCAGGGGCCGGCCTACACTATCACGCTGCGCTATCTCAGCGCAGTCCCCACGGGCACCCGGAAGGCCGCAGTTGACAGCGCGGTGGCGCACTGGCAGCGCATCACCTACGGCGCGCTGCAGCCCATTACCCTGAACGTGCCCGCGAACCAGTGCTTCCCAGGACAGCCGGCGATCAATGAGACGATAAACAATATCCTCATCTACGTTAGCATCGACTCGATCGACGGACCCGGAAAGATTCTCGCGGAGGCGGGCCCTTGCTACGCCCGTAGCAGCTCATGGCTGCCCATCATGGGCCTGATAAAGGTCGACTCCGCTGACATCGGGACCTACGATGCGAACGGCCAGCTACCCTCGATCATCCTGCATGAAATGGGGCATGTGCTCGGATTCGGCACGATCTGGACGTACCAGAACCTGTTGGTGGGCGCCGTCGCTTCTGGCGGCACCGATCCGCACTTCATCGGATCGCAGGCGCTCGCCGCGTTCGACCGGATCGGCGGAACGAATTACACCGGTGGGGCCAAGGTTCCTGTAGAGAACGTCGGTGGTTCCGGGAGCATCGATGGGCACTGGCGCGAATCGGTCTTCGGGAACGAGTTGATGACGAGCATACTCAACGCAGGTACGAACCCGCTGAGCGTGCTGTCGATCGCCTCGATGGGGGACGACGGATACACGGTGAACTACGCGGCCGCAGACCCGTACATGCACACGTTCTCGTTGCTTGCGGGCCCCGCCGCCGCGAGCGGTGTGCACATGCAGAACGATATCCTGAACCTGCCCATTTTCGTGGTGGACGCGGCGGGTCGGGTGAGGGCGGTACTGCGGCGATAATCAGGCTGGCACTCTTCCTGCTGCCTACCAGTCTCAGGGCATGATCCGTATGTTCCTGACGGGGGGCGGTAGCTCAGCTGGGAGAGCACCTGGTTTGCAACCAGGGGGTCGTGGGTTCGAATCCCATCCGCTCCACTCGTTGCTCCACACTAGCCATCGCGCGAGCAGGACGTAACATTCCAAACTCGGCCCGTCACGGATGCTTCCATGAGCCTGATTGATCGTCGCTTAGGCCGTACCGGGAGTCGTAGCGTGACCGGGCGGAGCGAAGCATTGCCCTCTCGCGTCGCTTTCCCGCTTGCGGGCGCCCGCTTGGCGCTTGCCATCGCCCTGGTCGCGATACACCCCACGATCGCGTGCCGCTCTGACGGGCAGGGCCCCGTTTCCAGTGGCACACCCAGCACCCCCCCACCGGCGCCGGCGTGGCGGCTCGTGTGGCACGACGAGTTCGACGGCACTGCGCTCGACACCACGAAATGGGTGCGGGAGACCGGAGGCACTGGCTGGGGGAATGCCGAACTCGAGTACTATACCAATCGGCCCGAGAACGCCCGGGTCGAGAACGGCTACCTCGTAATCGAGGCGCGTCAAGAGCAGTTCGGCAACCAGGCGTACACTTCCGCGCGCCTCAAGACTCAGGGCCTGGGCGCGTGGCGGTACGGCCGGATCGAGGCGCGCATTCAGATCCCGCGCGGGCAGGGGCTGTGGCCTGCGTTCTGGATGCTGGGCGACAACATCGGTCAAGTCGGCTGGCCCGGGTGCGGCGAGATCGACATCATGGAGAACATCGGGAAGGAGCCCGGCCGCGTGCACGGCACGGTGCACGGCCCCGGCTACTCCGGCGCCAACGGCATCAGCAGCACCTATAGCCTAAGCACCGGCGCGTTTGCCGACGACTTTCACATCTTTGCGGTCGAGTGGCAGCCGGGCGCGATTACGTGGTACGTCGACAGCACCTACTACAAGACCGTTACCTCGAGCGACGTGCCGGGGACCTGGGTATACGACCATCCCTTCTTCATCATCCTCAACGTTGCCGTCGGTGGCTATTGGCCCGGCAGTCCGGATACGACGACGGTCTTCCCGCAGACGATGCGCGTGGATTATGTGCGCGTGTACCAGAGGTAAGAGTCACGGAACTGCAGGACCATCGCGTTAACATCTCGGCGAACATGTCGCGCGCAGGGTGCGCTAGCTGACCTTCAGCCTGCGCAGGATACGCGGGCAACGTGCGGGAGGTATCCAGGTTGCCTCAGTAGGGCGCGCAGGCGTGCATCCCCGCTTCGTGCTTTGCACCCAGGGGATCGTGAGTGCAGATCCCATCCGCTCCATCATCCGAACCGCAAGCGCTACAGTGAGATCCGCTGTGGGGCTGTTGCTTCCGCCGAGCCAATGTTGTGAGTTGTGTTGCGAGTTTCTCCCCGCCTCGAGCCGCTCACGATCCGCTGCGTCGCGTGGAGCACCACCTGCTTGACGGTCTCGGGCCCGACCTGCTGGGGTGTCGCGTGGTGTGAGTTTCCGACCTCAGCAGCTCAGAGTCCGGCAGCGAGCCGCTGTGTGTAGTGGTCAGGCCGTCGCCGGGTGGGAACGGAGCGAGCAGCTGCACCGCATCCCTGCGGCCTCGGGCGCGCTCGGGAACAGGTGATAGTACATGGCCACCATCATCGGGACGAAGACCAAACTGTTGTACAATAAGTGCAGCTCGAGGCGCGGGATCCACAGCTGTGCGATACTCGTGGGAACGGGGGCCCCGAAAAGCGTACGGCCCGCGATGGCTTGACCCTGCAGCAGCAAGTGCTCGACGTGATGCCAGAACTGGATTACGAGCGCTGCGAGCCACCACCTTCGCGACCGGCCCACGAACCCGGGCAACAATGTCCAAATGCCGACCAACATGATCAGGGCATAACCATAGTGCAGTACTTCGGAGTGCACGAGCCAGGGGAACGCTTGGCCCAGGACACCCCGCGCCTG
>Ga0137390_10005573_pt1 | contig 10638 bp, 11 predicted proteins | sample 15con2h24AmetaG_FD_104937 | JGI IMG/M metagenome (GOLD analysis project Ga0137390, IMG submission 104937) | Vadose zone soil microbial communities from Angelo Coast Range Reserve, California, USA - 15con2h2.4A metaG | ecosystem: Environmental > Terrestrial > Soil > Vadose zone > Saprolite... | reverse complement strand
GTCAAACTCGTGAAATCCAGGAACTCTGTGGGGCGGGCCTGCACATCGGTGAACCGTACACTGGCCATACGTGGTGCCTCCTTTCAGGGGAGACCCAGTATACCATAATCGGGATAAACTCAAATGAAGACTGAATCGCCGCCGCCGAAGGTGAGGAGATGCTCGCCCGTGGCCGAGAAGCGGTGGATCCGGTTCTGGCCGTACCCATCCGAGACGAAGATGTCGCCGTTGGGGGCCTCGACGGCGTGGGTCGGCATGTTGAACGGCTGGCCGTCGGGACCCGGATGCCCCCTGGTACCAAGCGCCAGCAGCACCTCGCCGGTCGGCGCATGTTTGGTGATGGTGTGGAAACCGGTGTCGGCCAGGTAAATCTCGCCGGCCGGGTTGACCCAGATCCCATGCGGCGAGGACGCCAGGTGGTTTTGTCGCAAGTTTTGGCGTGGGGCCGATTTGGGGTGAGGAGCCCCGTCGGTGAAGGGGATGAAGCGGCCAGCGTGTAGAACTGTTCGGCCGCAGTGAGGCCTTCGTCTCCGGCCTCTACCATCAGCTGCCGTTTCTTGATCATGTGCAGGAGTTCAACGCCAGCTAAGATGCCCGGCGCTGCGTCAAAGGACTTACACCCCAACATGGGCCGGGTGAGACGTTTCACTGCGCGATGGTCTTGCTCCACGATATTATTCAAGTATTTCACCTGCCGAATCGCGATGGTGGTGCCGTGCTCCTCGTTGTAGTTCTTGATGGCCGCTTCATTGGCCGCACTCCCGTCGATCGTGATCGTCTCGGGCACGCCGTGACGGCGGAGCGCTTTGGTCAGGAAGCGCTTCGCGGCCTGCTCATCCCGCTGCTCGGTGAGGAGAAAGGCAATGGTCTGACCATGTTTGTCTACAGCACGATAGAGGTCATACCACGCACCTTTGATCTTGATGTACGTCTCGTCCATGCGCCAGCTGACCCACACCGGGCGCTTCCGGCGGTGGAACGCCTCCGCGAGCTGCGGACTGTACTTGATGACCCACCGATTGATGGTGGAATGATCGACATGTACACCCCGTTCAAGCATGAGTCCCTCGACAGGGCGCGTACTGAGGGGATAGGCCACGTACCAGCGGACGCCCATGAGAATGATCTCCTGGGGGAAATGGGCACCTTTGAAGCTCACCGCCATGGTCGCTCTCCCTCTCTGTTCACCCTAAGTCACAGCGGGAGAGCATACCTCAAATCACCTCAGATGAAAACTTGCGACAGAACCTCAAGGGTCTGTTGTACCTACGGCATGCGCCTGCCAGAGGACGAACATGTCACCTGTGCGCCCACAGACCAGTGCGGACTCTGGAAGCCGGCGATGGAGCAGGTGCGGATTGCGGTCGAACCCCTGCGCCCGTGAATGGTTCACGGGGTGGCTGGCGCCACACGCTGACGGGTACATGACATCACGCGATCACGCGTACGGAGGGTCCCACGATGGTTTCCAGTGTCCGCGCCTTGGCGATCGAAGAGGCCACCATCGCTGACATCCATACGGCCTATCGTGCCGGGACACTCACCGTGCACGCCGTCACCGCCGTCTGCCTCGCTCGGATAGCGGCCTATGACAAAAACGGCCCCTACATTAATGCGCTCATTACCGTGAACGCGCAAGCGCTCGAAGAGGCCGAGACCCTCGATACCGCCTACACGGCCACAGGGACATTCAGCGGTCCGCTCCACGGCATTCCCGTTATTGTCAAAGACAATCTCGACGCGGTCGGCATGCCAATGACCGCTGGTTTCCAAGGGTGGAAAAAGTACTATCCGACTGCCGACGCGCCCGTGGTCGCCAAGATCAAGGCCGCCGGCGGCATCATCCTCGCCAAGGCCTCGCTCTCCGAATTTGCCAAAGGTGGCGGCGACAACATCAATCCCGTCCTGCCCGGCTTTGCCCGCAATCCCTACAACACCGCGTATGCCACCGGGGGTTCCTCCGGGGGCACCGGCGCGGCGCTCGCGGCGAACTTCGCCGTTGTCGGCATTGGCACGGACACCGGCGGTTCGGTCCGGATGCCCGCAGCGCATAATGCGCTGGTCGGGCTCCGCCCCACTGTGGGCCTGGTGTCCCGGACCGGCGTCGTGCCGCTCGATGGGGTGCGCGATACGGCCGGCCCCATGGCCCGCAGTGTCACCGATATGACTCTCCTGCTGGAGGTCATCGTCGGCCCTGATCCTGCTGATGCCGCGACGGCCCGCAGTGCAGGCCATATACCACCCAGCTACCTGCCTTTTCTCAAAAAAGACGGCCTCACAATGGTCCGCCTTGGCGTCCTCCGCCAGGTGTTTCCTCCACAGGTGACGGATCCGCGCATCATCGCGCACTTTGCGCAGACGATCGCGGAACTCAAAGCAGCTGGCGCCGAGATCGTGGACCCGCTCATGGTCCCCGCACTCGAGACGATCCCGCGTCCGCCACAGACCAACGCCCAATTTCACATCGATCTCACCACGTGGCTGTCGCAACATCCCGGCGTCCCTTCTCCTTCTGTCAAGGCCATCGCTGCCTCCAAGCTGCTCCACCCGTTGCACCAGCCGAGCTTCGACGAAGCGGTGGACGCGCTGCCCGCCGAGCACGATCCGGCGACCATCGAAGGCCGTCACAACGAGGCCCGTTTCCGCGTGGCTTTCATGCAGGCCATGGACTCCGCTCACGTCGATGCGCTGGTCTTCCCAACGTGGGCGCAGCTCCCAGCCATCAATGGCGACCGCAACACCCAAATCACCGATGACCCCAAACCTCCTCCCCATGCCGGCCCCACGCACCTGGGCAGCAGTCTCACCTTTGTCGGCAGCATGCTCCAATGGCCTGCGCTTTCCGTACCGAATGGTTATATCCAAGGTCTGCCCACTGGTCTGCACATGCTCGCGCGAGCCTGGGATGAGGCAAAGATCATCCAGTACGCGTACGCCTACGAACAAGCGACCCACTACCGGCAGCCGCCGCCCACCGTCCCCCCGCTCGCACTGCCGGTGCAAGCTGGAGGACGCACGCTGCGTGGCTTATAATGCCGACGGCCAACACAGGCCCGTAGACGAGCGTGGATCGAGAGGATTTTTGGAGGGCGTAGCAGACCTGTTGCTCTGCCACCCCGTAGGAGAGGAAGCGCAAGACGAGTGGCCTCTTCAGCCATCGATAGACGATTGGTAGACGCATCGAACACGAGATCAACAACTGTGCAACACCTTCCGGCGGTGAAGCCGACCCGCCCCGCCGGGAACCCGCGGGAGATCGAGGCTGCAGCCCGCGTGCTGGTCCAGGCGCACCACCCGCTGCTCCATGCCGGCCAGGGCGTGCTCTATGCAGAGGCCACGCCCGAGCTGATCGAGCTGGCGGACCTCCTCCAGATCCCTGTGATGACGACCCTGGAGGGCAAGAGCGCCTTCCCGGAAGACCATCCCCTCGCCCTGGGGAGCGGCAGCGGGGTGATGAGCCGCCCAGTGTATCATTTCCTGGGGCGAGCCGACATGGTCTTCGCCATTGGGACGGGCCTCACCAAGCATGGCATGGCCACCACCCTTCCACCGGGCAAGGTCATCATCCACGCCACCAACGATGTGCGGGACCTCAACAAGAACTACCAGACCGAGTATCCCATTCTCGGGGATGCCCGGTTGGTCTTGCGCCAGATGATCGACGCCGTCAAGGACCTCCGTGGCGCCCAGGGGGGAGGACGTGACGGCGCCGTGGCCGCCGAAATCACCCAGGTGCGTGAGGGGTGGTTGCAGGAATGGATGCCCAAGCTCGCTTCCGACGAGGTGCCCCTGAATCCGTACCGCATCATCTGGGACTTCATGCACACGGTGGATGCTAGAGAGGCGATTGTGACGCACGATTCGGGTGGTCCTCGGGACCAACTGATGCCGTTCTACCGGGCCACCGCCCCCCGCAGCTACATTGGGTGGGGGAAATCCCACGCCCTGGGGACTGGCCTGGGGCTGATCATCGGGGCCAAGCTGGCGGCGCCGGGCAAGTTCTGCGTGAACTTCATGGGGGATGTGGCCTTTGGGATGACCGGTCTGGACTTCGAAACCGCGGTGGGGTGTGGTATTCCCATAACCACCATCGTGTTGAACAACTCCTCCGGGGCCATCGAACGCCGAGGGCTGGCCCACCCCGACGCCACCCCCACCCGGGTCTCCGGCGCGAACTATGCCGATCTGGGCCGCTCCCTGGGCGGATACGCGGAACGGGTCGAAAAGCCAGCCGAGATCATCCCCGCCATCCAACGCGCCAGACGGATGAACGACGAGGGACACGCCGTTCTGCTGGAGTTCATCACCTGCGATGAACCGCACTACTCCCACCGGCGTGGGTTGTAGTGGAAGCGGCCCCAGGTTCCTTCGCGTATCGCGGATCTCAGCTGCGTGCGAGTGGCCAGGGCTTAGCGTCCCCGCCACGCGCGACGCTTCGGCGGAGAAGAAGTGTAAAGCCCTTTGTGCGCCACCCCTCCGGCCGGGCCTTCCCCAGCGCCCCCGCCGGCGGCCGCGCCTTCCCCTGGGCGCTGGCGCAGGTGGACGCGCGGTAACACTGGGGAGGGCCATCTGCCAGTGCCATGTGACACATCGCCCAAAGCTGTCACCAGGGCATTGGAGGAGTATAATACCGACACACTCCCTGCTCACCACGTCGAGAGGGGACGAGGAAGACATGTATCTCACTTTAGGCATTGCAGGGTAAAAGCTTCGGTTCAACGATAGTGAGGCTGCCGCCGCACTGGGGACGAACACCATGAAGAGCGCCGTGGAGCGCATGAGCGTGTCCTCCACCCCGAGGAGAGCATCATGAGCGCCCCGCTCGGGCGTATCTACGCGGAGCGCAGGCATGTTGGAGGTCGACGCGAGGCCACCGCTAGATGGCTCTGCGCTGTCGGATGCTTCGTCACCCTCACTCTTGGTATCTTCGTGGTGTCGTTCACCAGCGGAGGTGCCGTCGCCGGGCAAGGTCTCCCGGAGAGGACCACTCGGATGAGGAGAGGCGCATGACCACAGTAGAGACCGCTCTCGGGCCCGTGGCCACGGCCGCCCTCGGGCCCACGCTGATGCATGAGCACATCGTCACGCGCTCGCCCGGCGTGCACGAAAACTGGCCCCATCTGTTCGAGCGCGAGACAATCCTCGCGCTCGCCGCGCGCAAGATGGCCGACCTGTATGCGCGCGGCATTCGCACGGTTGTCGACCTGACCACGGTTGATCTCGGCCGCGACATCGACTTGATCGTCGCCGTGGCGCGCCGGTCCCCGGTGCAGGTGCTCGTCGCCACCGGCGTCTGGTGGATGCCGCCGCGGTACTTCAGCGCGCACGGCATCGACGCGGTGGCGGACCTCTTCATCCGCGACATTACGCAGGGCATCGGCACGAGTGGCGTGAAGGCCGCCATCATCAAGTGCGCCACCGACACCGCTGGCGTGACCCCGGTGATCGAGAACATCCTGCGCGCGTCGGCACGCGCCCAGCAAGCGACCGGGGTGCCGATCTCGACGCACACCTGGGCTGCCGGCCGCTCCGGCGAGGCACAGCAGGCGATCTTCGCGCAGGAGGGGGTCGATCTGCGGCGCGTCATCATCGGTCACAGCGGCGACACCGACGACCTCACGTATCTGCGCGGGCTGATGGCGCGGGGGAGCACGATCGGGATGGACCGCTTCGGCCTCGACCACCTCTTGCCGACGGCGACGCGCGTCGCTGTGGTCGCCCAGCTGTGCGCCGAGGGCTACGCGAGCCAGATGGTGCTCTCGCACGACGCCAACTGCTGGACCGACATGCAGTCCGAGGAGGACAAACGCCGGACGCGGCCGCACTGGCACTATAATCACATCTCCGATGACATCCTGCCCGCGCTCCGCGCCGCTGGGGTCACGGAGGAGCACATTGCGCAGATGCTGGTGCACAACCCACGCGCGATCTTTGAGACACGCCACGGCAGGCAGGCGTGAGCCTGGCGCGCCTCTGGCAGCAGCAGGGCAAGCGCCAGGAAGCCTATGACCTGGTCGCCCCGGTCTATGACTGGTTCACCGAGGGGCTTGACACCGTCGACCTGCAGGAGGCCAGGACGTTGTTGGAGGAACTTGGGGGATAACGCTACACGCATAACCCTCCACTGCAACAGTGCGCCCAACAGCGTCTCACTGGATTGCCCCAGTCATTATTCAGGGCATAGCCTGTTACGGTGACCGCAGGTCGCCTATCACGGACGCTGGGCGGAAACTTTTCGGCATCTTCTCCTCCCTGCTCCTGCTATACTCGTGGTGCGCGTGCTCTGGGATGTCGCGCCTGTGAGGATGATGCTGCCTGCGCGGGAACGCGCCACCGCAGGGGAGGCGTGGTCAAGACCTTTGCAGAGCTCTTGGATCACGCGACTGCTCTGCTCCAGCGGTGCGGGAAGGGGCGAGGCGCCGAGGGCACGAGGCCTCCGTTCGCACCGCTGGTCTGGCCTGCCAACATGCTCGCTGAGCGCGGGAAAGCCCTCACAGCCGGCAGGACCGTGATCACGGGAAGCATCAGCCCGCCGAAGCCTCGCAGCGCGCGAGAGCCAGCGACCATGGCCATCAGCGGGCTGGGCGAGGCGCACGTCACCGTGCGCTCGGCGTACACAGGGGCAGGGCTGCGAGGAACTCTCGCAAGAGGAAGGGGCCTATGACGCTGCAGGGGAAGCGAGCCATTGTCCTGGGTGGCACTTCGGGTATTGGATTGGCAGCAACCAACCAGTTGGCCAGTGAAGGGGTGTCCGTGGTCGCGGCCAGTCGCCATCCGCAACGCGCCCAGCAGAGCGTGCGGGCTGGGGTCGAGCTCCAGGTCTGTGATGTGCAAGACCGTGAGGCGCTGCGTGCCCTGTTTGCCGCCAGCGCGCCGTTTGACATCTTAGTGAATGCCGCTACCGGCGGGACACGGGCCATGGGGCCCTTCTTGCAGATGGATCTGGACGGCTATCGCGGGTCGTTTGCGAAACTGTGGGGGTATACCAATGCGGTGCGGTTGGCCGCCGAGCACATGGACGAGCGGGGCACCATGGTGCTGGTGAGCGGCACGCCGGCACGGCGGGCGAAGCCCGGCCAGGTGTCGCTGGCGTCAGTGGGGGGAGCCGTGGAAGCCTTTTGCCGCGCCGTGGCCCCTGAACTGGCCCCCCGACGTATCAACGTCGTGTCCCCCTGGGATTATCGACACCCCGATGTTTGGGAATGATCTGGACAGACGTCAGCAGCTGTTGTCCGGGGCCACGGCCACCCATCTGATTCCGCGTCCAGGCACGGCCGACGAAGTCGCAGCGGCTATCTTGTTTTTGATCAAAAACGACTTTGTGACCGGCACGACAGTCGATGTCGATGGGGGCTGGTTGCTGAGCTGAGGATCACGTCCCCGCAATGCGTCAGGGCTCTTGAGGCGCCTGTATGGATGTCGAGCGCAATCCCACCATGTTCGGCGGCAACCGGTTCAAGCTTGCCGTCTTCGGATCCAACTGCTCGAGCGGCCGCGCCGCGACCACGGTGCCGGAGCGCTGGCAGAATGCCTTCGCGGAGAATATCCGGCTCGCCCAGATGGCAGACGCGGCCGGCCTCGAATGTCTGGTGCCGATCGGGCGTTGGAAGGGCTATGGCGGCGCGACCAATTTCGAGGGCAGCACGTTCGAGACCCTCACCTGGGCGTGCGGCCTGCTGGCCGCCACCCAGCGCCTCACCGTGTTCGGCACCGTGCATGTGCCGATCTTTCCGCCGGTGCTCGCGGCGAAGCAGATCGTCACGGCCGATCACATCGGCCGCGGCCGCTTCGGCCTCAACATCGTCTGCGGCTGGAACCAGGAAGAGTTCGACATGTTCGGGCTCGAGCAGGACGGGCATGACGACCGCTACGCCCGCGGCACGGAATGGCTCGAGGTCATCCTCCGCCTCTGGTCAGAGGAGGCGCCCTTCGATTACGACGGCCGCTACTACCGGCTGCAGGGCGTTACGGGCCGGCCACGGCCCTGGGGCGGGCGGCGGCCCATCCTGATGAATGCCGGCAATTCGGTCGCGGGACGCGCGTTCGGCGCGCGCCATTGCGACCTGGTGTTCGACCAGCCGCACTACCTCGATCAGGCGCGCGACCGCATCCTGGGCGTGCGGCGCGTCGCACGCGAGCTCGGCAAGGAGGTCCAGGTTTTCACCTCGGGCGCGGTGGTGTGCCGGCCGACGCAGCAGGAGGCCGACGAGTACTTCCGCTATTTCGCGGTCGAGAATCGCGACGATGGCGCCATCGACACCATGCTCAACCTCTATCTCAGTCCCGCCAATCAGCGGGCGATGACGCGTGAGGAGGCGGAACAACTGCGCTCGCGCTATGGCGCGGGCTATGGCGGGCTGCTGGCGGTGGGAGATCCCGATACGGTCGCCGGCGAGCTCAAGCAACTCGCTGATGCCGGCTTCGACGGGTTCTGCTTCAGCTTCGTCGCCTACACTGACGAGCTGCCCTATTTCATCCAGGAAGTCTTGCCCCGCCTCGAGCGCATGGGCTTGCGGCAGCAGCAGAGATAGCGCAAACCACGTCGTCATCGCTTGCCGATAGTCATGGAACAGTGAGGGAAATCATTCGATCATTGTCCATGACGACCGGAAAGCGGTGTGGGAGGCGGAGCTGTATCGGCTCAGGGGCGAACTGCTGCTCCAGTCGGAGGGCATGCACTCAGGGGTCTGCTGGTCGCCAGCGGCCCGCGTCCATGGGTCATCGGCAGAGGCGGAAGCCGCTTTTCAGTAGGCCCTCGCGACGGCCCGACGCCAGCATGTGAAATCGCTCGAGCTGCGGGCGGCACTGCGCCTGAACCGCCTGTGGCAGCAGCAGGGCAAGCTGACCGAGGTCCACGAACTGCTGGCACCCATCTACGGGTGGTTTCCCGAGGGCTTTGACACGGCCGACTTGCAGGAGGCCAAGGCGATGTTGGAGGAACTTGGGGGATAACGCGCACGCGCATAACGCTCCACTGCAACACTTCGCCCAACACGCTCACCAGGGTATCTGCAAGGGGTCGTTTTCTCGGACACCTACAACGTATTGTGGAGTACGGCGTCATGCCGTAGCGCCACAAACTTCACGATGACTGCCGGGAAGCGATAGTGGGGGCGTCAGTCACACCCAGAGGCCGCAAATGCTGGGGATGCTGGAGCCATCGGCGCCCAGTGTGAGGATGGGCGGGGTCAAACCAAAGGAATGGTCAGATGGACATGCACGCAACGATTATCGGGGCCCCGGTCTCCCAAATTCAGGGGCCGGACAAAGTCGCCGGCCGCACGCGCTTCGCCGCCGACGTGGATGTCCCCGGCATGCTGAGGGGCAAGATTCTGCGCAGTCCCCATCCCCACGCGCGCATCCGTCGCATTGATGCCTCCGCGGCCTGGCGTGTCCCCGGCGTCAAGGCCGTGGTGACCGGCCAGGACGCCCCGGGTCATTTCATGGGGAAGGTCCTGCGGGACATGCCTGTGCTGTGCTGGGACCGGGTGCGGTACATCGGCGACCGGGTCGCCGCGGTCGCGGCGGAGACGCCCGAAGCCGCCGAAGAAGCGCTCTTGCGCATCGACGTCGACTACGAAGTGCTGCCGGCGGTCTTCGACCCCATGGACGCAATGCGACCGGATGCCCCGCTGCTCCATGACGATGTCGCGTCATACGCCGGAGCGCCTCTCGACGTGCTGGCGACGGACGTGCACAACGGTCAAACGCGGCTGGCGTGGGCCAAAGGCGATGTGGGTGAGGGCTTTCGCCAGGCCGAGGTCATCCTGGAGCACTCGTTTGCCGTCCCCAGCCGTCACCAGGGCTATCTGGAGCCATTTACCAGCGTGATATCCATCGATGATGCCGGCCGGATCCACGCCTGGTGTTCCAGCAAAGCGCCCTTCCGGGCGCGTTTACAGCTTGCCCAAGCGCTGGGGCTACGGGACGAGCACATCCGCGTGAACGTCGTCTCGGTCGGGGGCGATTTCGGGGGCAAGGGAGATGCGCGTGACCTGCCCATCGCCTACCTCCTGGCGCAGATGGCCCAGCGTCCGGTGAAGATCGTGATGAGCTATGGGGAAGAACTCACCGCCAGCAATCCCACGCATCCGACCGTCGTCACAATTCGTTCGGGCGTGACCCGCGACGGGCGTTTGACCGCTCGTAAGGTGCGCACGGTCCACGCCAGTGGCGCCTATGGCGCCATGAAGCCCAGGTCCTTTCTCTCCCCCGCCCACTACGTGGGCGGGGGCTACAGAGTCCCCAACACGTCCTTTGAATTTCTCCAGGTGTATACCAATACCACGCCAGGGGGGTATTTTCGCGCGCCCGGGGCGCACCAATACACCTTTGCCCTCGAATGTCATACCGACCTGCTAGCCCGGGAACTGGGGATGGACCCGGCGGCATTCAGGCGGATAAACCTGGTCGGTCCAGGCGAGGAAGACGCCATCGGTCGGCCCCTGCGAGTGGCGGATGTCCGGCAGGTGTTGGAAGCCGCCCTAGTAGCGGGCCGGTGGGAAGAGCCCAAGGTCGGGCCGAACCGTGGCAAGGGCGTCGCCATCTTCGGCCGTCAAATCGGGGGCGGCGCTGCCGGAGTCGTGTTAACCGCAGAGGCGGACGGCACCTTTACTGTCGTCAGTCCGACGGTGGATG
>Ga0137390_10005572_pt1 | contig 10638 bp, 8 predicted proteins | sample 15con2h24AmetaG_FD_104937 | JGI IMG/M metagenome (GOLD analysis project Ga0137390, IMG submission 104937) | Vadose zone soil microbial communities from Angelo Coast Range Reserve, California, USA - 15con2h2.4A metaG | ecosystem: Environmental > Terrestrial > Soil > Vadose zone > Saprolite... | reverse complement strand
CAGCTGTTCCCCGGATGCCCGCCCGAGCGCGCTGCCGCGATCGCCCGGCACACCGGCTCGCGGGGCAGCGGGCCGGTCGGCCGCGCGCTCACCGGCGCCAGCCGGGGCATCGGCGCCGCGATCGCCCAGAAGCTGACCCAGGACGGCTACGGCGTGATCGTCAACTACGCGGCCGACGCCGACGGGGCCCAGTCGGTGGTGTCGGCCATCCGCGCCCGGGGCGGGCGGGCCGAGGCGGTGCGCGCCGACGTCGCGGCACCCGATCAGGTCGCGGCCCTGTTCGACCGGGCGCAGCAGCAGATGGGGCCGCTGACCGCGCTGGTCAACAACGCCGCATCAGCCGGCGAGCACGCGCGCATCGACGAGCGGGAGGCGGATGAGCTGACCCGGCTGATGCAGGTCAACGTCGTGGGGCCGATGCTGTGCGCCAAGCACGCCGTCCAGGCCATGTCGACCGCTCACGGCGGCCAGGGCGGATGCATCGTCAACATCGCCGATAATGCCTCCAAGGCACCCGCCTGGACAAGTGCGAGTGGAATCGTCCCGTACGAGGCCAGCAAGGGCGCCGTGGTGACCTTCGCCCGCGGCCTGTCCAACGAGGTCGCCGCCGAGGGAATCCGGGTCAACAGCGTCTCACCCGGCGTCACCGACACGGGCCACTCGGCATCGCCGGCGGCGCCGGAGGCGGCCGAGCACAGCCCGCTGGGCCGGATGGGCCGGCCCGGCGAGATCGCGAACGCCGTGTCGTGGCTGCTCTCGCCGGAGGCATCGTTTGTCACCTGCAGCGACATCAGCGTCGCGGGCGGCCTCTGACCGGCGGCGGCGCCCGGCTGACCATAGCCGCAGGGCGCCGTCGCTGAACGGGACATGCTGCAGATGTCAGGCCGTCCCGGCGCGTGAGGCGGCCCGGTGGTGCCGAGCGGCTCGCCGCGTACTGGGCCCGGCCGACCGCGACCAGCGGCCTCGGCACGCGGGTTCGCTGTCACAGCTGGCTCGTACGCTGTCAGCATGACGCACCGGCCGCCGGCAGCGCATGCTGACCCACCGGTCAGCCTGATGCCAGCCTGCGGCCGACGTCGAAGAGACCGGGATCGCCGGGCTGCCCGGCGCCCGCCAGTTCAACGGAGGCCGCTAATGCGAATACCTACCGATCGGCCGGCCGGGCTGCTGCGCCTGCTTTACCACCAGCCCGATCGGCGCGAGCGCGAGCTCCTGGATCCCCTCGCGAACGCGAGCGAGCAGTCCCGGGACCAGGCATTCCTGGACCACGCGTCCTACCTGGCGAACGTGTGGATGCCGCGCCACCGGGTCCGCGCGGCGATCGAGTCCCGGCTGCAGGAGCGCACGGACCGGCAGGCGCGCCGGCCAGAGCGCGAGCTCGAGGCGGGATAGCGGTCGGCGCGGGGAGCATGCACGGTGGTGCGCCCGCTTGCCCGGACGCCGCGAGCCGGACGGCCCAGTCTCGGCTCCGGGGTGGCCGTCCTTCGGGTACCGCCCCCTAGCCGCGCTCACCGTGAGCCGGGCCATCACCACCGAGCACAGGCCGGCCCCGAAACGACTCGATTATCGCGATTATCGCGTCGATCGGGTGCGCGCATCGGACTCAGATGACCGGCCGGGGCAACGTCGTGAGAGCAGCGAGGATCTGCCCGAAGTGGCTGAGTCGCGGGTTGCCGCGGACTGCTAGCTCAAAAAGGGGAGCCAGGGAACCATGCCAAACGAGTGAAGATGTCGAAGCGCATTGGCGGCGCCAGCGGAATTGCAGCTGCGCTACGACCAAGCTGCATGCGTTAACCTAGTTGACCACCAGCTTGACCGCATCTTCCGCTAAGCCCTGATCATGAAATCCGCACCAGCCTTCACGCGTCCGCTGGGACGCGAGCGGCTGCGGCACCACTTCTGCCCGAGACGAATAGTGACCCCGGCCCTCTCAAGGCGGCGCACGGTCCCGCCGATCGGCGTCGCGGTGGCGGTTGCCAACTGGCGTTCAGGGCCGCGCCGGCACAGACGTTGCGTGTCGGGCAGAAGCTCCCGCGCATGAGCCGTTTTCCCAACCCGGACGGGGAGTGGTCGGCGTGTACGAGGCCAGCACCAAGACCGCCACCTTGTACGTGAACGGCATCAAACGCCGGATCGACCGGCGTGTCATCGACGTTCAACGCCGCCGGGCCGTTCCTGATCGGGCGCAGCATGCAAAGCGCCGCCAAGCTCCTAATGCCAAAGGCGGTCGATCGTGCAGGCCGCAGCACACAGAACAAGACTGATTGATCTGTCCCAAGCCAGTCGCATGCCTCGGACCGTTCCCAGCCGCTCATGCTCGGCATTGTTCTACGGGTGCTCGAAGATCACCAAGCCCCTTCGGGCCGTTTAGCGCGCTGATGCGCGGGTGATCACTACCCGGTCTCTGGGGACAAAACGGTCAGCGCACGATGAGGACGGGGCAGTGCGCGTAGTGGATGACCTTGTGCGCGACGCTGCCCACTAGGAGTGCCGCGAAGTCGGACAGGCCGCGGGAGCCGATGACGATTAGGTCTGCGTCGAAGCGGCCTGCCTCGTCCACGATGGCCTTGGCCGCCTCGCCTGCCAGCCCGGCTCTCGTCTCGCCCGATGCCCTGATCTCGGCGGCCTGGAGTTCCGCGACGGCGGCGTCGACCAGCTTTGCCGCGTCTTCCGTTGTCTCGAAGCTGGCGGTCCCTGCCTTGGAGGGCTCGCGTTCCTGGTAGTGGAAGACACGCACCTCGCCGCGGGTCAGCTGGGCGAGCTCGACAGTCTTCGCGACGGCGCGCCGGGAGTGCTCAGAGCCATCAACCGGAAGGAAGATCTTCTTCATTTAATTGTTCCTGTCACCCGTTCCGCCTGGCCTCGTCGTACCCGTTACGTCGCAGTTCCCGTCAGTATCGTTCTCGTGGATCAGGGGGCGCGGCACCCAGGCGTTGTCACCCGGGGGATGGCCGCACTCCGCCCGCGTCGGCGGGGGGCGCGTCGCCAGCAGGTCCAGGTCCGGCGCCGGCCGCCGCGGTCACTGGGGCCGCCGGCTCCACGTCCAGGAACACGATCTGGCCGATCAGCCGTAGCTTCCTCGGGTCGCGCCGCCGCAGGTACAGCATCCAGAGGACGCCGACCAGGATCCAGCCGAGTACGAAGAACGGCATGAAGTTCTCGGGGTACGGCGGCAGCGGATGCAGGCTGGTGTAAATCCCGAACCCGATGATGACCATCGCGATGAGCGGGAAGAGGCCGTGGAACACCCACGAGAACTCGGACCGGCGCTTGCGCCACATGTAGGCCATCAGGGCCACGTTGGTGAGGAGGTAAATCGGCAGGATCCCGAGCGAGGAGAAGTAACCGACGTCACCGAACGCCGCTAGCGGTCCCCAGAGCAGGCCGAACATCAGGCCCAGGGCAAGGGCGACGACCGAGTACGCAATGATCGCGACGTGCGGCGTCTGGTGCCGCGGGTGCGTCCTGCCGAGCGCCGGGAGTAGCAGCCGCTCCCGGCCGAGTGCGTAGAAGATGCGGTAGTTGGCGTTGTGGATGGCGATCAGCACAGCGATCTGCGCCGACACGGCGGCCAGCGAGACCGCGATCGAGTACCAGTGACCGATGTACCGGGTCGCCAGGTCGGTCACCGGAGCCGGGGCGGATGCCAGCGTTCCCACGTGGCCGGGGCCGTATCCGACGATCACCGCGTACATCGCGAAGCAGAACCAGATGCCGGTCAGGACCACGGAACCGACCAGGGCTATGGGCACATTCCGGCGCGGGCGCTGCACTTCCTCGGCCACGGTGGTCGAGGACTCGAAGCCGAAGAAGGCGAACACGACGAAGATGAACGCTAGCCCGATGCCGGACAGGCCGGATGGCGAGTTACCGGGATTCCAGGCCTGCGGCACCTGCCCTTGCGCGCCGCCCTTGACCAGAATCAGGATCAGCAGCGCGCCGACGACGGTCACCTCGGCGACCACGAAGGCCAGGTCTAGCTGCATCGACCGGTGGATCGACCACCACGCCAGGGCCCCGACGAAGGCGATGATGAAGATCATCAGCACCCACCACGGGATGTCGACGCCGAAGTTCGACTTGATCAGGCCGCTGACGAACGAGCCGAAGAGGTTGGTGTTCAGCGGGCTCTGCAGCGCGTAGGCAAAGAACAGCAGCCAGCCCATGACGAAGCCGGTGGACGATCCGAGCCCCTGGCTGATGAATGTGTAGAAGGTGCCTGCCGATGGGACTCGCGTCGAGAAGTGGGCAAGCGTCAGCGCCATGAACGCGATGCCGACGGTCCCGATGATGAACGTGAAGGGGGCGGCGACGCCCGCCTTGCTGGCGATCAGCGCGCTGATGAAGATGACGCCGATCGTGGGCGAGATGTAGGCCAGCGACATGGCGAGCGCGCTGGGCAGGCCGATGGAGTTCCGCCGCAGTTCGCCGTAGTCCTTCCCGGCTTGCAGGGCGGGCTCGGTTGTGGCCATCTTCGGGTGCCTCCCTGCTTGGAGACCGACGACTGCCTGGGTATACTTCTTTTCTCTCTATGAGAGATGAATGGACTTTAAGATAGGCAGGGTCAGCTGTCAAGGTATCCGCCGGAACGGCAGGCAATAGCCGTGCCGGGCGGGCAGGACCCGATAGCGGCGGGCTGCCGAGAGGAGCACGTGCATGGCAGAGGGAACGGGCCGGCTTCAGCACCGCGTGGCGCTGATCACTGGCGGCGCGTCGGGCATCGGGAAGGCGACTGCTCAGCTTTTCCTGGAGGAGGGGGCGAAGGTCGCGATAGCCGACCTGAACTCCCCGGGGCTCGATGAGGCGGTCAAAGAACTGCGCGCGGTGAGCGACGAGATCATCGGGCTTCAGGGCGACGTGCGGTCGATGGCGGAGGCGGCAGCGATGGTCCGCGGTGTCGTTGCGGGCTTCGGGCGGCTGGACATCCTGTTCTGCAATGCCGGGATCACCAGCGTGATGCCAATCTCGCAGCTGACCGAGGAGGAATGGGACGCAGTCATCGACACCAACCTGAAGGGGATGTTCACGCTGGTCAAGCAGGCCCTGCCGCAGATGCGCGCGCAAGGCGGCGGCACGATCATCACGATGGGCTCGGAGATGGGAATCGTCGCCGTGCCCGAGTCGCCGGCGTACAACGCCAGTAAGGGCGGCGTGATCATGCTGACCCGCTCGCTGGCGATTGACCTGATTCGCGAGAACATCCGCGTCAACGCGCTCTGCCCCGGCATCACGCGGACGCCGCTGCTGCAGGCCGAAGTAGACAACAGCCTGGATCCGGAGAAGACCGCCGCCGAGCAGGCAGCGTGGGCGCCGATCATGCGGGTCGCCGATCCGAGCGAGATTGCCCACGGGGCGCTGTTCCTGGCGAGCGATGAGAGTTCCTTCGCGGTCGGCAGCTGCCTCGTGCTGGATGGGGGCTTCACGGCACGGTGAGTCCGGTAAGAGCAAGGTCGAGCGGGAACGCCCTCGGCGGCGGCCGGGGTCCGGGCGAGGGCCGGCCGGGGAGCCTGGATTCAGGCGACCGGGTCCGGGCTGGCCAGCTGACCCCCCCTCCGCGGCTCAGCACCTCCGCAGGCCGTCGGGAGAACCTGCTCGCCTTGCTGCACGTGCTACGCCGGGCGGACACCCTGACCCGGACGGACCTGGCCAGGCTGACCGGCCTGGCCATCCCGACCGTGCACCGGCTGCTTGGGGCGCTGCTGGACAGCCGCCTCGTGGTGGAAGTTCCGGCGACCCGAGCGCCCGGCGGCCTCGGCCGCCCCCCGGGCCTTTACCGGTTCGACCGCTCGCTCGCGTCGACAGCAGGGATTGATGTCGGGAACGAGACCACACGGGTCGCTGTGGCCGCCGGCAACGGGACGATCATCGGCTCGGCGTCGCTGCCGACGCGTCAGGTAGCTGGGGACCTGGCGGGCGGCATCGTCGGCTTGCTGACGTCGGTGATGTCCACCCTGCCGGCGGCGACCGGTCCGCTGGTCGGCGTCGGAGTCGGCACCTCAGCATCCGTCGACCCTGCTTCGGGCCGGCTGGCTAAGGCCCCGATACACCGGGGCTGGGACGGGCTGCCGCTACAGGCGCTGCTCGAAGACCGGCTCGCCTGCCCAGTGGTCATCGAGCAGGATGACCACTTGTCGGCGCTGGCTGAGCTCAGCGATCGCGGCACGGCACCGGGCGCTTCGTCGCTCGTCGTAGTCAACTACGGTCGTGGCATCGGGGCCGGCGCGGTCGTCGACGGGGCACTCATCAAGGGAGCTCACGGACGGGCCGGCCGGATCGCGCACTGGCCGGCGAGCCAGCGGCTCAGCATGCTCGGGGACCAGATCCTCCCGGACGCTCTGTCGGCAGCGTACCGGGCCGGCGGTGGAACCGGCGCGGTCACGGACGGGCTGACCTTGTGCCAGGCCGCCCGCGCCGGTGACCCGGTCGCGCGCCGCCTGGTCGACGACGCGGCGCACGGGATAGCCGATGTCTTCCTCCGGCTCGCGGTGACCTTCGACCCAGAGAACATGGTGATGGGCGGCGGATTCGCCGGGAGCTTCGACTTGTTCGAGCATCAGATCAAGCTGGTCATGTCTGCGCTGGCTGACCCGCCGGTCATCGCGCCGAGCGTGATCGGCGGCGAGGCCGTACTCGTCGGGGGGCTTATCGCGGCCGATCCCTTCGTCGAGCGGTGGCTGGCGCAACGGGTGAGCGCGCTGTGACCGCCGCCAGCGAGAGACGGCGAAATGCGGGGCGACCGCGGCTGACGAAGCAGGCAGGTATTACCCGAGATCATGAAGGAGTGTGCCGATGACCCGCTATCCGGCGCTAATCGATGGAGCGGAGGTCGACGGGCCGGCTACCTTCGCTGACCTCGACCCGTCCACAGGGCAGGTACTTGCCGAGGTGACCCGCGGTGGTGCCGCCGATATCGACGCGGCGGTCGCCGCCGCACGCCAGGCGCACAAGCGCAGCTGGCGGCGCACCAGGCCGGCCGACCGATCACGAGTGCTGCGGCGGATCTCCGACCTGATCAGGCGGGACCGCGACCAGCTCGCCGAGCTGGAGAGCCGGGACACCGGCAAGCCGTTGCGGCAGGCCAAGGCCGATGCTGACATCGCGGCCCGTTACTTCGAGTTCTACGCCGGCGCCGTCGAGGTCCTGTACGGGGACACCATCCCGCTTGACTCGGACCTCTTCGTGTACACGCTGCGGGAGCCGCACGGCGTGACCGCGCATATCATCCCGTGGAACTACCCGCTGCAAATCGGGGCCAGGACGGTGGCGCCCGCGCTGGCGGCGGGTAACTGCTGCGTGCTGAAGCCGGCGGAGGAAGCCCCGCTCACCGCGATCCGCCTCGGCCGGATCGCGCTTGAGGCCGGCCTGCCGGCCGGTGCCCTCAATGTAGTGCCAGGCTTCGGCGAGGAAGCCGGAGCCGCGCTCGCCGCTCATCCGGGCATCGATCACCTGTCCTTCACCGGCTCGGTGGAGGTCGGCAGGCTCGTCAGCAAGGCCGCGGCTGAGCACGTGATCCCGGTGACGCTCGAGCTTGGCGGCAAGTCCCCCAACGTCATCTTCGCCGACGCTGACCTGGATGCTGCCCTGCCCGTCGTGGTGAACTCGATCATCCTGAACGCCGGCCAGACCTGCTCGGCGGGATCCAGGCTGCTTGTCGAGGCGCCCGTGCACCAGCGGATCGTGGCGGAGCTGGTCGGCAGGTTCGAGAAGGTAACCCTCGGCCCGGGGACCGCGGACCCGGACATGGGTCCGCTCATCTCCGCGACGCAGCTCGAGCGGGTATCCGGCTACGTCGATCTCGGCAAGAGCGAAGCTCGCGTGCTGACCGGTGGTGCGCGGCCCGCGAACGGCGGGCTGAGGGAGGGCTTCTTCTTCATGCCGACCATTTTCGATGATGTCCCCCCGACGGCAGTCATCGCCCGTGAGGAGATCTTCGGCCCGGTCGTCGCGGTCAGCATGTTCGGCGATCTCGGCGAGGCTGTCCGGCTGGCCAACGGGACTGACTTCGGGCTGGTCGCGGCTGTCTGGACGCGGAACGTGAACACCGCGCATGTCATGGCCAGCGAGATCCAGGCGGGCCAGGTGTTCGTGAACACGTACGGCGCCTCCGGCGGCCCCGAGCTGCCCTTCGGCGGCGTGAAGCGCTCTGGTCACGGCCGGGAGAAGGGACTTGAAGGGTTGCTGGAATTCACCCGGCTGAAGACGGTCGCCATGAAGCTCGACCCAGGCGCGAGCTGGTGAGCAGCCAGGCAACCGGGGTGGATGCGCCGACACCATCCGGCCCACCTGGCCCGCTGCCGGCCGGCGCGCCCGCGCCCGCGCCGCTGCCGGGCGGCCTCGGCGACCCGCGGCTGGATACCCCGTGCTTGCTGATCGACCTGGAGATTCTCGCCTCGAACGTGACGCGGATGGCTGCACTGGCCTCACGGTCGCGGGTGCGGCTTCGGCCGCATGCCAAGACTCATAAGAGCCTGCGGGTCGCCCGGATGCAGCTCGACGCTGGCGCGACCGGGATCTGCGTGGCAACAGTCGGCGAAGCCGAGATCATGCGCGCGGGCGGCATCGAGGATATCCTCGTCGCCTACAACATCGTCGGCGAGGCCAAGCTAACCAGGCTGCTCCCGCTATGCGCCGACGGCGGCATCACGCTGACCGCCGACTCGGTCGAGGTAGCCGAGGGCTACAGCCGCCTCGCGATGTCCGCGGGCCGCACGCTGCCGGTGCTGCTCGAGATCGACTCGGGCATGAAGCGAACCGGCATCCCGCCCGATGCCGCCGGGACCATTGGCAGCAAGATCGCGGCGCTGCCGGGCATCGAGCTGACCGGGATCCTGACCCACGCCGGACATGCACACGACATGACGGCCCAGCCGGATATCGAGGCCGTCGCCCGCGACGAGGCCATGACCATGCAGCAGGCCACCGTTCAGCTCAGCCGGCAAGGGATCGAGCTGCAGGTCGTCAGTGCGGGCTCTACCATCACCGCCCCCTACCTGACGGCCGGCGACGGCATCACCGAAATCAGGCCAGGCACCTACGCCTTCAATGACCTCCGCACGCTGGAGATGTACGCCTGCACTCCCGATCAGATCGCGGCGACCATCCTGGCCACCGTCGTCAGCGCCAGCCAGGATCACGTCGTGCTCGACGCCGGTAACAAGACGCTGACCATGACGTCCACCCTGCAGCATGGCCACGGCAAGATAAAAGGCCATCCGCGCAGCAGCTTCCTCCGGCTTTCCGAGGAACACGGGGTCGCTACCATCGGTGACACCGCCGGCCGGCTGCGAGTGGGTGATCGCGTAGAGGTCCTGCCCATCCACATCTGCGTGTGCGTCGACCTTCAGCAAGAGGCCTACGGAGTCTCCCGGGGCTCGATCGCCGAAGTGATCCGGATCGACGCCGCGCGGCGGAGCCGGTGATGCAGGTGCAGCGCGGCGTCCGGGTCCTGTCGGGCACGGACCTGCGGCAATTGCTGACCCTGAACGACGTCGTGCCGGCGGTCGAATCCGCCTACCTGGCTACCGCCGGTCAGCGAGCCGTTATGTACCCGGTGATCCGCGAACCGCTGCCCGAATCGGGTGGCGTATTCGGCATCAAGTCCGGCTACTGGCCCGACCGGGGATCGCTTGGCCTGAAGGTGGCCGGTTACTGGCCGCGGAACCGGGCGAGAGGCCTGGAGAATCATCAGGCCATGGTGGTTCTCGTGGATCCCGGCACCGGCGTACCGCAGGCGATCATCGACGGGAATGCCATCACGGCGATCCGGACATCAGCTGCCGGGGCGGTAGGCCTACGGCACCTGGCGCGCGCCGACGCGCAGACGGCACTGATCGTCGGGACGGGGGTGCAGGCCGAGGCTCAGGCGCGGGCGGTCGACTGGTGGCGCCCCCGCATCGAGCTGCTGGCATTCGAGCCGCTCGACTCCGGCGATCACGCCATGGCACGGGCATTCTGCGACCGCCTGGCCGACCTGGGCATCACCCGCCGGCCATCCGGGCCGATCGAGGCCGCGGCGCGCAAGTCGGGCGTCGTAATCACCACCACCCCGGCAACTCAGCCGCTACTGCGCAGCGACTGGCTCGGCCCGGGTGTGCACATCAACGCAATGGGCGCCGATACGGCCGGAAAGCAGGAACACGAGATCGCCACCCTACGCGATTCGCTGGTTGTCGTGGACGACTGGGCCCAGGCCAGCCGCCTGGGCGAATGCCAGCACGCCGTTCGAGCCGGAATCTTCAGCGACGAGGACCATCCGTCCTCGATTGGCGAGGTGATCGCCGGGCAAGCTCCCGGCAGGACCGATGACCTCCAGCTAACCCTCTTCGATGCCACCGGCCTGGCGCTCCAGGACCTCGCCGCGGGGGAACTGGCTATCCGTGTTGCCACGGAACGCGGACATGGACAGATCATTCAGCTCGATTAAGCTGTCAGCCGAGAAGCCGGGCGAAGACCCCGATTACGACCTCGAAGGTGCGACATCCCGCGCGGCGGACGGCGCCGTCTCCTCCACGGACAGCGCCGCGTCCTGCCCGCCCGCCCACCGCCACGGGGCCACCCACTCCTCATCGAGCAGGTCGGGTCGGCGGAGATAATCGATCATCAGCCGGTCAGAGTCAGCTGCGTCCCGGGTCAGCTCAT
>Ga0137390_10005564_pt1 | contig 10647 bp, 8 predicted proteins | sample 15con2h24AmetaG_FD_104937 | JGI IMG/M metagenome (GOLD analysis project Ga0137390, IMG submission 104937) | Vadose zone soil microbial communities from Angelo Coast Range Reserve, California, USA - 15con2h2.4A metaG | ecosystem: Environmental > Terrestrial > Soil > Vadose zone > Saprolite... | reverse complement strand
GTGCGTATCCCTCGAACACGTTGATCTTCGATGACACGATCAACGCGGGCAACACGGCTACCGGCACGATCTACTACGATCGCGTGGCCGTCAGTACCCAGCGCATCGGGCCGTGAATCGCTGGCGGGCGGACCGTAGCAATACGGTCCGCTCGTCGTCTTGCGTCGCCGCGGGCGGCGCTGGCATTATATCTGCCGGTTCGCAGTGGAGTCGACCACGTGATTGCGCGGCGACACGCGCTACTCTCGGCAGACCTGATCCACGGTAACGGCGCGCTGCTCGTTGTGCTCTTGCTCGCTGGCGGCTGCACCGCGTGCAGCGCGAGCGGTGGTCCACGGGGCACGATTCTCTTCCAGGAGGCCTTCGAGGACAACGCATTCGCGTCACGGGGCTGGTACGACAATACCCACCTGACCACCGATGCTACGCAGCACATTCCTGGGAGTACTCGCTCCCTTCAAATCCACTTTACGGTTGGGGCAACGACGCCGACGTGGGGCCTCGCTGCCCGGCACCTGTTCACGCCGACTGCGACGGTCTACCTAAGCTATTGGGTAAAGTACAGTGCGAACTGGGCCGGTTCTGGTCTCAAGTTCGGGCCGCATGAGTTCCACCTCCTGACGACGGAAGACGGCCAGTACACCGGAACGGGGTTCACTCACCTCGTGGCGAATGTCGAGCAGCAATACCAGAACGGTGGCAGCCCAGTGGTCTCGGTGCAGGACGGAGCGAACATTGCTGTGATCGGAGTCCGGCAGGATCTCACCCGCGTGACCGAGAAGCGGGCAGTGGCTGGGTGCAATGGAAACACCGACGGGTATCCGACCGATTGTTATGCCATCGGCGGGGGCCTGTACGACAACGGGAAATCCTGGCGGACGAGCCGGCCGTTGTTTCTGCCCACGCCTGGGCCGGGGTACCAGAGCGACTGGCACTTCGTGGAAGTGTTTCTCGAGCTCAACTCTGTCCGCAACGGGATTGGGGTACCGGACGGGATCGTGCGCTACTGGTTCGACGGGCAGCTCGTGATCGAGCACACGAACGTGCTGCTGCGCACCGGGGCGCATCCCAACATGCAGTTCAATCAGTTCTTGATCGCGCCGTACATGGAGCGTTCGCCCGTCGACCAAACGATGTGGCTCGACAATCTCACTGTCGCGACGGCAAAACCGTAGCGGGTTGGGTAGACGCCGCATGATCGCGCTGGATCAGCGAGGTGATGCGGTCCGCGACGTGGTGAGCCAGGATCGCATTGCCGAGCGGCGTGAGATGGCAATAGTCTGTGTAGACCTGCTGGCGCGTCCCGCCGTAGATCGTCGTGAGGTCGAGATACGTGGCGCCAACCTGCTGTGCCATGCGCTGTTCCTCGTCCCGCACGAACGGGACAGCGGCACGGATGAAGGCGTCATAGTTGGGCCGGTACGAGGCTACGTTAAAGTCGAAGAGGCGCTGCTCCAGCGGTGTGAGAGTCTTGTCGCCCTGCTCGAGCATGACCATCGGCTGCAGCATGAAGACCGCTCGCACGCCTTCGTCGCGGAGGATCAAGCCGATGCGGCGATGCATCTTCAACGCGCTGCGCGGGAAGACGTCGCGCAACCCGGCGAGGCTCCGCGCCACATCGACGGGTGCCCGCGGGGGTCGTGGGGTCACGAGAAGCTTCAGGGTGCGGAGCGCGCGACCGAGCACGTGAGCCAGGGCATTCTTGCGGAACAGCCACCACACGTCCGCGTAGACCAGTGAACCGGCGGTGGGGTCGCCGAGGATGGTGCGGGCCGGCAACCCGTACGAGTAATCCCCGAACTGGTCATGATCCTCGTTGTCGAAGAAATAATCGTTGAAGCCGTCCAGAAAGAGGATCATGTCTGGCTGGTAGTTGAGGATCGTCTGGTTGACGTAGATCAGCTCGTGATGCGTCCACGTGCTGATGATCGCGGCGTTGATGACCTCCACGTGAACACCCGGTAGACGAGCGTTCAACTCGCGCTCGAGAAACGCATCAATCGTCTCGGAGTTCCGGATCACGGGGTAGCGTGGCTCCAGGTGAGGCCACAGGCCGCCCAGTCCGTAGGCGGTCGAGCCGCCCAACAGAAAAATGCGGTACGTGCCTGCCGGTTTGCGTCGTGCCACGTCGGTCGAGCGGCGAAATCCCTGGGAGTTGTGGCGGATGCCGCGGGTGTCCTCGTAGTTCGGCGCCGGCAGAATGTTCTTGTATGGGTCGAACACATATTGGTACAAGTGCCTACCGTCGTATCCGCGAAATTCCTTGAGATACCAGATCGCGGCGAGCTCGAGGACGGCGTAGACGGTGCTCGCGAGAATCACTGAGAACAGCACGCGCTTCCAGAACGGCATGGTCACCGTGGGCGGGCGCGGTGGATGCTGAGTGGTGGCGACCTCCGCGGTCGCGTCCGGCCGGGAGACATGCTCTGCGGGGATCGTGTTCTTCATACCCGGCCGACGCCGGAAGCGGCCAGGACGACCGGCGAGTGAAGGGCGACCTTCAGCCGCGAGTACAGGAGGGCGTTGGCGGTCAACAGGAAGTACAGCCACGGTTCAAAGAGCTGGTTGTAGAAGACGGCCGAGGCGCAGAATCCCACCATGCCCGCCTCAAGCCCTAGAGCCAGCCAGCGCAGATCGTACCGGCCACCGGTCGCCGCCTCCCACGCGGCGCGGTAACGCGGGGTGCGAAGCGCAGCGTTCCGCTTCCAGAAATCGACCACCACCCAGAGAAAGAGCAGCGTTCCCACGATCCCGAACTCGCTCAGACTCTGGAAGTAGCCGTTGTGCAGCTTCCGGTCGTACAAGGTGGCGGGATTCTTCGCGTACACGCCGCCAACAGTACCCGGTCGAAAGTAGCCTGCTGCAAACGGGCCGAAGTTGTCGGCGCCGACCCCGAGCACCGGGTGTTGGAGAAACACTTCCCAAGCGGCGCGCCACAGGACACGTCGATCCGCTCCCGTCCCAGCGTTGAAGTCTCGAGAGATCGTGCCGATCTCAGCGAAGAAACTGCGCGCCGTATTGCTTCCCTTGCCTTCGGCACGACTGACTCCCGCCTCCCCGAACAGCACGACCCCGGCGAGGGTGACGGCGGCGGCCGCCAGTGCCACGCCGGCCGCTGCCGCGCGCTTGTTCGGCGAGCGATACAGCATAAAGGCCATTACGAACGCTGCCGCCAGGAACGCGCCACGGGCGAAGGACGAGACGACCCCAGCCGCGCACACGGCGGCGACCGCGAACCCCAAGTAGCGCAGCGGGCGTGAGCGCGCCGCGAACCCGAAGCCCAGCGCGCATCCCATGCCAATGTCCATGGCCGCGCCGAAATCGTCATAGTTGCCCAGTACTGGGTGCCAGGCAACGAGACCACTCTTTGCGCCGAGCACGCCCCACCACGCGAATTGGAAAATGCCGAGCGAAAGAAGGATGGGGATGGCCTGACGGGCGGTCCGAACAAAGCTCAGCGTACCGATCGCAACGAGCCAATAGAGGAGGAGCGCTTTCGCCGGTTCCTTGGCGTATGCCGGGTTGACGGCAAAGGGCGTGGTGAGGGCGGCGAACAGGACCAACATGAGGAGTGGGAGATACCACTCTCGCACCTTGAGCTGGAGGAGTAGCAGGAAAGCCAAGAGTGCCATGAGCACGGTGGGGATGTGACGGGCCCAGGCAGCCCCGAGGCTCACGACCCACCAGTGCGGTTGGAACAGCAGCATCAGCCAGAGGAAATACAAGAATCTGAGACTCCCGGTCGCCCCCGTCGCTGGGCGGGGCAATCGCGGAGCTCGAGGCATCGGCTCCAGGGAGCCGTCAAAAGCAGGCACTGTGGCCGATCCCGCCAGTGTCGGGGCCGGCTGGCGGCCAGGAAAGACCGAACGCTCTGACATTAATGATCCGGACCTGCGTTAGTGCAAAGCTTGTGCCTGGAAGCACATCGCTCGAGCCTGAGGGTCGGTACGGACAACGAGAGTCTCGGTTGTCGCGCGAGCGCCACAACCGGCAAAACGCCCTGGCCTGGATTCTTGGCACTGCTCATGCACCAGCCGACGATCAGATGAGGGATCTCTTCGCTGACAGCGACGGGGGGGGGGATCGGGAGCGCCCGATTCGGGTCACCCAGGTGGTCTTCGACCTTAACGGGGGCGGTCTGGAAAGCCTGGTCGCGGCGATGGCCCACCGATTTGCCGGGAGCTCTGTGGCCATGTCGGTGATCACCCTAAGTGGGCGCGTCGGTCGGGTAGGTGCGACCGTTCGCCCATTGCTCGATGAATTCCATGTGCTCCGCCCCGTCTCGGGGTTGTCGATGGTGGCGCCGGTGGGGTTGATCAGATGTCTCCGCCGCATCCGCCCCCACGTTGTGCATCTGCACAGCGGTGCCTGGTACAAGGGAGTTGTGGCCGCGCGGTGGGCGGGCGTGCCGCGAATCGTCTACACCGAACACGGACGCGAACACCACGACCCCCCGGTGCTGCGCTGGCTTGATCGCCGGGCGTCCAGGCGAACTGACATCGTCGTGGCGGTCTCGGACCGTCTTCGGCGCTACCTCGAAGCCCGAGTCCACATCTCGCCGGACCGAATTCAGACGATCGAAAACGGCGTCGACGTACAGGTGTTCTCACCTGGGCCACGGTCGCGAGACTTACTGGACCAGCTGGCGATTCCCCCGGACGCGCTCATTGTGGGGAGCGTGGGCCGGCTAGAGCGGGTGAAGGCGTACGAACGCCTGATCGAAGCCTTCGCCCGCCTGCTCACGAATGGGGATGTGAATCGGCCGGTGTACCTCGTCATTTGCGGCGAGGGCTCGGAGCGCCAGGCTTTGAGGGACTGTGCTCAGCGCTCGGGAGTCGCGGGTAGCGTGCGCTTCCCCGGATGGGTGGAGCGGCCGGTGGAGCTATATCGATTGCTCGACGTCTTTGCACTCACATCGATTAGTGAAGGAGCTTCGATCAGCTTGATGGAGGCCATGGCCTGCGAGGCTGCTCCCGTCGTGATGGCCGTTGGCGCCAACGCCGAGATCCTGGGCCCCGATCTCCAACACCAGGTCGTTCCGGCCGGGGACGTGGAGGCGTTGCGACGGACAGTCGCAGCGACGCTCCAGTCGCGGGAGCAGCGCGACCGCGTGCGTGGCCTGGCGCGGCAACGCGTGACCGCACGATACCGTTTGGACCGGATGGTCACCGAGTACGAGGCCCTCTACCGGACCGGCCGATCGATGGGCGGGGTCCGGTGAGCATACACGACGAGGAACTTATTGGCTCGGAACCGCACCGGCAGCCAAGACGTGAACGCCCCATAGAGTCGGCGCACCCAGCCCAGCCGATCGCTCCAGGCGCGCTCGACGTACTGAAGATCCCGCTGATCGAAGCCGACCGCGCGAAACACCCGTCGCAACCGCCGCGGCCAGAGAGCTCGCTGGTTCGGCGTCATTGCCGAGATGCCCCACCAGCGGTTGATCACGTTGTTCGCAAGCCAGGTCAGTCCGTTCTGGGCGTTGGGCTCGAAGGCGATCACTTGGCTCCGCGTCACCCGCGCGACCTCCCGCGGCAACTGGTCAAGTTTCGGAAAATGGTGCAGCAGCAGGAACGTCCAGGTGACGGCCACGGACTGGTCGCGAAACGGCAGGTGCTCGGCGTCGGCCACGACGAACTTGCCGGAGAGGCCTTCGCTGGTGAAGCGCACGCGCGCCGCGCGCACGCCCTCATAGGTCAAGTCGACCGCGATCACCTCGCAGCCGCGGCGCGCGAGGCGAACGGCATGCGCCCCAGTACCACAGCCCAAGTCGAGCACGGTGCCGCGGGGCGGTTGCGGCAATGCGAGCGCGTGTATCTCCTCATAGCCGCCGGTGATGTGCTCGTTCTCTGGGTTGGCCGTGAACAGTTTGGCGTAAAACGATCGTTCGGATGCCAGATCTTGCATGGGCTGGATGACTCCGTGTCCGAGGACGGGCTGCGCCGTCGGAACAGGGCACCTTCCGTGCCCTTGGCACCTAGGCGCCAGACGGGCCGACTGTTGCCCCTGCGCAACACGCGGCGTTGTTCACTAGGCGTGGAGAGACTCCTGTGACGCTGCCACAGGGAACGCCGTTCGTGGTTTTCGGAGACGACTGGGGCAGGCGTGTTTCGAGCCTCCAGCACTTGTTTCGCCAAATCACGCCGCGGTATCCCGTCGTATGGGTCAACAGCTTCGGGCACCGCGCTCCGCGAGTCACCGTCTACGACCTCAAGCGCGCGGCGAGCAAACTCAGAGCCATGTTGGGACAGTGGGGGCCGGCTGTGCCCAGCAGGCCAGGCCTCGTTGGCGACCTTCCCGCGGCGCTGATCGAGCCAAAAGCTCTGCCATGGCACAACGTACCGCTGGTGCATGCGCTGAATACGAGGTCATTGCTCAGAGACACTCGGAGAGCGTTGCAGCACGTAGCCCCGTCGCGGCCTCCCGTCTTGATCACCGGGACGCCGGCCGCGGCGGGGGTCGTCGGGTCGCTCGGCGAACTGGCATCGATCTACTTCTGCATGGACAATTACGCTGAGCTGCCGGGCGTTTCGCGCACACTGATAGATCCGCTCGAGCGTACGCTCCTCGGCAAGGTGGGGGCGGTCGTCGCGACCGCGGCCGAGCTGCGGGAATCCAAGCGGCCGGCCTCGGCGCGCGCGTTTTACCTCCCGCAAGGCGTCAACTTCGACCATTTCGCCACTCCCCAGCCCCTGCCGCCGGAGCTCGCCCGCCTCAGCGCTCCTCGCATCGGCTTTGCCGGCGGTGTGAGCGAATGCTGCGACCTCGCGCTCGTCCAGGCCGTGGCGGAGTCCAACCCCCAAGGCTCGGTGGTGCTCGTCGGGCCGGTCAGCGTTGATCTCTCGCTGCTCACGTCGCCCAATATTCACGTGTTCGGGAACCGTCCCTATGCGACGTTACCTGCCTACGTGCAGGCGTTCGACGTGGGCATCATCCCGTATGTCCTGAATGACTGGACGCGCGCCGTCGATCCCCTCAAACTGCTCGAATACCTCGCTGCCGGCATTCCCGTGGTCAGCACCCCGATTCCCGAGGTGCACAAGTACGCTTCTGTGATCACGTGTGCCTCCAGCCCAACCGCGTTCGCTCACGCGGTCGTCGCGGCCTGCGTCGGTGATCGACTGGAGTTGCGCCAGGCCCGACAGGATGTGGCACGCCAGCAGACGTGGGAGCGCCGCGCGGCGCAGTTCCTCGACATTGTTAAGAGCCTCTGTACCAATGGCGTAGCGGTCTCACAGGGGAGCGGCAACGTCAAGGGAGTCCTCCCGTGACTGGACGCTGGGTGTGTTTGCTCTATCACGACGTAGTGGCGGACGCCAGCGGGCCGGCGACGGGTCCGAGGCGCTTCGCGGTGCACCACCGCGGCTTCGAGGAACAGCTCGATCTCATCAGGGATTGCGGCTACCAGGGTTGCTCGATCGCCACTGCCCTCACGAACGCGACCGAGCGACCACTCGCCATTTCCTTCGATGATGGCGATCTCGGACAATTGACTGCGGCATTTCCCGCGCTGGTTGCCCGGGGGATGACGGCGACGTTTTTCGTCACCACGTCCTGGGTTGGCAAGCCCGGATACATGACCTGGGACCAGCTGCGGGAGATGAAATGCGCCGGGATGTCCGTCCAGTCCCACACCCGCACGCACCCGTTTCTCTCGGAGCTCGACGCGCAGGCACTGCGGGAAGAGCTCCACGGATCGAAAGCGGAACTGGACGACGCCCTCGAACAAGCGACGGATATGTTAGCCCTCCCGGGTGGAGATTTCCCTCCCTCCAGGCTGCGGCGCATTGTGTGGGAGTCGGGATACCGAGTTGTCGCAACTTCACGCTGGGGGAGCAACCGGGGCGTGGCGTCCGGGAGGGCCGACCCGCTGTACCTTCGCCGCTGCACCGTTCGGGGAATGCCCAGCCCCGAGCACGTCCGGCGCATTCTCGCCGGAGAACGTTGGCTGGGAGGGCAGCGACGCCTGCGCGAAGCTGTGTTGAGCGCCATGCGCCGGAGCCTCGGACCCAGCCGCTACGCGCGGTGGCGACGGCACGTGCTCGATGCGCTGGTGCGGGCGACATGATCCGCCTCACGGCTTGCGGCGGTCTGATCGCCGTGGGTCTGCTCGCCCCTGCGTGGGATGCGTGCTTGCCATTCGAAAGCGGCCCCACGGAGACGCTACGCGTCATCGTGGCTGGCCTCAGCCAGGGTGCGACCGCTGGGGGCTCCGTGACAGTCACTCGCATTGATGTCGCGGCCACACCGCTGGTCGTGCCGGTCCCGGGCAGCGGCCGCGACTCGGTGAGCGTGCCCGCCGGCACGTACCGCCTCTCCTACAGCGCTCCGGCGGGATACATCCGCGCGCCGGGTACGGTCAACCCGCGGACCACGCGGGTCGTCGCAGGCCAGGGCGCTAGCGTATCGTTCCAGGTGCAGGTCGTGACCGGGTTCGCCCCGGCGGACTTGCTCGCCAACGCCTCGTTCGAGACGGACTGGAACGGATTTGGCGACTGGTCGCTGTATCCGCTGCCGTCTCCCGCCTCAGGATGGTTCTCGATCACGCGCAGCCAGGACGTCGCCTATGACGGCGCTTGGTCGGCCAAGTCGACCTTCGGACCCACGACCTTTGACAACAGCATTCACCTGGCGTTTCGCTTTGGCGATCACCTTGATGCGTACGTCCGGGTGTATTTCTACATCTCTGGCGGCGTTCCGAATAACCATCACAAGTGGATTCGCTTCCAGACAGCGGGCTTCAACGGCGTCGAGGGAGGCCTGTATCTGGCGAGCAGCACGGGCGGGGTGACGTGGTGCGATGTCGGCTCCAGGCCCAACTCCAACGTGGACATTCCACTGGGAATCGGCATTCCCACGTTCAACACGTGGCATTCCATCGAGGTGGAGTACGACCGCACCGCGTGGGCAAGCGCGCACGGGCCGCGCGTCCGCTTCTGGTACGACGGCGCCGCCGCCGTGGGCACCAACCCTCCAGGCACCGCATTTTGGGGGGACGACACCGGCGCCCCCAATGTTCATGGCCCATGGCTCTACATCGGTGCCCCCGCGCGGGCTGCTCTCCCGTTCGCGATCCTGTCGATCGATGATACCTACAACGCCGGCAACACGATGAGCGGCGCCTTCTACTACGATCGGATCGCCATCAGCACGCAACGAATCGGCCCCTGAGAGCGCTAGGCGGCCCCCACTAACGGTGCGTAGGCCGATCTCGGCGACTGCTCCAAGTACAGTCGGTGCCAAGTCGAAAAGCACAACAGAGACCAGAGAATTCCCTCTCGGTTGTGTCGTCGCGAGACGTGCTCTTCCAGCAGGCGGGTGACTGTCGCAGAGTTGAAGTACCCAAGCCGGCCCAGACGGCCGGCGGACAGCTCGTCTGTCAGGAGTTCGCGCAGCTCGGCGCGCAGCCACGCCGCCGTCGGCCCGACGAACCCGCGCTTCGGCGCACGGAGGTGCTCAGCGGGGAGGCGGGTGCGCAGCGCCCGTCGCAAGAGGTGCTTGGTGTTCCAGGGTCCGATCTTCAACCGATCCGGGAGCGGGTACGCCTGCTCGATCAACTGATGGTCGACAAACGGCACGCGCACCTCGAGGGAGTGAGCCATGGCTAGCCGATCACTGAGCGCCAGGATGTCATCGGGTAGATAAGTCTTGTAATCCAGGTAGAGACCGGCACGGAGGCCGTCGGGCTCGCCGCCCCGCTGGTGCAAGGTCTGGAAGTGGTCTCGGGCCGCGGAACCACTGATTGTCGCGCTTAGGTCGGGAACGTACAGCGCGCGGCGCTCGCCGTTCGGCAGCCGGGCGAACAGGCTCAGGAACCGATCGGGTGCGGTCGTGTCGTCGATCCGGAGAAACCGTTTGGCCCGGTTGACCGCGAGCCCCGCGCCGCGAGGCTCCGGGAGCGCGTGCGCCAGACCGCTGAGCGCGTGGCGCAGGGACGCGGGCAACCGCGCGTAGTGCTGAGCGAGCACCAAGCCGATGTGCCGCCGGTACCCGGCGAACAGTTCGTCGCCGCCGGTCCCCGCGAGCGCGACCTTGTATTGGTCGGCGACCGCGGCCGAGATCAACCAGGTGGGGATGGCGGACTCGTCAGCGTGTGGCTCATCCAGCGCGCGGACGATGGGTTCGAAGATCGCCCCTACATCTGGCTCGACCTCAACAACCGTGAGCTGGGCGCCGTACCGCTTCGCAAGCCGCGCCGCGAGGCCGGTCTCATCGGCGGCCGCAGCGCCGGATCCGTGATATCGTGCGGTGAACGCGTGAGGCCGCTCGCCCTGGATGGCCATGCTCGCCACGACCGCGGATGAGTCGAGGCCGCCGCTCAGGAAGGCCGCGACCGGCACGTCGCTCACGAGGTGGGCGGCCACGGAGTCGTCGAGCCAGTGGAGCACGCGGTCTTCGACGTTGCGGGGCGGCTCCCGGGTTTCAGCGGGCAGGTCCCAGTAGCGGCGCGTGGTCGTTGTCCCCGTATCCCGCCAGAGGAGTGTCTCGCCGGGCTCGAGCTTTCGGACGTCCGTGAACGGGGAGGCAGGGGCGGGGATGTAGCCCAACTGGAAATACATGTCGAGCGCGCTCCAGTCCAGCGTACGGTCAGACGCGCCGATTGCGAGCAGTGCCTTCAGTTCCGAGGCGAACGCCAGGCCCCACCCC
>Ga0137390_10005558_pt1 | contig 10654 bp, 6 predicted proteins | sample 15con2h24AmetaG_FD_104937 | JGI IMG/M metagenome (GOLD analysis project Ga0137390, IMG submission 104937) | Vadose zone soil microbial communities from Angelo Coast Range Reserve, California, USA - 15con2h2.4A metaG | ecosystem: Environmental > Terrestrial > Soil > Vadose zone > Saprolite... | reverse complement strand
TGCCCGCCATCGACCCGATGAAACCCGGCAGCGCGGGACCCGGCGTGCCCGGCATCTATCCGATCATCTACGATGAAAACGGCAAGGAGGTTCGCGCGGGCTCCGGCCAGGCGGGCAACATCTGCATCCGCAATCCGTGGCCCGGGATCATGCAGACGATCTGGGGCGATCCCGAACGGTTCGTCGATCAGTATTACGCGCGCTATTGCAAGAACCGCCGCAGCAAGGACTGGCGCGATTGGCCCTATCTGGCGGGGGACGGGGCGATGCAGGCGGCAGATGGCTATTTCCGCATCCTGGGCCGCATTGACGATGTCATCAATGTCGCCGGCCATCGCCTCGGCACGAAGGAGATCGAGTCTGCGTGCCTGACGGTGCCTGAAGTCGCTGAAGCCGCGGCGGTGCCGGTCGCCGACGAGCTGAAAGGGCGCGTGCCCGAGATTTACATTGCGCTCAAGCCGGGCCATCAAACCAGTCAAGAGATCGTCAACCGCGTGATCAAGGCGAACGAGGATCTGATCGGCAAGATCGCGCGACCGAAAAATGTGTATATCGTGCCCGACATGCCCAAGACGCGCTCCGGTAAGATCATGCGCCGCGTCCTGGCTTCGATTTCGAATCGGAAGGACGTGGGTGATGTCACGACGCTTGCGAATCCCGACGTGGTCGAGCAGATTCGCGTGATGGTGCAAGGCAAGGAAAAAGTCGCGTCGAAAGACGCCTTGCCCGAGGACATCGCCAAATTCGGAGAGACCGACTAGTACTGGCCACGAAGGCCGTATGTTCATCCTGAGAGGGTCGCCGCGGCGCGTGCGGCGGGCGGAGCAGCGTCTAGCGACTCGGTTGCGAGCGTGGACGCGGCCGGATACCGCGCGGGTTTGCTCCCGCTCGCGTAAAATTCCCGGCTCGAACGGAGAGGTGGATGAGCGGTTTAAGTCGCACGCCTGGAAAGCGTGTTTAGGTTAATAGCCTAACGCGGGTTCGAATCCCGCCCTCTCCGCCAGTCAACCCCTTTAACTATTTGATATTTAGGCATACCTGCGGGATTGCCTTAGTCTTACCCATCTTCCTACCCATATTCGGTCGAATACCTGGCGCCCGCTTGCCCCTAGAGTTGCCCACGCACACGAAGTGTGTGGTCATCCGGGGGCGGTGATAAGACACAGGAGAGGGGACGAAGCGCCTCGTTGAGTCCATGCGGGAGTTCGAGGCGAAGGGGGCCTGAATCCTTCGCCGGACTTCCATTGTCTTTAACAAGCCGAGGTTTATGCGCACGAGTCGAATACTGACACGCCCTCAGGGATTCCCTGTCAGGGATTGACTGGTATCGGAGAATTTCTTTCTCGAATAGTCTTTCGGTCGATCGTTCTCCCGGCATTCGAACCGGGACGAGAAACGAATCCAGCGCACAGGGAGGGCTAAGCGCGTGGAACCGCAGTGGTCGGCCCGTTTGCGGCCGTTGGCAGAGAGCGAAAGGCGTTGGTAAACAGAAAAGCATGATCGTGGAGAAAAAAATGCTCGCGCGTGGTTGCCTTGTCGGATTTTCGTGCAGCTCTTCCGCGCTTGTACTCCTCCCGGCGTCCTCCGATCGTTTTCTGGAGGTGACCTCATGAAATGCCGTCTGCGGCCCGCGTTCTTGGCTTTCCTGTGTTGGGCGACTTTGTGGTCGAGCATCGCTCGGGCGGATGATCCTTTTCCGCCAGTGCAGTCGTTCGGCGCGGCGCCTAGCGATGGGCCGACGTGCGTTGCGAACGGCGCGTTAGTCTCGGGCATTGTGAACGGGTTTTTCACCACGGCTCCGTGCGAAAAATTTCGGCCTCGTCTTGCGGCGTGCCATGCGCTCGTCGATACGCTCAACAGTATAGGTGCGGCGAACGCTGCGGCCAACCCGCCGGACAATGGTTACTGCGGGCCAGCGGTTCTTGTAGCGTGCCAGGACTTTCCGCCGAATTTCGAGGTGGATGTGGTTTCTTTTGTGGAGCAGTTCTTTCCGAGATCCGGGCTCACCTGCCACGCTGGAGTGGTGGGTAAAGAAGGGGTCACGTTCTTGGTAGAGACATCCTGCCCGTTCCACTCCCAGCGCTTCCCCGACCCGTCGGGACCGGATTGCCTTTGCGACGCGGGTTTCCAGCACGCGATCGACTCGAACGGGACCGACGTGTGCGTGCCGAAACCGCCATGTCCAATTTGCGACGTTGGCAATCCGGTCGATGTCGGCAATGGCAATAAGCACGAGCTGCAGCCGGCGTACCGCGGTTTGAACGGTTTCGAGCTGTCGCTCACCTTCAACAACTCCGACACGCGCTACCCGTCCCGCTTCGGACAGCGTTGGCGCGATTCCTTCGATCGGCTGATCGCGGTGTCCGGGAGCAACGTAAGTGCGTTTCGTCAGGACGGTAACGCGTTCCGGTTCGTGCCGGCCGGAGCAGGCTGGTTGCCCGATGCCGACACGGCCGATCGGCTGACCGAGCTGAAGGATTCCCAGGGAACGCGCACCGGGTGGAAGCTCACCGTCGCGTCAGGCGACGAGACGGAAACCTACGATGCTTCGGGCAAGCTCCTTTCGATCCGCTCCCGAACCGGCCTCACCCAGACGCTTAGCTACAGCGATGGAACCAGCGGCGGCGCGAACGGTGGGTTCCTCCTCGATGCCAACGGCCAGCCGACAGTGGCAATTGTTCCCGCCGGACAGCTGATCCGCGCGGTCGACAACTTCGGGCGGACGCTCGCCTTCGTCTACGACACGAGCTTGCACGTGGTGAGTGTGGTGGACCCCGCAGGGGCGACGTACCGGTTTTCCTACCTGGTCGCGCGCAACCTCGTCTCGATCGCCTTCCCCGACGCTACCGTCCGAAGCTTCGTCTACAACGAGCCGGCCAACACGAGCGGTGCGAATCTCCCGAACGCGCTGACCGGCATCACCGACGAGAACGGCGCGCGCTTCGCGAACTTCCAGTATGACGCGCAGGAGCGCGCCGTGTCGACCGAGCACGCGGGCGGCGCCCAGCGCTACACGCTCTCCTACGGCGCGGGCTCGACCACGGTGACCGATCCCCTGGGCACGGCGCACGCCTACGGATTCCAGCTCGTCCAGGACGTTCTCAGGAATACGGGCATTTCCGGCCCGGTCTGCCCGTCTTGCGGTCCCGCGTCCCAGACCGTCGACGCCAACGGCAACGTCACTTCGCGCACCGACTGGAACGGTAATGTCACGAATTCTGCGTACGACCCGACGCGCAACTTAGAGACCTCGCGCACCGAGGCTTTCGGCACGGCGCAGACGCGCACGATCACCACGCAATGGCACCCGGCGTTTCGTTTGCCCGCGAAGGTCGCCGAGCCGCTGCGCATCGCGAGCTACGTCTACAACGGCGACGGGGGCGCGAGCTGCGGATTCCAGGCAGACGGCGTGATGCTGGTGCCGGGCGTGCTGTGCTCGAAGACCGTTCAGCCGACTTCGGACGCGAGCGGCGCCGCAGGATTCGGCGCCACGGCGTCCGGCACGTTGCGCACCTGGAGCTACACCTACAACGCGAATGGCTCGATGCTCACTATGGACGGCCCACGCACCGACGTGGTGGACGTCACGACCACCACTTATTACGCCAATAACGATGCAGACCCCGGCAAGCGCGGCAACGTCGCGACGATCACGAATGCGCGCGGGCACGTGACTTCGATCACCGCCTACAACGCCCACGGACAGCCCCTCACGATCGTCGATCCGAACGGCCTCACCACGATGCTCACCTACGACCCGCGCCAGCGGCTCACCTCTCGCAACGTGGGCGGCGAAACCACCACCTACGCTTACGACGGAGTGGGGCAACTCACGAAGGTCACGCTGCCCGACGCGAGCTTTCTCTCGTACACCTATGACGCTGCGCACAGGTTGACTGGCATGAGCGACAACCTCGGCAACCGTATCGCCTACACGCTCGATGCGATGGGCAACCGCACCAAGGAAGAGGTGTTCGATCCGGCCAACGCACTCGCGCAGACCCGCAGCCGCGTTTTCAACAGCCTCAACCGCCTCGCCCAGGAACTCGGCGCGCAGAACCAGACCACGCAATACGCCTACGACAACCAGGGCAATGTCACCTCGATCATCGATCCGGTCAATCACGCCACGGCGAACCAGTACGACGCGCTCAATCGCCTCGTTAAAGTGACCGACCCGAACCTCGGGCAGACGCAGTACGCCTACAACGGCATCGACCAGTTGGTGAGCATCACCGACCCGCGCAACCTCGCCACCACCTACAACTATGACGGTCTCGCGAATCTGAATTCGCAGCAATCGCCCGACACGGGCAACACGCAAAACATCTTTGATGCGGCCGGGAACCTGTTCACCCAGACCGACGCGAAGGGGCAGATGACGACTTACGCGTACGACGCGTTGAACCGGGTGACGTCCATCACCTTTGCAGGCGGCGCGAAGCAAAGCTACGCCTACGACTTGGGCGCGAATGGCATCGGGCGGGTGAGCTCGATCACCGAGACCAACCCGCAGAGCCAGGTCACGAGCCTCCTCGCCTACGCCTACGATCAGAAAGGCAGGACGACCTCCGAGACGCGCACGATCGCGGGCGTCGCCTACGCGCTCGCCTACAGCTACGACAGCGCCGGGCGCATGAGCGGCATGACCTACCCGAGCGGCAGGACGATTGCCTACGGCTTCGACACTTTGGGGCGGGTGAGCCAGGTGGGTACGACGGCACCGGCCTCAGCCGGCGGAGCAACGCAGATCGTTGCGAGCAGCATCGCCTACCAGCCTTTCGGCGGGGTGAAGAGCTACACGCTGGGCAACGGCCAGACCTACACCCGCGGCTACGATCTCGACGGACGGATCGCGAGCTACAGCCTGGGCAGCCAGTTCTTTGCGCTGGGCTACGACGCGGCGAGCCGCATCAGCTTCATCAGCCAGACGGGCAATCCGGCGAACGCCAACACCTATTCCTACGACAACCTCGACCGGCTGATCGGCGCGTCGCTGCCGAACCTGCCCTTTGCCTACAACTACGACGCGGTAGGGAACCGCACCTCGAAGACGGTGGGCTCGGCGACCGACAGCTACGCCTATGGCACGACCAGCAATCGCCTCGCGAGCATCACTGCGCAGGCAGGGGCGACGCGAAGCTTCGCCTTCGACGCCGACGGCTCGACCACCAACGACGGAATCAATCAATATGCCTACGACACGCGCGGGCGCATGGTGCAATCGACAGGCGCGCTGGGTGTAACCGCCTACCAGGTGAACGCGCTCGGCCAGCGCATCCGCAAGACCAATTCTACCGACGACCGCGTGTTCCTCTACGACACGCGCGGGCGGCTGATCGCGGAGACCGATCCGGGTGGAGGGCTCAGGCGCGAGTACCTGTACCTGAACGACATTCCCATTGCGGTGTTCCAATGAGGCCCGCCGTGAGAACGACCAGCGGCGTCAGAGCGGCGGGAGCTTTGCTTGGCGCGCTCGCGCTGTGGGCGCTCTGCGGGGCGGCGCAGGCGCAAAGCGCGGGGACGCTGGTCGCCGGGCCCTTCACGGTCACGCTGCCGAACACGAGCCCCTTCTCCTTCTCGACAAGCTTCAACGTCCCTCCGCCCCTTGCCAACCCGTACGTCGTGCGCGTGGAACTGAGCGCCCCCAACAGTCTCACGGCAGCCTCGGTGAATCTCAACAATACCCAGGTGTTCAGGCTGTCGGATTTTGCCAATGGCGTGACGCGCGTGGACCGGGTCGCGACCTTGCTTCTGAGCAATACGCTCGCGCTGCAAGTGACGGGGGCGACAGCCACCAAGATCACCGTCACGGTGTTCACGGTGGTGATGCCCAAGCCCACGGCGCTTGCGCCCAATCCCCTGGCGATCACGGCGGGGACAAGCGGCACGCTGACGGCGACGCTCTCGCCCGTGCCGACGGCCGCGGGTACGCTCAATGTAACGAGCAGCATTGCGGCCGTAGCAAGTGTCCCGGCAAGCGTGAGCTTCGCCTCCGGCCAGGGGAGCGTCGCGGTTCCCGTGAGCGCGCTCAGCTCAGGCAGCGCGGTGATCACGGCTTCGGCGAACGGCGGACAAGCCACGGCAACGGTCAACGTCAACGCGCCTCCGACTGTGAGCCTCACTGCGCCTGCCAACCATTCCGTGTTCCGGGCGCCTGCGACGATCACGCTCAGCGCGAACGCGGCCGATTCCGACGGTACTGTGGCCAAGGTGGACTTCTTCGATGGGGCGACGCCGGTGGGCACGGCCACCGCCGCGCCTTACAGCGTCACGCTCACAAACGTGGCGGCCGGGACGCACAGCTTCACCGCACGTGCGACCGACAACCTGGGCGCGACGACCACCTCGGCGGCCGTGAGCGTCACCGTCGATGCCCCGCCCACTGTCTCCCTCACCGCCCCGGCGAACAACGCCATCTATTCCGCGCCGGGGAACGTCACCCTTACCGCCACGGCCACCGATGCCGTGGGTACGATCGTCAAGGTGGATTTCTATCAAGGGAGCACCTTGATTGGTACGGCGACGGTCGCCCCTTACACCTTCAGCTGGACCAACGTCGCCGCAGGCGTCTATTCGCTCAGTGCAGTAGCCACCAACGACGCCGGGATGACCAGCACCTCAAGTGCAGTCGCTATCAAGGTGGATGCGGCTCCGAGCGTGTCGATCTCCAGTCCGGCGAGCGGCGCGAGCTTCACCGCGCCCGCGAGCATTGCGCTTGTTGCGGGCACCGCAGACACCGTCGGTACGGTCGCGAAGGTCGATTTCTACCAGGGGAGCACGCTCATTGGCACGGCCACATCGTCGCCCTACAGCTTCACCTGGGCAAACGTCCCCGCGGGGAGCTACAGCCTCACGGCGGTCGCCACCAATGACGCCGGGATGAGCACCACTTCGGCTGCGATTGCGATCACCGTGAAGTCAGGGGTGGCGCAGATATACTATATTCACCCCGATCATCTGAACACACCACGCCTAATAGCAAACCAATCAGGTACGCCGGTGTGGCGATGGGACCAGGGCGAACCCTTCGGCAACGACGTGCCGAACAACAACCCTTCAGGAGCCGGAGCGTTCGACTTCCCCTTGAGATTCCCGGGACAGTATTTCGATCGGGAAACGAATCTCGCGTACAACTATTATCGTTACTATGATTCTGCCATTGGACGGTATGGACAAAGCGATCCAAGCGGGTTAAGCGGCGGACCCAACACGTATGCATATGTAGGGGCCAATCCGCTCTTTTTCGTTGATATTCTTGGCTTAAGAAGGGTAATTATCGATACTTACACGAAATACTGGATAGAAATTTTCTCTCCACACTGGTTGCTTTCGGCCGAGACCGCGAAAGGGCCGGAGAAGACGTCACACGAGTTCTATTCCGCAATTCAGAAGGGTGACATACCAGATGACTGCGTCTTTGATAAAGTGACGACGCAACACTTTAGCAGTAAATCGAAAGTAAATTGGTGGAATTTCTGGAGATATCAATGGCTCGAAGTCGAACTTGCTTACTATCATTACAAACGGCCCGGCTGCAATCAGGAATGTCCAGTCACGAACTTGCGCACGGAGTTCAAGGACAAACGGTGGGCTGGCGCAGATGACAATTTGGATAATCTTGACTTCATTGGATCTAGCCAGTTTTGACGGTAAGAAATGGAAGCAGAGCGTACCTTGTTTGGTTGCCTTGCTTGCTCTTGTGTCGACTGCGTGTAGTTCCACCGAAGAGTTCTGCGACGTTGCTTCCGCTTTCCGCCAGGAGACCATCGTGAAGTCCGTCTGCGATTACTATCAATATGAAAACTCGTCGTCTTGGGACAAGACATACGACATGAGAACAGCCGCATTTAGGCGGCTTGTCCCCGTCGCTAAATACGTCAAGCAGATGACTAACGATAGTAAGAATTGGAAGTTGGAGCGCATTCAGATCGTCGACGTACAATTCCGAGGCAACAAAGCAGACGTCGACACCATTTTTTTTGAGCGCCGGATTTTGGAGGACGAGCGTATTCCTAAGGGCGCTATCATGAAATTTCGCGGGAACTCGATCTGGATCAAAAATGAAAGCGGTTGGTTCTGCTACGACTGTGTGACGCGCGCCCACTTTGCATTGAATGCACCTTTGGCCTCAGAGGATTAAGAACTAACGAAAAGCAATCACCCCGATCATCTGAACACACCGAGACTGATTGCAGACGCTACAGGGACCACGGTGTGGAGATGGGACCAGGGTGAACCGTTCGGCAACGACGTGCCGAACAACAATCCTTCAGGAGGCGGAGCGTTCGACTTCCCGCTCAGATTCCCGGGACAGTACTTCGACCGGGAGACAGGACTCGCGCAGAACTGGTTCCGAGATTACGACACCGCGATCGGTCGATACGTACAGAACGATCCGGTTAGCGTCGGGAAGCACGCGCGAATGTGGATGGCCGGCCTTGCTTCAATAAGCCTTACTGGCGAGGTTGTCGCACTCGCGAGTAAGAGCCTTAGCCAGACGGGGGCTGGCTTCGACTCCATGGGCAAACTTAGGACAGAGCGCCCGCCGCTTGCCATCAACCCGTACGTCTATGCTCTGAGCAGTCCGGTTAGATGGACTGACCCGACTGGATTGTTAGTGCCGCCGGGGGGAGGAGGTGGGAGCGACGATTCTTGCCCTCTAGTTGCCGAAGTCTTTCTCGGCTTTGTACCCCCTTTATTCCCGCTCGTCCCCGTTGGGCTTACCGTGTGGCTCTGCGTCTATAATTGCTGCAAGACGTGTCCAGCAAAGGAAACATGCATGTGGACGGAAACACAATGGAGCATTCCAGGAATCCATGATGGTTGCTATCCCAGCATACCGCGCGACACCGCGAGATTTCGATAAGAATCCGTCGTTCCCGCCATGCAAATATCCCTTTAGGTTATGAGTGCATTCTCGATCAATGAGGCGGCGTCAATGGAGATTCGACGTATCCTTCGCCAAAGCGGGTACCGCGATCCGGTCGCTCGATTATATGAAAGGGCTGATTCAGGGCATCTGTTTGATGATGTCAAAAGAGTACTGCTCGGAGGTACGAAACCTAAGGAAGATGTAGAGACTATGGCGAGAAAGCGGTTCGCGGAAATCGGCGATCAACTCAAGTCTTCGCTCGCAATCAGCGCCTCCGAGCGCGCGGACTTTCACCCTGAGGACTTGTGCGAGGCGAACGGCATCACATTTGCTTTGGGCCCTGCTTTTATTGCATTGCTGCGCGAATATTGTTTGACCTTTGAGGATGGCCGTTTTGCGCTCCGAAGTGCCGACAACGTGGCGCACACTTTGCGGTCTCTCGTGATGAGCGCTAACTCCAAGGGTAGCGCTCCTCCAACCTGAACACACCACCCCGTGTCTCCGTGGCACGGGTCGTGCGGGCGTTGGAACGGTTGGGCTTTGCGGTCGCGCGCCAGCGAGGCAGTCACATCGTCCTGCGTCGCGGTCGAACGGCTGCGTAGTGCCCAATTATCGGGAGCTCTAGACCAGCACGCTCACCGGTGTGCTGAAGCAGGCCAGTGTGTCGAACGAGGATTTCCTGAAAGCGCTGCGTTGAAAGCGTTAGAACGCGGCTAAAAAGTGCGTCTAGGAAAAAATTTACTCTCTCGGGGCGCCCCGCCTTCCGTCTAGCCGCGCAACCGCCGGTCGCGTCTAGCAAAAACGCCTACGTGTACGGTGAAAGCACGTCGGGCGCTCGACATCTGAACACACCGAGGATGATTGCCAACCAGACGGGGACGACGGTGTGGAGATGGGACCAGGGAGAACCGTTCGGGAACGATGTGCCGAACAACAATCCGTCAGGAGCCGGAGCGTTTGACTTCCCGTTGAGATTCCCGGGACAGTATTTCGACCGGGAGACCAATCTGGCCTACAACTATGCTAGGGACTATGACTCTGCGCTCGGCCGATACATTGAATCCGACCCGGTTGGGTTGGGCGGCGGCATTAATACCTACCTGTACGCTCATGCCAATCCGCTTAGCAAGACAGATGCTTTCGGCTACGTTTCCGATCCCCTATTTTGGGGATGTCCTCCCAATCCTCCGGGCTACGAGTTCGAGGGGCAGAATTTCGTTTATCCGCAAAATTGTTTTGTGATTGTTGATCCCAACACGGGGCAACCCAGCACAACATGCGAGACTCCGCCGGGCCGCGCAAGGTGCATCCAGAGATGTTTTTACGTGAAGCGCGTTTGCGGGATTGTCTATCAACGGAAAAAGTTGGAGCAGAAATGCTACGCCGTGGAAATGTGACACAAGGAGAGATCAGGATGGGGTCTTTTCGGTTGATTTCGCGCTTCGCACTTGTGGCTATTCTCTCGGGGTGTTCCGTAGACACTGGAAGTAGCTTAACAAAGCGAACCAACAGCCTGCTGGAATCGTATCTTGGTGGCGCCGGAGTGGAACTCTCTTCAATAAGCAGTGGCGACAAGTTTCGAATGCCGGCTCTGTTTGTTATTGATTCTGCTGGCGAGGAGAATTGTCTATCAATTACCTTTGCTCGTAGCAGTATCAACGATCAATTTATTCAAGATTTATTTTCTTCCAAGAACGGGAAAGAGCTCGAGCTATCGCCATTTACCGAACCAGGCGTTGAGGCAGTACTTACCCCCGATAAAGTCGTCTTCAATATCTA
>Ga0137390_10005557_pt1 | contig 10656 bp, 8 predicted proteins | sample 15con2h24AmetaG_FD_104937 | JGI IMG/M metagenome (GOLD analysis project Ga0137390, IMG submission 104937) | Vadose zone soil microbial communities from Angelo Coast Range Reserve, California, USA - 15con2h2.4A metaG | ecosystem: Environmental > Terrestrial > Soil > Vadose zone > Saprolite... | reverse complement strand
GCTTCCCGGGATACTGAGGGTAAGCTGTGGAGCGTCCTCTAGTTCGAGGGAATCGATCGCGTCGGCCGCGGAATTGAATACGCCCAGCCCGGTCTTGAACTCCCCCGAGGCTTTGAACCCAATCGTCGCCTGTCCTGCATTCAAGGCGAATGTCTTTCCTGTTTCAGCCTTCAGATCAATGCTCCCCAACTCGATCTTTCCCTCAGGCCTGTCGGGAAAGGGCTTGTTTTCGAGAATGGCATCCACCACGTCGTGGTCGGAAGCAGCGCCGATGTCGACAGTGACCGAACCTCCCGGCGCGACGATCGTCTTATCAAGCTGGAATTTCGTGCTGCTGATTGGGATGACAATAGGGCTGGCCATCTTTTCCTCCAGAAACGTTAAACAGCATCCGCAGTAGTCCGTTTCCGCGAACGACTCGACGCGCGGGCAGAAGTCCGAGATGAATGTCGTCCACAATTCCTCTGTGGTTACCCATCCAAAAAGCGTCTCGACTGCTTCTACTGTCGATATTGCCTAGCAGGCCGAGGCGTCTGTGATATGAGTTCCGACACTAGTCCTGAGTTCGTTCACTTGGGGTCTCTCGTCTCAAGGGAAGCGGAGAGCTGTCGCTCTCCGGGGGTCGATACGAGGCATTATCCTCCTGGTTTGCGGATAGTCAAGTGCAAAACAAACTTTTTTAAATCGCAGATTGAGTCCTCGGCCCCCCTGGTTTGGGACAGCCAAGGGGCCGAACTTACACGCCTTTCCCTTGAACATTTGTATGCAACGGGTTACTGATTAAAGGTCCATGCAGTGCTCGGGCCTTGGATTCAACCCTAGTTAGCATCCGGCTCATCTTGTGTCAGTAGTTATCCGTGGTGAGGCTGAGATAAACAACCGGAAACGGAAATTCCTACTCTGAGCAGCGACAGGCTTGGAGGACATTTCTTTAGTATGAAACAACATCAACTTATCCTTGACAACTGCTTGCCTTTCGGACAGACTGCGTACGTTTTTGCCCGCGAGTAGATTCCTGGCGCTTGGCGCTTGGATAAGTTTCCACAAACGTCTGTAACCTGCGCCGTGATGAGGTTCCAAGATGCCGCCCTCCTTGAGTTGGTACCTCTCTATGAAATTGTCGCCGGTGAGGGAAGGAGCGCATTTCGACTGGGCCACCGGGGGCTCGCGTAAGAACCTGGCGGGGAGGTGATTGTGAAATTCTTTCTTTGCTGGTCCGGAGCGCGAAGCCACAATGTCGCCGCCGCGCTTCGAAATTTTTTGCTCCAACTCAACAATGAATTGGCGCTTCCCGAATCCCTTCAGTTCGCGCCTCCGTTTTTCTCGGAGAACATCGAGAAGGGATTGCCGTGGTTTCAAGCCGTGCAGGACGAGTTAGAGTCCAGCGATGCCGCCCTGCTCTCCATCACGCCGGAGAATGCCAACTCTCCCTGGATGCATTACGAGGCGGGTGCTATCGCCAACCAATTTTCGATTTCGCCAACCAAGACCAAAACGTCGCGCACGCTCAAGGCCCGTCTTTTTACTTACCTCTTCGGCATGGAAGCGGGGGATCTGACGGGACCGCTGAAAGCTTACCAGTCCACTGCTGCAACTTTTACGGATACTCGCGCGCTGGTCCGGCAACTCCTCGGCGTCGATATCAAAGCAGCGCCGGTCGATGCCTCAAAACCGGTGACGCGCCTGGAGTGGAATGAGGGCGGTTTCCGCCGGTGCTGGAGCACACTGGCTGTGCGCCTGCAGTGTTCTCGTTCTCAGCCCTTCTGCGAGGCAGTGAACGGGTTCGAGGAAAAATTCCTCCGCCTGACTTTCCAGGAACCGGTTGCTCTCTGCCACCGCCAGGCTTGGATCGATCGTATCAAGGGTTGCCATGAAGTCCGCATTGATCTTCGTGACTACGTAGAGCGAGTCAAGGACCGCTGCCGGCCCTACGAGGCGGAGCTTTATCAGCAGTTGCTGGCAGCCCTCGACGGGTACGAAATGACGATGCATGCCTATCTGGTTACTGAGAGGAGATTCGAACTTGGCGAGCAGGGCCAGCTGACCATGCCAAAAGACGTCCAGTGGGTCTGCGAAAGTCGGCGCCACATCGTCAAAGATGCAGTCGCCGCCCTGCTTGACCCGGGTCGCGCGCCGGTGTTCGACGAGTCTCCAGCATTTGCGAGGCTGGAAACCTTCGCCGAGAAAAAGAACACTATTCACCGCAAGAGCGCAGCGATCCGCGTCTGGATGGCACAACACGGGAGTGTAGGCGGTCACGAAAGACTCTCGCCTCAAGAAAAGAATCCAGCCGACGCGCCTCCTAGGGCTCATGACATTCAGGACTGGCAAACTTCACCCACTTTGCCTGCGGCCGACGAATTCGGCCGTGCGCGCATGAGTGACTGGGACTTTGATCGCGTCGTGTACTACCTTGCGCACTTGGAATGCCTGCGTCAGGGTTTCCAGCCCAAAGAGGGATATCAAGTCTACGGCATCCTGACAGGACGCGAACTCGAAGCGAGTGTATGCGCCTGGTTGGAAGATGAAGTTCAGAAGATTGGGGCCAGCCCTACTACGAGGATGAGCCGGCTTCCTTTATACTATGCCCTCAGTGTGTTGAAGTATCTGGTTGATCAAGGTGTCAGCGACAAAAATGGCGCGAGGCCGGGGGTTGAAGCTTCAACCGCGCACCGAGTCATCCCGGTGTTGAACGATATTGTGAGAATCGACGGAGGTGAGAGGAGTCAAGTAGTGCGCACGGCGGAATCATTGCTGGGGTCGCTGGCCAACGGGGTTGCAGACACTGCCGCATAGTTATTCACACTATGCCGTTTCCTTTGTTTAGACCGGAAAACCGCCACACTCGAGTCTCGGCAAGATCTAACTCTCTCGCAGTTGGCTGATTGCTTTGACGCTTGCGGTGGCACCCGGCCATCTGATCTTTAGCCTCGTCTGGGAAATTTGTGGGTAATTGGTGGCTTCAGCGCTGAGGTTGACTGAGGAAGCGATGGAGTTTGCGGCAAGTGGAGTCGAAAGAGCGTTGCTCCTCTTCCGAGCCATTGCTGCGCACCAGCAATCGCATCGAGGCACGTTGGGACCAAGCCGCAGGAATACGCGAGAGCCTCGACTGGCTGAAAGGGAGACAACGGGTTCAACGGCTCTCGGGACTGAAAGCACCCGTCTTTCTTCCCGACTATCGTCCTAAGGACTTCGTCGGCCGCGAAGCGTACCTCGGGCGCCTGCAACAGACGCTAACGGTCGAGCCGGGAACGTTTCTTCTTCACGGCGAGCCGGGCACAGGGAAGTCCATGTTAGCCCTGCGTTTTGCCTGGGACGCACAGAAGGACTTCGACGCCGTGGTCTACCAGTCTTGCGGCACGCGTGCGATCGACGAAATCACTGCTGAGCTTGCCGACCGGCTGCCCATTGAGGTGAGGACACAACCTCCGGAAGAGAAGCGCAAGCAGTCCATCCGGTGGCTGCGCGAGCGGCAGTCCCTGCTGGTGCTCGATGACGTTTGGGGTCGGGACGTCAGGCAGCTCGAGCCGGGTCCGCCATGCTCCGTTCTGTACACGTCGCGCCAACCATCCCTGCCGTGGATCTCCGCGCAACAAAGTCTAGAGGTGGAGAGTTTCCACGAGGAAGAAGCCGAACAGTTATTTCACGCTTACCTCGATACGGTGTTCGGCGAAGACGAAGTAACCGGATACCGCGTGGTGCTGCTCGGATTCGCTCACAAAGTCGAGATGTTGCCCATCGCGGTTGCCGTAGGTGCGAGCCTTCTGCGGGAGAGATCTGCGAGCCGGTTGGATCGCAGCGTGCTCAAGCTTCGGCTCGACGAGCTTAACGACGGAGTGCGAGACGTACCGCAGCTCTTCCAGAAAATGATTGCCTCGCAGCCGCAGCGCGAACAGATGCTCCTGGCTGCTTCTGCGGTTTGTGTACAGGAAAGCTTCTGGTTACCGCTGGTGGCGCAGATCGCCAAGCTGGAGGAAGATGAGGCGGATGACGCGGCCGACCGTCTGGTGAATTCTTCGCCGCTGCGCGTGCTGGACCGCGAGCGACGGCGCTTTCAGTTACACGCACTTCTGCGGGAGCAAGTGCGGACGAGTTGCGGCGCAGGGGAACTCGGCGACTTGCACCAGTCTCACGCTGCCGCCCTGGAGCGGTTGTTCGAAGATTGGGAGGCGCGCTGGCGTGATTGTCGCGAGTGCCTGACCGAGATCATTCCAGCCGCCAAGTTCCTTTGGGAGCGACAAGAAAGCACACGTCAGAGCTGGCTTAGTTACCGCGGGCGTGCGGTGGCGTTGCGGATCGGTGAGTTGGAAGAGGCCTTCCGCATTCTGAAGCAGGAAGAATCCTTTCACGCGGGGCACGGCGACCGTGAAGCGCTCGACATGTTGCAGATCAGCTACGGCAACCAGGCAAACATCCTGTACGTGTGGGGCCGGCTGGAGGAGGCGCTGGCGCTGCACAAGAAGCAAGAAGCGATCTGCCTGGAGTTGGGCAACAAGGACAGTTTGCAGCGCAGCTACGGCAACCAGGCGCTGATCCTGCAGGCGTGGGGGCGGCTGGAGGAGGCGCTGGCGCTGCACAAGCAGAAAGAGGCGCTCTGCCTGGAGTTGGGCAACAAGGACAGTCTGCAGATCAGCTACAGCAACCAGGCGCTGATCATGAAGGCGTGGGGGCGGCTGGAGGAGGCGCTGGCGCTGCACAAGAAGCAAGAAGCGATCTGCTTGGAGTTGGGCAACAAGGACAGTTTGCAGTATAGCTACGGCAACCATGCAAACATCCTGTACGTGTGGGGCCGGCTGGAGGAGGCGCTGGCGCTGCACAAGAAGCAAGAAGCGATCTGCCTGGAGTTGGGCAACAAGGACGGTTTGCAGATGAGCTACGGCAACCAGGCAAACATCCTGTACGAGTGGGGCCGGCTGGAGGAGGGGCTGGCGCTGCACAAGAAGCAAGAAGCGATCTGCCTGGAGTTGGGCAACAAGGACGGTTTGCAGGCCAGCTACGGCAACCAGGCAAACATCCTGGAAGTGTGGGGCCGGCTGGAGGAGGGGCTGGCGCTGCACAAGAAGCAAGAAGCGATCTGCCTGGAGTTGGGCAAGAAGGACGGTTTGGGCTACTGTTATTGGCAATGGGGATTGCTGGCGAGGCAGCAGGGCGACAAGCAGGCCGAGAGGCATAAGTTTGAGCAAGCGCTCGCCATTTTTGCCGAACTCAAGATGCCGCGCGAGCGTGACGCGGTCCAGGCCGAACTGGACAAAATCAATGCCGCTTAGATACATGATGCCAGGTCGGTTTCACTGCTGCACCCTTTCCACGACCGACTAACCTGCGGATCCCCGCTGATGGTCCCGAAACGGGCTTCGCGGAAACCTGGACTGGCTCAGCATTCGACGGAGGCGCGCTTCCCCCAAGCCGACTTGTGACTAGCGTTGTCGGGGCCGCCTGAGCTCATACAACTTCAGAGCACGCCGAGGAACTGAAGGAGATCGTGGAGGATCTGAAGGGCCTGTTGCTCATGGACCCAACACATGGACGGCCCTAGGTCGGAGCTCCTACTACTGCACTTTTTTCCGTGCGCTTTCATAACGAAGGCGCAGGTCCACATAGTAGCGGCCAACAGGCGTAAGTTTTACCTGCTTTGCGATATTTTCGCGATCACGTAATGCGCGGATCTTGATCATGTGTATGTAACCGTGGTCTCTTAGCCACCGCAAATTGCTCTCGAACTCCGGAGTCTTCCTAAAGAGGTATTCCGTCATGTCGCCTTTTTCACATTCGGAAAAGTCCTTAAGCATCTCGAACAGGTAGAACGCCATTGAGAACACAACGAGCTGATTGATGATCTCCTGCTGACTCTCGACTCTTTTTTCAAGAGACGCTATGCGTTTGTGGGCGACGGTCGCCTCGATGATCTGTGACACCTTATCGAACACCCGTTCGCTTTCGCCCAAGCTTAGATCGACAAGGGCTGTGCGGGGTCATTCACACTTTCGAACTGTGATAATGCTTCGACCCTCGTAAATCTCGATGGGCTAACAATCAATGGCACGATCTTCGTGCCGTTTTTCTTAGCCACCGCAAGCAGAGGCGGGAGTTCATTCGTGGCGATAAAGTCCGAACCCAAGAAATCGGCGCTAACAAGTAGCACGGCTACATCAGCATCAAGTAGTGCCTGGTCTATTTTTTCGCGCCATTTTTCTCCGGGCTCGATGAGAGTATCGTCAAAAACGACAGCCTTGTCTCGAGTCAGAGGGCGCAGATGGACTTGGAGCCTTTTCAGCCACTTCTCATCCGCGTGGCTGTAGCTGATGAAAACACGCGTCTCAGAGGACACACGCGAATAGTACCACTGACAAATGGCGCACGACTGACAAAAGTCAGGGCTCGATGATTAGTTTACTTTGGGCCTGGCGTGAAATCTGGACAGTTCATTCTGAGAAGACGTCCTCGAAAAACCTGTCCTTGACCCCATCTATCTTGCGTGGATCTGCGCGGATGTCGTGGCAATCCGAGACTATCCAGAAACGGGCTTGGAGGAGATCAGGCGGGAGCGGAATTCAGCAGTACACACTTTTCCCAAGCCGACCTCTCGATACTAGGTCCCACTTTGTATTTGTAGCGGGGTCGGTCATTCGGGACCAAGGAGCTTTGGCCCGAGCGGCCTGAGCAGAACGCAGGCCTCCGTGTTCGCGCGTAAGATCAGGCATAAGCGGCAACCGAGCCCAGGCTAGTATTCTGAAATGTGACTGAGAAGCCAGACACACACCCCAAGACCCCGCTTCGCAAGGGTTTTCTCCGATCCTTTGTTCGATGGCTTGTGATTGGTGTGGTGCTTGTTTGGTCGCTTGCCGCGCTGATCCTTCTGGCCGCCCGGTGGATCGACCCACCGTCAACCGCGGTGCACATCCAGCGTCGGTTGCAGGCCTGGATTCACCACACTCCCTATCATAAACGCTACAAATTCATTCCGCTCAGCCAAATCTCGCCCGATCTCCAGCACGCGGTAATCGCCGCGGAGGACGCGGGCTTCTACCAGCACCAGGGGTTCGATTGGCATGAGATCCAAATCGCTGCCGAAGACGATTTGGAAGGCGGTCGCACTCGCGGAGCCTCCACCATTACGCAGCAACTTGTAAAGAACCTATTTTTCGGAACGAGCCGCTCGATCCTCCGCAAGGGTGCGGAGTTCACACTGGTACCGGTGGCCGAATTCGTCCTCGGCAAGCGGCGCATTCTGGAGATCTATCTCAACGTGGTTGAATGGGGCCCTGGTATTTATGGTGCAGAGTCGGCGTGTCGTTACTACGACGGAACCGCGGCTCGGAGTATCGGACGGGAACAGGCGGCACGGCTCGCCGCGATTCTGCCGGCTCCCCTGAAGCGACGGCCCGAGCGCATGAATAACTACAGCGTGCTCATCCTTGAGCGGATGCGCCAAATGAATTGGTAATCGCGCGCCGCATTTCACCAATACTGTGCGTATTGTCTCTCGGCTGGGTTCTGGCCGGATGCTCGCGGATTCGGAGACTACTATCTTCGACGTCGGGGCGGGCTTCCGGGAATTGTCGATTAGATTCATGGCAACCCGTCAGCAGCTGGGAATGAATTGCTAACTAGCCGCTTGCCACGAAGGCGACTGCAACGTGGGTTTCGTTCCCACTCTCCAACACAATTTCGAATCAGCACCACCTTCCGCGGGCGCAGCGAGGAATGATGGCTGAAACTCTTGTTTCTGCCCAAGTTATGTTCCTGGTCAACACACGTGGAGGTTCAGTCATTCAGTGCCGGGATTTGGACGCTTCAGTTGTGTTAGAGGCGTGGTCGGAATGACGCATTCACCCTCAGGCGGTTCGGAGGGCAACTTATCATGCAATTCAACGACATCGTCAATCCTAACCGGTTCGCCCGCCCAGCCACACTTATCACACGTTGGCCGCTCCCACTCGACGTCAGGGACATCTTTGTGATATCCGCGTTGAGGCGATAAGCGCTGCGATCCGCACGCGGGGCATTGTTCGGGTACCCCTCGTACGTGCTGGATAACCGCTGAAATGCATAGTCCGATTGCGCTTTCCGTGATCGAGAAAGCAGCTTCCGCATCATGCCATTTCGAGGATTTCGTATGAGTGAGCCAATTGGTGAACTTCCACGCGCTCTCCAAGAGAGTCTTGAAAAGATGTCTTCTATTCTCATGTGATTCCCCCGCTAGTGCCAAGTTGCAGATGTGTTCCGCCCAGGCCCTCAGATCAGCCCTCTTCGGCGGCTCTTGCGGGCTGTTCCAAGGCATGACGGTCGCCGCGACGTTGACAAATGCCAGTAGTGCTTCTCGACACCTCACACCAATCGACTGGTAATCAGCCACTTCTTGAGCCTGCGCGACCGCTTCAGACGCCTCTTGAAGGTAACGGAGACACTCGGCAAACGGCTCGGCCGGAATCTCAGACAGCTTCTGCCGCTCACTACGCGGAATGCGTAAGCACAGGCCTACATGAAACGTCAGGGCAAGGTCCATATTTGGAAACTGCTCCTGTGAATAAAGGTTCATCGGTTCGGTGATCACCCACCAGCGATCAATGTTGGTGTGCACATCCCACACGTCGTGCCGCACATGCAGGGCGTTCTCTGAGTAGACCTTCTGGACAAATTCCACGGCCAAATCTGGAGCTTGCGATCGCATGTATTCAGTGACATGCTCAATTTCTCGCTGCGTGGCTGGCAGCATTGTTATGACCTCTCCGCGCGCGTTTGAACCGTGAGATCAGTATAGCGGGAGTAACCGACATCGAAAGGAGACCTTCAACTGCGTATCAGCAATTTCGACTTTAGGCAGATTTTCCGCTCCGGGCCTTGCCCGGTTTCACCGAATATGCTGCTAAAATTCTATGAGGCACCTTCAGATGAAGGAGCCGCAATGGCCTTTCCGCAGAAGGTTTAGAACCGCTCCGCCCTCAGTAATCGATTTGATCTTTATCGGAAGGAATGGTTATCGAAGATTTGACCAATGACGCCGGATATACCATGGAGAGCGATGCCGCTTTCGCTTTGCTCACGGATGTGACGACAACTCTCGTGGGCTCTGGCGTGGACTTCGTTATTGTAGGTGGATGGGTACCGGTCTTGTTTCACGCGCAAAAGTTCGGCCATCCCGGCACTTACGACGTTGATGTCCTGGTGCACGCGTCCAGTCTCGATAACGGCACTTTTGATGCTGCGGGTGAGCACTTCTTACGCAAAGGATATCTCCGAGCGGTCAAGAACAAGTTTCAAGCACACCGTGTCATTCGAGTCGCCGGTGAACAACTTGTATTTCATGTCGATTTCCTGAATGAGCGCAATCCCGGAGAAGAACTGAATCTCATCGGAGGCAGTGGAAAAATCAAATCCATCTACACACCGGCTATGGAAGCCGTGTTCAAGTATGCCGGATACAGGACACATCCCAAGCTCGACGGAGCACGGTTCCCATCTGTTGAAACATTCATTGCAACCAAGGCGATGGCCGCCAGGGTGAAAAAACGGAATCGAGACGCCTTCGACGTGTTCGTCACGGTCGCTGATCAAGATACTTCAGCCCTTCGATCCCGATGGCGTGAGCTCATGGCTGACGGATTGTTTCGGGATGCAAATGAAGCACTTTGGGAAGCGGTGCACAATGAAGACGCTCTGGAAAAGATTGGGGCAGTATTCGATGATCTTTCGACTACATCGCGGCCTTCAGAAGATGAAATTCGCACAATATTTGATTTTCTGCTGGAACCCCACCCCAAGTGAAAACTAAATCTGGAATGGTCTTTCCTACGGCAAGAGTGGTACTCCCGGATGAGTCATCAGAACCCGGAACGAGTTCGTTAACGAGCCGCACTCCGCCGAAACCCCAGCGGGCAATTACCCGACATGCAGTTTGGGTTTGAATCCTACTATTCCATGGCTCACTGAAGGCCGCTTACCAAGCGCCCGTCGCTACGACCTCGAAAGGACTACGAGGGAATTCGACTCCCAGCCTGGGCTCGGTCAAAAGCTGAGTGCGCGAATCCACCGGCCTCCTCCTGTATACAAAGGGTTAGTTTGTGCGAGGCGTTCCAGTGCTGTTGTTGGGTGTACAACTTTGATGGGAAGGGTCACGCATGTGTGAAGCAGATCACAATCGACGAGTGTTACAGTCTGAACTGGATCAAGAATGCTGCTGGCCTGCTAGTCCACTCAAGCGTCAACGCTAGCGACAAGCTGCTTCCATGCGCGAAAACATTCCCCGGCGTACCACTGTGCCCGTAACGAAAAACCGAGACGGCTTTGTTTTTCCGTTTTTCCCGAAATATCCAGGCAGCGTGACGGCCAGAAACTTCTCGGAGTTCTATCAGACTGCGCCCCCGTCCGTGACCTTAGGTCCTAGAAATAGAACCTCGTTTTGTGGATAACCTCCGAGTAGCCGACGCGGGAGGTGGCTTAAACCGAAACGCTGAGTGTGACCACTTTCTAAAAAGTGAAGGACATCGGAGGAAGAAATGCAAAGATGAAGATCGCCAATATAGCAGCCGTCCCACACAAAGCAGCGATTGATATGCAAGCATTCGCAGCCAGGAATGATGACTTAGATCTTCCCGATCAACTCGTGTTGCCTTTCATCATGAACTTCCTGACTGATGAACGGCTTCGGAAATTGTC
>Ga0137390_10005551_pt1 | contig 10664 bp, 10 predicted proteins | sample 15con2h24AmetaG_FD_104937 | JGI IMG/M metagenome (GOLD analysis project Ga0137390, IMG submission 104937) | Vadose zone soil microbial communities from Angelo Coast Range Reserve, California, USA - 15con2h2.4A metaG | ecosystem: Environmental > Terrestrial > Soil > Vadose zone > Saprolite... | reverse complement strand
CTCTTCGAGCGGCCCGAAGTCGAGCTTCGCGACGGCAGCGCGCATGTCCTCGATGCTGTCAAGGTGCGTGTAGATGGCGAGTGTGGTCTCGATGTTGGCGTGGCGGAGGATTTTCTGCGCGACCGAGGGATGCACCTTCGCGCGCGCCAGGAGCGTCGCCGTCGTTTGCCGGAGCGAGTGGAAGACGATGCCCTTCTTCGGGAGCGGCCGGATCCAGAGCGCGCGGTTGTCCGTCGGGCAGCGGCGGTTTGCAACGTCGGTCGCGAGTTCAACGTGGCCGCAGCCCGGCTTGCGGCAGCGATGCTCGTAGCCTTCGACGATCCCGGCGCGGCCGAGCGCGCGACGGAGGACGGCTTTGAGGTTCGTGTCCGGCGCTCGCTGCGTTCCGTCCGCCGCGGGGAAGACCCACTTCGAGGGCGACAGCTTGATCGCGGCGTCGAGGTACGGTCGCAGCGGCTCGGGAATCGGCACCGTTCCGTCGTCGCCCCCCTTCGTCACGTCAGCCGCGCCCGAACGGCGCACAGTGATCGTCCACTCGCGCTGGTCGACGTCTTCCTTCTGGAGAGCGAGCAGCTCACCGCGCCGCAGGGCGAGGAAGAAGGCCGTCGCGAACAGCGGCCGCCACTCTGGCGTCAGCGCTGCGAGCACGCGCGGCACGTCTTCCGCCACGACGGTCGCGCGCTTGCGCCTGGCTTCCTTGAACTTCGGCAGCTCGAGCCGGTTGATCGGGTTCGGCAACATCCACCAGCCCACCGACCGCATCGATGCGACCGCGTAGAGCCGATGGCAGTACGCGCGTAGGTGGTTGAGGCTCGACGGCGACAGCGCGCCGATCTTCGAGTTGAGGAGCGCAGGCAACTCCGCTGCGGCGCCGCCGAGCCGGAGCTTGCCGAGGGTAGGGCGCAGGTGCTCCTCCACGGATTGCTGGATCGTCTGCGACCGCAGCCGCGACCCGTACCGCTCCTGCCACAAGTCCATCAGCTCGCCGAAGGTCCGCCGCTGGTTGTCGCTGCTCGGAGCGAGGCCGTCACGCTGCTGGCGTGCGAGCCGCTCGCGCTCGAGGGCTTCGAGACGCGCGGCTGGCTTAGTCACGGCATTCGCGGGCGCGCCCTGCCATCGCCCGTCGGCGCCCTTGAAGCGCAGCCACCAGCGCTCGCCCTTCTGTAGACGCTCGCCATGTCAGCCCTTGCTCGGGTCCTTCGTGAAGGTCCAATCGCGCAACTGGGAAGGCACGAAGCGGATCAGCCCGCCGACGCGAATGTACGGCATCTCGTCGCGCTCAACACGAGCGTAGATCCACGAGCGCGAGACCTTCAGGAAGCTCGCTGCCTCTCGCGCGTCCCACAATCGGTTCCGAAGTTGCTCTGCTGTGTTCATGGTGGCCCAGAGAGTACACGTCGCCTGTCGGCAGAGTCAACACATATATGAGTCACTCATGCATCGTCATGCTTTCTGCAGTGCAACATACCGCTCGAGCAGAAGACTGACGAGGTACTCGCGAAAGTCCTTCACTTTGCGGCTCTTCCGGTCCCGGTCCAGGGCGTCGATCATGGGCTTTGGCAGCCGATACCAAGACCGGGCATCCTCGACGAGGTCGTTCACCACCTCGTTGAGCGACTGCCGTCCGGTTTCCTTCATCCGCTCGTCCAGCCAGGTCCTGACCTCAAGCGGGACGCGGACACTGATGCTGGACAGTTCGATCGTTCGTGGGGTGCGGGCCATGAATAATAGCATAGCAAACATGAGTCACCAATGCTAGGCAAGAGATAGAGAGAAGCCTCACCGCTTGACGCGATATAAGCTAGAGCTTATGAACATGTCGCCATGCGCTACCCGGCGATCGTGACGAAGGAAGGCAAGAATCTGCGGGCGGACTTCCCGACCTGCCCTGGCTGCCAAACCTTCGCGCCCCCGGGTCACGACATCGAGCACGAGGCAAAGGAAGCGCTGGAGCTGTGGCTCGAGTCGCACCTCCAAGAACGCATGCTTCCGCCGCGCCCTCTGCGGTCTTTCAAGCCTCGCAAGGGCGCCGTGCTCTGGGTTACCGTCGAGCCGAAGCTTGCCGTCAAGCTGGAACTGCGCTGGATGCGGGAGGAGTTGGGCCTCACCCAAGCCGAACTCGCCAAGCTCGCAGGCATCAGCCAGCCCGCGATCGCCCAGCTCGAAAGCCCTGATTCCAACCCGACCATCGACACCCTGAACCGCGTCGCGCGCGCGATGGGGGCGCAGATCGATTTCCAACCATCCGCAGGCGAGTCGGTGAAGTCCTACGCCAAGCAGCTCCGTCGTCTCGCGCCAGGCCCCGAGCGCGCGCGTGTGATCAGAGCCATGCGGGCGCACCTGGCTGCGAAGAGTTCGCGTCAGGTCCGCGTCCCGGATACAGCGTTCCGCACGCGTCGCTAACCCGAACGTTTGTGGACGCGGGTGCCACGCAGGGTGCCCTCGCGGGTGCCTCGCCAGGTGCCACAGAGGGTTGCCGTCAAACGTGGCACCCGGCGAGGCACCCTGGAAGGCACCCGCTGTGGCAGGCAAAGATGGGTCAAGTATGGAAAATCACTGGCCCTGGCCGCCCCCTCCTCCGGCTGACTGCAAAGGTGACTGCACGGCTGGCCTGAGACCCGACCCCACTCCCCCAACCACCTGGGTAGTGGGGTCGGATCTCAGGCTTGTAGTCAGGAGGAAGAGGTGGAGGGAGGAGGGGGCGGTCAGGGCCAGTTTTGGAGGTAGGAAGTGACGAGGGATGGAGCGAAGTAAGGAGGGTTTTGGAGTCAAACAAGGGTCTCAAGAGAAGGTTGGTGTGGTTGTGTTCATGGTGTTGATGAGAGGAGAAGAAGAAAGGGTGCCATTGCGAGGCGGGATGCCGAGGATGTCGGGCGATTGGTAGGAGGGGACGGCGTGGTGCGGGTGCGGAAGGGTGGGGGTGACGTGAGAAGGCTCGGTAGAGGAGCGGGTTGGGTCCAGCAGAGGGGAGGCTTTCTGGCGGCGGTGGAGATGGTGAGGCTGGCACGGGCATCTACGACGTAGTAGTATATCTATGTGCGACGGACCTTCGTCGAGTCGCGTGGCTTTAGCGCAGACCGCGATCGTCTCGAGCGTGCAGGGGAACTCACGATGGAAGACATCGTCGCGTTGGAGCAGGACATCCTGGCGAACCCGGAGGTCGGCGACCTCGTGCCGGGGACGGGCGGCCTGCGCAAGGTCCGGCTCGGACAGCGGCAGGTGCGGCGCGGCAAACGACGTGGCCTGCGCGTCTACTACCTGGACCTCGCGGCGTCGAAGGTGACCCACCTGGTCGCAATCTTCGGCAAGAGGGAGAAGGCCGACCTGTCGCCGGCGGAGCGCAAGGCGGTCGCTGCCTTGGTTCGCAGGCTGAAGGAGGAAGCATCGTGAAAAAGGGATCGAATCCGAAGAAGGTCTCGGCCTTCGACAAGCTCCGCGCAGGGCTGGAGGACGCGATCGCGTACCAGCACGGGCAGCGCACGCTCACCGCGCGGGAGGTCGAATTCCGGCCGCTGCCAAAGCTGGGAGCGCGCGAGGTGGCCAAGGTCAGGGCTCACCTTCGGGTCTCTCAAGTTGCGTTCGCCCGGCTGCTCAACGTGAGCCCGAGAACCGTACAGGCATGGGAGAGCAGCGCCCGAACACCGTCCGACGCGGCGCTCAAGCTGCTCCATGTGGCGCGCCGTCACCCGGAAGTGCTGCTCGAACCGTGAAGTCCACGGCGCGTCGTGAAGACACGGGACCAACGGAAAAGAAGCCTGCTGGGTCCGATTCAGATTAAGAGCGCGTCAAGTTGAAGCACGGGGCGAGCCGCATCGTATACGACGCGCATCGACTCCTGATTCGAAATCCCATGGCGACAGGGCGCGAAGCGTCCAAGGACTGGGCCCCTTGCGACGTCGATCATCGAAGTGGGAGGCTCCGACCGATGAAAGGCACGCAGGTCTTCCTCGAGCGGTACGTTTTCCCAATCGCAGCGACCGCTACGTTCACCCTCTGCGTGATGAATCCCATGGGCCTCAATCTCCTTCAGCAGATCGGCTTGGGCGTTGTGCTCACTGGCCTCGTCCTCCTTCTTGCGGGAACCGTGTATGGGCAGAAGAAGGATCCGGCCGCAGCGCCGACACAAGCTCAACCGGCGTCGGATGCCGGGACCTCCGCAAAGGGTGGTGCTGGTGCGGTTCTCCATGGCGGCGAAACCGGGCCCGGCATGGTTTCCCGCGGCGGCGGTGGACACCCGGGGTTGGATGCAACCGGAGGCCCAGGAGAAGGTACGGGCGTCGAGGCAACCGGCGGACCTGGCGGCGCTGGCCTCGTTAGCATAGGAGGCGCCGACGGCTCACCGGGTACGGTGGCGCGCGGCGGCGGCCCAGCAACGCCAGACGCAGGTCCTCCCAAGAAGAAGAAGTAGAGGGTCTACCGGCCGGGCTCGCGGCGGACCCTGCACAAGCGAGACAAGCCCGGGGCTGGCCGATTGAACGTGCCGCCGCCCCGCGGCGCGCTTGTGCCAGAGCCCCAACGGCGGCCCACTTGTAGAAGGTCGCGCGGCAAACGCCGAGCAGGGTCGCGACCTGAGGCAGGGTGAGGAGTTGCTCGATCGACGGTAGCAAGTTTTCAGGGGCGTAAGGCTCATCCCAGCGCGCAGGTCCCTGTACACCACCGCGTGGTGTTACCGATCGTCCGGAGAATGAGTCAGCTGCAGGAACTCCTCGCCTGCCATCAGGCGGATTTCTGCTCGCTGCGCTGTGAGCCGTGCCTCGGTGGTGAAGTCACTTGTGGTGACGACCATCCCCCGGGTGCCGCGAGGATACTCCGCGAGCGTACCCACCAACTCGCGGACGATGCTCGGGCCAACCTTACGATCGAGTCGATAGCACTTGCATTGGATGACCCAACTTACTTCATCAAGATTGGCGCCCTTGGTCGCGTACACATCAACGCCGTGGTCGCCCCGCTTTGAAGCAGCCACGTGCTGTACGTCGAACCCGAGCTTCTCCATCAAGTTCAGAACGTCGCGCTCAAACGCGAACCACTCGACGGGTTGACTTGGCTTGGTTTCGACGGCCGTGAACAGAGCGCGCAGGGCGGAACGACTTCGATAGATAACTTCGCGAGCCAGGTGCCCCCTTTCATGCGCACGGACGAACGTGTAGCCCTTGGGGATAGTGAATCCGTATCGTCGCGCGAGAAACTGCTGCCCCGCGCTCGAGGACTCCGAACGCCGGAGATGCGCGCCGACGCTGTGCGCTCTTCGCGTGGCGTGTTCGAGAGTCGCCGCGCACGAGGTCACGTCGAGGTTTGGCTTGTACCGTACCCGCGGCAGGTAGACCACGACGGGTTCGTTAGACGCGTTGCGTGGCAGCCACCGCGGCGGCCTTTTCTCGGAGCGAGCCCCGAAAACGGTTTCTCGTTCCTCGACCACAACGAAATCGCGCACCAGGGCAGCGATGAGCATGCGCACCGCGGACCACTTTCGTTCCGCGTCGGGATCGGCGCGCTCGAGCTCGAGCGCACAGAAGCCGATGAACGACTTGTCTGGCTCGCAGTTAGCGATGGAGAACTCACCTGAAGGCGTTCGCGCCACGAAAAAGTACTCGCCCTCCACTTCCCACGCTTGGAGGCGTGTGAAGGGCCCCAGCGGTAGCTCGACGATCGCACCGGGCGGAATGGACCAACGTTTCAGAGCCACAGCTTCCGCCAGGAGGGCATCTGCCGACTCGTTTGCGGTCTTAGCGTCTTCCGCGAGCGGCCAATCGACGGCGTTGTGCGGTTTGTAGGGAACGTCGTGACCGGAAACCAGCATGCCCCAGTTGAACGGGAGCGTGCCGCGCAGGCGCTCCCAGTACTCCTTGGCATCGAAGGTCTTCGGGAAATTGTTCGGTTGTAGTTCGAGGAGCTTCAGTTGACCCGTGAGTTTCTCCAGGTACGCGAGGCGCTGCCCGCACGCCGTTAGCCGCGCGTCAGCGGTCACGAGGTGCATCGGGCAGACTGGCAGTTCCGCGGCCTCGGCGCTTCCGACGCGAGATTCGATGAACTCACTCAGTGAGGACACCGCGATGAGCCACTTAGAAACGTCAGCAGCTGTCACATCGACGAGTTCACGATAGCGCGTCACGATCGAGCTCACGGACGAGTCCGGAGCCATCAGCACTTGAAGGAGCTGTCTCTCAGCGTCGTTATTCGGCGAGTACGTGCCCAGCTCTTCGCGGCACTTCGGCAGCCAGCTTTGCACGAGGTGATCGAGGAACCTGACGAGGTCGCGACACCTGCGCGCCCATCCGAGCGAGAGGCGTTCGACAGGTGAAAGCCTGTGTTCGAGATGCCCCGACTCGCCGATCACATCCCAGTAGCTCGCTGCTGCGTCTGGAAGGAGCGGCTTATCCTCATCAACGCGCGTCCACGACTTGCGGAACTCGTCCGAAACGGCATCGCCACGCGATGCGAGAGAGTATCGATTAGCTGCGAGCAACTTGCCGTTTTCTCCCACGAGGACCACTTCCATGTCGCCACGGCGCAGCAAGCCGAACGCGGGATGCTCGCGAGGCACGTGGGCGCGGACCCACGTTCCTTTCCCCGCAAGCGTGGAGATCGTAAGTGCCGCCCCGAAAACGCTAGGCCATCCCCATGCGAGCGGCGGCGGAACGTTCTCAGGTCGAACGTTTTGCGGAATGCGAAGAAACACCTGTGGGATGGGGCGCGCTATTACCACGCCGTCGAGGCGGTGCGCGTTCCGAAGCGCACCAAGCACCGACGCCAGTTCATCTTCGGCGAGGACTGGTGGAATTCCCCAAGAGTACCGGTCCATGGTCGCAGGTTTACCGCATCCGATCGCGTGAAACACGGTCAGCGTTTGCTTCTCCCTCGCGAGTCACCGGCGAGCACTTCGCTACGCAGGTAAATGACGCATTGCGTCTTTACACCATGATGTAGTGGTCGTCTTGATACGTACCACAATATGCGGTAGTCGTTGTGACCATGCTCAAGCTTTCCCCAGAAAACAGCGCGCGAGAGCTGCTCAAGTGGCTCGCTCACGCACAGGGGACAAGCGATGTGACCGCCGTTCGTGCCGGCCTGCATCTCCCCCAACTCCTCCAGATGCTTGACCTCGCTTACAAGGAGGTCCCGCGTATCATTGATTCCGCCGGACGGGAGTTCGTCGGAGAGCTCGACTGGGCCAACCGCATCGTTCTCTTCTCGGAGGCATTCCCTCATCTCAAGGCGTTCACGATCGCGCACGAGATCGGACACCATCAACTGCATCAAGGGCCGCTCAACTACCGCGATTTGCCTGGGCACGTTCTGGGCCCACAGCCGCAGCGCCCCCAAGAAGAGGACGCGAATCTATTTGCGACGACGTTGCTCATGCCCGCAGAGAGCGTCCGGGAAGCGTACTTTGACCGCTTCGACACGCGCCTGAATTCTCGCGCGCTCACGGACGATCAGATTTATCGGCTGCACCTCGGGCATGGGCTAAGGCCCACTCGCGAGGAAATCACGGCGCGTAGCGTGCGCGGCTTGGCGCGCCTGGTCGCCAGCGCCGGTTTCTTCGACCGTGAGCCGCTGTACCACGCGTTCGGAGTTTCGAAGGAGGCAATGGCGATCAGGCTCGAGCAGCTTGATCTTGTCAGCCTTGGACGATCCGCAGCCCGCGAGGTGATGAGCGTGCCAGCGGAGATCGTCGTCCCGGTCGCGCCACCGCTAAAGCAACCTTCGCCCTCGCAACTGACGCCCGCGTTATCACCATCGAGAACGGTCGTCCTGGTCGGCGACTACTGGCACCATCCGAGAAATCGCATCTTCCTCAAGCGACACGGCTGGGACACCGTCGATGACGACTCCGCGGACGCGATAGCGAAATTGCGCACGAACCCCCCCTGCGGAGTCGTGGTCCACTCGTCGTTCTGGAAGCGACTTCCGTCGCACCGATGGGAGGAAGCGTTCAAGACATTGATCGAGCTTTCGTCGTTCATCTTTGTCCACGTCGATCTCTCGGATGCGAGCGAGCTGGCGGCGACGGCTGTCGCTAAGATGCCGGCGGCGTTGCTGGACCAGCGTCCCGTCGGGGCATTCCGCCAGACTTCCGACGGGCAGCTCACCGATGCCGATCTCTCGGCGCTGGAGCAGGTCTTCGAGGTCAAGCAGAAGGCAACGCACGTCATTCTTCAAGCTGATGGATCCGCGGATGCCAGTCTTCTTAAGCTGATCGCGGCGGAGCGTTTCGCTGCGCCCGCAGGTCTGCAGGACGTGGTGGTCACGGCAAAGCGATTGGCGAAGGGAAACTCCGGCGCACGAGCGTACGTTCTGTCCGCGAACGATGGGCCACCGCCGGTCTTCGTGAAGGTTGGCGAGGTGAGGCCACTTGCAGCCGAGCTCGAGCACGCTCGGCGGTTTCAACGTCAGCTGCCAGCTGTCGTTGTTCCGCAGCTCCGCTTTCACGGGCCGGCAGCCGCGCTAGTGCAGCCGTTCATCTCCGACGACGGGACTTCAACGCGGCCAGCCCCTTCACTAGAAAAGTTCCTCGAGGATTTGTCTCCAGATCGAGCCCGCCTCTTCGTCGACTCGGTCCTTCCCGCCGTCTTGGAGTTGTTCAAGGGCCTGGCGTCGCAACGCACCAATGAGCGGAGTCGTCACCTCGAGGCTACCCTTCGCGCCTACAAGGCGGATGTAGCAGAAGGGCGCGCCTGGATGCAGCCGGCGATTGTTGCGCAATCGATCGATGTTCTTGGCGCACGTGCGCTCCAAATGCTGACGGACTACGACGTCGGCGCATTCGTCCATGGCGACGCGCATCTTCGCAACATCCTTCTGAGGAATTCGACGGAGCCCGTTCTCGTCGATTTCGCCAACGCCGGGCCCGGTCACCCGTTGTTCGATTTCGTCCGCCTCGAACTCGGAATTTGGACTGTCCTTCTGAAGAAACTCGATCGGAAGGTGGCAGAGGCTCTCGTTCAGGAACTGCTTGCGCGCGAGAGGATCGGGTCCGAGGTTAGGAGGGCCTTCAGGGGGAGCGCACCAACGGGTGCGGTCGTGGTGCAGAGCTCGGCTCTGATTCGCGAGAGTTGCCGCATCGCTACTCGCGGCTATGCCGCTTGGTTCGACCAGTACCGTTCGATGCACGCCCTGCTCGCGCTCCTGGCGATCCGCCGACCGGAAGACCACTATCTGTCGTTGGCCGTCTTACGTGCACTCCAACTCGGCGCGATACCTGAGCCGATTCACACGGCGTTGGCTATCCGTTCCGATGCGCCACGATCAACCCCGAGAGATCCTGCGGGCGGATACGGATCACGTTGATGATTCGGATGTGCGGGAGCAGTCCTTGTGCGGCCCACTTGTAGACCGTTGCGCGGCAGACGCCGACCAGCGTCGCGACCTGGCGGACGGTGAGGAGCTGCTCGATCGGCGGTAGCAAATTGGTAGCAAAATTTCTGCGAATCGTGGTGGATCCTCGCGATCCTTGGACGGCTGGGTCGGTTGCTGGTGCGAAGGATTCCACAGCGTTGGGAAGGGCGAGTGATAGTTGCGCGGCTTCCGGGCCCGCTTGGGGTGCAAGTGGTCGCTGGTTCAAACCCAGTCGCCCCGACCATCGGAGGCCCCTGATCTTCTTCCTGTTCGGGAGACGGTCAGGGGCCTCATCTTTTTGGGGAAGAGGCGGCTGGTAGCAAAGGTCGCCTGTTTCCGGAGCGGGACGACTGGCGAGGGGCGCGCTCTTCGAGCGGACCGAAATCGAGCTTCGCGACAGCGGAACGCATGTCCTCGATGTCGTCGACGTGCGTGTAGATGGCGAGCGTCGTCTCGATGTTCGCGTGGCGCAGGATCTTCTGCGCGATCGAAGGGTGCACCTTGGCGCGGGCGAGCAGGTCGCGGTCGTGTGGCGCAGTGAGTGGAAGACGAAGCCCTTCTTCGGGAGTGGGCGGATCCACAGCGCGCGGCCGTCCTTCGGGCAGCGGCGGTTCGCGCTGTCGGTTGCGAGCTCGACGTGGCCGCAGCCGGGCTTGCGGCAGCGGTGCTCGTAGCCCTCAACGATGCCGGCGCGGCCGAGTGCGCGCCGTCACCCGGCTTCGGTGACTTCTTCATCCGCTTCCGCCATCCGTTCAGCTTCCAAGTCGCCAGCACAGCTCGAGCCAGGGGCACGTGTGGTGGTGCGCGAGCAACCAGCCTTGCGTGACTGCTACCGATGGTCGACCCGCTCTGCGGTTGGCGGGCGCTACTGAATTCGCGACTGGCAGGCGGTCAAGTACCGATGATATGTCCGCGTGGCGAAGGACGAACACCAGGTACATCCTGCAAGTGTCTGTTGACGCAGACACCGGGCCTGTCGGGAGATGGAGTTGAGCAGCGTGCACGGTACATGACTCTCGTCGCTATCGTCGCGCTCCTTGCCCTGGTCATCGCCGCGCTCTCGCTGGCTCGGCTCTCGCGGCTGCCGCGGGCGCCGCCGCCGCCCACGCGGGAGCGGACCTTCGAGAATCTGGGCGTGGGCGACGTGGTACTCACTCCGGAGGGCGACTGGCTGGTCGAGTCTCGTTCGGAGATCGCGGAGGCGGGGGTTCGCGCGCAGGTCTTCGCGCTTCGCAGCGGCCGCGACAAGCGCTGGCTGTTGGTCCCGCCCGAGGGCACGCTGGCTCTCGTGACGGAACCGCCTGCAACCCCGCACCTCGAGCGCG
>Ga0137390_10005550_pt1 | contig 10665 bp, 11 predicted proteins | sample 15con2h24AmetaG_FD_104937 | JGI IMG/M metagenome (GOLD analysis project Ga0137390, IMG submission 104937) | Vadose zone soil microbial communities from Angelo Coast Range Reserve, California, USA - 15con2h2.4A metaG | ecosystem: Environmental > Terrestrial > Soil > Vadose zone > Saprolite... | reverse complement strand
TTGAGCGGCGCGCCGGGTTCTACGAGGCGACCGGCGCATTGCGCGACATGGTGCCGAACCATGTCTTTCAGCTGTTGAGCCTGACCGCGATGGAGCCGCCCAACTCGTTCGCCGCCGATGCGGTGCGCACCGAGAAGGACAAGGTGCTCGAGGCAGTGATCCCGCTCGACGACGACGATTTGCACCGCAACGTCGTGCGCGGCCAATACACCGCCGGAGTGGTGCGCGGCCAGCCGGTCAAGGGCTATCGCGAGGAGGAGGGGGTCGCGCCGGACAGCATGACCGAGACCTACGTCGCCTTGCGTCTCGGTGTAGACAATTGGCGGTGGGCCGGCGTGCCGTTCTATTTGCGCACCGGCAAGTCGCTGGCCCGGCGCACCACCGAGATCGCGATCCAGTTCAAGCGCGTGCCGTTTGCGCTGTTCCGCGACACGCCGGTCGATACGCTGCCCGCCAATGTGCTCGTTTTGCAGCTCCAGCCCGATGAGGGGATCTCGCTGCAATTCGGCGCGAAGCAGCCGGGCCCGATCATCCATCTCGGCGGGGTGCGGATGGATTTCCGTTATCGCGACTACTTCAACACCGAGCCGAGCACCGGCTACGAGACCCTGGTCTATGACTGCATGATCGGCGACGCGACGCTGTTCCAGCGCGCCGACAGCGTCGAGGCCGGCTGGGCCGTGGTGCAGCCGATCCTCGATGTGTGGCGCTCGGACAAGAGCGTGCCGCTCGAATTCTACACCGCCGGCACTGCCGGGCCCGACGCCGCCGAACAGCTGTTGTGGCGCAGCGGCCGGCAATGGCGACCGCTCACCTGACCGCCGGCGGCTGTTCCCGATGACCGCCCCGATCATCGTCGCGCCGTCGATCCTCGCGGCCGATTTCTCGCGGCTCGGCGAGGAGGTCCGTGCGGTTGCCGCGGCCGGCGCCGACTGGATCCATGTCGATGTGATGGACGGCCGGTTCGTACCGAACCTGACGATCGGGCCGGTCGTCGTAGAGGCGGTGCGCCGGGTGACCTCGAAGCCGCTCGACGTGCATCTGATGATGGTCGAGCCCGAGCGGTATCTCGACGCCTTTGCGCATGCCGGGGCGGATCACCTGCTCGTCCATTGCGAGCCGAGTTCAACGGTGCATCTGCATCGCACGCTGTCGCAGATCCGCGATCTCGGCAAGGTTGCCGGCACCGTCTTGAACCCGGCGACCCCGCTGACGCAGATCGAGGAGGTGCTCGATCTTTGCCGGATCGTGCTGGTGATGTCGGTCAACCCGGGCTTTGGTGGCCAGGCGTTCCTGCCCTCGGTGTTGCCGAAGATCCGTGCTTTGCGGCGGCTGTGCGACGAGCGCGGGCTCGACACGATCATCGAGGTCGATGGCGGGCTGAGCGGCGACAATGCCTGGCGGGCGATCGACGCCGGGGCCCGAGCCATCGTCGCCGGCTCGGCAGTCTTCGGCGCCGCGGATTACGCCGCGGCAATCACGGCGATCCGTCATTCGGCGCCGCCGAAGGCGCGTGCGGGGTGATTTTGGACCGCGACGACCTGAAGCGCGCCGGCGCCGCGCGCGCCGTCGAATTGGTCGAAAACGGCATGGTGCTCGGGCTCGGCACCGGCTCGACCGCCGGGTTCGTGATCGCGCCACTGGCAGCGCGCATCGCCCAGGGCCTCGCGATCGTCGCGATACCCACCTCCGAGCAGACCGCGGCCGAGGCGCGTCGCCTCGGCATCCCGTTGACCAGCTTCGCCGAGCACCGGCGGATCGACCTCGCGATCGACGGCGCCGACGAGGTGCACCGCACGACGCTCGATCTGATCAAGGGCCGGGGCGGCGCGTTGCTGCGCGAGAAGATCGTCGCCGCGGCGAGCGACCGGTTCATCGTTGTCGGCGATCACGAAAAGCTCGTCGACCGCCTGGGCGAGCACGCGCCGGTGCCGGTCGAGGTCGCGCAATTCGGCTGGCAGGCGACCGCCGCCGCGCTGGAGAAGCTCGGCGCCGAGCCCGAGTTGCGCGGTGCCACATCCGCGCAGCCCTTTGTCACCGATGGCGGCAATTTCATCCTCGACTGCCATTTCGGCCCGATCGAGGATCCGCAGGAGACCGAGCAATTGATCAATTCAGTCGTTGGGGTCATCGACAACGGGCTGTTCGTCGGCCGCAGTTCGATGGTTATCGTCGCGTCGGAAAACGGCGTCGAGATGCTGACCCGGCGGGGGGCGGGAATGCGATGAGCAAGATCTCGCTGGTCATCTCCGATGTCGACGGCACCCTCGTCACGCCGGCCAAGGCGCTGACGCCGCGCGCCATCGCGGCGGTCGAGCGGCTCCGCGCGAACGGCATCGGGTTTTCGATCTGCAGCAGCCGCCCCCCCTTCGGGATGCGCATGCTGGTCGGGCCATTACGGCTGTCGCTGCCTTTCGGCGGCTATAATGCCGGCTCGATCGTCGAGCCCGATCTGACCGTCGTCGAGCAGAAGCTGATCCCGCCCGATGCCGCCCGGGAGGCGGTCGCGATTTTCCAGGCGCATCGGATCGATTGCTGGGTGTTCGTCGGCAATGAATGGCTGATCGTCAACCCGGAGGGCGCTCATGTCGCGCACGAGATCCACACGATCCAGACCCCGCCGACGGTGGTGCCGGCCTTTACCGAGGCGCAATTAGCGGCGGTCGGCAAGATCGTCGGGCCGAGCGATGACCATGACCAGGTGGCGCGGGTCACCGAGCTGATGCAGCAGGTCCTCGCCGGCCGCGCCAGCGCCGGCCGCTCGCAAGCCTATTACTGCGACGTGATCCCGCCCGGCATCGACAAGGGGCGGCTGGTCGAGGTGCTGGCGCAGCGCGTCGGCGTCCCGCAGAGCGAGATCCTCGTGCTGGGCGATATGGAGAACGACCTCGAAATGTTCCGCAAGGCCGGGTTCGCGGTGGCGATGGGCAATGCCACGGAGGCGGTCAAGGGCGCCGCGCAGGCGACCACCCTGTCGAACGAAGAGGACGGCTTCGCGGCGGCGATCGAGCGCTACGTCTTCGACGGGCGCGCCCCGTAGTCAAAGAAAGAGGCCGCCGGGGGGCGGCCTCTCCTCCGCAAGCGGCAAGTTGCGGCTTAGTAGCCGGCGCCCGGAGTAGTCCGATAGATCCGCGGCGCCATCGTCGAGCCGACAAACGGCTCGTCGCGATCGAAGCTGGCTAAGCAGTCGGAACGCAGCTGCGGATCGCTGATCGGTCCGCATTCCTTGCGCATCCGCGCATGGCGGAAACGCCAGTTGGTCTCCAGCAGTGCGTCGTAGTGGCGGCTCTCGATGACGTTCCGCCGCGCCGACCAGTCGCCGAAATCGCCTCGGCTGGCCTGCGGGCCGTTGGTCACGAGTTCGTTCTGGTAGTATTGCGCTTGCGCGGTCGGCATCGCCCCCAACGCCACTGCAAAGGCAGCTGCGAAGGCCAGGCTTGTCACAGTCTTGCTCATCATGACCCGGTGACTCCCTCTCGAGGATGGTCATGGGTAGAACAAGCGGTCGGTGTGCGCGGTTCCCGCGAGAAAATCAGACGACCATCACCTCATCGAACAGTGCCGCCGGATCAGGCAATCCGCGCCTTCGGCACGCCGCCAGCAGCGTGTTGCGCAGCAGGCTGGCGATCGTCATCGGCCCGACCCCACCCGGCACCGGGGTGATCGCGCCGGCAATCCGCCGCGCTGCCGCGAAATCGACGTCGCCGACGAGCCGTACGCCGGCATCCGGTGTCGCGACGCGGTTGATGCCGACATCGACCACTGTCGCCCCGGGTTTGATCCAATCGCCCTTGACCAGCTGCGGCCGGCCGATCGCGGCGACCAGAATGTCGGCGCGCCGGCAGATGCCGGGCAGGTCATCGGTTTTCGAATGGACGATCGTGACCGTGCAATCGGCGGCGAGCAGCAGGGCCGCGACCGGCCGGCCGACAATCTGCGATCGGCCGATCACGACCGCCTCGGCGCCCGCGAGGCGGGTCTTCACGCTGCGCAGCAGCATCAGGCAGCCCTGCGGCGTGCACGGGACGAGGCCCGGATCGCCGCTCCACAGCCGGCCGACATTGACCGGGTGGAAGCCGTCGACGTCCTTCGCCGGGTCGATCGCCGCGATCACCCGTTGCGGATCGACGCGCTCGGGGAGCGGCAGTTGCACCAGGATGCCGTCGACCCGCTCGTCGGCATTGAGCCTGCCGACCAGACCCAGGATCGCCGCGAGATCGGCGTTGCCGGGCAGGGGAAACTCGAAGGAAGCGATCCCGGCGTCAGCGCAGGCCCGCCCCTTGCTGCGGACATAGATCTGGCTGGCCGGGTCGTCGCCGACCAGCACCGCGGCAAGCCCCGGGGTGATCTGGTGTTCCTCGCGCAACCGCGCCGCCGCCCTGGCGACCTGCTGACGCAACCTGGCCGCCAGGGCCCTGCCGTCGATTATCGTCGCCTCGGCCATTTGCCCCGCCGATTGCTGGAACCGGGCTATTTTGTCGCCTCGTGCAGATAGGCGAGCAGTTCGGCCATTTCCGTGTCGTTCTTGATGCCGGGAAAGGCCATCTTGTTGCCGGGCATCGAGCCCCGCGGATCGCGCAGGTATTTCGCCATCGACTCGTCGTCCCAGATGAGCCCGGAATTCTTCATCGCGGCCGAATAGGCGAACCCGTCGACCGCGCCGGCCTTGCGCCCGAAAACGCCGTGCAGATTGGGGCCGACCAGGTTGCGGCCGTCGGCCTCGAGGGTGTGGCAGATCTTGCATTTGGCGAAGGCGGCCTGACCCGCCGCGGCATCGGCGGCGCGGCCCGATCCCGGCGCCAGCAGCGCAGACAAAGCAAGAAACACGACGGCTCGGATCAAGCAAATTCCCCTCGTAAGATCAACCGATATCCGCCGCGGCGAGTTCAGCGACTGCGCCGCCGAGATAGGCGATGTCGCGGGCCGGCTGAGATCCCGCGAAGGTCAGCACCAGTTCCCCGACGCCGGCCCGACGGTAGAGCGCCGCGCGGGCAAGGCATTCCTCGGCCGTGCCGGCGATCGCGAAAGCGTCGATGAAGCGGTCGTCGAGCACTTGGTGCGGCGGGTCGCCGCGGCGCAGCCGGTCGAGCGCGCCGACGAATTGCGCTTTCGGGATCCCGCTCTCGGCGACGATCGTCTCGCGCAGTGCCGGCCACTCGGCGCCGGCCGGCCAGAGCGCCGCCAGCGTCTCGCCGATGGCGGCGACGGCCGCGCGCCGCGCCGCGTCGCGGTCGGGCCGCGCGACGCAGGGGACATACTGGACGGCCCTGGGCGAGGGGCGGCCGGCTGCCGCCGCGGCCCGCTCGACGATCCCCACCGCCCGTTCGGTATACCCGGGTGGGCACAGGTTCGAGACGATCACCCCGTCGGCGATCTCTCCGCACAAGCCGAGGCTGCGGTCGCCCATCGCGGCCATGTAGATCGGCGTCTGCGGGTTTGCTGGCCGAAAGCGAAGCTTCGCCCTGTCGACCGAGAATACCCGCCCGCGATAGATCACCTCGTCGCCGGCCAGCAGCGCCCGCACGATGTGGATCGCATCGCGCATCGCCGCGAGCGGCTGCCAGGCGAAGCCCAGCCGCGCGATCTGGGCGCCGATCCCCGCGCCGATGCCGAGGCGCGCGCGTCCCGTGGCCAATTCGTCGAGCGCGCCGAACTCCATTGCGATCAGGCTTGGATGGCGAGTGTAGGGATTGACGATGCCGAGGCCGATCCGCAACCGCCGGGTCGTCACGGCGCAAGCCGAGGCGGCCGGCATCAGCCCGCGCTGGAACGGGTTCTCGGCGAACCACAACGAGACGAAACCGTGCGCCTCGGCGGCCTGGGCGATGGCGACGCAGGATTGCGGGTCGAGATCGCCGTGCGCCCGCACCCCGAGTTCCGGCAATTCACTCATGGCGCCGTGAGGGGGTTCACACGCCGCCGGGGCGCGGCGTGGTGCTCGCCTCGGAGAAATGGACGTGCACGACGCGCCAATCGCCGTCCTCCTTGCGGAACACCATCGTCGAGCGGGTGATGTGCTCGGTGCCGTAGCGCCGCGCGGCGGGCGGCGGCTCGCTGCCGACCCAGTCCGATTTGGTATGGCGATGGCACCACAGGACCGCGACGTCGTCCGACACGACCCCGCCGATGTCGAACGGGGTCCAATAGCTGCTCGCGACATTCTTTTGATAGAACTGCCACAGCCGGGTCCAGTGCTCGCGGCCCTGATAGGTATGGCCGTTGAGGTTGAAGAACACGGCTTCCGGCGCGCCGCTCCAGATATCCTGCAGCTTGACCCAGTCGAACCGGGCGTTGGCCTCGAGGTATTCGTCGATGCGTTCGAGCAGCCGGCGGCGATCTTCCGGCGAACCGCCGACCAGCCGGGCTTCGTCCGTCGGCGGGTCTGTCATCGCTGGTCAAACCAAATGGCGGATATCGTGAAGGCGGATCATGATGCCGAGCCTTGCCCCGGGTTGGGACCTAATATCGTGATACCACGCTTGTCCGCCGCGGTCAGCGGCGCGTGCGACATCGGAATGAGCAAGCATCGAGAATGCCGAATACCGCGACCTACGACTGCCCCGTTTGTAGCACGACCTATCCCGCCGCTCGGCCGATCTGGCGCTGCGCCTGCGGCGGCCATCTCAATCTCGGACCCGGACCAGGGCTGGGCCGCGACGACATCAACGGCGCTGACGCCTCGTTGTGGCGCTATCGCGCGGGGTTGGCGGTCGGCGGCATGCCGCGCGTCTCGCTCGGCGAGGGCTGGACGCCCCTGGTGACCCGGGACTGGGACGGCGCTCCGGTCCGTTTCAAGCTCGAATCGCAGATGCCGACCGGCTCGTTCAAGGACCGCGGCACCGCGGTCATGCTGAACCATCTGCTGGAGGTCGGGGTCGGGCCGATCCACGAGGATTCCTCCGGCAATGCCGGGTCTTCGCTGGCGACCTATGCGGCGGCGGCCGGTCTGCGGTGCCGCATCTATGTCCCGGCGACCGCGCCGCGCGCCAAGATCGTGCAGATCGCAGCGGCGGGAGCCGAGGTGCGCGCCATCGCCGGCAGCCGTCAGGCGGTTACCGAGGCGGCGCTCGCCGCCACGGGCGGCAGCTTTTACGCCAGCCATAACTGGCACCCGTTCTTTATCGAAGGGACGAAAACCCTTGCTTACGAATTATGGGAGCAGCTCGGCTTTCAGGCGCCGGATAACATTCTCGTTCCGACGGGCTACGGCAGCAACATCCTGGGGCTCGACCGCGGCTTCGACGAACTGGCGCGGCGCGGCGAGATTACCCGCCGGCCGCGGCTCTTTGCGGTGCAGGCCGAGAATTGCGCCGCCTTTGCCGCGGCCTGGGTGGCCGGCGCGGCGGATTACGTTCCGTTCGTGCCGCAGGCAACCGTCGCCGACGGCATCGCCACGGTGAAGCCGGTGCGGACGGCCGAGGTGCTGATGGCGCTGCGTCATTCCCAGGGCGGGGTTGTCGCGGTGCCGGAAGCCGAGATCGGCCCGGCGCTGATAGCGCTCGGCCGGCTCGGGCTGTTTGTCGAACCGACCGCCGCCACCGCAGGCGCGGCCTTGAGCCAGCTGCTGCGCGACGGCACGATCGGGCCCGACCAGACCACGATCGCCGTCCTGACCGGTCATGGCCTCAAGGCGGCCGACAAGATCGGCGAACTGCTCGGCCGCAGCTAGGCGAGGCTTGTCAATCCGCCCGGCACCAGCGAGATTCGTGCCGTTTCAAGGAGGATAACCGTGCAGCGGGTCGCCATCGCCGGGTTCGGAGCCATCGGCAAGGTCGTCGCCGCGCATCTCGATCGCGGCATCGACGGGCTCAGCCTCGCCGCCGTCTCAGCGCGCGATATTGCGCGCGCTACGGCGGTAATGGCGAGCTTTAGCCACCCGGTGCCGGTGCTGCCGCTGGCTCGGCTGTCAGAAGAAGCCGATATCGTCGTCGAATGCGCGCCCGCCGCCTTGTTGCGCGACATCGCCGAGCCGGCCTTGGCCGCCGGGCGCACCCTTATCGTGTTGTCCTGCGGGGCGCTTATTGACAATTTCGATCTGGTCGAGCTGGCGCGCCGTCACGCCGGCCGTATTCTGGTGCCGACCGGCGCGCTGTTGGGCCTCGACGCGGTGCAGGCCGCCGCGGTCGGCACGATATCACGTGTCCACATGATCACGCGGAAGCCGCCGAACGGGCTCGCCGGCGCGCCTTATCTCGTCGAGAACGGGATCGCCGTGGACGGGCTCGTCGCGGCGAAGCGCGTCTTCACCGGCACCGCCCGCGAGGCCGCCCGCGGCTTCCCGGCCAATGTCAACGTCGCGGCGGCGCTGGCGCTCGCCGGGATCGGCCCCGACCGCACGACGATCGAGATCTGGGCCGACCCGGTCGTCGACCGCAACATTCACCGGATCGAGGTCGAGGCCGATGCCGCGCGCCTGTCGCTGCAGGTCGAAAACGTGCCGAGCGTCGAGAATCCGCGCACCGGCCGGCTGACCGCGCTGTCGGTCGTTGCCCTGTTGCGCAAATTGTCGAGCCCCCTGGCGATCGGCACCTGAGCCGGGTCGATGCGCTCCCTCGGAGGCGGGGCTACTGCGCCGGTTCGAGGACCGGCGCCGCTTTCGCTGCCTCGATTTCGGCGGCCTTCTTCTCGACCAGCTCGACCAGGTGGTCGATGATGTCGGCATCCTTGAGCCGGTGGTCGGCGACGCCGCTGATGTACACCTGATGGGTGTTGTTGCCGCCGCCGGTGAAGCCGATATCGGTCTCGCGCGCCTCGCCCGGGCCGTTGACCACGCATCCGATCACCGACAGCGTCAGCGGTGTCGTGATATGCGCCAGCCGCTCTTCCAGCACCTCGACGGTCTTGATCACCTGGAACTGCTGCCGCGCGCAGGACGGGCATGAGATCACCGTCACGCCGCGCCGGCGCAGGCCAAGCGATTTCAGCATGTCGTAGCCGACCTTGACCTCCTCGACCGGGTCGGCCGACAGCGAGACGCGGATCGTGTCGCCGATCCCGGCCCACAGCAGCATGCCGAGCCCGATCGAGGATTTGACCGTGCCGCTGCGCAGCCCGCCCGCCTCGGTGATGCCGAGATGCAGCGGATAGTCGCAGGCCTCGGCCAATTGCTGGTAAGCGGCGACGGCGAGGAATACGTCGGAGGCTTTGCAGGAGATCTTGAACTCGAAGAAGTCGTTGTCTTCAAGGATCTTGGCGTGGCTGAGCGCGCTTTCGACCATCGCTTCGGGACAGGGCTCGCCGTATTTCTCCAACAGATCGCGTTCGAGCGATCCGGCATTGACGCCGATGCGCATCGAGCAGCCATGGTCCTTGGCCGCCTTGATTACCTCGCGCACCCGTTCGGCCGAGCCGATATTGCCGGGGTTGATGCGCAGGCAGGCGGCGCCGCTTTCGGCGGCTTCGATCGCGCGTTTGTAGTGGAAATGGATGTCGGCGACGATCGGCACCTCGACCTGGCGCACGATATCCTTAAGCGCCAGCGCCGATTCCCGGTCGGGGCAGGAAACGCGCACGATGTCGGCGCCGGACCGCTCCAGGGCCTGCACCTGCTCGACGGTGGCCTTGACGTCGCTGGTCACGGTGTTGGTCATCGACTGCACGGTGATCGGCGCGTCGCCGCCGACCGGCACCTTGCCGACATGGATCTGGCGGCAGATGCGGCGGTCGATATCGCGATAAGGCCGGACGCTCATCATCAACCTCGCGGGTAATCCTCGCTCGGCTTATAGAACGCTTCGGTGACAGAAAAAAGACCGCGCTCTGTCAGTGCGCAGTGGGGGTCCCCGGCGGCTGCGCTATCCGTGAACCGCGGTCCCGCCGATCAGTTCGTCGGGATCGAGCGCGACATTGCGGCGCAAGGTGCCGATCGCGCCGATCGAGGGTGCCGGCTTGCCGTCAACCGTGATGGCCAGCGCGCCGGAGTTGCCGGTGCGCAGAAAGAGCCCGGCCTGGCCCGGCACGTGGTAGGTCTCGCCCGATTTCAGCACCCGCGAGAAGATGATCGCCTGATCGGCCGCGCGCACCTGGACCCAGCAATCGGCCAGCGCGCGAATGTCGATGCGCCCGGCCGCGCTGCCGCCGGCGTCGGAAGGCGCCTTGGCATCCGCTGGCGAGGCTTGCGGCGCGGCGCTGGCGGCCTGCTGCGGCGGCGCGGCGGCACGGGCCGTCCCAGCGGAGGCCGGGCTTGCAGGCCCGACCGGGCTAGCACTCGTCGGCGCTGCCGGTGCCGCGGCCGCCGGGCCGGCCGGCGGGACGGGCGGGGAGGGAGCCGAACCGCCGGTGTCGGCCGGCGTCGCCGCATCGGGCGCGGGGAAAAGCCCCGAGCTGAGCCGTGGGCTTGCTGCGGTGCCGGCGCTGGCGGTTCCGGTGTCGGCTGTGCCGGGCTTTGCCGCAGGAGTCGAGGTGCCGGCATCGGCGTCAGCGGTTCCCTGCGCCGGCGGCAGCTGCAAGCTCGGCGGGACCGCGGTGACGCGCTCGGGCCGGCTGCGCTCGTCGGTCGACAGGTAATACCAGGTGCCGTAGCCGCAGATCGCCAGAATCAGCGCGACCAGCAGGACCGGCCCGCCGGGCACGCCGCGTTCGCCGAGCGCTACCGGGAACGACAGATCCGGACGGGTGTGAACATCGGCCGACTCGGCTTTGTAGCGGTCGAGCACGCGCTCGCCG
>Ga0137390_10005549_pt1 | contig 10666 bp, 9 predicted proteins | sample 15con2h24AmetaG_FD_104937 | JGI IMG/M metagenome (GOLD analysis project Ga0137390, IMG submission 104937) | Vadose zone soil microbial communities from Angelo Coast Range Reserve, California, USA - 15con2h2.4A metaG | ecosystem: Environmental > Terrestrial > Soil > Vadose zone > Saprolite... | reverse complement strand
TGCCGTCGGGCTTGACTCGGATGCGCACGTTGTAGTCGACGACGCGCTTGATTGCTACGATGATTTTTTGCATTGATATATTTCCTCTCCAGGCGCTACGCGCCGAAATTAACGGGGTCGAGGCGACCCCGTCCGATAACTTTATGATAAGAGGGCAGGCTCATGCGGCGGTCTCGGGGGCGCCTTTGGCGCGGGCTTCAGCCTGTTGTTCCGAAAACTGATTGCTTATTCTAGCTGCGCACTGGCGCAACTTGGGGAAAAAGCGTTCGACCCCGTTCTTCAGCGGCACGGCCGCGGCGGTAAAGCGTACCGTGAGGCTGGCCAATACTCGGTCTTGCAGCAGGACGGGCACGCTCAGGCTGACTTCCTCCGCCAGGCGGCGGGTGCGCGTGGTCGTCGCGTATCCGGATACCTTGATCTCTGCGAGCATGCGCTGTAGTTCGGGGCGCGACCGCGCCGGCTTGTCTTCCTCCTTGTTGGAGCGAGCCAAGACTTCGATCAGCGTTTCGCGCTGCGGCGCGGGGGAATTCGCCAGGTAGGCACGGCCGGTTGCCGTCGTCAGCAGCGGCGCGCGGAATCCGGCGGAATAACGTTCGATCGCCAGCGGGCTCGAGTGATCGGTGGACTCGCGCACCAGCATCGTCGTTCCGGACAGGGTGGCGATGGAGACCGGCCAGACGATTTCGCGGCAGAGATCATAGATGATGGGCTTCGCAATCTGGGTCACCCATGCCTCGTCGTCGAAGCCGTCGCTCAAGCCGCGAACCAGAATGGTCAACCGGTAGCGGTCATCCGCGGCATCGCGAAACACGAATCCGGCGTTGCACAGGGTCTCCAAGATTCGATAGACGGTGGTGCGCGGCAGGCGAATTTCTTGGGCTACTTCCGACACCGTGGCGCCGTCGCGTAAATTCAGAAAAGTCAGCGCATCGAGGCCGCGCATCAGTGCGCGGATTGGGCGTGTTGATTCCATGAAACCTCAAACGGATGAGCGATCCGCTTGCGCCGGTGGTGCCAGCACAAGTTCGGCGCGCTAGTTTAGGGATCACCGGTTCGCTTGTCCCCCTCGCGGTCAATCGATAGACTCAGCCTGAATGCTGCGCTACTTCTTGACCCGCCTGGCCGGCGCGATTCCTACCCTGTTCATCATCGTCACCATAGCCTTTTTCCTCATCCGCGCAGCCCCGGGCGGCCCTTTTGACCAAGAGCAGACGCTGCCGCCCGAAATCATGGCGAACCTGCAGCGGGCGTACGGCCTGGATCAACCGATCTGGGCCCAGTACGGACGCTACCTCGGCGCGTTGGCACACGGGGATTTCGGCCCCTCCTTCAAGTACAAGGATTTCTCGGTGACGGAACTGATCGGCCAGGGATTTCCCGTGACGCTCGAACTCGGGTCGATCGCCATGGCGCTGGCATTGATCTTAGGGATTCCCATCGGCACCTTCGCCGCGCTTCATCACAACTCCGCCGCCGATTACGCCACGATGTCGCTCGCCGTGGTCGGCATCGCGATTCCCACCTTCGTGGTGCTGCCGTTCCTCGGCTTGTTGTTCGGCATCTATTGGCACTGGCTGCCGGTGGCCGGCTGGGAACCGGGTTCCATACGGCATCTGGTGCTGCCGGTCGCGGCGTTGGCGCTGCCTCCGCTCAGCGTGATCGCCCGCCTGACGCGTGCCAACATGTTGGAGGTGTTGCACAGCCAGTTCATCCGCACCGCGGTGGCCAAAGGGCTGCCGTTGCATACGGTGATCTTGCGCCATGCGATGCGGCCCGCCTTGTTGCCGGTGGCGAGCTACCTGGCCCCGGCGGTCGCCTCGATCATGACCGGTTCGCTGGTCGTCGAATCGATCGCAGGCTTGCCCGGCATCGGCCGATACATGGTCCAAGGCGCGCTCAATCGTGATTACACCCTGGTCTTGGGGATGGTGATCATCTACTCGACCTTGCTCATCCTCATGGGTCTCGCCGTGGATCTCTTGTATGCGTGGCTCGACCCGCGCGTGAAACTCGAGCGATGAGCGGTCTCCTCGACGATGCCGCGCGCCGTCTGCGATCGAATCCCGGCGCCATGTGCGCGATGTTCGTCGTTGCGGGGCTGGTCGCACTGGCGCTGTTCGGGCCGTGGTTCAATCCCAACGGCAGTGAGACCTTGGATTGGCTGCACGTCGCTTCGCAACCCGCGTTGCAGAGCGCGCACTGGTTCGGCACGGATCGGCTCGGACGCGATCTATTCGCGCGCACGCTCGAGGGCACGCGCGTCTCGCTGGCCGTCGGCGCGGTGGCGAGCGCCGTCAGCTTGGCTGTCGGCATCGCCTACGGCGCCGTCGCCGGCTACGTCGGCGGCCGCACCGACCATGTCATGATGAGAGTCATCGAGATCTTGAGCGGACTGCCGCTGATCTTCTTCGTGATATTTCTGACCGTCATCTTCGGGCGCAGCGAATATTTGTTGTTCTTGTCGATCGGCGCGGTGGGTTGGCTCACCATGGCCCGCATCGTGCGCGGTCAAACCCTGAGCATTCGCCGTCGCGAATTCATCGAGGCCGCGGTGGCGTCGGGGGCGGGCACCGCGCGCATCATCGTCAAACACGTGATCCCCAATGTCATCGGACCCGTCGTCGTCTACGCGACGCTCACCGTGCCGCAAATCATCATGTTCGAAAGCTTCCTGAGTTTTCTCGGATTGGGGATCCAGGAACCCCACGCAAGCTTGGGGACTTTGATTGCTGAAGGCGCGGGAGAAATGGAGGCGGCGCCCTGGATATTGCTGGTGCCCGGCGGATTTCTGGCGGTGCTGCTGCTTGCCCTGAATATCTTCGGCGACGGATTGCGCGACGCCCTCGACGTGAAGGAGCGCTGATATGGCGCCCGTATTGAGCATCGAACACTTGACCGTCAGCTTCTCACAGCCGGACCGGAGCATCTTTGCCGTTCGGCAGGTGTCGCTGGCGGTGGCCGCCCGCGAGTGTGTCGCCATCGTGGGCGAGTCGGGGTCCGGCAAGACGCAGATCTTCATGGCTGCCATGGGCCTGCTCGCAGGCAATGCCGCGGCCCAAGGCAGCGTGCGCTTCGAGGGCAGCGAGACCCTGGGAGCGCCGGCGCCGCGGTTGAACCGCATCCGCGGCTCCAAGCTCACCATGGTATTCCAAGATCCGATGACTTCCTTGACCCCGCATTTGAAAATCGGCATTCAGCTCGCCGAAGTATTGGTGTGCCATGCGGGCAAATCGTGGAGTGAGGCGCGCATCGACGCCCGGAGGATGCTGGAGCGCGTCCGGGTCCCGGACCCTGCGCGCCGCCTGAATCAATATCCACACGAGCTGTCGGGCGGATTGCGTCAGCGGGTGACGATCGGCATGAGCCTGCTGTGCGAGCCCCTGCTCGTGATAGCCGATGAGCCCACCACGGCGCTCGATGTGACCGTGCAGGCGCAGATCATCGATCTGTTGCGCGCCATGCGCGAGGAAGTCGGCATGGCGCTGGTGCTGATCAGTCATGACCTGGGAGTGGTGGCGGGTCTCGCCGACCGGATACTCGTGATGTACGCGGGCCGGATCGTGGAGAGCGCCGATTCGGCGGAGTTGTTCCGGGATCCGCGGCATCCCTATACCGCCGCGTTGCTCAAATGCATCCCGAGCCTGTCGGGCCCGCGTCTGGAACGATTGCCGACTCTCCCGGGGCAGCCGCCGCAGCCGAGTGACCTTCTCGATGGGTGCGCATTTGCGCCGCGCTGTCCGCGCGCGGCTGAACGCTGCCGGGTAGAGCGGCCGCTTCTTCGGGATGCCGGCGATGCGATCGACGGCGGCCCCGATGGGACTGACAAGGGCGGTAATGCGATTGAGAACCGCAGTAGCGCGATCGAGAACGGCGGCGCGCGCCGAGTGGCATGCCACTTCCCGTTGTCGCCATGAATACCAGTGTTGCCGTGAATCCCGATGCAGCCATGAATGGCAGCGTTTCTATCAACGACGTTTTGCTCCGCGTCGCGGATCTGTGCGTGGAATTTGGCGCGCACAAAGTGCTCCGCGACGTGACCTTCGATCTCTATGCCGGCGAGACACTGGGTCTGGTAGGCGAATCAGGATCCGGCAAGTCGACGCTGGCACGTGCCGTTCTGCGGCTGATTCGCTCGAGCAAGGGTTCCATCATGTGGCGCGGCCAGGACCTGCTGGCGTGCGAGCCGGCGGCGCTGCGCCCACTGCGCCGCGACCTGCAAATCGTCTTTCAGGATCCGCTCGCAAGCTTGAATCCGCGCATGACGGTGGGGGAGACCATCGCCGAGCCGCTGCGTATTTTCGAACCCGGCCTGAACGCACGGGCGCGCAGAGGCCGGGTCGGAGAGATGCTGGAGCGGGTTGGCCTGGCTGCCGACATGATGGGCCGTTATCCCCACGAATTCAGCGGCGGCCAGTGCCAGCGGATCGGCATTGCACGCGCCATGATCCTCGGCCCCGAGCTCCTGATCTGCGATGAGCCCGTCAGTTCGCTGGACGTCTCCATCCAGGGACAGATCGTCAACCTGTTGCTCGAACTGCAGCGCGACGTCGGCACCGCGATGCTGTTCATCAGCCACAACCTCGCCGTCGTGAGACACGTGAGTCATCGAATCCTGGTGATGTATTCGGGCAGGCTGGTGGAGATCGCTCCGCGCGATGCATTGTTCGCCACGCCCGTCCATCCTTACACCAGAGCACTATTGGCGGCCGTGGCGGCGATGCCGCCGCAGCATGGTGCTGCCGAGCCCTTCGGCACGCCGTCGGTTGCCGGACCGCCGGTCGCCCACGCACCGCTGCGCATCGAACCTGCCGCGTCGCCGCCGAGGGCTGATGTCGGCTGTGCGTTTCGCGATCGCTGCGCCTATGCAGTGGGAATTTGCGGAACGACGGTTCGGCTCGAGGAAGTTGCGGCAGGACATTGGGTTGCCTGCCACCGCTCGAAGGAATTCACGGCTTCGCCGCGTCCGCCCAAGGATTGAATACGGGCACACGCGCCTTCGTATAATCGTCGACATCGCGAGAGACCACGGTGAATCCATGGTGCAACGCCGTCGCAGCGATGATCAGGTCCGGCTGCGAGAATGTGTGCCCTGATTTTCTTCCGTCTTCGACCAATAGACGCCATTTGAACATGATGTCCTCCGAAATCTGAAGGACACGCTCCTCGAACATCGGCCGAACCTTGTGCGCGAGCCAGTGCTTGAGTTCGGCGCGCAGGTTCGCGTCAGGCAGAAGTTCGATACCGAATCGGATCTCCGCGAACGTCACGGTACTCACGAACAGTCGGTCCAGGGGCTGACCTGCCACAAAGGCGATGACCTTACGCTCTGGCTTGCGACGACGCAGCTCCGATAGGATGTTGGTATCGAGCAGCCAATTTGTCACAACGCGACGCCACGCACGGGCATGACGGAACGATCCGGGACAATATCGATCTCACGATGAGGAGAATCTTGAATAGCTTCGATTAGAGCTCGGCCCGTCGCATCGCCCTGAAGGCGCCGGAATTCTTCAGCCGCGATGACCACGACCTCGTCGCGCCCATGGACGGTGACGTGCTGCGGTCCCTCACTGCGCACTTTCCGTACGAGTTCACTGAAGCGCGCCTTCGCGTCCTGCAGCGGCCAGTGACCCGGCCGCGACTTGCGAGCCGGTAGTTTCGTTGCATTCGAAGATCGAGAATTTCTAGTCATACTGACTAGATTAGCATCTCAGGCTGAATGGCTCAAGCCGAGTTCGTGTCCTAAAAGAACACATTCCGCTATTCTTCCGGTCATGACACAGCGCAAACCCGTCCGTGCCAGCGACGGCCTGGCCAATGTTCGCTACGAAATTCGCGGCAAGCTCGCCCGGCGCGCGCTGGCGCTGGAGCGATTGGGCTACGACATCGTGTCGCTCAATATCGGCAACCCGTACGCCTTTGGGTTCAGAGCCCCGGAAACCATGCGCTTGGCGATGATCGAGAACCTGCGCCACAGCGAGGGATACGTGCACCAGAAGGGCATTTTCCCGGCGCGCGAAGCCGTGGTGATGCAGCAGCAGGAGCGCGGAGTGCGCGGGGTCACGGCCGAAGAAGTGTTCATCGGCAATGGGGTGAGCGAGCTGATCGACCTCACCTTGCGTGCGTTGCTGAATCCCGGCGACGAGGTGCTGGTGCCGAGCCCCGATTATCCGCTGTGGAGCGCGGCGGTGAATCTCAATACCGGCCGTGCCGTGCACTATCCGTGTCATGCGGCTCGTTCCTTCATTCCCGATCCGCAGGACATCGAAGCGCTGGTGACCAAGCGCACGCGTGCCATCGTCATCGTCAATCCCAATAATCCCACCGGTGCCGTGTACCCGCGCGAGACCCTGGCGGCGATCGCCCGCATGGCGGAGAAACATCGTTTGGTGGTGTTATCCGACGAAATCTACGACCAGATCCTGTACGACGACGCGGAGTTCGTGCCCATGGCCACTCTGGTGCACAACACGCTGTGCTGCACGATGAGCGGTTTGTCCAAGGTGTATCGAGCCTGCGGTTATCGGGTCGGCTGGGCCGCATTTTCCGGCGATATCGAAAGCGCGGGCGAATATCTCAGCGGTCTCGAATTGTTGTCCTCCTTGCGCCTCTGCAGCAATGTGCCGGGTCAGTGGGCGGTGCAAACGGCGCTCGGCGGCTATCAAAGCATTCGCGAATTGACGCGCCCCGGCGGCCGCCTGTATGAATCGCGGCGGACCATTCTCGACGGCGTGGCGCGCAGCAAGTATCTGCGGCTGTCGCGTCCCATGGGTGCGCTCTATTCCTTCGTCGAGGTACGCGGCGATGTACTGCCGGACTTCGACGATCAGAGCTTTGCGCTCGACCTGCTCGAGAACAAGCACGTCTTGATTGCGCCCGGCGTGAGCTTCAACGTCCCGTATCGAAATTGCTTCCGCATCACCAATTTACCGGAGCCCCAGGTTCTCGCGACGGTGTTCGCGCGCATCGAAGAATTGCTGGACGCGCAGGCCGCTGGGCGGCCGGAGCTGCAGCTGATCGGATCCACGGCAAAGGTTCAGCAACACTGAGCGCCCGACGACGCGCGGAATCCGGCGTGACAGACCTGTTGGCGGCCGTCGTGGCCGGCCATACCGTTCTGGCGCCGAACACCGAGCTTGCGGCGGCGCTGTTCGATGCGGTCGAACGAGCTTACCGAGACGCGGGCCGCGATGTCTGGCCCACTCCGCGGGTACGCGACTTCGGCGGTTGGCTGAGGGAGAAGCACGTCCAGCGGCAATTGACGGACGCCACCCTGCCGCGCGTCTTGAGCGACATCGACGAGCGCGAGCTGTGGCGGACGGTGATCGACTCGAGCGAGGCGGGCGGAACGCTTGCCGAACCGACCGGGGCCGCCCGCGCCGCGCGGCGCGCCCGCCGAGCCATTCACGAGTACGGCATTCCGCTGCAGGCCATCGCAGATCACGCCTCGGCGTCCGAGGAGTCGCGCGTATTCTACGATTGGAACCGGCAATTCAGCGAGCGCTGCCGGCAATTGGATTGCATCAGCTCCGACGAATTGCTGGCGCAAACGCCGGCTTCCGCGGAAACCATCGCGTGGATCGAGAGCCCTGTGTGGCGGCCGGTGGCGCGCCGGTGGCTGCAGCGTCACGGCCCAATGTTGGCAGCGCACGGCAGAGTTCCGCGGACCGCCGGCCGGCTGAATGCGGCCTCGCCCGCGGCGGAATTGGCGGCCATCGCCGACTGGGCGCTCGAGAATTTGCGTTCCTCGGAGCGGTTCCGCGCGTGGATTTGCATCCCGGATTTGAACCTGCGCCGCGCGGACGTGGTGGATGCAATGGACGCGGCGTTGGCGCCGCAGCGCTTTACGCTGTCCGAAAGCCTGGGGGAGGCGCCCTATGCGGTGGCGGGCGGAACGCCGCTCGCCGAGTTCGCCCCGGTGCGTGCGGCCCTGGAGACCTTGGCCGCGAGCGTGGGACCGGTCCCTTTCGAACGATTCAGTGCCTTGTTGCGAGGGCCTGAGCTGCAATCGTCGGCGCCTGAAGCCGCGGCCGCCGCTCTCGTGGATTTGCAATTGCGAAAGCAAGGACCCAGCGAGGCTGATCTTGCGACGTGGCTGGCGCTCGGGGAGCGCATGGCGGCTGCGCAGGCCATCGGCGCGCCCGCCCTGCAGCGGCTGCAGGGCGCGCTTCGGGCGCTCGAGGATTTGCGCGGCAATCATCCCATCAGCCGCTGGGTTGCGGCGTGGATCATGGCGCTCGAGTTGGGTCCGTGGGCGCTGCGGCATCGATGGTCGAGCGTGGAGTATCAAGCGGCGGAGCGATTTCGCGAGCTTCTGGGCCAGCTCGCGACCGCCGATGCGTTCTTCGGCACGCATTCGCGCCGGTCGGCGCAGAGCATCCTGCGGCGCGCGGCGCATGACACGGCGTTTCAAGCGCAAACCGGCGTTCCGCCGATCTGGGTGAGCGGACAGCTCATCGATCCATGGCTGAATTACGATGGCCTGTGGGTCGGCGGTTGCGGCGACCAGAGATGGCCGCCGCCGGTCATGCCCATCCCGTTGATACCGGTGAGATTGCAGCGCGAATTCGGCGTGATCGCCGCAGCGCCCGAATCGCAAATGCAGTTCGCGCTCGACTTGCAGCGTCGTTGGGCCGCTCGCGCCGTTCAATGCGTGTTCAGCTATGCGGATTCGGGCGATGGCCGATCGGCCGCACCCAGTCCCTTGCTGCCGGACGCCGCGGCGGCCTCTTCGGCGGCGCTGCCGAGACCGCACTGGCGCGCCCTTCTGCAAGCCCAACCCGATCTCGAGCGATTGACCGACGAGCTCGCGCCGGCGTTCGGGACGGGCGAACGCACCCGCGGCGTGGCGACCTTGAGGGCTCAGTCGCGCTGCGCATTTCGCGGCTTCGCGGAGACGCGCCTACGGTGCGAGCGCCTCGAGCGGCCGGTTCCGGGGTTCAACGATCGCGAGCGCGGTGAATTGATACACCACGCGCTCGAGCATGTTTGGTCGGTGCTGCGCGACTCGAATAATTTGCTGTCCCTCGGAGCGGACGCACAGGCGCGGCTGCTGGATGATGGGGCAGGGCGCGCGCTCGCAAAAGTATGCCGTATCCGTGATCCGGGTCCGCGCTGGCGGCAGCGGGAGCGCGAGCGCATGGCGGGCGTGCTGCGCAAATGGCTGGACATCGAACGGCAGCGCGAGCCTTTCGAAGTGGAACAGCTGGAGTTAGGCAGGCAGGCGGCGCGCCATGCGGGTCTCGAATTCTCGGTCAGGATCGACCGCGTGGATCGGCTCGCCGACGGCGCGCGCGTCTTGATCGACTACAAGACGGGAGTCGTCGCCCCCGATTGGCGCGGCGAGCGGCCCGACAACCCCCAGCTGCCCATTTATGCGCTGCTGCGCTCCCAAGCGCTGGTCGCCGTCGCCTATGGCCGCGTGAATGCCGGCGAGTGCAGCTTCATCGCCGAAACGGAACGGCCCGCCATTTTCAAGCCGAGCGGAAGGAAATCGCCGCTCGAGGGCATGCCGACCCTCGCGGCGCTGATCGATGTGTGGTCGCTGCGCATCGAAAATATTGCCGCGGATTTCGCAGCCGGCCGGGCGGCCGTTGCACCCACCGTGCACGCCTGCAAGAGCTGCCGGCTCCACGGATTGTGCCGCGTGCCGGCGGCGCTCGAGGACCTCGATGCGGTGGACTCTCTTGACATCCTCCCACGTCATGAATGACGAGGATTCCCTGGTGGCGATAGATGCCCCTATCGCGAAGCACTGCATGCTTCGTTACCCGACACGCTCTCGCAGCGTAAGCCACCGAGCGCTCGCACTTCCCGGCAACAGGAAAGCCGCTGAAAACACGCCAGCGCATAATTGCGAACTTGGCGCGTTCAATTTTAGCGTGTCTCCTCCCCAGCATCAATGCCGGAGTTTCCTGCACGGAGAATTCCGATGACTGACGATCGGCCGGCGGCATCCGACGAGGCGGCGCGCCGCCGAGCCATCGAGGCGGACGGCTCGGTACTGGTGCAGGCGCCCGCGGGCTCGGGCAAGACTACGTTGCTGGTACAGCGCTACCTGCGGCTGCTGTCTCTGACCGATGCACCCGAACGCATCTTGGCGCTCACATTCACGCGCCGTGCGGCAGAGGAAATGCGTGAGCGCGTGCTGCTGGCGTTGGGCGCCGCGCGGCTCGAGCACTGTCCGTCGGGCATGAACAGCGAGACGTGGAGTTTGGCGGCGGCCGCTCGCCGGCATCTGGAGGCGTTGAACCTTGATGTCGAACGTCAGCCATCGCGGCTGCGGATCGAGACCATCGACGCGTTCAACGCGTGGCTCGCGAGTCAGCTGCCCATTTCCGCCGGCGCGGGGTCCGCGTTTCAAGTACTCGCTGATGCGACACCCTGCTACGAAGAAGCGGCCCGCCGCGCGTTGGCGCACGAGGAGGACGATGAGTTCGGCGTCGCCGTCGATCGGGTGCTCGCCATCGACGACCAGCGCTGGCGCCGGCTCCTCGCGCTCATTGCCGACATGCTCCCGAGCCGCGACCGCTGGCTGCCGCTGCTCGCGGGCCGATTGCAGGCAGCGAGCGCATTGGACGAAGCGCAGCTCGAGCGCGTGCGGCAGCACTTCGATGAGGATTTGCAGCTGTTGGTAGTGCGGGTGCTGATCCGCGCGCGTGATGTC
>Ga0137390_10005542_pt1 | contig 10672 bp, 6 predicted proteins | sample 15con2h24AmetaG_FD_104937 | JGI IMG/M metagenome (GOLD analysis project Ga0137390, IMG submission 104937) | Vadose zone soil microbial communities from Angelo Coast Range Reserve, California, USA - 15con2h2.4A metaG | ecosystem: Environmental > Terrestrial > Soil > Vadose zone > Saprolite... | reverse complement strand
TGGAAGCGGCGGATCAAGGAAGTGGCTTCAAGTACCTGACAGGTTTCATGGGCTGAAGAAATCCTATCAACTGGTGCGTTGCCCCTCGTGTTCTCTGGTATGGCTTCACGACCCTCCTGCACCTTCGGAAATGGGCCAGCATTATGGTCCCAATTACGACCGGTTCATTGGCAAGTCCGGCGAGACTTCGCCGGACCGATGGCAAGGCCGGAGGAGCGCCATTGCGGAGTACAAGCAACAGGGTACACTCTTGGACCTCGGCTGCAGCTCCGGGGCATTTCTCGAATCTCTCAACGGGTACCGTTGGCAGCTCTCTGCGATCGAGATGTCGGAAGCTCAAGCCCGAAAGGCGCAAGAAAGAAGCGGCGCTGAAGTTTTCGTAGGGGATATACTTGATGCCCGATTTCCAGCGGAAACTTTTGATGTGGTGACTTGTTTCGACGTGCTCGAACATGTTTATGAACCTCGGGAGGTGGTGGCTAGAGTCTCCCAGTGGCTGAAACCTGGTGGAATTTTTTATGTACTTGTCCCGAATATAGATTCGGGCGAAGCTCGGATATTCAAGTCCTATTGGTATGGCCTCGAACTGCCACGACACATTTCTCACTTTTCTCCCGGATCGTTGCGGCACCTCGGAGAGTCCGTAGGTTTGCACGCGGCTTCCATCGAAACGCACCGAAATTCCGCCCTGGAACATAGTCTCGGCTATATCAACGACGAGATTCTTGAGCGCTTAGGATGGTCACGGCCACCCCTAGCAGAAACTGCTGAGTTGCCCTTTTTCCTGAAAGTTTTTCGGAAAATCCTGCGTTGGAGTATCTTCTTGGCGATTTATCATGTGACGCCCTTGGCTGGCCCTGGTGAAAGCATCCATGCTGTTTTCCAGAAAGCTGAGAAACAGCGGCAAACGGGGCAGAATGAGTTACAGACCCTTATGCGTAGTCACGAAGCACCAGTAAGCATAATGCTGGCTTCGGATACTTAAAGAGACAAATGCAAGTAGAAAAACCCGCATTTGGCGGTGGGGCCACCGGTTCGGTGCTACACCCCATCATTATGGTTGCGACAATCGTCGCAGTTATACTGATCTTGGTTTTGCCCCGCAAGAAGATCGCTGCCCCCTTTTTGTTTCTTGTTTTCCTGGGATCGTACGGACAGCAGATTTACATTGCCGGAATTCATCTTTTTGTCCTGCGCATCATCATTCTTGCCGGACTGTTCCGCGTCGCATTCGCCTCAAAAAATTCTGTGGGGAGCCGCCTTGTGGGGGGATGGAACACCGTGGACAAAGCATATGCCTTGTGGGTCGTTTTCCGCGTGCTAGCGTCGCTCCTTCAGAGCGGAGGCGCAAGTGGGGCGATTTTTTATGAGGCAGGCATGATCTGGGAGACGCTTGGCGGATACATTTTGTTACGATTTCTGATTTGTGACGAAGAGGATATTATTCTGACCCTAAAGGTTTTCGCCACGATTGTAGTCATTCTGGCGATGACCATGACCCATGAGAAGCTCCGGGGCCAGAATATTTTCGGGTATCTGGGAACTATTCCAATGGTGTCGGATAATCGAGAGGGTTCGATACGGGCACAAGGAACCTCAGCTCACGCGATCCTCGCTGGAGTTTTTGGCGTCACGCTGGTGCCGATGTTCTGGTGGTTGTGGAAAAGCGGAAAAGCAAAACTGACGGGAATCCTGGGCTGGCTGGCCTCAACGGTGATGATGCTGACCTGCGCATCAAGCACTCCGCTCCTTTCGTACTTGGGCGCACTTTTGGGGCTTTGCTTCTGGCCGTTCCGCAAGAGCATGCGAGTTTTTCGCTGGGGCCTCGCAATCGTCATTCTCGCCTGTCACCTGCTGATGAAAGCACCAGTCTGGTTCTTGATTGCGCACGTGGATCTGCTGGCTGGAAACTCCGGTTATCACCGCGCGATGCTCATCGACCAATGCGTGCGACACTTCCGGGATTGGTGGCTCATTGGGACAGACACCATGAGTACCTGGGGTTGGGATATGTGGGATCTCAGCAATCAGTTTGTTGCCGAGGCGGATACCGGCGGCCTAGTTACGTTTATATGCTTCGTGATGGTGATTTCACGTAGCTTCAGCAGGATCGGAAGGGCAAGAAAACTCGTTGAAGGTGACGAACAGAAGGAATGGTTCATGTGGTTTCTGGGAGTCACTCTGTTCACCCATATTGTCGGCTATTTCGGAATCAGTTACTTCGACCAGACCAAAATCTCCTGGTGCGCCTTTTTGGCGATGATTTCCGCAGCTACAACACCCATCCTGGCAACTACAGATACAAGGAATGAACACGCGGCTCCCAGATTGCGGGGCTCAGATATTGATTACAGGATATCCTCGGTGCAAATCTCAAGTCAGAGAAAAGCTCTAGGTTAATAACTCTGGGAGGCTGATTCAATGAAAACGAGTGTGCTAATTCCGGCCTACAATTGTGCGGCCACCATTCTAGCTACATTGAATTCTGTACTTCGGCAGACGAGTGCGCCAGACGAAATACTTGTGATGAATGACGGAAGTACCGACGATACTGCCTCTATTCTCGAATCCTATAAGGAAAGAGTAACTGTGTATTCGCAACTAAATCGTGGCATCGCGAGCGCGCGAAACGAACTCGTCGCACGGGCAACGGGAGATCTCATAGCTTTCTTGGACTCCGATGACTTATGGCACCCAAGGTACCTTGAAGTACAGCAAAAACTTTTCCATGAGCATCCCGAAGCAGTTGCGTTCTTCACGGGACATGTGAATTTCCATGGAAATGGGGATTATGAATGGAAGAGTACGCCTTCCGATACCGGTGGCAACGTCGAGCTAATACCAGCTCTAGACTTCTTCAAGCGATATAACAAGGCGACGGGTCCTTTTAGCTGCTTTAGCTATTGCTGTATACCAATGAGAGCATACCGTCAACTCGGAAACGAGCCATTCAAGGAACTGGCAGCGGAAGATTCGTACTGCTGTTCTTTGTTGGCCCTTGTCGGTCCAGTAGTTCATGCTTCCGCAGATTTGGTTGCGTACAGGCTGCGTGAGAACTCGCTATCGCATAACCACGGTCGGACTTTTGGATCCTGGGTACACGTCTTCGAACTCTTGGAGGAGCACTACAAGGAGGCCGCAGATACTGATCTCTGGAGGGCCTTCCAGTTCGCATTTGCTTCGAAGAGACGCTTCTACGCCAAACTCCTGATGGGTACCGGAAGACCATCAGAGGCGAGGAAACAGTTAGTGCAATCTCTGAACAACAGTGGCAATCCTGTGTCCATTGCGAAGTCGCTGTCAATGCTAATCCTGACTTACTTACCTCGTGCTTTACAGCCAAGTTGGCCCGGAGCTCATCGTGTAATAGAGAGTCCCGAAAATACCTGAAATAAGAGTTGACCGGTAGGAAGACTGAACCATAATCGCGTCTGCCACCCAACCAATTTGTGCTCGTCAGACCGTGGAGGCCGAAGGGAAGAGTACTCTCGCTTCGAATGCACTTTTCCTTTGGCACAACGGTGACGAAGACACGAAGCATGCCAGCGGTTCGTAGTGATGAAAATAGGATTGGAACCAAACAAAATGGTGATTCCACCACAGTTCCCCCGCTCCACCGAGAGAGTACTGACGGTTAATCAGGAAAAACTATGAATTCACAAAACATAAAATATCTGGTCGTCTCGCCGGTTCGAGATGAAGAAGAGTATCTGCGGAGCACTATTGAAAGCATGGCCGCGCAAACGATCCGGCCGGCGGAATGGGTGATCGTCAACGACGGTTCGACGGATAAAACCGGGCAGATCCTCGAGGAGGCCGCAAAGAAATATCCGTGGATTCTCCCCGTTCACCGTGTGAATCGCGGCTTCCGGAAATCCGGCGGTGGAGTAGTCGAGGCGTTCAACGATGGATACAAGGCAGTAGCGCTGCAGGAGCAGGATTTCATCGTCAAACTAGATGGCGATCTCTCGTTTGAGCCCGATTATTTTGAAAAGTGTTTCTCCCGCTTTGAGGAAGATCCGCTATTAGGTGTGGGCGGCGGCGTGGTTTATCATCTAGAAAATGGTAAGAAACAGTTCGAGAAAAATCCCTCCTTCCATGTCCGTGGCGCGACTAAAATATATAGGCGCGCATGTTGGGAAGCGATCGGCGGCTTCTGGCCAGCACCAGGCTGGGACACCATGGATGAGGTCAAAGCATGCATGTTGGGCTGGAAGACACGAAGTTTTCCGGACCTCGAACTCGTGCATCACCGCGTAACAGGCGCCGCTGATGGAACTTGGGCCAATTTGGTGAAGAACGGCAGGGCGGACTATATTTGCGGATACCATCCGCTTTTCATGCTCTCCAAGTGCCTGGTGCGCCTGCCGCTGAAGCCATCCCTTCTCGGGTCGTTCGCCCTGTTTTACGGGTATGCATCGGGCTACTTCAAGGGGATCCCTCAGGTAGACGACCGCAGAACGATTGAGTATCTCCGGCGGCAGCAGATCAACCGGCTGCTTGGCCAAACCACGATCTGGAAATGACTAGGGCACGTCGCCGCCTGTTCAATCTTTCATGGACCTCTCGATCATTTTCGTGAATTGGAATTCAACGGCGTTTCTGCGCGAATGCCTGAAGAGCATTTATGCCCGGCCGTTCTCCTTTTCGCTTGAGATCGTCGTCGTAGATAACGACTCGCCCGACAAAGGGATTCATGCCATAAAACAGGAATTCCCCGATGTTCGTATCATCGAGAGAAAGGTCAACCTCGGCTTTGCAGTCGCGAATAATCTCGGCTATCGCAACAGCTCTGGAGAATTTCTACTTTTTCTAAACCCCGACACGGAAGTCTTAGGTGGTTCAATTGAGGCTCTAATGGAAACGGTCAAAACGATTCCAGATGCCGGGATCGTTGGATGCAAACTGTTGAACACGAACGGCAGCATTCAGAGTTCGTGTATTCAGACTTTTCCAACCATCCTCAACCAGGTGCTGGACATCGAGGTCTTGCAGTTGCGGTGGCCCGCATGCACTCTCTGGAACCTTGCTCCGCTCTTCAACAAATCGACCTCACCAGCCTCCGTCGAAGTAATTTCCGGTGCTTGCATGATGGTGAGGCGGGAGGTTTTTGAAAAGGCTGGACTGTTCAGCGAAGACTACTTCATGTATGCCGAAGATCTGGACCTTTGCTATAAAGTCAGCCGCCTGGGCTTGAAGAATTATTACGTCGGATGCGTGGAAATCCTCCATCACGGAGGTAAGAGCAGCAGCCAGAAGCCTGTAAGCCAGTGGTCCACCACGATGAAGATGAACTCCGTGGAGAAGTTTGTCTCAAAGACGAAAGGTCGGCTGTATGCTTCCTTGTATCGTGCTAGTATGGGCGCGGCAGCCATCGTGCGGTTGATTGTGATCGGCATACTGCGACTGCTATGGACCCTGGGCATAAATGGACGTTCCGCTCGGAACACCTGGGCCAAATGGAGCGCGATTCTCCGCTGGGCCGCAGGTTTCAATAAGCCTCACACAATGACAACCTCAAGGTAAAGCGAAAATTCCATGTGCGGGATCTGCGGAAAACTGATGTCTGATCGCGAAGCCAGCGTACCGCTCGCGCTCCTTACGGAGATGACGGGCGCGATTATTCATCGTGGACCCGATGACGAAGGTTTCTATACTTCCGGACCGGTGGGCCTGGGATTTCGCCGTCTCTCGATTATTGACCTCGCTGGGGGTCATCAACCGTTGTGCAATGAAGACAAAACAGTCTGGATCGTTTTCAACGGCGAGATTTATAATTATCAGGAGCTCCGCGTGTTCCTTCTGGCAAAGGGACATACCTTTCGTACTCATTCGGATACGGAAGTGATTGTCCACCTGTACGAGGAACTTGGAGAAAAATGCGTCGAAAAGCTTCGAGGAATGTTTGGTCTTGCGATTTGGGACGACAGAAACAAATCTCTCTTTCTAGCGAGGGACCGCGTAGGAATCAAGCCGCTATACTATTGCGAGACGCCGTCCGGATTTCTGTTTGCCTCGGAAATAAAAGCACTTCTGGCCGATTCATCGTATCACGCAGAGGTAGAAACGACACTGATTGATCGTTTCCTGACGTTCGATTACATGCCGGGCGAGGAAACCCTTTTTCGCGGAATCCGAAAATTGAGCCCCGGCACATGTCTGGTGGTGCAAAACGGCGAGATCCGGACTCGGCAATATTGGGACCTACAGTTCAAAGACTCTGGGCTTTCGGAGGCGCAGGCGGAACAAAAGCTGATGGACATCCTGGAAGAATCTGCTCGCCTGCACATGATCAGCGATGTTCCCGTCGGATTCCTATTGAGCGGCGGGTTGGATTCGACGGCCATGTTGAGTCTGGCGGTCGGTAAAACCGACAAAAGGCTGAGTAGCTTTACAGTTGGATTTTCCGAACCCGGAGTGATTGATGAACGGCCGTTCGCGAAGCTGGCCGCTGATATCTACGGCTCCGATCACCACGAAATTTCGATAAGCAGCAGGGATTTCGCCGATTTTCTGCCGAAATATGTTTGGCATATGGAAGAACCGGTGTGCGAACCGCCGGCGATCGCCCTTTACTACGTTTCGAAATTGGCGCGGGAATTCGTGACCGTCCTGATTTCTGGGGAAGGCGGCGACGAGGCGTTTGCGGGTTATCCGAATTACCGGTCCGGACTTTGGCTGGAGACCTTGAAATCCAAATTGGGCTCTGCCATGCCGCTCATCACCGGAACGGTTTCTCTCGCCAACCGCATTCTGCGGAGCGGCCGAGTGGCCAGATACAACTACCTTCTGTCGCATCCCTTCGATTCGTACTATTTGAGCCGGAGTGCCACCCCACAGCGTTTCGCAAGTGGAGGATATTCGCAGATATATGAACCAGCATTTTCACAGCTACTTCACAAAGAAGCGACCATTAGCCCGCTCACGAAATTGCAGCGCCTGGCTCCTGCCGGTGACATAGTGAACCGTATGCTCTATATCGACACGAAGACCTGGCTGCCCGATGACCTCTTGATCAAAGCGGATAAGATCACCATGGCCAATTCGATTGAGTTGCGCGTGCCTCTCTTGGATCACGAGGTTCTAGAATTTGCCGCCTCGTTGCCCGCGAATCTGAAGGTCCGGAGAACCACAACAAAATATCTGGCCAAGAGAGCACTTGGGAAACGAGTCCCCGAGCCGATCATAAACAGAAAAAAGGCGGGATTCCCCACGCCTTACGCCGCATGGCTGAAGAAAGATCTGAAAGCATGGGCACGAGATGTTCTCCTGGATTCAAGAACACGCGCACGAGGGTATTTTCGAGATCGCGCGATTCAGAAAATGCTGGACGAGGACAAGGCCAAGGATTTGTACGCAAAAGAAATCTTTTCACTCGTTGTTCTGGAGCTGTGGCATCGAGAGTTTGTGGACCACAAAAACTCCCCAATGCGGTCGAATGATCTGAATGATTCTCTGAAGCTGAGGACGAAATCCGTTTCTTGATGAGGTTAACGAGTTTCGGCCACTGTTCGATTCGAGAGATACAACAAAACCAGCTTCGTATCGATCAGAGAAAGTTGTTATACCTGTTCCTTTATGACCAGAAAAGAAAAGCCAATTCGCACTCTCTATAGCTTCCCCCACAAATTGGGAGCGGATCGCATTTGCTATACGGCATGGCAGCAGTTAGACGGACTGTCCAAGGCGGGTGTTGAGGTGCTGGCAATCGCCGGTGCTTTGCAGCGCGCGGTACCCCCGGGCGTCACAGCAAAGACTACACTTGCCCGCGGGAAAATCCGCCTACCCTACAAAGCGCTGGGCAGGATGCGAACCTTCGCATTGCATGACTGGCTGGTAGCCAGGCAATTGAAAGGTTTGAAGGATAAGATCGACATCATTCACGTGTGGCCCCTAGGTGCGCGAAGGACTTTGCAGGAGGCCGCCCGTCTGGGGATTCCAACCGTGCTTGAGCGCGCCAATGCCCACACGCGCTACGCCTATGAATCGGTACAAAGAGAGTGTGAACTGATCGGCGTAGCTCTCCCGCCGAATCACGAGCATGCGTTCAATGCTGAAATCCTGAGACAGGAAGAAATAGAATACAAACTGGCGGATCGGCTGCTCTGCCCGTCCGAATTCACGCTCAAGACCTTTCTAGATCAAGGGTATCCAAGAGACCAGCTGGCGCGCCACATCTATGGTTACGATGAAACCCTCTATTACCCGGCATCCGACAAACAAGCAAAAGAAAAAAGAGGCCTCACGATGTTGTTCGTGGGCGTTTGCGCGGTGCGCAAAGGCCTGCATTTCGCTCTTGAAGCCTGGCTGAAATCCCCTGCCTCGGAGGATGGAACCTTTCTGATTGCCGGTGAATTCCTGCCTGCCTACCAGGCAAAACTGGCTCCCCTTCTCTCTCACCCTAGTGTCCGCGTGCTGGGGCATCGCAGAGATGTGCCTGAACTGATGCGCGCCGCCGATATTCTCGTGCTGCCTAGTATCGAAGAAGGATTCGGACTGGTCTGCACGGACGCCATTGGGAGCCTGTGCGTGCCGTTGGTTTCTGAGGCGTGTACGGATCTGTGTTGTCACATGAGGAATTCGCTGGTGCATCCTATTGCAGATGTGGAAACGCTCACACAGCATATCTCGCTCATACACGCGGATCGCGGCCTCCTTCAAAGACTTCAGGAAGGCTGCCGGGAGACTGCGCCGTCGGTCACGTGGACGGCAGCAGGAATAGTGTTAGCGGATGTGTACAAGCAGGTTATCAGCCAGCAGCGCGCCAAAGTTGCTTAGGATAAGATTAAATTAGCAGGAGCATCGCTGTTTCTGTCCGCGACGTTTGGCGACTCAACCCGAGCGACACATGACTCAAGCCTTTCACGATTATTTTCGGTGTCCGGAGGATCTCGCATCTTTCGCCACCAACGGAACACGTGGGCGGACGCCCTCTTTCTTCCATTTCGGTGAAGATCTTGTCTGTTACGGCCAGACTTCTCTGTCCTACGGGGATTCTAGAGCAAACGGATTGCGACGGGACTGGCAGAAACTGATGGAGATTGTTAATAAAACAGTTTATTTACCATTTGATATAGAAGAAGTAACGAACAATCTGCGCAAGGAGTCCTTTGCCGGCCACATGCGTGATGACCTCACAAGGCTTGGAGCAAACCAGATTATACGAAAAATCTACTATTGGACCCGACCGATTCTGCCCGTCTCCATCCGGAGCAGCTTGCAGCGAATCAAGCTTCGGGGACAGCTGAAAAATGCATTTCCCGCGTGGCCCGTGGATCGAACGGTTGACCGGCTTTTTGAAAAGCTGATGATCGCGGCGATTCGGGCGAATGGCAGTCGTCCCATTCCTTTCATTTGGTTCTGGCCAGAGGGTAAACAGGCGGCTTTCATTCTCACGCATGACGTTGAGGACGAAACCGGTAAAGCTTTCTGCCCATCACTCATGGATATTGACGATGAGTATGGATTCAAGGCCTCTTTCCAGGTTGTGCCTGAAGGTCGTTATCCGGTTGAGTCTGATTTCCTTCAAAACTTTCGGGATCGTAGCTTTGAAATCTGTGTGCATGATCTGAACCACGACGGAAATCTCTACCGGGAGCGTTCGGAGTTCCGACGTCGCGCTCAACTCATCAACAACTACTGCAAGGAATTCGGCACCGCAGGATTCCGCTCGGGTGTTCTCTACCGAAATCTCCTCTGGTACGGTGACTATCAGTTTTCTTATGACATGTCAGTGCCAAATGTCGCCCACTTAGACCCTCAGGGGGGTGGTTGCTGCACCGTCATGCCTTACTTTATTGGTCATATCCTCGAAATCCCCATTACAGCGACTCAGGACTACTCCCTTTTTCACATCTTGCGTCAATATTCGATTGAGCTTTGGAAACAACAGATCAAGATAATTGTGGATGGACACGGTCTGCTAAGTTTCATCATTCATCCAGACTATGTCATCGAAACGAAACTCCAATCCGTCTATCGAGAACTGCTCGCGCACCTTCGACACCAATGCAACGAGCGAAATATCTGGGCTGTCTTGCCGAGGCAAATCGATTGCTGGTGGCGGCAGAGAAATGCCATGAAATTGGTGCCCAAGAGTGAGGGTTGGGCAGTCGTCGGCGAAGGGAGCGAGAGGGCCCAGATTGCGTACGCCTCAGTTCAAAATGGCACTCTCGTGTATTCATTCGCCCCACCTGCTAACGTGCTGCGACCCAATCAAATGCAAGCAATACACAAGGAATCCTCGAGAATCGACGGGTTGCCTGAGATGGCGGCATTTTCAGGCCACAATGACCCATCTCACCTGAAGTTCCTCAAAAAACCTGAGCGGGGTACGCTCGTGCTCGACCCTATCGAGTCTGCAGTTAATTCAACTGCAGCACTCGAGGAGAAAGTTCCAGAAGGTGGTGGCGGGTACATGCCGGCGCGTCGCCCGCTGCGCATCGCGATGATTGCCTACTCCTTCTACGAGATGGACAATCGAATCTTGCGCTATGCGTCGGCACTTGCGAAGCGAGGCGACCATATCGACGTTTTTGCACTGCGCCGGGAAGGGCAACCTGCAGAAGAGGTGACGGAGGGAGTTCATGTTAATCGCCTCCAAGCCCGCACCCTGAACGAAAAAAATCAACTCTCCTTTGTATGGAGGATTTGTCAGTTTCTTTTGCGCGCT
>Ga0137390_10005538_pt1 | contig 10675 bp, 9 predicted proteins | sample 15con2h24AmetaG_FD_104937 | JGI IMG/M metagenome (GOLD analysis project Ga0137390, IMG submission 104937) | Vadose zone soil microbial communities from Angelo Coast Range Reserve, California, USA - 15con2h2.4A metaG | ecosystem: Environmental > Terrestrial > Soil > Vadose zone > Saprolite... | reverse complement strand
CTGTAATCCGTTCTTGTCCAGCGCGTAAGATTTGGTCTGCTGCCCGGAAGATCTTTTGCGCGCTCTTTTCTGGAATCGCGTTCGCGTCGTAACCGATGCCTTGATAGAGCCAGTTCTGCAAATAGCCGCGACAGTAGTCTGCTCCTTCAAGACCCAACGCTTCACAGCACAAAAGCGCTACGGCTTCGGCTTCGACTTCCCGCAAGTTCCTCGGTGTCTTTTCCGTGTCAGAGAAGTCGGATTCCAGAGTGTGGCCAATCGTGACGTGGGCCATCTCGTGAAATAGGGTCTTGTGTGGAAGTTGGGCCACAGGATTGATCGCGATGCTGCGCTTGCGAGCGAAGCCTTGACAGTTCCCGTCGATGCTGTCGAATGCAATCATTTCGATGTCGAGCGCTGCTAACGCTCTCTTTGCGTCCCACTCTGGCGTTACTTGCGGTTGAAGGTCTTCGCCGTCCGTTTGCGTCAGTACAAACCATCGGGCTTTATACACAAAGCTGGTGAATGTGCCTTCGCAATTTGATTCGTCGTCGTTCGTGTCGTTCCTGCGCTTGCACGTGATCGGCATACACAAAGTTAATGCTCGTTCGCCGCGCTTCACGTGTCGTCCAAGGTCCTTCCACTTCGGAAACGTGTTGATTGGCCCAGGCTGCAACCCTCGCATCTGGCATTGCACAAGTGCGAGCAATTGGTTTCCGAGCGAATACTGATGAAACGCGCTGTAGGCTTTCATGATTAGGCCCGGCTTGTTGACTGCTTCAACGAGTAACGCTGACCACTTCGGAATGTCTGCTGATGGTTTTGTTTGTCTCTCCATTGTCGTTGCTCCTTCTTTTGGTTTGGTGCTTTTGAAAGGGTGTTTCCCCCTCGTAGCGACTGAAGGAACACGACTGAGCGCCCACTCCGCACACCGCAGGGCGTCACGAAGTAGAGCACTCGAAGAGAATCGAAGAGTTGTGCGAATGGGCTGTCGTGAGACGATGGCAGCGAGAGGGGAATAGGGATTAGAATAATTTCGACGGTAATGGAGTCTGAACGTACTGCCCCGGAGACCTAACTGAACAAATCGTTGCTATCGAGACTACAGTGTGAGGTCAACGTCCGAAAGATATAGAAGCCATGCAGACTCAAAGGCCGTCTATATCGCGCGGCCCAATTTTTGTGCTTGCATATTTACTCGGACTTCTATAGACTGTTCCCTAGAAGGGAACACTTGTAATGCTCCCGGACAGGGAAGTCTGTTAGCGGCTGCTCGGCTTTCATGAAAATTGTGGGTCGGAACATTTTGGAGCGGTTTACCCGAGCCCACGCGGATGTTCGAGGGCAGGTCGATGCTTGGGTCTGTGAAGTTGAGGAAGCTAAGTGGGAAACGCCCAGCGACATCAAAGAACGTTACGCCCATGCGAGTTTTTTGCTAAACAATAGAGTCGTTTTCAACTTGAAAGGTAACAAATATCGATTGGATACAAAAGTCAGTTTCAAGAATCAAGTCGTCTTAGTCATAAGAATTGGCACTCATGCAGAATATTCAACTTGGAAGTTTTAGAAGGAGCACAATGATCAAAGTAATTAAGAGTGAGAAAGAGCACGAGGCGGTGCTGGCAGAAATCAGCTCTTTGATTGATCGTGATCCTGATCCCGGAACCGCTGAAGCTGATCGTCTAGAATTACTCACTTTGTTGGCCGACAATTACGAGTCAGACGCCTTTCCGAGGAGGGTGCCAGACCCGCTTGAGGCAATCCGTTTTCGGATGGAGCAACAGAACCTGAAGCAAGGCGATCTAGCGGTTTACATGGGCAGCCGCAGTAAGGTTTCGGAAGTTCTTTCAGGCAAGCGACCGCTGACTCTCTCCATGATGCGAGCGCTACATTCGTACCTTGGAATACCTGCCACTGTCTTATTGCGCGAACCTAGAGCAGACGATGATGTTGGCGAAACAATCCAATGGAATAAGTTCCCCCTCAAAGAGATGATCAGTAGAGGCTGGATTATTGGCTCTAAAAATGACGAGCCTGAGCGTCTTTTGGGCAATTTTTTTTCGCGGGTTGGCTCGCCAAGACAAATCGCAGCGCTTTTCAAAAAGACGCAAACCGCGAGAAGTGCACGATCGGTTAACCAGTATGCTTTGGCTGCATGGAGCGCGCAGGTCATGAACCGAGCTATCGAGGATCGTCCTAAGACCGAATACAAACCTAACTCAGTCAACTTGAAATTCATGATGGAGGTTGCCAGGTTGAGTTGGTCTGAGAGTGGTCCGCGTCTGGCTCAGGAATTCTTGAGGAAACACGGAATTCCGCTGATCATCGAACCTCACCTCTCAAGTACGCATCTCGATGGTGCCGCGATCATGTATGGTATAGATCGTCCAATCATCGGTTTGACCCTCAGACATGATCGGCTCGACAATTTTTGGTATTGCCTGATGCACGAGTTGGCTCATGTCTCGTTGCACTATGGTCAAGGGTTCACACACTTCTTCGACAATCTCGATGTAAAGGCAAGTGATGACCCGCGAGAACAAGACGCAGATCGTCTTGCCAGACGTGCTCTAATTCCAGATGAAGAATGGAGTAAGAGCCCGGCGAAGAATCTTCGATCACAAGAGGCGGCACAGCACTTAGCCAGAAAGTTACGCATACATCCTGCGATAGTGGCAGGGCGAATGCGCCGAGAGTCCGGTTCCTACAAAATTCTCAATCAGATGATTGGTCAAGGTAAGGTTAGGGTTTGCTTTCCGGAAGTAGACTGGAGTTTGAAATGACGCTTGCATCCAGAGATAACCATTACGTTCCTGTTCTCAGGTGGAAACGCGCAGAAAAAGTTGCCCTGCGACAACTAACAAATGGTGTTCGAGGACAAATTACGCCTCTCTTGGAGTTGGTCCCGACTGTAGACAATAGCCCCTCGAAAGTTTCAACCGACCTTAAGAGTCATTGGGGATTTTATTCGTGCTTTTTGGATTTGGTGAATTTGCCGGACGCTGATGACGTGGTGTCCGTGATCTTTGATACCACACGTGCTGCTGGCTTAAGAGCAATTCCGGTGACCGGGTTGAACAGAGCCCCGAACTATCAGACCGCTATAGCCAAGGTCGCGTTGAAAGACAGGCGTGGGGCGTGCATACGATTACTTCCCCATGATTTATTGAGTCCGTCTTTGGCTGCCGACTTAGGCAGACTTCTCGCGCGGTTGGCCTTGAATCCAGAGCATGTAGACCTAATTGCCGACTACCAGATTCTGTCGAACTTCGCGCTTCCGTACATGGAGCTATGCCGACGCCTTCCAAATTTGGCACGCTGGCGGACCTTCACGACGGCCAGTGGAGCTTTTGCTAAGGATTTAACTGAGTACGAAAAGAATGGACAATACACTCGTTCGCGCGAGGATTGGCTGTTCTGGCGGTCGCAGACTGATTTAGATCTTCCTAGGCGACCAACTTATAGCGACTACAGTATTCAGTACGCGTTTTACGAGGAACCACCAGATCGCGCTAACGTAAGTGCAAGCATTAGATACACAGCAGAGGATTGTTGGGTCATCATGAGAGGCGAGGGACTATTCAACGAAAGTAGTCCAGGAAATGCACAATACGCTGCACACGCTCAGCTCCTTTGTGAGCGAGATGAGTTTAGTGGTGCAAATTTTAGCGCCGGTGATAGGTACATTGATAATTTGAGCAAGGGACTTGAAGGACCAGGGAACCCTGAGACTCTGTTACGGGCGGGGATAAATCACCACATCACACTCGTTACTGATCAACTCTCCAAGTCTGTCGGCATTTCAACTGGCGACGTACCCTTTCTCGGACGGTATCCAAATCAGCAACCTCCGCAAGTCGAGCGTAGACTAACGCGCGCCGCTTATAACGAAGCGGTTCAGCTTCGCCAAACTCGTCCAACAAAGTAAGAGCTTCTTGTCGCCAGAGAAGTTTGGACACCGCAAGAATGTCGGGCGATGGATTGTCGCGAGCCGCTCTTACGACCGAGAAATCTAGACTGCCATCGGGAGCCGTCTCTGCAATCTTAATTCCCCACCATTCTGGTATTAGGTTTCGTACTTCATCGGCATATCGCGTTCCTACGACCAAAGTAACCCGGTCAAGAACTGAGCTGTAAGTTTGGGCCTGCCTCGGAAGCCTTTTGAGTGTGTCCCTGTCGCTCTTTAGCTCGAACCCGTGGATAATTCCGTTTACAACAGCTATATCAATTCTGGCGGCACCGTGCCGAAGACCAAGTTCATCAAAAACACGTGTATCAGGATCGTGAGAGTACCTAGATAGAATCTGGTTTTTGAATGCGGAGCGGAGTTGAGGATCGTTCATAATTTATCTATCTGTGACCGTATTAACCAAACTCCAAACACAACCGACGGGGCAATACTCTACTCCCTATGTCAACCCAAAGGGGTCTGTTAAGCTAAAAAGTGGTCAAGTCCTTTGATTGGAGGCTGATTACGCGCGATACCTACTGACCAATGATTACGACACTCCAACTGCTTGCTGAGAAGCGAAATATTCCCACCATCACCGCGTGGAACCTGGCTGATCTCAGCGAGGCACGAGGCAAGCAGGAACTATACACCAAGCAGTCACCGCAACGGCTCAAAGTCTTGCGTGAGCATGCTCTCATCGAGAGTGCAGTTTCATCCAACCGCATTGAGGGCGTAACGGTTCAACAGTCTCGGGTTAAGGCGGTCGTTCTGGGTAAGTCGCTGCTTCGCGATCGCGATGAACAAGAGATCCGTGGCTACCGCGATGCACTGAAGCTCATTCATGAGCAAGGGGCAAAGGTAACGATGTCTGAGAAGACAATCCTGCGGCTTCATAGGTTGAGTAGGGCGAATATCGGAGACGCCGGCAAGTACAAAGAGAAGGACAGCGACATTATTGAGAAGCTACCCGATGGACGCATTCGCGTTCGCTTCAAGACCGTCACCGCGCGAAAGACACCTGCTGCAATGCATACGTTAATCGATGCGTGGGATGACAGCCTTGATGAGCGGGTGGTTCATCCCGCGATTGCGATGGCGGCGATGAATCTAGACTTTTTGTGTATTCATCCTTTCCGCGATGGCAATGGTCGCGTGTCACGGCTCCTACTCCTCTTACAGTGTTATCACCTCGGTTACGAGGTCGGGCGGTACATCAGTCTTGAACGAGTGATCGAGGAGAATAAGGATAGGTACTACGAAACACTCGAACAGAGTTCCCAAGGCTGGCACGAAGGCAAACACGATCCCTGGCCCTACATCAACTACACTCTTTACATACTGAAGACCGCATATCGTGAATTCGAAGAACGTGTCGGAACACTGTCCACTGCCCGTGGAGCTAAGACTTCGATGGTTCTCGACGCGATTGAGCGCTTGTCGGACAGCTTCAGAATGGTCGATCTCGAGCTCGCCGCTCCCAACGTCACGCGAGACATGATGCGCGTGGTGCTAAACCGATTGAAGAAGGAGAACAAGATCTATTGCGAAGGTTACGGAGCCGCTGCGGTGTGGCGGAAGGGGTCGAAAAGGTGTTGACTCAAGTATGGTGGTGATAACTCACGAGTGGTGGTAATAAAGGTGGTAACAAGGCTGCCGGCTTAATTCTACTGCAATCGATACATCTTCGGTATTCGAGAGGCATTCGTCTGCTCCGGCGCTTCGTGCGAGTTCTCCAAGGCGGTCGATTGCGTCGTACGTTGCGACGATGATGATGGGTATGTGCCGTCGATGAATGGTGGCTCATCTTTAGGCGCTGACATCATGTGAGAGACCTCTTAAGGAGACAATCAAAACTGACCCGGTCTGGTATGCTGTGGGCGCGCTAACTGACTACTATCTGGTGACTTTCGGCTTCGAGCCGCATTTTTTGCTTGCAACCCAAGGCCGTTTGTACTATCTTCTCGCCCGAAACGCTTACAACGGGTTCCCACTAACTCGAATACTCAACAACTCGGAACCCAAGATTTGAAACTAACCGGCTGGTCCTCAGAACCTGCGACAGCGTTGCTAACCTGTTACCAGCCGATTCCTTTTGTGCAAGATAGGCGTCTCGGAAAACTCGCCTTTAGGGAAGTGATTACAGTCAAGGTTATTCATCAAAGTTCGGGGAAACCGATCAAGGGCAAGAAAGTCGCGGTTGGCATCAGCGGGTTATTGTCAGGCGGTGTAACACACGGCGAATGGACCGACTCCAATGGCGAGGCTCATTTCGACGTGAGGCCAAACCACGGGAAAGTATATGTTGATGGCGCAAAGAGATATGAGGGTTATCTTTCTGGCCGAGTTGTAGTCTACGTTTGAGAGATATTCTCTTACACCCTCGGACAGAGACAGCAAAAGTGAGATCAAAATCATGAGACTTTTTAGTAGGAATCCGTTGAATGAGCCTTGGTCAACCAAGAGGAAAATTTACTTTTTGCTTTATGCGATTTTCTATGCCACAAGTGTTTGGGCCAGTGGCGAATCGCTGCGGAGAAGCACGACATTACCTAGAATTTTTTGTTATGTTGTTGCTTTTGGCGTTTTAGCACTAGCATCCCTTTGTTTGAAACTTGTCAGGGATAGCTTTAGTAGAGGTCCTGAGCCGGCTCGTGCCCTAAAACTGTTTTTCGGAACTCTCGGTTTCGCAGTTGCCTGGCTTGCCATTCTCTCCGCTAATACTCACAACATTTATTATGTAATGACTGTAGATAAGCAAAGGCAGCAAGAATTAAGAAATGTTAAGAACCAGCTGGAATTAGTTAAGGACAAGAGTATTACCTCATTCAATTCGGCAAAAACTGCATTTTCCAGCAAAATCGACCGAGAGATAGGAAATCTAAAAGCTGAGTTATTAAATCCTAACAATCAAGGTCACGGTCCAAAGACTAATGAAATCCTCACCAGGATTGAAGGGATGCTCGGCAACGAAGTAGATCTACAGACAAACGCTCCAACGGATCAAGCTGGCTTGCGGAGGTATGCCCTAGATCTAGCTGAGAAAATCAGAACGATGACTAATGGGAAACTCAGAACTGTTGACGAAAAAATCAACCAATTGAACTCTTTCCTGCAAAAGGAAGAATACCAGAACACACAGAGGAATCTTGATGACTTGATAGCTCACTACGATACTAAGAGCGAAAAAGAAATCACCCAGGGTTTAAGAAATAGCTATTCAATGTATAAGAAAACTCAAGAGTACATTGACCAGCTCTATTCCGAGCCCCTCATTAGGGATAATGCAAAACTCTCGATTGAAAGACTTCCAGAGGTGCCCGTAAGCATAGAGACGGAAGCTATTGCCTTTGTATGGGGACAGTTCTTTAAGGGCGAAATTCCAAGGCTGTCACTATTTCTATGGTCTCTAGGTATCGGTTTTATCTTTGACTTTACTTGTTTCATGTTTTGGTATTTTGGCGTTCTTCCAGAAGAATGATGAGTCCAATGTACTACTTCGAATAGGAGCAACTTTATGTCAGAGAGCAAAGAGCAATTCAAGGGTATTGTTCCCAAAACGGATTCAGAGGAAACATCTTCTACTCCTTCCCAGCCAACAAATATTCCCGCTCCCCAAGTGCCAGGCGAAGTTAACCTTCAACGCATTGACACTCGTAGAATATCGGGGCCCTTGGTTGTGTTTTTCGGGCCAAGAGAAATAGGTAAGACTGTTACACTACTCCGATTGTGTACATATATCCGCAGCAATTACCGGATTAATCCCGACGAGAGTTTTAGAACAGACGATCGCTATTCTGGAACTACTGCTGCCTTTGAAACGCTGCTTGGAGATATGCAGTTAGCGCCGGACGCGACGGGTGAGATCGAATTTTTGTTACTAAACATAACTCATGATGGAGGGAGGTTCTGCCAGTTTCTGGAGTCTCCCGGTGAACATTTCTTCGATAGAAGGAAGCCAAGGGCTCCGTACCCAAATTACATGAACAGAATTTTGGCGGATGATTATAAGAAGATTTTTGTGTTTTTCTTTGAGCTTAATATGTTCAGATCCGACGAAGACTTGAGAAATTACTGTGACAGAATTGCCGGTCTTGTCAGTGATCAAATCGTTTCTAAGCGTGATGAAGTTATCATCCTTTGTAATAAGGCGGACCTTCATCCGCATTTTAGGGGTGGGATGCCAATCAAGGCAGAATATAGAAAAGCAATTTACGATCATTCTTCATTTAGGAGTCTTAAGGATGCATTAAAGAATAGTGGTTTCAGACACGTTGCTTTTGTTCCTTTCTCCGCAGGGGCTTTTAATGATGACGGAACTGGGCAAAAGGTCTTCGCTCTTTCGCCCGAACACTATCCCAAGCACCTGTGGAAAGCGATTTATGAAAGTATTCAAGGTCCTTCTGTGTGGAGTTCTCTGTGGAACGTTTTTAGGTAAAGTTTGGTTGGATCCAAAAAATGAATGATGTTGTCGGTAATATCTTTTATTTTGGTTCGCCTAAAGACGGTTTTAAGGTTTACCCGGACGTGGGGGCAGTGTCGAATGTGTTTTCGGGTTATTATTCCAACACAGAAACGGATTGGATTTTAATTGCAAAAAAATCAGATGAGATAACGAGATATACTTATGTCAAGTACGGTCTATTAACTTCCGCAGTCGACGGGAGAACAGGAAGTTGTTTCGGTATTGCCATTGATTTTGTTAACCATTACTTCACAGACCTAAAAGTCTTTCGAACGCAGATCGTCGAGGGAGTCTTGGGTGCGATTCTGGATGATAGGCAAGTCTTAGAGATTCAGACAACGTCCGGCAAGGTCGCATTCAAATCGTATGACCTTTACGACGTAGGACCGTATTTGGACGAAATGTCCAAGAAGATTAGAGAAGTAATAGCTGATACTAAATACTCAAATTACATACGACCATCCTACGAGATACCGAACGCTGGCGACACTCTTGTTTACGGGCTGCATCCAGATAGTTCGCCCTCAGCGGTGAGCGAATGCTTCAGGACCTACGGAGCAATTAAGTTATCTCCAAACTTGCCCATTGAAACTAAGTCTCTCGCCGAGAAACAGGAAGAGCATAGAAACAATCTTCAAGAAGAGGTCGATAAGTTAAATAGACAACTACACCAGAAAGATGAAGAAATTAGTGGATTGAAACAAAGACATGATGAGTTAGGAGAGTTAATAAAACCGCTCTTCAGTAGGTTTTCAGATACCGCCGTCAGTAATGAATCGAATCAATATATCGGCGAGCGACAATCAAGAAGCCGAACATATGAGCCGTACCCCACTCCGTCCAAGGCCGCGTCTTACAAGCCGCCACAAAAGTTGAATGACACTAAGATAGTGATTATAGCTGCTGCTGCCATTGTTCTGGTTGCTCTCTTTGCATTTGGCCTCAAATACGCTTTATCTGAAGATGAAAAGCCTGCTGTTAATTACAATGCGAATACAAGTCAGTTGCTGAGTCAACAAAAAACCAAGACACCTCCACCAACGGACCCCTTATTAATCAAACTAGATAACGGAAAACGAAAAGGATTTTTGAAAGAATCTGCTTTTTTGGAAAGAAATGAAGGAACAGCTGTTTCTAGTGAAGCAGATTTCAAAGAAGTATTAACTTCCTATCTGTTTGCGTCTAGCCCTCAAACTCAAGACATTTACAAAGGCAATAAAGACGATTTGTGGAATAAGATAATGGAGTTAAACCCAACCAGCAGGAGAAGAATTACGGATTACATCAGAGCAAAAGCGCCATTCAAAATTGAAAACAATGGAGACCAACAGAGTATCTTGAAAGACTTGGTAATATTTGCCCAGTCGCCCCAATAACGATCGTCCAGTTACATCATTTCGCCCCGGATATCACCGAGGAGAGGGTTACAATCAGGAGACAACATGGCTAGACGAACTTGCGACACGTGCGGGAAAGACAAACCTCTGGAGGGTGGCAAGACCTGTAAAGATGGTCATTTCACATGCAAGGACTGCGCGCACGGCCATGAACATTGCAAGCTTTGCAGGCATACGCTCAGATAGCAGCGAGCGGTGATGCAATCGCCCTCGCCATCCGGCGGAAATTCATGCGTTAAGATAAGAGGATCGACCGCCTTTAGGGGTATTGTCAGGTTAAACGGGGAAAGATGTAATCTGACTGTTCCTGCGGCATAATCTGCGGATGTGGTAAGTCTCTACGCGTCGCTCCGATGCTTTAAGTGTTCGGAGTTCACTGACTGCTCATCTTGGGTGTGGCCTGCACGAACGATTTGATCGGCATCGTTTGGTGAGTTAGCTACTAGGTTGAGTGATTTGTTTTGTGGCAGGATTGTGGCAGGAATAAACAGAAAGCGACTGTAAGTGAATGTAACCGAATGTCAACAAATGGGAAAAGGCTTGATTCTGCTCGTGGCTGCATCCCGATGCAAAATCAATTAGTTAAGTTTACGCATCCCGCTTGATTGGGGTGGGTGAGGCCGCTGGTTCGAATCCAGTCGTCCCGACCAAAAAAAGGGCTTCTCGCACGATTCGTGCGGGAAGCCTTTTGCGATTGCGTAACGACTGCGGTTAGTGGGTCAGTTTAGAGTTCAACCTTTAGCTTGCGCCTGAAGTCTGAACGCGGACTGACCTACCACTCGATCGCGAATTCAGTTGACGCCTCGCGCGGCCTTAATGAGATCGCCACTTCCTGGGTTTCCTACTGTCAGTGTTCTTAGGGTTGATGCTCTGTGTGTTCGTATT
>Ga0137390_10005534_pt1 | contig 10679 bp, 14 predicted proteins | sample 15con2h24AmetaG_FD_104937 | JGI IMG/M metagenome (GOLD analysis project Ga0137390, IMG submission 104937) | Vadose zone soil microbial communities from Angelo Coast Range Reserve, California, USA - 15con2h2.4A metaG | ecosystem: Environmental > Terrestrial > Soil > Vadose zone > Saprolite... | reverse complement strand
GGTCCAGCTTTTGCTGTCGCGCTGGTTCTGCACCACCAGCAATACCTCCGCGCGTTCTGGTCCGTTGGGCCGCTTGGTGTAAACACGAGCTTTCGCCGCTCGCACGGCAATGGGCCCCTTCTAGCTCTCGCGTGATTACGCCATAGCCGACAAGTGACCCGCTGCCGTCCCGTACCGCCGTCATCGCGACGTTTGCCCAGAATCGGGAGCCATTCTTCCTAACGCGCCAACCCTGGCCCTGAAAGTGTCCCTTGCTGGCGGCGACCCTGAACTCCGTTTCCGGTTTACCGGCTTTGACATCTTCCGCGATGTAGAAGCACGAAAAATGCTTGCCGAATTCCTCAATCATGTCTCGGTTCCGGTGGCATTCCTCGCGCGGCCTCCCAGCACCCTTTCGATCTCTCCAAACAACACGCTCGGAAGGATGGGCTTGGGGACAAAGCCGTCCATCCCTGCTGCTACACACTGCTCACGATCACCCTTTTTTACGTGCGCAGTGATCCCGATGATTGGCACATGCGCCCCAGCAGTCTCAAGGCTCCGGAGAGCATCCGTTAGGGCCACCCCGTCCAATTCTGGCATCTGCACGTCGGTAAGCACGAGGTCAAAACGCTCAGCGTGGTACCCCGCTAGCGCCTCGCGACCATTCCTCGCCAACACCGTCACGCATCCCAGTTTCTCGAGAAGGGCGCGCATGACTCGCTGGGCGACAGGCTCGTCTTCAGCAAGAAGCACACGTAGAGGTGGTGTCTTTTGTGGGTACACTGGCGGGTTGTTGATCGGTCGAGGGCTCATTGAGAAAAGAATAGGAAACGACGATTTGTCGGCACCAGGAGCGCCCTGTCTGCCTGGCCTCCCACTATCGACAGATCAACAAATTGAGTGCGAGTGCGACGCCGATCCTCTCACTTGCGCTCCGAAGTAATCCCATTCTGTCTTGAGAGTTGCTCGGACCTGATCATCGATCGAACGATGGCTCGCTGACATCACCCGCTCGATCAGATTGGGATCGCGAACGAATCCGTCAACGACGTCCACGAAGTCAAAATAGAAGATGAGCGCTTCGATCGTTTCTTTCGCGCGCTTGAATCCTTGATCACCACCGACCCCTCAGCTTCCGGATCACTCTCGCTAGCCGCTGGGTTTCCAATTCGTTGTTTCGAAGCGTCTCGATCAGCACCAAGGCTACCTGCGACTGCATTGGCCGGACGCCCACAGCCTCAACGGCAGCGTCGGTGGCCCTTTCTTTGCGTCTGAGTTCGCCCGCAAGCGTCGCGATGATGTTCGCCCTCTCGCTCGGCGTTCGTCGGATCCGCTGAAAGGCGTCGATCGTCAGCACAATGTCATCCGGGTTCCATTGCATCGGAGCACATCACTTTCAGCAGTACGAAGCCGAGCCCCCGCTGGGTGCGACGGATCCAGGGTTTTCCGCTTGTTCGGTTAATCCTGCTTGAACTCGGAGAGGTTTTCTACGGCCGAAAACGCCTACTCGAGGATCCTATGTCGCTCTTGCGGTCATACCTGGTTTTCGGCTTTTGAGATTAGATCGGCATTCTCAGGTTTTGGACTTTGATTGCCTGGAAGCGCGCCCTTGAAAAAGACCGCCAAGAAGGTGAAACCGATGACAGTTGAAGCCCGCCTCAACAAACTACCTGCTCATCTCCATTGGTTGGTGCCGATTATCCAGAGCGCGATCGCGTCTGGTCGTGAAACCGCTACACGTGCCGAAGTGCTTAAGCTACTAAAGGCGGAAGCGGCTAAGGCAACCGACCCAATTGATAAGAAGCGACTCCAGTCGTTGATTGCATTGCTGGAGAAGGACGACCACTTCTCAGGCAGCAGCGCCAAGCCCGAAGGCAATCCACGTAAGGGGATCCAATGACCCGGGCCACTCAAAGCGCGAAGAAGACCGAAGCTGTGCACAAATTCGAGCTTAAGTCGACAGCCTCACTCAATGATGCGCGGGATGTACCCGACCCCGAGGGTTACTCCGTAAAGCTGGACGAACCGCTTCGAAAGATGCGATTCGACGATCTCAGCTTTATCCCTGCTAATGCATGGGCGATGACCGTGACGCTTCTCCAATCAAGTGTCGCCGACTGGCTCATCAGTAAGCAGTGCGACGCGCTGCTCGACTACTTGAAGGCCATTGTCGCGAAAGCGAAGGGCAAACGGAAAGGAACATTCCGTGTAATCGCCTCACCAGATTCGGATGGACCAAACCTTAGGGTCGAGATGAAGAACGTCGATGCTGCGTCCATCGACCAGATCAAAACCACCGTCAAAGAGAAGCTGACCGCCAAGGGGTCGGAGCGGACAACGGAAATCACGATCACGTTCGAGTGAGCCAAGGTGCTCGAGGGAATGAGTCCTCAAAGGCGCATTATCGGACTCATCTCCCAGGATGGCATCACGTCGGTCGCATTCGCTCGGCCTGCTCGATTGTGTCGGCAAGAACCCGGAGAGTTCCTTGAAACCTGACAGCCGCCGAGTCGCCCGCCGCAATTGGCACCGCCCGCATGCAGTCGCGCACCGTTGATGCCGGCAGATCAAGCCGGGCAGCAGCGGGGTACACGAACCCGGCTATTTGAGCCTCGACAGTGGCGTCCGCATGTCCAAGAGGAGCAATGTCGCTGCGCATCTCCTCCACGCTCTGCTTGATGGAGGCGTGGAGGTCAGGAGCCGAGGCCGCTCGTTGCAACGCATCGACAATCCTGGGCACCAGGATGGTCACGAACTTCAGGAAAGTTCGCTGGAACTCGAGGTCCTCCAACTCTTGTGTCATTTCGCTGTCCAAGAGGCCGAGTTCGATCAGTGTCATCTTCGTAGTCACGAGAGCAAAGTGAACGCACTCGCGGAAGGCGATAGCGGAGAGCCCTGGGAACTGCGCCTCGTCCAGGAACCGAATGCCCGCAAGGCCTGAGCCGTGTGTGTTCCAGCAGATCTGTGGGTACTGCGTCTCGTAAAATTCGGCGAAACTGCCCTCGGGTAGGAGGTCCGTTGCCACTCGGGCGTCTTGGGCGAGATCCCTTCCCGTCCAACGCGAACGCGGGTGCCGTCCTTTCCCATTGGGGTCTGGCCAAAACTGCTGCCTGAGTGTCTCCACCCGCGGCCCCACCGTTTTGATGAAGGCAATCTGGGGGTCGAACTCGTTTGGCGGCCTCTTACCCTGTTCAGCAAAGAACCGCTCGATCTGCTTCGCGGCCTTCAGCTTTGCGGATTCCTCCCACGCACGCAGCTTCTCGTGCGGGCTTGAGGGATCGAGGTGCATGAGCGTGGCATCGACGGCGATCTCGAAGAGGGTTCGACTGGCGACGATCACTGCTTGGAAGTCCGACGGATGATTGAGTTTCCTAAGCGTGCGCAGCCACGCAAGGGCGCGGAGGAAGAGCCCCCGATAGGTCTGTCTCTTCTCAGAAGGGGAGGCCTCCAGAGCGTTGTCCAGCCGGGGACGAACGCGAATGCTTAAGAACTCCTCGCAAACCTGACACTCACGGAAGTGAGCTTCCGCGAGCGTGAACGCTGTCGTCTCCATTGACCCGAGCCTAGCGCCACATGCCCATGCGGTCATTGGCCTTCCAATGGCTCGCCGCGCCCAGACGAGCGGCAGCAGCATCAGGAGGCCCGCCGTGGTGATCGACACAGCGCCAGCGAGAAAGAGCGGCGCGTCGGCGAAGTACCCGAGGCCCATCGAGTACACCAGCAGACACGGGAGCGCGATCACGGTCAGCGCATTGGCGATGCTGATCCGCCAGGCCCACTGCTCGCCGCGGCGAACGCCGGCCGCGCCGTAGAGCGTGGTGAACGAGAGCGGCAAGAGCAGCACGGCGTTGAGCAGGAATGTGAACGAAACGATCGGCTCGAGGAATGCGAAGGTGTTCGCGTTGACGGCCCGCCGAAGGATCGACGAGATGTGGGGCGCGGCAAAGAGATGGAAGACCGCCGCGGCAGCGAGGAAGACGCCGCCGGCTGTCAGGCACCGCGCCGCAAACAGCAGCCGACTCCGAGCGTTCATTATCGGATTCCCAAGCACAGCTTGATCAACGCTTCAGTAGTGCGACTAGGGAGACAGCGAGCGAGGCCAGTGCCACGAAGGCAGCGAACCAGGTTCCCCGCGTACTGGACGCGGCGATCGCTTCGAAACGATCGTTCCGCTTCTCGTCCTCCATTCTACGAAGCTCGTCTAGAGCACATTCCCAGTTAAGACGTGCTTCCTCGATGGTGTACTGCGCGCGCACCTTTATCTGTTCCTGCTGATCGTCGAGCTGCTCGGTGACCTCTTCCAACTGGTGAAAGGCCTCCTGGCCCTTCTTAAGCGACACCTCCATCTCGCGGGCTAGCTTCTCGGCACGTTTCTCCTCGTCTGCGGTCCACTTGAATCTGGCCAATACCGGCGAGCGTACCACGCGGACGATTCACCCATTTCCCCACGACCGGGCCTGATAGGGTGAAGGTTGAGTTGAATGAGTCCGATAACGCTCATTGAAAGACTCATCCGGTGGTGTTGGCGAAGGTTGGCCGGCGGCCTAGAGATTCTTTGCCCCCACCGATACGCTAGGATCATGGCGCGGCTGATCTTTACCGCCGAGCTTTGCGAGAAGGCGAGGGGCGAGAAACTGGATGCCTTGAGCCCCCTTGTTTTGCAATGGGCCGGCGCCGAGGGCCCGGACGGAGAGCAGCTCCGAGACCAGATCGAGCGCGCGGCCGCGCTGGTGCCGGCGCGTTATGCGGGTCTGCTTAACCATGGACCGAATTTGAGTTAGACGGCATGCGTGCATCCATGAACGCATTCGAAGACCGCGGCTATGCAGTAGTTCCTGACGTCCTCGATGCTCGGCGGTGCGAGGTTCTAGCTGGCGAGATCGAGGGCGCTGGTCGCGATCGCTCGGGCTCGCGCAACCTGCTCAACTTGCCGCGCTGCCAACAGCTTGCTGTTTCCCTCAAGGCGCATGCCGGAATCGCCGCATTTCTTGAGGCGGCAACTGTCGCTGTGCAGTGCACGCTCTTCCAGAAAGCTCCACAGCGGAACTGGCTTGTCGCCTTGCACCAAGACCTCAGCATTCCCGTCGCGGAGCGCATCTTGCACCCGAGGTGCACAGGTTGGTCCCGGAAGGAAGATGTTCTTTACCTCCAACCGCCTGTGCCCGTGCTCGAGTCCCTTGTCGCGGTCCGTCTGCACCTTGACGACTCTGGCCCGGGGAGTGGCCCGCTCCGTGTGGTTCCGCACTCACATCGTCATGGGCGGCTGTCGGTTGAAGCGGCAAACGCGGCGCGGCGTGAGTATGGTGAGACAGAGTGCGTAGTCCAACGCGGCGGAGCCTTAGTGATGCGGCCTCTCTTGTTGCATGCGTCGTCTAAGGCGGGAGGACAGTCGCGACGTCGCGTATTGCACTTCCTCTTTGGCCCTGCCGAACTACCGCATGGGCTGAGGTGGCATCGTGCCGTCTAACCAGAGGCTTGAACAGACCTACTTCTGCTTAAGACGAACCGTCAGATTGCGCGAAAATCCGACGTGCCCCTGTTCGTCAAAGATCCACTGGAGCTGATAGTCGCCAGTCTCGGTTATCGGAAACGGGACCATCTTCCAAACCCACTGAGATTGATAGGGACCAGCTTCATTTGGTCGTGCGGCGCCGACTTTACCGGTAAGGAGCGGCTTGCCGCCCGGTCCGATTACTTCCGTTCGGTGATTCTCGAACCATTCTTCGGGATTCAGCAGGAGAACCACTAAGCATAGAGACGCCAAGACGATGGGTACGGCATCAACTTCGATGCTGGGGCCGAACACACCCATCAGACTGACCCGACCAGACTGCTCGACGCGAACGTCTTCGCAGATGAGGATCTGCGCGCTCTCCGCCTTGGGAGCGCGCATCACCGCATTACTTCAAAGAACAACGGGTTGTCGGTCTTCCGAACGGTGCTACGCGCAGTCGGTAAGGGACCGAGAGACTCCGTTACAGGGAGAAGTTGGGCGTGGCCAACGACCTTTCGTCCTTCACAAAGATCGAAGTTGGCATTGCGGAACAATAGATCCAACGGAGGTGGCTCCGAAAGGAATGACACGTTCGCTTCAACCTCACCGCGCAGGTCCGGCGAGCCATCAAAATCCAACACGACTGACCACTCCTGGGCGGGTGCGACCTGCTGGGTGAAGCGACCTACGGTGGCATACCGGGGTCCAGAAGGCGGAGCGGAACGACCTCCTACTTCGGGCTTTAGAAATTGGACTCTTGCGCGCAGGTAACTAGGCATTCTGATCGTCTACTCTTGGCGTCAATATAGCGTATTCGAGGGTCCCTTGCTCGGCGAAGGCTGCAGCACCTATGCCGTCGAGGTTCGTCCACGAGTAGAAGTCCGTGGCAACCGACTCGGGGAACGAGACAGCGACGACCCGAAAGCCACTCCCTTTGTGGAGCCGCCTGCCCCACTCGCAAGCGGCTTCGTACTTCACGGCGAGGTGCTTACCCGCGCTGCTCGCGGGGACCAGTGTGAGCCGTCTGCTCTGGCAGATGCTCAGGTACTCAGGGATGGAGACAGCTCGGAAGAAGGTTCGCCTTCCTCGCAAGCGGTCGATGAATCGCAGGAGTGCTCGTCGGATGCGCCAATAGACGTTCACCAAGCAATAGGCGTATCACGACGGACCATGCCCGGTTCGCTCATCCGAAGGGTGGGGCGCGGCTAGCCTGGGGTGTGGTCTCGCCCAGCCATGATTCCGCAGGGAAGTGAACGGACCTTTGTCATGGCGAGCACCGTGCGGCTCGCCTTGCTGTTACCGACCCACAGTGGGGCGAGTTGATCTTCTCCGCTTCCTAACGCCGTAGTCCCAGTTCCGGTTCGGTCGCCACGAAGCCGGTGATCCAGATGGGGCAGATCGAAAAAACTTCGATCACTTGGGCGTTCGGCTGACGAAAGGAGAGCCCGGGACCGCGAACGCCAACGATATGGCGCGCTCTGGCCTTCAGGGTCTAACCTGCGCCTTCTATGGCAACTCATTCAGACGTGCTTCGTGTGCACCAATTTGGGAAGTTACTCGACTATGATGGAGTTTCGGTGCTGTTGGGGAGCAGCAAGCGCACCCTTCAGCGTTTAGTGGAGTCCGGAGCACTGCAACCGGCCTACGTCAGCCCTTACCGACCCCGCTTCAGGATCGAAGACATCGCGGAGTACAGGCTGCGGGATGTAAAACCGAAATGCTGATCGGGTTGGAATCGAACCTGCTTCACGGGAGGGTTGATCCAGAGGCCATCTCCGAGATCAAGCCGCTTCTTTCTCTGGCGAAGAAAATTGGGGCCCCCGTCAAGATTCCAGAACCCTGCCTTGTGGAGATCAGGGAGGGGTACCGGGAAAAGCTTCAAGAAGCGATCACGGAATTGGAAGATACACGGCGCAACATGGCCCACCTGCGGATCAGTGTCGAGATTCCTCCCATCGACGAAGTTGCTGAGCTTGCAGGATATGATGAGCGGCTGAAGCGTTTCCTCCAGTCTCACGCCATTGAAACGATACCGTTTGTAGACGCCCTTCCTGATCGGAAAGCGCTGTTCGAGAGTCCGTTCGACGCGAAAGGAAGCAACTTCAGGGACGCGGTCATCTGCCTCTCAGTCTCGCAATTTGCGAAAAGTCTGCAGACTCCCGTCCTCCTGGTGACCAATGATCGAGGATTTCGAGTTGTGCTCAAGGGCGACGAGGGATTCGAAGTTCTCACGATTGAAGACGCGGTCAAAAGACTCGACGCCGAGCTATCAGACAAAGACCGGGCGCGCCGTGCCGAACTGAACAAGCGGATCGCGGCAGTCGTACGCGAGCGATTTAACGAGATCGCCAAGATCGCTCGCAGCGATGCACAGTCCTTGCTCGGTGATCAGATTGAGTTTCGAAACCTGACCGTTACGGTCGAGGACTTAGTGCCCGAGGAGGTACTCGTCGAAGCCGCCGAGACTTCCGGTCCGAGGACTCCGTTCACGGCAACGTTGAAAGCCCAGGTTCACTGTACTGTGCGTGCCAAGCCTTTCACTGCTCCATTTTCATTCGGTGGATACCGTGGCTACCTTCCTACGCTGCTTGGCTCGGATGAGGTCATAGAGGACAAGCAAGTCTTCCCCATCCGAATGACTGTCGAAGGCGAGGTCACCCTGGATGAGAAGGGCAATGTCCAGAACATCGCGTTCAAACCCGAAGTGCGCGGTCGAGCGATCAGCGTGTCGGATATTGCGCTGGCGCGCGCCAAAGCGCTGAGGAAGCTCTTCCAGAAGGGCTCCCCAAAGATGGCTGGACAGTAGGCTTGAACAACTGGAGCAACTCATGTGCATACCGGGAATGCCAGTTCCCAACCTCCGACGAGTAAGAACAACGTGGAGTCTCTTTGGCCGAAACAACTCGAAGTCGGTGGCCGTCAGGTGGCCATAAGCACGCTCCAAAAGCCGGGAAGAGAAGGCAAGAGCCGGACTGAGCCGGGACGGAAATTTGAAGAGTCTTCGTAGGGTCGCGGTAAGGCTGAGTCTCGGTTATGGTTTCCGCGCCCTAGTTCAAATCTTCGAATCCCGTCGGGGACACTCTTACTCCCTAGCTTTGCTGGGGGCTTTTCTCCCTCGGCGCCTCGGTGGCCGTCCTTTGGCCATGAATTCGTTTCCCGGAACGAGGTCGCTCCAGCAGCTCCACTGCGTCCTTGTCTACGCCGGGAGAGAGGTCGAACTGGGTCAGGCACTTCTATATGCTTCAGAGTTGAATGAGCGACGAGGCGAAGCAGGTAGTTTGGATTCTAGGCGCCGGCTTCAGCCGCTCATTGGGCGGACCGCTTTTCGGGACGTTGTTCGGCCCTTGGTCAATGGCGACCCTTAAAGCGCACTTCCCACCGGCTGAATTTCCACGTCTCTTTGGAGATGCTTCAGACGTCGTCCACTGGGTCTACAATTACGGTCGGCAGTTCTCACTCGGTCGAGCCTTAGCCTGGGATCGTGAGCGTGGGGAGACTGGCGAAGAACTTTGGCAGGATGCCGAGCAGTATCTCCAGATTCTAGACGCCGCCGCTTCGGATCCTCGCTCACCGTGGGCCACGCGCATTAATCGCATCGTGCACACCCACCTAAATCGAGTGCAAGGGCCGGAACGCGCACAGCCGAGCCTTGTTGAAATAAACGGGGCAGCCCGCCGCCTGCTCGCCGCAGAATGCAGTGAATTCACGAAGGTCCTGGACCTGCAATCCGAACCTGTCACTCAATACGCCACATGGGCGAGGCGGCTCGGCCCGGAGCACACGATCATTACCTTTAACTACGACAGACTTCTCGAACTCCTCGGGGCAAAGACTGGCAAGCTCGCCTGCGTGCCTCCCGGATGGGAACGGGATGGTTTGGCCGCCTCAGTCTACAAGCTGCACGGCAGCGTCGATTGGATCAGCGAAGACGCTGGAAAGCCAGAAAGAGTGATCAAGGTTAGTAGCGACCCTTTCGCCGCCCTCACCTGCGACTCACCTGCAAAAATTGTTATCGCCAACCCTGGGCCCACGAAGTCGGCGCTGACTGACGCGCTCGAAGGACAGTGGAGCGCTGCCTTCAAAGCGATTCTTCTTGCAGACGCGGTTGTCTTTGTTGGTTACCGCTTCCCGCCGACCGACGCCCGTGCCCAACAGACCCTTTTGCACGCGCTCCGGAACAACAAGAAACACTACCTAGCGGTCCACATTATCCTCGGTCCGAATACCGCGTCTTTAGATTGTATCCGGCTTCGGCAGCTGCTGGCGCTCACCCTCGCAGATCGCAGAGAACTGCAATTCGGCGAGAAGCTACATTTCAAGAGTCGCAACCTGCGCGCCTGGGCGCTTGGGGCTGCGGACTTTCTGGGCCAGGCAGAGATCGAACACATCACAGAGCCGTTTAAGTTCGCTGACTTCCCTTAGCTCGAGGGAAAAGTCACCGTGGCTCTCCAATCGCGCTCGGTCACTGCGGTCCGACTGCCCCAACGCGGTCGGGCCGCTTTCCCTTCTACCCGTGTTCAACATGATCAAGCTAGTCCATGCCGATCTCGCCGTGCTTGGTATGGTGACAGTCGATGAAAAAGCCCAAGAAGGTCACCGCGAAAAAACCCAAGCAGGTAGCAGCGAGAAAACCCAAGCAAGTAGCAGCGAAAAAGCCCAAGCAGGTAGCACCGGAGCCAGCTCCACAGCGCCTAGCGATTACGGATCCGTACACGGCGACCGCGATAATCCGAAGGCAGATGGAGCCGGAGAAGCCTCAAGCCGAGGTCGTTAAGGGGCGCTGGCGGGTAATAAAAAGTCTCGGCAGCGGTGGTCAGGGCGAGACACTCCTGGTCGAGGATGAGCGTCGCGAGCACACGGGGCAGTTAGTCTTGAAGCGCCTCTCATCAGACAGAGAGAGGGCGCTCGATCGCTTCTCCCAGGAGATCAGGGCGATTGAGAAGATCCAGCATCCTAGAATCATCTCGGTCCTGGACTACGGCCTACCGCCAGACTTCATCCCACCATTCTATGTCATGCCGTTCGTGCCGAACGGTGACTTGAATGCGTCCGTCGATCGCTTTCGGGAGGATCCGGTCCAGGTGATGACCTGCTTTGGTCGGATCTGCGAAGGGGTGGCGGCAGCGCACGAGGCGGGGATTGTCCATCGTGACTTGAAGCCGGAGAACATCCTCTTTGACGCGGACTGGAACCCTATCGTCGC
>Ga0137390_10005531_pt1 | contig 10683 bp, 10 predicted proteins | sample 15con2h24AmetaG_FD_104937 | JGI IMG/M metagenome (GOLD analysis project Ga0137390, IMG submission 104937) | Vadose zone soil microbial communities from Angelo Coast Range Reserve, California, USA - 15con2h2.4A metaG | ecosystem: Environmental > Terrestrial > Soil > Vadose zone > Saprolite... | reverse complement strand
TGATCGCACAGAGACCAATCGATGCGTCACGCGAGAACACAACGGTGCCTGAGGGCAAGACGTGCGCCGACGAATGCGCGATTCCATCAGCCGTCGTCATCACCACCGTGGTCGAGATGTAGTCCACTTCGCGCAGCTGTCCCGTATCAGCCAGTGACACCCAAGGGATGTCACCGCCCTGCCAATAGGACTCCACCTTCTTGTCCGGGGTATGGCCACTTACCATGCGGGCCGCCCACTTGATCCGCTTAGCCTCCCAATGCGCCGGAATCTCCCCCAGCCACTCGACGCCGGAGTCTTTCATGGGGACGTTCGGGTCGAGGCCCTTGGTGACGGCGCGCGTGATGAGGGCGGTGCGCTGCTCCTGGAGCAGCTCGATCAGCCGCTCCTTCTTCGCCACCAGCGCATCGATCCGCGCCGTCTCCCTGCCGAGGAAGGCGGCGATGGCGCGTTGCTCGGGCTCGGGCGGTGCGCCCAGGCGAATCTTACGGACGTCCACTGAGGAGAGGTGCTTTACGGTCGTCGAGTAGGTCAGGTCGTTGATGACTTGCAGCGGAAGCGGGAGCAGGTAGGCGATGAAGCCCGAGTCCGTGGCGCCGCGTGGACGGAGACAGCACATCCGCTGATTCAGAAGTGCCCGCTGACCCCGCCAGCGGGAGACGTTGAAGTCCCCGTCCATCCCGATGATCACGTCGCCCGATTGAATCCATGCGCTCTCAACGATTGGTCCGATGTAGTTCACCTCGGTCTCGACGGCGTTGAGGTCGCGAATTCTCACAAGCGGGGTCCCCTCTCCTCGGACGAAGTACTCCGAGTCAAACGGATAGCCGTTGAGAAGCGTCGTTACCTCAGAGACGCGCGAGACCTTCCAATGCGCCGGAATCTCCCCCAGCCACTCGACGCCGGAGTCCTCGTATGTCGGGTACGGCTTGAATCGCCGCGCGCTCATCGCCACGGACCTCCGGGGGACGAGGCGCTCAGCCCGTCTGTCAGGGCGCAGATCCTCGTCGCCCGTCTGCCCGGCGGGATGGAGAGCCGCGCGGCAACCGAGGCCGGAAGGTTCCTCTTCTCGGCGGTCATGCGATCGCGTCCAGATAAGGCTGCATCACGCGCGCGACCCGGCAGATACGGGCGAACCGCGCCAGCTCGGTCGCGCCTCCCCGATTGCGGCGACTGAAATCGCGCAGGGCCTCGACCGCGACGTCGATGCCCAGCTTGTTGCGGTACTTGAAGCAGTCGGCCACGGTCTTCGCCGCCGAGTAGACGCGCATCTCGACGCCTTCCACGCGGTGCCGCTCGATGCCTTCGGTAAGTGCCGATCCCGAGAAGCGCGCTACCCGCAGGCGCGGATAGTCCATGCGGGGCTTGCGCGCCTTCTCCGGGAGCGCGATCCAGACCTCGGCGGGCGACTGCGTGGTCAGGCCGTGAAAGTGCAGCGCCGTGAGCAGGCAGAAGACACCCGCCGGCACACGGATGGCGACCTGGGCGAGCGTGTGCTCCGCTGTCGATGCGTGTCCGGCCGCCACGTAGATGCCCCGCGCTCGCCGCTCGACGAGGCCTTGCCGGACAAGGCGGTAGAGCCGCGCGCGCGCGACGCCGCGGGCCTCCAGCTCCGCCGGGCGCACCAAGCCCATCTTCTCGATCATCCGGAGGGCGCGGTCGTTCGGGGCAGCGACCATGGCAGGAAGTATACAAACCGTCGGGGGTTATTCACAAGACCCGACGTTACGAACGTTCCGAAAGGTCACCTGCGACACCGAATGTCGGCACTTGGTCGGATGTGCCGACATTTTGCGTCATACCCGGGCTGATCCCGTCACCTCCGCCAGCATTCGCAGGATGTCCGTCTCGATGCCGCGGATGTCGGCCTCGATCTCCTCCAGCGGCCGGGGCGGCGTGTAGCGGTAGAAGTAGCGGTTGAAGTTGATCTCGTAGCCCACGTGGCCGACCTGGCCGTCCTTGGGGTCGCGCTTGGATGTGTCGATCCAGGCGTCAGGGACGTGCGGCCGGACCTCGCGCTCGAAGAAGACCCCGACGCTCTCGGCGAGCGGCACGCTCTCTGTATCCCGCAGCTCCGGGTCGGGCTCGGGGTTTCTGTCCTTGTCGCGGCAGGGCACGGCTGTCTCGTCGCGCTCGGAGAGGGCGGAAAGGATAGCCTTCCCGGCGGGGGCCGGAACCTCCACGCCGTCCTTCCTGGCGGCGGCGTCGAGGAGGCCCTCGAACTCGTCGCGGTCCTTGACGAGCGTACCGGGGAGAGCCCGCACGAGCTTCCGGACCGCCTCCTGCAAGGCGCGCCCTTCAGTCTGCTCCTTCGCCCCCGCAGCGCCCTTCTTCTTCGACTGCGCCAGCGCCTGGAAGCCCTTCTCCTCTTCGAGGCGGGCGATGCGATCCTCGCTCGCCTGGAAGTTGAGCCGGAGCGGTCGCTCAACGGTGATCCTCCGGAAGCCGAAGTGCGTCGTGGGGAAGATGCGGCTGACGACGATGTCTTCCGCCTTCCCGTTCTTCGCTACTTTCCGCGTCTCGCCGTCGGTGAAGTCGGCGAGGATCTTCAGAATGTCCTGCGCGCGCTCGAGCGGGATCTCGCGCCGTTTGTCGCCCAGGCTCTTTCGCATCGGCACCCAGAAGGAGGTGGCATCGATGAGCTGCACCTTGCCCTTACGGGCTGCAGCTTTGCGGTTGGTCACGACCCACACGTACGTCGCGATCCCCGTATTGTAGAAGAGCTGCTCGGGCAGCGCGATCAGCGCCTCCAGCAGGTCGTTCTCCAGGATGGAGCGGCGGATCTCACTCTCGCCGCTACCTGCGTCGCCCGTGAAGAGCGGTGAGCCGTTCATGATGATCGCGATGCGTGAGCCGCCTTCCTTCCGGGCCTTCGCGTGCGCAAGCATGTGGAGCAGGAAGAGTAGCTGGCCGTCGCTGATCCGCGGCAGCCCCGGGGCGAAGCGGCCTGCCGCGCCCCGCTCGTGCTCGGCACGCACGGCCTCCTCGTCGCGCTTCCAGTCCTTCCCGTAGGGCGGGTTGGCGATCAGGTAGTCGAACGCCATCCCGGCGTGACGGTCGTTCGAGAGCGTGCTCCCGTAGGCGATGTTGTCGGCGTCGCGGCCGGTCGGATCCTTCATGAGGAGATCGGACTTCGAGACCGCCCAGGTTTCGGGGTTCACCTCCTGGCCGAAGAGGTGGATCTCGGCGTCCTTGTTGATCGCGGGCCGAAGGAGATTGCCGTTCTTCCGCAGGCCGACAGTGATGTGCTCCTTGGTGATCATCAGCATGCCGCCGGAGCCGCAGCAGGGGTCGTAGACGGTGCGGATGGCCCTCTTGGCTCGGATCTCCTTTTCGTCACCGGCGAGCATCAGATCCGCCATCAGATGCACGACATCGCGCGGAGTGAAGTGCTCACCCGGATTCTCGTTCAGCGCCTCGTTGAACTTCCGGATCAGCTCCTCGAAGATCGTCCCCATCGTCGGGTTGTCGATCTTGCCCGGATGCAGCTCCACGTTCTTGAACCGCTCCAGCACCTGGAAGAGCAACCCCGCCTCGTCGAGCTTGCTGATGGTGTTGTCGAAATCGAACTTCTCCAGCACCTCGCGCATGTTGGGGCTGAAACCGGCGATGTAGTTGCGCAGGTTGGCGGCGAGGTGGGGCGCGTCGGCCAGGAGCTTCTCGAAGTCGTAGCGCGACGTGTTGTAGAACGCGAAGCTCGAAGCTGTGCGGAGATCCCGCTCCAGATTCTGCAGCCCCCTGCTTCGGAGCTTCGCCTGCGTCGCGAGGACTTTCTCCTTGGTCGGGCCGAGTACGCAGTCGAGGCGGCGCAAGACGGTGAGCGGCAGGATGACATCCTGATACTTGCCGCGCTTGAAGGTGTCCCGGATGAGATCCGCGACGCCCCAGAGAAAGCTGACGATCTCGCTATGGTTCACTCCGCTCGCTCTCTGTTCAGGCCCACGATGGGCGTTGTGTTACTGGCGGTGTCGAACGAACACTCCGGATCAGGCGCGGCCCGCAAGCCCGTTGACTGCCGCTGGCGGTGCTCCCCGCCGGCGCCTGCATCCGGAAGTTAGATTGTGCCATCGTCCACGGGCTCGACAGGCCGCGAGGCATACGCGGCCAAATCGACGTCGAACACACGGGCAAGAGGGGTGTTGATCACTGCCCTGAGGACGTCCTCCCACAGGACGATTCGCAGCGCGTGCTGCTCGATCAGAGGCCAATCACGCCGGGCCTCGTGACCATGGGAGAGCAGGTAACAGAGATCCACGTCCCAGCCGCTCTGCCTGAGATGCGCGCACACCTGATCATAAAGTGCGACGTTCTGAGCGACGCTTGAGCCGATCGTCTTCGTTTCGATGAATAGCGCGTGTCGCCGCTCAGGCTCCACCACGGAGAGATCAGGCTTCAGACCGAGAAACTCCACGGGCCAAGTTGCAAGGCCGAAAGCCATAGCGGAAAGGGGCGCCTCTACCGACATCGTCGCGAAGGAGAACGTCCTAGGGACAAGCTGTCCGACTCTGCGATAGCCGACAGCCGTCGTATATGTGTAGATCGAGAGGGAAAACGAGGGCTCGGTCTTTGTCCGATACAGCAGAAGCATCGAGAAGAAGGCGCTCCACCACGATTCGGAGTTGTGACGATAGCGGGCGGGCTGTTCGAAGAGATGTGTGGCGTTCAACATAGTTGTCAGCTCTCCGGCAATCTAACGGGAAGTATCGAGGTCTGGATAACGTGGCACACACCCCGGCCCGGTCAATCTAGTCCGGCGAGTGGCCGGCGGTGTCGGTGGGAGCGGATCTGTTCGACGCGGGTCTTGCGCATCACCCGTCTCGCCCTCCCTGGGTTACAGACCATGATACTTCCGGAAGGGGCGTTCTCAGCCGGCAAGCCCTGAACCGCCCCGCGCATCGCTGGCCCCCGATGGCCCTCACCCCAGTTCGGCCAGAATCTCCTTGCGGTGCTGGTCGAGCGAAGGCGCCACCGCCCGCGGCGTGCCGCTGCGGAGCGGCGGCAGGCCCGGCACCTGGGGCACCGGCACGCGACCGATCCCCGGCTGCTCGATCCAGGTCACCGCGCCGTTAGCCTTCACCTGCGGGTCGTCTAGGAACTCAAGGTAGGTGTTCACCCGCTGGTGCATGAGCCGCGCGGCCCGCAGCCGGGCCGAAAGATCCGCGGTGGTGCGCCCGGCGAACGCCGGCTCGAGCGCTGCGTTGAGCGCCGACACGTTGGCGAAGCGCGAGTCGTTGGTGGCGAAGCGCGGATCGCCCTTGGCCGCGGGGATCTCGAGCGCGTCGCAGAGCGCAGGGAACTCCGGGTCGCGCAGGATCGTCAGGTTGATCCACCCGTCGCTCGCCTTGAACGTGCCCGAGGGCGTGAGCCCCGGCTGCGGCTTCCCGTCCTCCAGGTGGTGCTGAATCATGGAGACCGCCTGGATTGTCGCCCCGCCGCGCAGCAGGCTCGATTCGATGTAGCGGCCGCGGGGCTCGTCGCGGCGGGCGTAGAGTGCGACCGCCATCGCCTGGAAGTTGCTGAGCGCGGTGGCCATGTCCATGACGATCACCGGCACGCGATGCGGGAAACCGTCGAGCCCGCGGTTCACCGACATGAGGCCGGTGAAGGCCTGGAACACGGTGTCCACCGCCGGCCGCTCCGCGTCCGGCCCGGTCTGGCCGAAGCCAGAGACAGAGAGATAGATGATGCGCGGGTTGATCGCCTCCACGCCCGGATAGCCGACGCCGAGGCGGGCCGCCACGCCCGGTCGGAAGGATTCGAGGAACACGTCGGCGCTAAACACCAGCCGGCGGAGGACCTGCCGGTCCTCCTCGGCCTTGAGGTCGAGCACGATCGAGCGCTTGCCGAGGTTCGCCGCGATGGCGAAGGCGGTCATGTCGCCGTACTTCTTGCCGAGCGCTCGCGCCCAGTCGCCTTCCGGCGGCTCCACCTTGATGACGTCGGCGCCGTACTGGGCCAGCAGCATGGCCGAGTAGGGCCCGGCGATCCCCTGGCTCAGGTCCACCACCTTGAGGCCGGCGAAGGGCGCGTCGTAACTCATCGCATGCTTTCCTCCGGGACTGGGACTGGGCGATAATGACGCCCGCAGATCATACCCGAGGGAGGAACGCTATGCTCAAGGTCGAGAAGCCCCAGGATTTGCTCCAGCACGTGGGCAAGGAGCTGGGTCCGTCCGAGTGGCTCACGGTGACCCAGGAGATGATCGACAAGTTCGCGGATGCCACCGGCGATCACCAGTGGATCCACGTGGACGTGGAGCGGGCCAAGAAGGAGATGCCGGGCGGCAAGACCATCGCCCACGGCTACCTGACGCTCTCGCTCCTCCCGCAGCTCGCCCCGACCCTCATGAAGATCGAGAAGCGCCGCCGCGGGCTCAACTACGGCTCGAACCGCGTGCGCTTCACCGCGCCGGTTCCCGCAGGCGCCCGCGTCCGGCTGCGTCAGAAGCTGGTCAAGGTGGAGCCGGTGGAGGACAACGGCTTCCGCGTCACCAGCGAGATGACCATGGAGGTCGAGGGCAATCCCCGCCCCGCCATGGTCGCGGAGACGCTCGGCATCGTCTACGGGTAACTAGCTCGCGGTCACCTTCGCGCGCAGCTCGGCCACTTGCTGGTGGAAGGGCGTGCTCGGCCCCGCGGTCATCGGCGTGCTCTCGGCGAGCCCGGTGACGAGCTGCACCATGATCGGCCCGTCCTCGGTGAGCAGGCCCGGCAGGCGCTTCTTGAAATCTTCCAGGGTGGTGATGGTGTAGGCGCTGCGGTAACCGGCCGCCTTCGCCATCGCCGCGAAGTCCGTCCCGGGCCCGCCCGGTGTCTCCTGCGAGCCGGACGTATGGTAGACGCCGTTCTTGAAGAGCAGGTGCGTGAAGTTGCGGGGGGCCGCGCCCGCGATGGTGGCGATCGAGCCGAGCTGCATCAGCAGCGAGCCGTCGCCGTCGAAGACGATCACCCGGCGGTCGGGCGCGCCCAGGGCCAGGCCGAGGCCCATGGCGGAGGCGCCGCCCATGAAGCCCACGCAGCCGACCGAGAGATCGTCGGGGGCGATCTTGCGCCAGGCGGGCCCGGTGGTCATGGTGGGCACGCAGATGGCCGTCCCGCGGGCGGCCTGAATCAGCTTGAGGATCTCCTCGGGCTTCATCATCACGCGGTCTCCAGGCCGACGAGCACCACGGCGGGGCCCTTCCGCTCGCGGCTCTTCCGGTAGTACTCGGCGATCAGCTTCACGTCGTCCGGGCCTTCCAGCCGGGCGTGGGGGATGCTGAACACGTCCAGCAGCGGCTCGGCAAAGCGCACCATGGAATGCCGCGAGTCCTTCGGATCCTTGTCCTTTTCGCGGCTCAGCAGCCCGATCATGTAGAAGATCGGGATCTTGCCGTCCATCGAGATGCCGCGGATCGTGTTCACGCTGGCGTAGAGACCGGCGTGCTGGATCATCACGATCACCGGCTCCCCGGTCATGTAGAGCCCCGCGGCCACCGCGTTGGCGTCGTCCTCGGTCGAGCACGTGAGGACCCGCAGGCTGCGCTCCTTGTCGAGCGCGGCCAGCACGCTCTTCTGGTGCGTGTCGGGCACGCTGATGATCCAGCCGAGCGGATCCTGGCGCTTGGCGCCCCGGCGCTCCGACTGGAAGATCTCCTTGAATGCGTCGATGATCAGAGAGGACGGAACCGACTCGGGCATTGGCACTTCCTCCTCGAATGACCGGCTTCCCCGCCGGACCAGCGGAGAGTCTGCCACAGGACGTCGCCTCGGGGAAGCGGTACCCGTCGCATGTTACGCTGACAGAGCATGCCGTCCTCATCCCCCCTGCCGGATCTCCTCCGGGAGCAGGACGGGCGCCATCCCTTCTGGCTGCGGATCGTCTTCATGGGCGCCGCGCTCGTGTGCTTCGCGCTCGGCGTCGTCGGCTGGCTCATCCCGGTGATCACCGGCATCCCGTTCTACGCGGCCGGGCTGGTCTTCCTGGGCCTAGCCAGCGACCGGACCCGTCGCTTCATCAACCGCATGGAGCACCGGCTCTCGGAGAATACCCGGCGGAGGATCCGGCGGCTGATCGCCAAGGTCCCCGGTCGCTGGGTGCGTGACCTCGTCAATATTCCCGAGGGGGCCGTCTGAGCCGGATCACTTAAGATAGGGTCATGTTCGCCAGACTGAGCAGGGCGGCCGCCCTCGCCGGCCTGCTCTGCCTGCCCCTGCCCGCCGAGGCGGCCGACGCCCCGTCGGCAGACGAGAGCCAAGCCCTCGACGTCCGCCGCCTCTCCTCGGAGCAGCGCCGCCGCCTCCTGGCCGGCGACACCATCGGCTACCAGGTGGCCGAGTCCAACGAGACCGAGCTGGGCGCGGGCGTCGCCATGTACCTCCCCGTCCCGCTCTCCCGTGTGGCCGAGGCGCTGACGAGCCCGGACATCGTGCTGAAGGAGCCGAGCATCACCGCGTGGGGACCGCTGACTCCCGGCACGACGGTGGCCGCGCTCGCGGGCTACAAGCTCGCGGCCGGCGAGGTCGCGGAGGCGCAGGACGCCTTCGACGCGGTGGCCGGCGGACGCCTCAATCTCTCGGCGCCCGAGATCGAGGCCTTCCGCGGGGCCAGGCCCGCGCGCGGCGCCGACCGGGCGGCGGTGGCCGAGGGCGGCGCCGTCCAGTGGCGGGCGCTGCTCCTCCAGCGCGCGCAGGCGTTCCAGGCGCGCGGGCTCGACGGCATGGCGCCCTACGCGCGGCGCGGCGGCGTGAGCGATCCGGCCGCGGTGCTGCGGGTGGCCGCGGGGGACGCGCGCATCGTCGCCCACCTGATGCCGCGCCTCGCCGAGGCGCTGCTGCGCTTCCCGGCCGAGCAGAGCCCCACCGCGATCAGCCAGTTCTACTGGATGAAGCGCCAGGTCCAGGGCCGGCCCGATCCGATCCTGATCCACCATCTGGTTGACGTGACCCCCCAGCTCGCGCTCTACGTCGAGCGGCACGTCTACGTGGGCCACTCCTACAACGCGAGCCAGATCCTCTCCGGCGCGGTGCCCTACGAGGACGGCGTGCTCGTCTTCTCGAGCAACCGCGTCTCCACCGACCAGGTCGCGGGCCTCGGCGGGGAGCTGAAGCGCGTGATCGGCCGGCGCCAGCTCCGCGGCGAGATCGTCAAGCGCTTCGATCGGATCCGCGCCGCGCTGGTGAAGCCGACGGCGCCGCCCGAGCGCATGGAGAGCCCGTAGCTAGTCGCCGAGCACCCGCCGCCGCAGGAGGCGGAGATCTAGCGGCACCAGAATCCCGAGCAGCAGGGCCGAGAGGATCAGCACGCCGGCCAGGTGCCCCGCGACCGGGCCCCCGAGCAGGATGCCGCGGAAGGCCTGGGCCAGGTGATGGAGCGGGTTCACCACGTTCAGCGCGACCAGCACGGGGTGCTCGAGCGGGAAGTAGGTCGACGAGAGCAGCCCCATCGGCAGCACGAGCAGGAACACGGGCAGGTTCATGTGGTCGATCGTCGGCACGATCGCGGTGAAGCAGAGCCCGAGCGCGGCGAAGGCGCAGCCCGCCACGAACACGATGGGCAGCAGCGCGGGCAGGAGCGCGACCTGGATGTGGAGGAAGCCCGCCGCGTGGAGAACCGCGAGCACCGCCGACACGATCACGACGTACATGGTGGAGAGCAGCCCCGCCCACAGCACCTCGCCCCAGACCACGTGGGGCAGCGCGACCTGGGTGGTGAGCTGCCCCTCCCACGTGCGCTGGTAGCGCATGCGGATGAACGCGGCGAAGAGCGACTGGAAGATCGCGGTCATGAAGGTCGCGTAGGCGAGCAGCCCCGGGGCCACGTAGGTCATGTACTCGATCGGGCGGCCCTGCCAGGTGAGGGTCGCCACGTAACCGCCGAGCCCCACCCCGAAGGCCACCAGCATGGTCACCGGCTCCACCGCGGGCGGCAGGAACGCGGTGTGCCAGTTGCGCATGTACACGCGCAGGTGCCGCGCCACCACCGCGCGGCTCTGCCACTCGAGTGCCGCGGCCAGCCAGCTCATGGCTTGAGCGCCAGCTTCAGGAAGAGATCGTCGAGCGTGGGGCCGCGCACCTCGTAGCGCAGCGCGGGGAACGCGCGCGCGAATAGGGCCAGCTCCTCCCCCGACACCGGCACGTGCCAGGCCCCCAGCACGCTCGCCGGCTCGCCCCGGCCCCGCGCGGTGAGCCAGGCCGCGACCGCCGCGCCGAGGCCCACGTCCACCACGATGACGTGCTCGCCCACCAGGTCGCCGAGCACGGTCTTGGCGGTGCCGCGCGCCACCACGCGCCCGTGGGCCAGCACGGTCAGCGCGTCGCTCAACCGCTCCGCCTCGTCCATGTAGTGCGTGGTGAGAATGATGCCCAGGCCCTCGGCGCGCAGGCCGTCCACGAGGTCCCACACCCCCATGCGCGCCTGGGGATCGAGGCCGGTCGTCGGCTCGTCGAGGAAGAGCAGCCGCGGCCGGTGCACGAGCGCGCGCGCGATCATCAGCCGCCGCCGGTAGCCGCCCGAGAGTGTCTCCGGCTTCTGGCCCACGTAGGGGCCCAGCTCGAACCGCTCGAGCAGCTCGGCCACGCGCCGGTCCAGATCCGTGGGCCTCGGGCGGAAGTAGGTCGCCGCGATCGTGAGGTTCTGCTCCACCGTGAAGTCGCCGTCGAAGGTGTCGTCCTGGGTGCACACGCCGATCGAGCGCTTGGCCCG
>Ga0137390_10005526_pt1 | contig 10689 bp, 11 predicted proteins | sample 15con2h24AmetaG_FD_104937 | JGI IMG/M metagenome (GOLD analysis project Ga0137390, IMG submission 104937) | Vadose zone soil microbial communities from Angelo Coast Range Reserve, California, USA - 15con2h2.4A metaG | ecosystem: Environmental > Terrestrial > Soil > Vadose zone > Saprolite... | reverse complement strand
TCCATGACTTCCTTCGGGACGTCGACGAGGTCCTTCCTGTTCTTCTCCGGGAGGATGAAGGTCTTGATGCCCGCGCGGTGTGCGGCGAGCAGCTTCTCCTTCACGCCACCGATCGGGAGCACGCGGCCACGAAGGGTGATCTCACCGGTCATCGCGACATCGCGACGGACGCGGCGGCCGCTAAGGGCCGAGACGATGGCCGTGGCCATCGTGACACCCGCCGACGGGCCGTCCTTCGGGATCGCACCCGCGGGGACGTGGATGTGCATGGCGTGGTCCTCGAAGAAGCCCTTCGGGATGCCGAACTCGGCCTGGTGCGAACGCACGTAGCTGAGCGCGGCGCGCGCGGACTCCTCCATGACCTTTCCAATCTGGCCGGTGAGCATGAAGTCCTCGTCCTTGCCGTCGATGACCGTGGCCTCGACGGTGAGGACGTCGCCACCGTGCTCGCTGACCGAGACGCCGGTGACCGCGCCGATCTGGTCCTCTTCCTCGGCCAGGCCGTAGTCGAACCGCTCGGGGCCGAGGTATTCGTGGAGCGTGTCCACGTTGACTGTGACCTTGTCGGCCTTGCCCTCGGCGATCGTGCGCGCGACCTTGCGGCAGATCGTGCCGATCTCACGCTCGAGGTTCCGGACGCCGGCCTCGCGCGTGTAGCGGCGGACGAGCTCGCGCAGTACGTCGTCGCTGATGACCAAGCGCGTCTCGAACGGCTTGGCGGGTGCCGCCTCGGCCGGCTTGTCTGCCGGGGTCTTGCCGTTCGTCGCCTTGACCTCGGTCGCATTCGCGTCCGGGACCTTGACGGTGGCCGTGGCCTGTGCGGTCGTGCTCTGGTCGGGCACCGTTGTTTGGGCCTTCACCTCGGTGTTCGGCTTCTCGTCCTCGGCCTTGTCGTCGGCCATCAGCCCGTGTTGCTTCAACTGGCGCGGCACGAGGTAGCCCTTCGCGATGTGGAGCTTCTCGTCCTCGGTGTACCCGGGGAGCCGGATGATCTCCATGCGGTCGCGCAGCGGCGGGATGATCGTGTCCTCGACGTTCGCCGTCGTGATGAAGATCACCTTCGAGAGGTCGTACGGGACCTCGAGGTAGTGGTCCGAGAACGAGAAGTTCTGCTCGGGGTCGAGCACCTCGAGCAACGCCGAGCTCGGGTCGCCGCGGAAGTCCGCGCCGACCTTGTCGATCTCGTCGAGCATGAACACCGGGTTCACCTCGCCGGCGGTCTTCATGTTCTGCAGGATCCGGCCGGGCAGCGCGCCCACGTAGGTGCGCCGGTGGCCACGGATCTCGGCCTCGTCGCGGATGCCGCCAAGCGACATGCGCACGAACTTGCGGCCCATCGCCCGTGCGATGGACTTGCCGAGCGAGGTCTTGCCCACGCCGGGCGGGCCCACGAAGCAGAGGATCGGCGCGCGCAGGTTCTGGCTGAGCTTGCGCACGGCCATGTACTCGAGGATCCGGTCCTTCACCTTCGGAAGGCCGTAGTGGTCGTCGTCGAGGATCTTCGCCGCCGCCTGGATGTCCCAGTCGTCGGACGCGGCCTTGCCCCACGGCAGGCTGATAAGCCAGTCGACGTAGGTGCGGATGACGCCGGTCTCGGGCGAGGCCTGCGGGATCTTCTCGAGCCTGCCGACCTCCTTGAGGGCCTTCTCCTTGACGGCGTCGGGCATACCGGCCTGCTCGACCTTCTCCTTGAGCTCGCGGATCTCGGAGCCCTGGTCGTCGTCGCCGAGCTCCTTCTGGATGGCCTTCATCTGCTCGCGGAGGATGTATTCGCGCTGCGTCTTATCGAGCGTCTGCTGGACCTCGCTCTGGATCTTCTGCTTCAGCTCGAGAATCTCGTTCTGCTTCGCGAGGAACACGCCGAGGAAACGAAGCCGCTCGATGACCGACTTTTGCTCGAGGAGCTGCTGGCGCTGCTCGAGGGTGAGGTCCGGGCTCGACGCGACGAGATCGGCGAAGTGCGACGGATCGTCGGTGTTCTTCGCGGTCATCGCGAGCTCCGGGAGGATGGCGCCGCCATTGTCGACGTAGCGGTCGAACAGCGCCTTCACGTTGCGCAGCTGCGCCTCGCGCTCGACGGCGTCCCCGAGCTCTTCGGGGATGACATCGAACTTCACACGGAAGTAGCGGTCCTCGGGCGTGTAGCCGGTGATCCGGACCCGCTGGAGGCCCTGGACGATGATCTGCGCGCTCCCGTCGGGGATGCGCAGGAGGCGGACGATCTCGGCGACCGTGCCGATGTTGTGGATCTGCTCAGGCTGCACGTCGTCGATCTCGGCGTCGCGCTGAGCGGCGAGCACGATGAGGTGCCGCTCCTCGCTCATCGCCGCAGTGATCGCGGCGACCGACTTCTCGCGGCCCACGCCGAGCGGAACAACGAGCTTCGGGAAGACGACCATCTCCCTCAGGGGGACGAGCGCGAGGTTCTCGGGGAACTCTCGCTCGGTGGTCGGCTTCGTAATCTTTGCGTCTTCGGTCATTTCGTTGTCCTTTCCGGTGTGCGCGTGGGTCGGTATTTGAACGCTACGTCAGCGGTGTCTTCAAAAGGGTGTCGCCTTGCCGTCTGCAGGACCGTCGCCGGTCTCGTCGGTCGCGTCCGACAGCTCGTCCAACAGGTCGGCGATGTCGTGGAACTGCAGGAGGAGCTTCACACCGGCGAGATTCACGCCACGCGTCTGGGTCAGATACCGGATCACGCGGACGCGGTGCAGGTCGTCGTCGGAGTACAGACGGATGTTCGTCTCGGTGCGTACCGGCTCGAGCAAGCCCTCTTCCTCGTAAATCCGCAGGGTCCGCGGATGACAGCCCGCGAGGCTCGCGGCGATCGAAATCACGTACACGGGCCGGTTGGCGTTTGCCACAGCACTTTCATAAGACCTAACAATGGCATTGTCAAGTCTCTTCCGCTCGCGTTACCGTCAACAGTCGGGCTCCCGCAAGATTCTTCCCTGTCCACCGGATGCGGAACACGCCGTAATTTGGCCGCGTTCACGAGGATGGAGGTGTCCATGGTCTCCCCCGAGCAGTTCCCTAACCCCGCGTTCGATCCGGCCCCGGCCACGCCCGGCGAGCGCATCGCCACCCTCGCTGGTGGTTGCTTCTGGTGCGTCGAGGCGGTCTACCGCCAGCTCGACGGTGTCAGCGGCGTCGTCAACGGCTACGCCGGCGGCACGGCCGAGAGCGCCGACTACCAGGCCGTGTCGACCGGACGCACCGGCCACGCCGAGGCGGTCCAGATCCATTACGACCCGAGCCGGATCTCGTACGGCCAGCTCCTGCGGGTCTTCTTCTCGATCGCCCACGACCCGACGACAAAGGATCGGCAGGGCGCGGACGTCGGACCGCAGTACCGGTCCGAGATCTTCGCCGCCGACGACGCCGAGCGCGACGTGGCCGCGCGGTACATCGCACAGCTCGACGAGGCGAAGGTCTTCGACGCTTCGATCGTCACGAAGGTCTCCCGCCTCGACCGCTTCTACGTGGGCGAGGACTACCACCAGAACTACGCGGCCACCCACGCGAACGAGCCGTACATCCAGTTCGTGGCCGCGCCCAAGGTGGCCAAGCTCAAGCGATACTTCGCCGATCGGCTGAAGGGCGCGACCACTCACTAGAGAGCGCGTGCGCCGGGGCCGGGAGGACATGGACGGTCTCACCCTCTTCGGCGTGGTCAGCGTCGGCGCGATGCTGCTCTTCTATTCGCTCGAAGAGCGAACGCCCTGGGTGGTGCTCGCGTTCGCGCTGGCCTGCTGGTCGTCCGCGATCTACGGCTGGCTCGCGGGCGTGTGGCCGTTCACCGTGATCGAAGGCGTCTGGGGCGCCGTCGCCCTGCGACGATTTCTCGCGCGCCGATAGCACCGCCCCTCGAGACCCTCGTGCAGGACAATTCGGCGCGTGAGATTTGGCTTGGACTTCGGCACGTCCAATACGTCGCTCGCCGTCTGGGACGGCGCGAAGAGCGAGGTGCTCCCGATCGATCCACTCGCCGGCGCGGCCATGCCGACCGTGCTGTACGTGCGACGCGACGGCTCGTCGAGCGTCGGGCGTCCGGCCATCGACGCATACCTCACCGACAACCGCACCCGTGGCCCCATCAAACGCGAGTTCCTGCCGCTTGGCGTGAAGATGGTCTCCTCGAATCCATTTCAGAAGCCGGTCGATGCCGTGATCCTCACCGACGTGTCCTCACCGGGCCGGCTCTTCCAGGCGCTGAAGACGTTCCTCGGGAGCGAGCTCGACGTCAGGACGAACGTCTTCGGCGAAGCGAAGGGCCTCGAGCAGCTCATCGCCGTCGTGCTCGCACATGTGCGCGATCGGGCGCACGAGCTCACCGGCACCGCGCCTGAGGAGATCACCATCGGGCGGCCAGTCGAGTACGTCGGCGGTCCGGCCGCCGAGGCCCGAGCCATCGAGCGCATGCGCGTCGCGGCCGAGCTCGCCGGCTTCCGCGAGGTGCGCTTCGCCTACGAGCCCGTGGGCGCGGCGCATTCCGCCGACGTCGTCCGTGGCGTGAGCCTGGTGTTCGACTTCGGTGGTGGCACGCTCGACCTCGCGCTCGTCGACCGAGGCGTGGACTTGCGCGTGCTCGCGACGGCCGGCGCGGGCATCGGAGGCGATCGCTGCACGGAGCGCCTCATCGACGACGCGGTGGCCCCGCGTCTCGGCTCGCGAGCCAGCTGGGGACCGAAACGTCTCCACCTCCCCGCATTCATCGTGAATGCGCTGCACGACTGGCACGCGCTCTCGGCACTGAACGAGAAGCCGCTGCTCGAAGCGCTCGACGAGCTGGTCAAGCAGGGCGCGCCACGCCGCGAGCTCGAGGCTTTGAAGGACGCGATCTCCCTCCAGCTCGGCTACGAGGTCTTCATGTCCGCCGACACGACGAAGTGCGAGCTCTCGAGCGCCCCCGCGGCGATCCTCACTTACCACCACGCCTCGGTCGACGTCGACGCGCGGGTCGCGCGCGGGCGATTCGAGATGCTAGTCGCCACATTGCTCACCGACACAGAGGCGCTGCTCGACACGGTGCTCGCGAAGGCCGGCGTTACCGCGGAGGACGTCGGCGAGGTCGTGACGACCGGCGGTTCGAGCGCGATCCCCGCGTTCCGCGCGCTCCTCTCGCGGCACTTCCCGCGCTCGCGTGTGCGTGACGCGGCTGCCTTCACGAGCGTCGCGGCGGGCCTGGCGATGCCCGGCGCGCAGGAGGCCGTCGCGACGCGTTGAGCGCGTGTTGAGAAACGGCCCTTAGCCTGTGTCCATGAGGGCCGTCGGGTCGGCCATCGCGCGGCGCTGGCGCGGCTATGCGATCGGTCTCTCCAGCGTCGTGCTGGTGACCGTCGTGATCGGCGCACTGCAGCCGCCGTGGCACGTCGCGAACGTCTCGATGCTCTATCTCATCGGAGTCCTGGCAACGGCCACGCTCGCGGGGAGCGGCCCGGCGATCGTTGCGTCCGTCGCCGCATTCCTCGCGTTCAACTGGTTCTTCGTGGAACCCTTGCACACACTCACCGTGGCCGAGCCGGATGAGTGGTTCGCGCTGGTCCTGTTCCTGCTCACGGGCGCGCTCACCGGGCAGCTGGCCGGTGCGCAGCGGCGGAAGGCGCTCGAAGCCTCGCAGCGCGAACAGGAGGCGACGATCCTCTACGCGGTCGCGCACCTGCTCGTCGGCACGGAGCTCATCGCTTCGCTACGGAGCGTCGCCGATCGATTGCGCGAGACCCTTCGGCTACGAGCCGTGGTCATCGAGCTCCTCGGCGACGCGGGCGAGCAGCGCGTGACTAGCGGCGACGCGGAGGTCGTGAGCCGGTCGGTCGGCTCGATCCGGACGTGGATGGCCTCGCCGACCGCACGGACGACGGGCCACGGACATCGGTGGATCCGGATCGTCCCGCCGACGGGCGGTGTGGCCAATGATCATCGGGTCCACGTCGTGCCGCTGCGCTCGGGCGAACGGCGCATCGGCGCCCTTGCGATCGTTCGCGGTGACACGTCAGTGGAGTCGGCGAACGATCGACTCCTCACCGCGGTCGCGGCGCAGATCGCGAATGCGGTGGAGCGCACGCGCCTGCACGAGCGCGCGACCCAGGCCGAGGTCCTGCAGCGGACCGACGCCCTCAAGACGGCGCTGCTCAACGCGGTCTCGCACGATCTGCGGACGCCGCTCGCCTCGATCATCGCGTCCGCCGGCAGTCTGCGGCAGCGCGACGTCGAGTGGACCGATGCGGAGCGTGAGTCATTCGCGGCCGACATCGAGGGCGAGGCCACGCGCCTCTCGCGCATCGTGACGAATCTTCTCGACCTATCGCGCGTCGAGTCAGGCGCGCTCCGCCCGGACCGCGGCTGGTACGACCTCGGCGCCCTGGTGGACGACGTCGTGGGTCGCGTCCGGCCGCTTGCGGCGTCGCACGAGCTGCGCGTGTCGGTGCCCGACGACCTGCCGCCGGTCCCCCTCGACTACGTCGAGATCGACGAGGTCCTCTCGAATCTCGTCGAGAACGCTCTCCGGCACACACCGGCGGGGACGCTGGTCCAGATCGACGCGAGCGTCGTGGATGGGAGCGCGGTCATCGAGGTGAGCGACGACGGACCGGGGATCGCGCCGGAAGCGCTGCCCCACGTCTTCGACCCGTTCATCCGGCTCTCGCTCGCGCCGGGCACGAAGAGCGGCATCGGCCTCGGGCTGGCGGTCGCGCGCGGGCTGGTGGAGGCACACGGTGGCAGCATCACGGCTCAGCGCCGCGGTGGTGGAGGGACGACCTTCCGCTTCACTCTGCCGCTCGAAGCGTCGGTGTCCCCGGCGAGGTGAGCGGCGGAGCGCGCATCCTGGTGGTGGACGACGAACCCGCGATCGTGCGTGCCGTGCGCGCGAACCTCGATCGCCACGGCTTCCGGGTCGACACGGCCTCGACGGCCCAGGAGGCGATCGAGCACTCGCAGATGCGTCCCGACCTGATCCTTCTCGACCTCGGCCTGCCCGACGGGGACGGACTCGAGGTCATCCGCGTCGTGCGGGAGCAGTCCGACACGCCGATCATCGTTCTTTCGGCGCGCGGCGCGGAGCGTGAAAAGGTGCGCGCGCTCGACCTCGGTGCCGATGACTACCTCACGAAGCCGTTCGGCCTCGAAGAGCTTTACGCGCGGATCCGTGTCGCGCTGCGGCACAACACCAGGATGCCGGGGAACGAGCAGGTCTTCCGGACCGGTGATCTCGAGATCGACGTCGAGCGACGGCGAGTCGAGGTCGACGGCGAGGAGGTCCACCTCACACCGACGGAGTACACGCTGCTCGTCGCGCTCGCGAAGAACGCGGACCGCGTCGTGACCGACGCGATGCTGCTGCGGGAGGTCTGGGGACCGCAGTACGGCGACGAGGACCACTACCTCCATGTGTATGTCGCCCGTCTGCGGAAGAAGATCGAGCGCGACCCGCAGCGCCCCCGCTACCTACGGACCGAGCCGGGCGTCGGGTATCGCCTCCTCGCGGAAGATTGAGGGGACGTTTAGGCCGCGACCACGGTTTGTGACGCCGCGTTGAGCAGTCCTCTTGGACGATCGTGCTCACGAGACAGGACCTCATCGCGCCATCAGCACCGCGGCTGGCCGTACCCCAGGTCGTCGTGCCACTCGCCCGGCTAGATCGACCCACGCTCGGCGCGCTCGCCTTTGCGCGTTCGATCTCACTCGACGTGACCGCGCTTCACGTCGCCGGCGACGCCGCGGAGGGAGAGCGCATGCGGCGACGCTGGGCGGAGCGACGCGATGGCATCCCACTGGTGATCGTCGAGTCCGGTCGCGAGGGACTGATCCCGCACGTCGTCGCCTACCTCGATGAGCGCGCGCGTGGCGACCCCGAAAGACCGCTCGCCATCGTGCTTGCCCACGTGGTACCGCGACCCTTGTGGAGTCACCTACTGCAGGATCAGACGACGCTCCGCCTCAAGCTGCGGCTCTTCTTCCGGCCAAATACGGTGGTCGTTGACGTCCCCTATCACGTCTAGGCGCGCATCCCGTCGCGGGCGCGCGCGGGCTTAGGAGAGCGCCTTCCTGACCTCGGCCTCGTCCTTCGTCGGGGCGAGGATCACGAGGCGGTCGCCGACCTCGAGACGGATGTCGTCGTCGGCGTGGAGCACGTTGCCCTTTCGCACGATGCCACCGACCGCGGTGCCGCGCGGGAGCCCGAGCGCGTGGACGGTCTTTCCCGCGGACGGCGTGTTCGGCCCGATCTCCGCCTCGATGAGCTCGAGGTGCGATCCGGTGAGCGGCATGAGCGGAAGGAAGCCGCTCGAGGGGAGCTCCTGCTCGATGACGCTCATGAGCACCCGCGTCGACGAGATCGTCTCGTCGATGCCGAGCGCCTTGAACACGATCTCGTTCTTCGGGTCGTTCACCCGCGCGATGACCCGCGGCACGTTGCACTTCCACTTGGCCAACTGGCAGATGACGAGGTTCGCGGGATCCTCACCGGTGACGGCGATGACCGCGTCCGCGCGCTGGCAGCCGGCCTCGACCTGGAAACGGCCCTCGTCGGCGGGCGCGTTGAGCACGACCGACCCGAGATGTTCCTCGATGAACTGCGCCCGGCGGCGATCGCTCTCGATGAGCATGATCTCGTGCCCTGCTTCGAGGAGCGCCTTCGCGAGGTGGAACCCGACCTCGCCTCCACCGGCGATGACGAAGTACATCTAGACCTGTTCCGCCATCTCGGCTTCGTGCGCGCGCGCCTTCTCCACGAGGACCTTCCCCACCTCGGGATCGCCCATGAGCATCGCCTCGAGGAGCGTGCCGAGGATGGAGGTACGCGAGACGGTCACGATGCCGTGCTTGCGGTAGGTGTTGGCCCGGATCGGGTCGTTCACTTTCGCGATCACCTGCTTCACGCCGAAGACCTGCTTGGCGACCTGAGCGGCCATGAGGTTGCGGTTGTCGCCCTGGGTGAGGGTGAAGAAGGCGTCGGTCTTGTCGATGCCGGCCTGGCGGAGGACCTCGAGGTCCGTGCCGTTGCCCATAAGCGTCGTGCCTTTAAACGACGCCGGGAGGTGCCCGAACGAGCCGCGCTCGAGGTCGACGATGGTGACGTCGTGCCCACCGCTATCCAGCAGCCCCGCGAGGAACGCGCCCACGCGGCCACAGCCAACGATGACGATCTTCACCCGGTCTCTTCCTGACGATACGCGAGGACCCGGCACGGCGCCCCCACGTACACGTTCGTCACCGTTTTGCCGACATACACACGCCCCAGACGCTTGCGGAAGGGCATGCCCAGCACGATGAGATCAGCCTCACGCTCGCGCGCCGTGTCGATGATCGCCGCGGCCGCTTCGCGCGCCTGCAAGAGCTCGGTCTCGATCTGCACGCCGGCCTCGCCGCCGATCTTCGCTGCGCCGTCGAGGAGCTGCTCGCCCCGCTCGGTCTCGGCCTCGAGCACGGCGTCGAGCGCAAGGTTCCACCGCACCTCGATCACATGGATGGCGATGACCTGCGCCTTGTTCGGCTTCGCGATGGTGGCAGCCACACGGATGACGTCAGGGTCGACGCTCGTGCCGGCGAGCGGAACGAGGATCCGGCGAAACTGCATGAGTGCGTGAGTTTAGGTTAACCCGAGGTGTCGTCGTCCTTGCGGCTGATATGACCGGTGTCGGCGAAGTGATATGGCACGTCGATGACGATCGTGTTCGGCCGGAACAGCAACGCGAGCTTGAGACGCAGCGCGGTCTGACTGTGGAGGATCCACTCCCACCAGTTGCGCGGCACGAACTCCGCGAGGACGATCGTGATCGGACGGTCGTCGCGCTCATCGACGCGCTCGATGTAGCGCAGGAGCGGCTGGAGCAGCTAGCGGTACGGCGACTCGATCACATCGAGTGGCACCTCGCGCGTCCAGCGGGCCCATCGCTCGCGGAAGCGCTCCGCGCTCTCCGCCGTTGTGGCGATGTGGACCGCGCGGACCGAGGGCGATATCGAGCGGGCGAACGCGATCGCCTGGACCGCCGATCGATCGAGCCGCGCGACCGGCACGAGCACGACGGGCGGTTTGAAGATCGGCAGCGGCTCGTCGACGCGCGAGAGCGTGAGCGCGTCCGCGACCGAGGTGTAGTGCCGGTTGATCCCATACAGGACGGCGACGATCACGGGCATGACGATGAGCACCATCCACGCACCGAGCGTGAACTTCGTCACCGCGACGACGACGAGGACCGTCCCGGTGACGAACGTTCCGAAGCTGTTGATGCCCACGGAGAGGCGCCACCCCGGATTCCGCAGCCGGATCCACCGGCGCACGAGGCCGCTCTGCGAGAGCGTGAACGCGACGAACACGCCGATCGTGTAGAGCGGCACGAGCTTCGTCACGCTGCCGCCGAACGCGGCAAGGACGAGCATCGGGGTGAGCGCGAGCGCGATGATCCCGAACGAGAACGCGAGGCGCTCGCCGCGGAACGCGAACTGCCGCGGCATGAAGCGGTCGTCGGCCAGGACCGACGCGAGCCGGGGGAACCCGGTGAAGCCGGTGTTCGCGGCGAGCAGCAGGATGATCGCGGTGGAGACCTGGACGAGGTAATAGAAGGGGCTGCCCGCGCCGACGATCGAGCGCGTGAGCATGCTGTTCACGGTCTCGATCTCGCTCTGGTCTGGCTGGATGCCGATGGTCGTCGCGAGATAAGTGATGCCCAGGAAGAGCGTCCCGAACATCGC
>Ga0137390_10005522_pt1 | contig 10692 bp, 19 predicted proteins | sample 15con2h24AmetaG_FD_104937 | JGI IMG/M metagenome (GOLD analysis project Ga0137390, IMG submission 104937) | Vadose zone soil microbial communities from Angelo Coast Range Reserve, California, USA - 15con2h2.4A metaG | ecosystem: Environmental > Terrestrial > Soil > Vadose zone > Saprolite... | reverse complement strand
CCCCAGGCGCATACTGTATGTAGCACTCCTAAGGGAAACCCAGGCGGTCATTTTCAAAAGCCCCCACAATACAGGAACGCTCACCGCTTCACCCCGACCGTGGGCCACCAGAGCCGATTACAGAAATTGGCAACGTTGTACAGAGGCGTAGTTTGTGCGGGCCAGCGCCAGCGCCGTCCCTGAAACTCCTAATTCGAGAAGCTGCCCGAGACTTCGCTTCGCATTTCCGTCTCAGGTCTCAGGGACTGCGACCAGATCTACGCCACCGAGCGACTAAAGGCGAAATGTTCAGGCATCGAAAGTACGAGAATAATGGGGAAAATACTGCTGTTGCGATATCCCCAGTTGACGATCGAATACTGTGAAAAATTATAAGGTCCTTCCACCCATCCACCAATTGAACAAGGGCGCATGCCGTGATTTCTATCATCGAACGCACAGTTCCGTAGACCAACCTTATGAAAAACCCGACAACAGTTGCCTAGAGGATGAGGGTCATCCCGCTTGTCAAGTACAGTATGTTTTAGGAGCACGCACCCTTCGTCATTTGGCCAATGCGTAAGAGCGGGCGTTCCTACGTACATATAACCATGTAACCGTGAGTCCCCGAGAATCCATGGAAGGGCTCTGATGCCCTGTTCTGGCCGTGTCATTCTTAATGCTCCCCTTGGCACCGGCGCTGTCTTGCTGTCTTGGAGAGATGTCCGCTGGTCGCGGGAAAGAGGCAGCCACGCGGAGGGAGTATGCACACCGGGTCCGGTGATCATACTGCCATGACTTGCAAGTTATCTGTTATTTGCAAACCACAATCCCAGTGAGAGCGAGCGCTAAGCCAGACGAGTCGCCGCTATCGAACCATCCCTCGGGTGGATCCGGGGGTCAGGTAAAAAAATCTCTCACAGTGCATCGATGGTGATCACGAATGGCGGGGACATCGCCTGAGTAATTGAATGCCGGCGACTCACGCCGACGACGCCGTTCGCCGAGCACGCCTAGTTTCGTCTAACAGAAATTGCAGATATACGGATACAGTAGCAACAGCAAATCAAGTCCCAAAAAACCAGGTTATATATACTGTCGTCACCCTGTCACCAGAAATGGTCACCATAATCCGAGTATATGATCGCCGCAAAGCTTGCCACCTCGTGCAAATCCGTCAGGCACTGCATAGATATGAAAGTTTAGCACGCGAGGTTCCCGGGAAAGAAAAGGACGCACGTCGACGAGCTCGTTTGGCAGTCCGTTCAGCGCGAGGTTGCTCCATCGTGCGAGAGCCGGCAGCACATTCGCGGCGCGCAGCCGTACCTCTTCTTCTTCGCCCTCCTTGCCGGCAAAGACGTTTTGAGAGAGGCCGTCGAACAGTAAACTTGTCGCGCGATCAAGTGCACGCTCGAGGACGACCGCAAAGTCGGAGGATGTTAAGAGATCGCGTGTTTCCTCGAGTAGTGCGGTGAACGCGGGGTCGTGGGTATCGCCGTGAGTAGGCGGAAAGCCTCCGCGAGTAAGAAGGTGGGATAGCGTTGAAGAGGTCGGTGGAAGGAGAGTGGAGAGGAAGCTGAGAAGAGAAAGGTCAACGATATGGAGGCATTAGTTGGCTTGGTCCCCTACTTGATTCTTCGTTCAGTTCCCTCGAATGTGATCTCGTGCTCAACACGCCGCCGGACGTCACTTATCAGTCTATGCAACTCAATAACGCCGATTTTGTTTTTCAATGATACCCTGCATAACACCCGTGAATGCGATCCCAGCAGCGAAAGTAGCGAGCTTACCCCTCGAATACCTCCTCGACACCTCTCCGCACACGCTCGCCGACATCCTTCCAGCCTACGTTGAGGATCCACCAACTGAGCGTTAAGAACTTGCTTTCTGTCTCCGCGTCCACACCTTCCCGCCAAATGCCTTCCTCCAACCCAGTCTGTTGGCCAAGTAGAGCCTCGATATCGTCCGAGTGGGTTGTGTCGACCAAGGATGGGAATAACATCGATGACAAGGAAAGGCCATATCGGCCTCGTAAGCGAGCATCTTCATCCCGCTCTAGCTGTATCACAGATTGGATATACTTATATCGACCAAGGAGGGAGAGTTGAATATTAGTGAAGATGGTTAGAAGGGTGATAGAGTAGAGGACTGTGAGCGTTCTCGTCACGGCTAAAGTCGCACAAACGGTCAAGGACTCATCGGACAAGTGTGCGTGACAGAAAGGGCGCACTAAGCATTTTAACCTCCTTCCAAAGCTCTGCCTTGCTCCTCGTCGAGGGGGTTTGCTGAGAGGCAGACAAATCGGTCTAGCCGAGAGGTGAGACGCGTCAGAAATGGAGTCACGCAGGGCGGCCACACACACTCACGACAATCGATTCGCCATTGCTGCTGACCGCCGAGCCGGATACCACCGATTCTGATAGCGCCTTGGGTTCAGAAGGCGCCAACGAGCTCCCCTGCAACTCTAATGAAGACGACGATGCTTCTAAGGACCGTGGTGCGTGGGCGCCGGATGGTGGTGGCGGCAGCAGCTCGGCCATAGACTCGGCCAACTGCGTGGTATCGGGTCGTGGGGACATCGATGAGAAGGATGCCGAGCTGGTTTCTGATCGTGCGTCCGAAGACCGCACGAGGTCTACGCTGGACCCGAGAGAGTCGGCCTTCGGAGACAGTTGATGATGATGGAGTGGTGGCGGCACGCTTTGTTCTTTCCCAGCAGCCACGGAGGTCCGTCGCATCTCCGCAGTACGAGAGAGGGACTGAAGCTCAGCCGTCAATGCTTCGACGTCCATCTCGTCCAAGATATGCTTGCTGAGCAAGGGCATGTAAGTCATGACCGTGAACGAGATGTCTTGCATATTCTGCTGGAATCGCTTGCGCATGCTGCGCGGAATTAACGGGAAAGGAAGACGGCGAGGTTTGAGCCAACTGGACGTACTTTTCCCGCGCTACTCGCTGTTCTAGGACGCCGTCCCTCATGTCTGCGACGCGCGCCGAAGCATACTGGCCAACCAAGTACAGACCCCCAGCGACACCTGCGGAGCGGACAAATCCCGTGCGTCGCTCGTATAAGTAATTTGTTACAGAGTTGAGCATTGTCGCGGTAATTAGGAGGAGGACATCAGGTAGCAGGGATGCAAGTGTGGAGCGTGGCCGTGGCGTAGCGCTGCGTGGGGACTTTACGAAGCACGTGCTATGAGGTAGAGGTACCCGTAAATCCGTAAATCTATTCTATCGTTTCGCAAACTCCTCACTCCTAAATCGCGTCAACTGCTCAGACAGTTGTCGCCACCGTTCCTGCACGATCGGCATCTTAGCAATGCTCTCCGGTGCCAAGTAGCCGCGATTTTTCCAATTGGTGTACCATTCTAAGAAGAGTATCGTCTCAGTACGCGCCGTACTACTCGTTCGGAACAAGACACATACGAATATCCTGGCGACGCGTTGGCGCTGCATCGACGTGGTCTGTGCGCCCTTTCACGCAGTCATACAGGGACAGGCGGTTGTAGTATCTACAGTATACCGTGCCTCCCAGTTTCTCGACGGCGGATATGGCAGACTTGGACGCGCGGGAAGGCGTTATGTGTATTGGCACTTTGACGTGTTCGGCACCCTGGTAGCAACCCAGCGTCGCATTAAGAAACGTGTAAAAACGCGAGGCAGGAAGGTGGGCCGCACGTCACCCAGTAGCTTGACTCCGTCGTGAGCATTGTGTATACACCCGCTCAACACGAGCTCCTTCGCAGTGATGGGCTTTTCGGGCGACGATGTGAGTCGTCCCTGCTCGATCCAATGCGCTATCCGATCGAGATTTACGGGGGCGTAAGTTTTGCCGTTGATGCTGCGAACATAAAACAGCGACGACTTTTTGTTCAACGAAAACCCCTCACCCGGGCACGAAGGAAGGGAAGCAATACGCACGAATTGGTGAAGCCTTTCTTCGGAAAGAGCTTCGAGATGGTGGTCTGGCCACCCTCGAAGCCCGCCTTGGGCTTTCCGTTGCCTGACCGCGCCTTCTGGCCCTTGTGTCCGCGTCCGGAGGTCTTGCCCAGCCCAGAGCTACGACCACGGCCGAGGCGTTTTTGCTTCGTGGTTCGTGAGAATCGGCATGTTACATCCTATATCTCTGAAAAGATGTGCTCACCGTGTGCCGGGAACCCACAGAGGGATGCAGGCTGAATAGGTGCACGCGCGTGCTGGACGCACGGGCGGCGGACATGGTGGAATTGGTCTACGAAACGAGCAGCCGGCAAAGCCCGAGAGAAACAGGGCTGTCGACGGCTTCACAACTTTCGTTTTCGCAACTCTCTCACACCGACTGCACAATGGTGAGCATAAATCCATATCAATAGATGCTGGACACTCTGATGTGATTATTGCTCGAAGGGAGGTGGCGCTAGGTATCCCTATCCAAAGGAAGTATGGTCGCCAGCAGGTGCGTTGGACCAACTCCGACGCTTCGCACCCACATAGTTATACCTCGCTTTCGTTATAGGTGGCTGGTGGACGAGACCTTCAAACTGGAAGGCAAATACAACTATCTTGTTCGCAGGAATACTTGTGGTGTCATACGGTGTCTGGACTGTTAGTGCTGATAAAGAGGTAAGCGCTCCTGCTTTCTGCTCCCCCACCTCGGTGAGTAAAACTTTGGGCTTCCAGTATCGTTACAATGAACCAACCCGCCCCATCCCTTCTATGCGGGTACGTACACCTCCAGCGCTCTCTACATCGCGCCACCCAAATCCTTATCGTTACTCTTTCTTGCTCAGTGGGCAAAGCAGTACCGGGACTCTGAAGGAAAGAAGGGGGATGATAGATCATAGGATGCCCTCTGCTGTCTTTCCGTGAACCTGTCTTTGACATTCCCACTCGAAGTGTATTTGCAAAGTTTCGCGCACGTTAGTTTGGGAACGATGTCTTCGCCATAGGACCAAGCATACCGTTCAAAAGTCACAGGACGCAGGCGATAACACCGCGGAGTGCTTGATGCAGTCATTCACATGAATATTCCATGTTCAGGAGCTGCATCTCGAGAGATTTTCTTACACGCTTTAACCCTGAAGGGAGGCTTCATCCACTGAAAGATTCGTGTTCTTGATGAGTTGGCTAAGCCTGGACGAACATGGTAGCGCTGTCAATGTGTGCCATGTTGGATAAATCAAAGAAATAGATGACATATAAACAATCGCATCCAGGCAATTTATATAGATGTCTGTTAGATTGCTAGTCGCATCCAATCGTGCCAGGGAACGCCACAATACCGAGGGGCTTCAAAGATGGCGGGTCTCATGTCAATCGCTAGTTTCCTCGTCTCCCTCCTGGTCATCATCTCCGTCCTCCGCATCAGGATCTTCTTCGTCTTCGCCTTCGTCACCGCCCACCGCCATGTAATCGTTCATACTGGTACGACCCAATAAACACACCTTACACCATGAAATATATGAAAAAGGCGCACCAGTATACAAGAGGCTTGGCGGCTTCTACGACCTCCATTACTATTTGTCCGAAATTCGAATCCAAGACTTCTTTATCTTTAAATTGATGGAAAACGACGAAAGAGCGGCATTTCAACAGGTCGATGTCCCTATTACTTTATTTAGCTTCTGGACAAGTTGCTTTCCAGACAACCCACTTATGGTCCTTGTCGAAACCCTTGGGCGCAGTCTTCAGTTCGTCGTCCCTCCCAAAAATGTTCTGCCGTCCTTTCTTGGCGAGGGGCTTTGCAGGGCCAAAGTTCTTGACGAAGCGTGGTGCGTTGATAATTTGGCGCAGACGAGAAGGGTTGCGCTGGATGTGCGACCGAATGGTCGCGAGCTCATATTTACCAGGGCACCAGCTACCGGCCGCGAGGAGGCTTTCGCCGCCAGGTTTAACTGTGATGGTGTGCTTAGTAGAAAGCAACTTCTTGGCAGAAAAGTTTCTCACTCATTCTGAAGAGTCAGGTGAGTAAAACTCAGCGAAACCTCCATAGGATAGAGCAAGACGCAAAACGAGCGTACATATGGTCTAAACGAGGGGATGTTGTTAGGTAGCAGAGAGTACATCGATGCATACAAGTACTTACAACCAGCAAAAGTACCCTTTCTCCCGCTTCTTGAGAAGGTCGCGGAGAGGTTGGTTTTGTAAGGCGTCTTGTCATTGCTGAATCGAATCTGTGCTGTTTCAGGAAGATGCCATGATTCCCAAAAAAAAGTGTGGGACACACATCTCTGTAGATTCTGTAAATCACGTCCTTGGGAGGTAATGGCGGGATCTGCGGGTCAACCTCCGGAAATAGGTCTGTTAGCTTTTCTATGAAGAGCTTGAATTCCGTTTCAGCCAGACGGAACACAGGTTCTATGGGTGCGCGGTGTTCGTCAGCACCCATAGGCTAATCCTCGGGAAACACACCGTGTAGTCTAAACCTAGATAACGAAATCGGTCACATAGCGACGGATAAAGCTGAAGGCGTCCTCACCATTCACGGTCGTTACACTCTGGCCTTGTGAGCTGAAAAAGGAAGTCGAACGTATTTTGAGATATCTGACCGGGAGGAACTTCGGCGGTAGATTAACTCATCATGCCGCCCCCAGCAGGTATATAAACGCAATGCTTACCGCGCCCTGTCTTTGGTGCTTGGACGACCTTCCCAACAATTTGCTGGCCCTCTTTCAGGTCATGTTCTTCTCCCTTCTCGTCTTCGTCGCTGGCAGCATTTTTGCGCTTCTTACGAGGCGAGCTAACCCTCGCAGGACGTGTTTTGACGAGGGACGCGCGCTCCCGTTTTCTGCCGTGTTTCACTGTTTCCTGATCGCTGTCGTCATCCAGCGCATCACTGTGCAGTGATTTCACATCGTCTTGATCATGTTCCTCCTGATACGTGTCACTGCTGTCGACGGCGTCTTCAGGCCCAGAAGTGGCCATGTCATCCTCGTTGGGTGACGTCGTTGCCGCCCGTTTCTGTCTATTGGTTCGCTTGCTGGGCGTGCTGGTTTTCTCGGGGGAAGATCTTTTATTGACATTGCGTTTTGGGCGTGTTGATCGTGCCTTGGCGGGCATGTCTAGATGATTATCGCCAGCAGAAAGCGTTGCGCGTCGACGTGCCCTGGAAGGTGCGTGACTGACACGTGCTTCCGCGCCCACCCCTGCAAATGACCTCAGTTACCGTTCACCCCCACATAATGCCCAAAGGTTTGAACAACGCAAGCGCTCGAAGCGCTCAATTTCCGCATTAACTCCCACAAATAGCCCACATTTGAAATCCCTCAGCCCCGCGCTTTCGCTGTTGACTGAGGGCAAGGGTCCAAGGGCCTGCTGCGCCATCCCGCAACTGGACAAGCCTGACACGTGCCTGGCAACTCCAGTTCTGGCTCGGAATTGGGTCGAATCGGGAACACGGCGTGCGCCGTTTCGCGCAGGTTATAAAATGATCAGTTCCCCTGTGGAATCCATTCATCATTCCATACCCCACCATGTCTGATCCTGTGCCTATTTACCCTGTTGCGCCTCGCCTGAAGAACGGGCCAAAGCCTCATGTGGGGCCAACCATCAACGAATACAGAGCCTTGCATGCACAGACCATCGGTCCCGGCTCAGACGTGTGGTGGGAGAAGGCAAGTCTATCCCATGCATTGATCAAATGACGCCCACTCAACTCAACCGTGATCACACATCTAGGTTGCCCGCGAGACGCTGCACTGGGATAGGCCCTTCAAGACTGTGCGGTCTGGCGGCTTTGAAAAAGGTGACATCACCTGGTTTCCCGAGGGAGGCTTGAATGCGTCATACAATTGTGTTGACCGTTGGGCATTCCAACATCCCAACAAGGTCGGTCACTTCCTCGTTGCCGTCATGTCGGATTTTTCATTTCGGACATGTTATCTCTATAATTAGAGCGCCATTATCTATGAAGCTGATGAGCCAACCGAAAGCCGCGAGATCACCTACTCCGAGCTGTTGCATGAGGTCTGCAGCATTGCCAATGTACTCAAGTCCCTTGGTATCAAGAAAGGTGATACCGTCTCTATCTATCTTCCCATGGCATGGCAAGCTGTCGCTGCCCTTCTCGCCTGTGCGCGCATTGGTGCTGTCCACTCTGTCGTATTTGCTGGCTTTTCCGCGGAGGCTCTTCGTGACCGCATCAATGACTGCAAGAGCCGCATCGTCCTTACGGCGGACGAAGGGCGCCGCGGTGGGAAAACTATTGCCACCAAGATTATCGTTGACTCGGCACTCAAGGGCTGCGCTCACGTTGAGCACGTCCTCGTTCTCAAGCGTACTGGAAATGAGGTTCCGTGGACGCAAGGCCGCGACAAGTGGTGGCACGAGGAGACCAACCGAGTCCCCAATTACTGCCCGCCGGAGCTTATGTCCTCGGAGGATCCGTTGTTTATCCTTTATGTGAGACGTTTGCTCGTTCATCCTTGTCGACGCACTTCTCAATTCCTTGTAGACATCCGGCTCCACGGGCAAGCCTAAGGGTGTTGTGCATACGACAGGAGGGTACCTTCTCGGTGCAACTCTGACCCTTAAGTATGCCTTCGATGTCCACCCCGATGACAGGTTCGCCTGCGTGGCCGATGTTGGCTGGGTCACCGGACACACGTACGTACATACGTCGCCCACTTTCCTTGCCGAATTTATCTATATTCATGCGCCCTTCTTCAGCTACATTGTTTATGGCCCGCTGTCGAACGGCGTCACCACCACGGTCTTCGAGTCGACCCCCGTATACCCTACGCCGTCGCGCTACTGGCAGACGGTTCAGAAACACAAGTTGACGCAGTTTTATTCCGCGCCCACCGCGATCCGCCTCCTGCGTCGTCTCGGCGCGCATCACGTGGAGCCGTACGACTTGAGCTCTCTGCGGGTCATTGGCAGTGTCGGCGAGCCCATCAACCCCGAGGCTTGGACCTGGTACAACGAGAACGTTGGACGGGGCCAATGTGCGGTCGTCGATACATTCTGGCAGACTGAAACGGGGAGCATTGTTATCACCCCATTCCCTGGTGCGATCGAGACCAAACCGGGTTCAGCAACCGTGCCCTTCTTTGGGATTGATCCCGTCATTCTCGATCCACAATCAGGAAAGGTGCGTAGGCAATCTTTCACGCGCTTTCTCGAATGCTAAATTTATCTATACAGGAGCTGTCCGGAAATAATGTGGAGGGTGTGCTCGCCCTCCGAAACCCGTGGCCGTCCATTGCGCGCTCGGTCTTTGGAGATCATCAACGCTACCTGGATACCTACATGAGACCTTATCCTGGTGTCTTCTACACGGGTGATGGCGCTGCACGTGATGAACACGGTTACATTTGGATCAAGGGGCGTGTCGATGGTGAGCGCTCAGTGGCGTTAGCCTTCACCTCAGTACCCACCTCACATCCACATCACAGATGTCATCAATGTCTCCGGCCATCGCCTATCAACGGCGGAAATTGAATCGGCACTCATTTTACACCCCGGCGTCGCCGAGACTGCTGTCATTGGCTCAGCTGACGAGCTAACTGGTCAAGCGGTTCACGCGTTTGTCACACTCAAACCGTGTGTCTTTTTTCATTCCACTTTGGTAGTTCCATCAGAAAACTGACGGTTTTTTTCCCATTCCCACTCTGGCTCCCCTCAGCGAATTCAAGTACGACCCTAACGACGAGGCCGGTCTGGACAAGGAGCTCGCGCTCCAGGTCCGCAAAGTCATTGGCCCCTTCGCGGCGCCCAAGAAGATCCACATCGTGAACGACCTTCCTAAGACGCGCTCGGGCAAGATTATGCGCCGTATCATGCGCAAGATCGTTGCGGGCGAGGGTGATCAGCTGGGTGATCTGAGCACGCTCGCCGAGCCCGCAGTCGTAGACCAGATCAAGGCTAGAGTTGCCAAGAGCGGCTAGAGTAAATCTGCGGCCGCACCTCCTGCGGCGAGACAAAGTAAAAGACAATACCTCCGCCTCTTTCTTGCTTCATATAAAGGTGATTTGTCCGATTTCGTTGCCGTACGTGTTCCGATTAGAAGTGTTAGAAGTCGTAAAATTTGCTGTCGTCCGGAAGTCCGAATATATAGGAGACGCAATGCAGTGTATGTAATTAGGGTATCGTTGAATAGTAGCGATGCTTTCTCCACTTGGGCCAGTGTCATCGTCGACATTGTCTAGCGATCCGCAAGACGTCCAATGCGATGCATCTCCCTCGCAAACTTCCCTCCCCTCCCCTCCCTCCCTCCTACGTCCCACCTAATCTCATGCTATCAAATTACCTGAAGTCATGGCACGTTGCCGCGCACGATATCAGAGTACAAAAGAGAAGCCTCCGCGTTCTCGTCTGGTAGGATTTCCCACCCATCCTCATCGAGCGCCACGAAGCGACCGTCAACCTCCACGACCTCGAACGCCTCACCGTCCGTCACCCCCAGCATATGAGGATGACGACGACGACCGCGGTGGTCCTTGGCGGGCCGCGCCATCGCGAGCAACACAGCGCCGGACGTCACGTGAGGAACGACGACCTCGTGCCCGTGCACGGCCTCCCGGGCGGTCTCCTCCTCCTCCTCCGCATCGTGGAGTCGCGAGATGGCTGCGCATTGATTGTCGAGGTTGCGCCCGACAAAGGCGCGCGTGCCGTTATCGGGCCGTTTGCCCTGGCGTTGCGCGTCGCGCTCGATGCGCTCCCACCGGCGGTCGGACTCGAGCGCTTTAAGCTGGGTTTTACGCTCTTCGTGCCGCTAGGGGGGGGGTTACATGT
>Ga0137390_10005520_pt1 | contig 10692 bp, 8 predicted proteins | sample 15con2h24AmetaG_FD_104937 | JGI IMG/M metagenome (GOLD analysis project Ga0137390, IMG submission 104937) | Vadose zone soil microbial communities from Angelo Coast Range Reserve, California, USA - 15con2h2.4A metaG | ecosystem: Environmental > Terrestrial > Soil > Vadose zone > Saprolite... | reverse complement strand
CGCCGTCCATTGCCGCGCTGCCCATCCAGCGATAGGCCGAGTCAGGCGCGAAGGTTCCCTGCTGGTAGAGGCTGAACTGCCCGGGCGTGGCGGCGGGCGCCTGCAATTCATACCAGCGCACGCCGACGCTCGAACCGGCGGCGACCGAATGATTGACGACCATTGAGGCATGGTCGCTGAACACGCGATAGGCCAGGCGGTACATCAGCCGGTCGCCGAGCGAGTCGAGCTTCTGGCTGTTGGGCTGCGCGATGCACACCCCGCCATTGCAGGCCTGGGTGAACGGGGCGACCGCGATATCGGGCGTCGCCTGGGTCAGCGTCCCGGTCAGAGCCGTGAAATCGGGGCTCAACTGGTAGAGGCGCAGGCTGCTCCCGGTCTCGAAATTCAGGAAAAGACCCGGCGTGCCGTCGGCCGGCAGCGTTGCGCCGTCGAGGTCGGAGGGCAGGAAATTGCCGTCATTCGCGACCGTGAAGCACAGCGCCGCGGGAGCGGTCGCACCGGCCAGCATCGCATTGCGGTCATAGGCGCAGAGCTGCGCGCCGGTGAAGGTCTGGGCGTTAGCGAACATGTTGTAGGTGGCGAGATAGGCCGGGTTGGTCGCGGTCGGCCACACCCCGAATTTCGGGTAATCGTTTAGCGAGCTGCCGAAATCGTAGGAATAGAGATAATAGGCGCCGCGCGGGTCGTTGGTCTGCGAGACCGCGATGCACTCCGAATAGGGCGCGCTGCCGCTGCTGCCCAGCTCCGAGACCAGCCAGCGATCGGCGAGGTTGTCGTACTGGACGATCGGGTCGCCGGCGTTGCTGCTGGCACAGGCGCCGCCCAGGCCGGTCCACAGCGAGCTCAGCGCTGTCGGACCGCTGAGCAGGGTGCCGCTCTTGTTGAAAACGGCGATCTGGCTGTTGACCATCTGGACGATGTAGGTCTTGCCGACGGCGATGTTGGGGTCGGGTGGGATGTAACCGTTCGCGCCGACGCCGCCGAAATGCGTCTTGGACTGGGACCCGAGATGCGGGCCCTCCTGTTTCTGAAGCGCCTTGTCCTCCGAACTTGCCCCGCCGGGTCCCGCGTTGCGCGGCGGCAGCGGCTTCGGCGCGGGGACCAGTTTCAGGTTCTGGCCCTGCGCCCAATGCGCGGTCGGCAGGTCCGACAAATTCGGCGACACTGCCGAGCTCGATGGCCGCGACACGCTCGGAGCGGAAGAATTCGTCTGGGCCGAAGCGCTCGCCAGGCCGGCTGCGAGCAAGACCGCTGCGCTAAGAACGTTAGCAATAATTCCCGACTTCATTGAATTTGCTCCGCGTTACGACCCTCGGCCAGGCATTTGTCGGCTATAGTCTCGCGACTTTGCCTTGCCTGGCAACAGACTTTGCAGCAAATGAGACAAAAATACTGCTGCAGGATTTACGAACCTTACCGGAGGATCAGCCGACCCGGTATCCCGCCGCCGGATGCGGCGGCATCAGCCGGGGCCCGGCGCCGAACAGTTTCTCGCGCAAGCTGCCGCGGCGATACTCGCGCTTGTAGACGCCGCGACGCTGCAATTCCGGCACGACCAGCTCGACAAAATCCTCGAAGCTTTCCGGCGTCACGGCATAGGCGAGGTTGAAGCCGTCGATGCCGGTTGCCTCGACCCAGGAGACCATCTCGTCGGCGATCTGCTCGGGCGCACCGACGAGCAACGGACCTCGTCCGCCTATCGCGACATGCTCGGCGAGTTGCCGCACCGTCCAGACCCGGTTCGGATCGGCCGAGGTGAAGGATTCGAGCGCCGAGCGCATTGCCTCGGTCTCGATATAGCGCAATTCGTCCTCCGGCTTGTATTGGGCGAAATCGACGCCGGTCCAGCCGGAAAACAGCGCCAATGCCGCCTCGTAATCGGCAAAGCGGCGATACTCCTGATGCTTGGCGCGCGCTTCCGCCTCGGTCCGCCCGGCGATCACCGTCATCAGCGTGAAGATCAGGATATCGGCGGGGTCGCGGCCAAACCCGGCGGCGCGGCGGCGGATGTCGGCGACCTGGGGCATCACGACCTCTTTGCTCGGGCCGTTGATGAACACGCATTCGGCATGCGCCGCGGCAAAGGCGCGACCGCTGGCCGAGGCGCCGGCCTGGTACAAGACGGGGGTGCGCTGCGGCGAGGGCTCGCACAGATGGATGGCGTCGACCCGGTAGTACCGCCCCTCATGGTGGATGCGATGAATCCGGTTGGGGTCGGCGAACCGGCGGCGCTCGCGGTCGCGCAATACCGCGCCGTCCTCCCAGCTGCCCTCCCACAGCCGATAGACCACCTGCATGTATTCGTCGGCGATCTGGTAGCGCTCGTCGTGGCGCGGCTGGACGGCCAGCCCCATCCCCCCGGCGGCGCTGTCGAGATAGCCGGTGACGATGTTCCAGCCGATCCGCCCCTTGGTAAGATGGTCGAGCGTCGACATGCGGCGGGCGAACGGATAGGGCGGCTCGTAGGACAGGGTCGAGGTGACGCCGAACCCCAAATGCTCGGTGACCTCGGCCATCGCCGGGATCAGCAATATCGGGTCGTTGACCGGCACCTGCACGGCATGGCGCAGCGCCGCGTCGGGCGAGCCGCCATACACGTCATAGATGCCGAGCACATCGGCCAGGAAGATTCCGTCGAACCTGCCGCGTTCCAGGGTGCGGGCAAGGCCGGTCCAGTAGTCGAGATCGGTGTAATTCGCCGAGCGGTCGCGCGGATGCGCCCACAGGCCGGGCGACTGGTGCCCGACGCAGTTCATTTCGAAGGCGTTGAGGCGGATTTCCTTCATCCTTCGACCATACACTTGTGGGCGCATCGGGGCACCATCCAGGGCCGGTTTCCCTAGCCGCCTATCGGTGGGATGCTGCGGTCCAAGCCACGCCCGGGATCACAGGAGGGGAGGATGCGTTTGCTTCGGATCGCGGCGATGCTCGCACTTGCGCTCGCCACGCTGCGGGCCGGCGCGGCGGAGCCCTACCATCTGCGGATCGGCTGGGTCGTCGCCAGCGGCGATGTGGCGACACTGATGTTCGGAAAACCGGGGCTCGCGCCGCATGCCGGCCAGAGCTACATCCCCGAATTGACCCATTTCGAGGGCACCTCGAGCTCGATGCAGGCGCTCGCCACTGGCGAACTCGATTGCGCGGCGCTCGCCTATTCGACCTTTGCGCTCGGCATCGTCAATGCGGGGATGGATGATCTGCGGGTCATCGCCGACGGCTTCCAGGACGGCGTGCCCGGCTACCACACCAACGGCTATTTCGTCCGCAACGACAGCCAGATCCGCACCGTCGAGGATCTCAAGGGCAAGATCATCGCCACCAACCAGCGCGGCAGCGCCGTCGACATGGCGGTGCGCGCGATCCTGGCCAAGCACAATCTGCAGGACAAGCGCGACGTTACGATCATCGAGGTCCGCTTTCCCGATCAGAAGGCGATGCTGAAGGAGGGCAAGGTCGACCTCGTCACGACGCCGCTGCCCTTCGGAGTCGACCCCGAATTGCTGTCCTTCGCCCACCCGCTGTTCACCCAGGTCGACGCAATCGGGCGCAGCCAGATGATCGTGCGCGTCGCGCGCGAGCCGTTCCTGAAGGCGCACCGCGCCGAGATGGTCGATTTCTTCGAGGATTATCTGCGGACGCTGCATTACCTGTCCGAGCCGGCGCATCACGCCGAGGCGGTGGCGCTGATCGCCCAGGTGACCAAGCAGAAGCCCGCGCTGTTCGAGGGCTGGGCGTTCACGCAGAAGGATTATTACCGCGATCCCGCCGCCCTGCCCGATCTCGATGCGCTACAGGCCAATATCGACCTGCAGCACCAGCTCGGCTTTCTGCGCACCTCGTTCGAGGTCAAGAAATACGCCGATCCCAGCATCGCCGAGGAGGCCGGCCGGCGGCTCGCTTCGGAAGCGGGGCATTGACCGACGCGGCGCTCGCTTGGCGGGTGGAGGCGACCTGCCTCAACGCCTTTCCGTCACTGAAACAGGCGACCCTCGCCGGCTGGCTGTTGCGCTTCAGCGAAGGCCTCAGCCGCCGCGCCAATTCGGCCAATCCCCTCCAGCCGGACCATGCGCCGTCCGAGGCGGTCATCGACCCGATCGAGGCGCTCTATCGCCGGCAGGGGCTGCCGGCGATCGTTCGGGTGCCGTCTTTCCTCGCGGCGATCGACGCGCCGCTCGCAGCGCGCGGCTACACGAGCGAAGGCGAAAGCTGCGTGCTGTACGGCGCGGTCGACGGGGTGGCGGCGGTCGCCGACCTCGGTGTCGAGCTGTCGCCGCATGCCGGTACCGATTGGCTCGCGGCGATGGCGGCGTTGCAAGGGCACAGCGCGGCGCACCGCCAAACCTACCGCCGGATCGTGCGTGCGATTGCCGTGCCGGCCGCCTTTGCCGGATTGCGCATCGACGGCCGCCTGGCGGCGCTCGCCTACGGCGCCGTCAGTGACGGCCTGTTATGCTACGAATCGGTGATCACCGACCCGCGCCGGCGGCGCCACGGTCTCGCCCGGCGGGTCATCGGCAGCCTGGCGGGCTGGGCACGCCAGGAAGGGGCGCGCGGCGTCTGCCTCCAGGTCGAAGCAACGAATACCCCCGCGCTCACCTTGTACGACGGGTTCGGCCTGACGACCGAGCTGTATCGCTACCACTACCTGCGGCAGCCGCAGCCCGCCGCCGCTACCCCCCCTCCAGCTTCGGGATGAAGAAGATCTCGCAGCCCGGCCGGACCGGCTGGTAATAGCCGACCTCGTGGAGCTGGCCGTCGATCGCGACGGTGGTCTCCTCGACCAGATGCTCTCCGAGCCCCGGATAGAGCTGGTCCATCGCCTTGATGACGCCGCGCAGGTTCTTGGCCTCGACTTCGAACTCACGCACACCGCCGGTGTAGCGCCGGCTGAAACCGGCGGTGAGCGTGACCCGCGCCGCCATCAGGGACGCGTCCTACCCGGCGGCCCCGTCGTCGAGCGCGGCGCGCACCCTGGGCGGCGACATCGGCAACTCGGTCAGCCGCCGGTCGATCGCGCTGTCGATCGCGTTGGCGATCGCCGCCATCGGCGGCACGATGTTGACTTCGCCCACGCCCTTGGCGCCGAAGGGATGGGCCGGGTTCGGCACCTCGACCAACACCGCCTCGATCATCGGTACGTCGGACGCCACCGGGCAGCGGTAGTCGAGGAAGCCGGCGTTATCGAGGCGCCCTTTCGCATCGTAGATGTATTCCTCGTTGAGCGCCCAACCGATGCCCTGCGCGACGCCGCCCTGGATCTGCCCCTCGACATAGCTCGGATGGATCGCGCGGCCGACATCCTGGGCGGCGACAAAGCGCAGGATCGTCACCTTGCCGGTCTCGGGATCGACCTCGACATCGCAGAACTGGCTGGAGAAGCCGGGCGCCTGGCCGCCGGCGTTGACCGAGGCGGCATAGGTCAACGGGCCGCCGGTCAGGGCCGCCTTGCCGGCGATCTCGCGCAGCGACATCGGCTTGAAATCACCGACATTGCTGCCCGCCGGTTTGGCCTGGCCGTCGTCCCAGATGACGCCCTCGACATCGACGTCCCAGATCATCGCGGCACGGGCCCGCAGATCCCCGATCCCCTTCTTGCAGGCGTCGACGACGGCCATGCCGCTCGCGAAGGTGACGCGCGAGCCGCCCGTGACATGGGTGTAGCCGACCGAAGCGGTGTCGGCGACGATCGCCCGTACCTGGCTGTAATCGACCCCGAAGGTCTCGGCCGCCATGATCGCCATCGAGGCCCGCGAGCCGCCGATATCGGGGCTGCCGGTCGCGACCAGCACGGTGCCGTCGGCGTTGATCTGCACGGTCGCGCTCGACTCGCCGCCGCCGTTGAACCAGTAGCCCGAAGCGACGCCGCGCCCTTGGTTCTTGCCGAGCGGCTTTTTGTAATCCGGGTGATTGAGCAGCGCCTCGAGCGTCTCGGGGTAGCCGTTATGGGCGAGCTTTGGTCCGTAAACCGTCGCGGTGCCAGCCTTGGCGGCGTTTTTCAGCCGCAGCTCGACCGGGTCCATGCCGATCTTCTTGGCCAACATGTCGAGGACGCTCTCGACCCCGAAGGCCGAGATCGGCGAGCCGGGCGCGCGGTAGGCGGCCGATTTCGGCCGGTTGCACACCACGTCGTAGCCGATCGAGTGGACGTTGGCGATGTCGTAGGGCGCGAAGGCGCACAAGCAGGCGTTCATCACCGGCGAGCCGGGGAAGGCGCCGGCCTGGAACCGGAACTCGCCCTGGGCGGCGGTGATCTTGCCATCGCGGGTGACACCGATCTTGACCCGCATCGACGCTCCCGAAGTCGGCCCGGTGGCCTTGAACACCTCGTCGCGGTTCATCACGATCTTGACCGGCCGCCCCGATTTCTTCGACAGCAGGGTCGCGACCGGCTCCAGATAGACGACGGTCTTGCCGCCGAAGCCGCCGCCGATCTCGGCTGGGGTCACGCGGATATCGCCGACCGGCATCTTGAGCAATTGCGCGGTCAAGGCCCGCACGACGAAATGGCCCTGGCTCGACGCCCAGATCTCGGTCTGGCCGTCGGCATCGACCCGGGCGACCGTGGCGTGCGGCTCGATATAGCCCTGGTGCACCGCGGCGGTCTTGAACTCCTTCTCGATGACCTCGTCGGCCTCGGCGAAACCAGCATCGAGATCGCCGATCTTGAATTCGAGGCGCTTCGAAATGTTGGAGGGCCTGGTCGGCGCCGGCTCGATGCCGCGCGTGATCATGTCCTCGAACAACAATGGCGCATCGGGCTTCATAGCCTCGTCGACGTCGATCGCGTGCGGCAATACCTCGTAATCGACCTCGATCAGCGCCATCGCCTCCTCGGCGATCGCCGGGCTGGTCGCCGCGACCGCGGCGATGGCATGGCCCTCATAGAGCGCCTTTTCGCGCGCCATGACGTTGCGCGTCACATGCCAGAAATTGACCGCGACGCGCTCGGGTCCGATGTACTCGAATTTCTGGTCCGGAAAATCGGCCGCGGTCACGACCGCCCTGACGCCGGGCAGCGCCGCCGCCTTCGTCGTGTCGATCTTGCCGATCCGCGCATGGGCGTGCGGCGAGCGCAGGATCCTGCCCCACAGCATGCCGGGCATCGCCAGATCCGCGCCGTACATCGCGCGGCCGGTCACCTTCGGCACCCCGTCCGGGCGAATTGGCCGAGTCCCAACCCATTTGAACCCCGTCACGACGTCGTTCACGGCGATCTCCTTGGTCCGTCGACAACCCTATGGCTGCCGTTAGAGTCGCGCGGCGCGGCGGCAAAGACAAGCCCCTAGACGCGTTCCGCCGACATGCGGGCACGCTCGGCGGCGGCATCTTCCCCGACAGCGGCATTCCTTGTTCCGCATGGCTCGATTTTGAGCGATCAGGGTTCGCCCCGACTCCAAAAATGTGCCATTATGAAGGCGGCCCCCGTTTGCGAGATCAGGAACCCCCTCTTGGAAAAGGAACGAAATTTTCGGCCGAGGCGTCGGCGCGCCTTCGACGATCAGGATTATGAGCAACCGCCGCGCGACTTCGGCGCGGCGCCGCGCTTCAGCAGACCGCGCTTCGAGGAACCCTCCGGTCCACCGGTTAGCGCGGTGGTCAAATGGTTCAAATCGGAAAAAGGCTTCGGCTTCGTCGAGCTGTCGGACGGATCGGGCGATGCTTTCCTGCACGCCTCGGTGCTGGGGCGCATCGGCGTCACCGCGGTAAACCCGGGCGAGACGCTTGAGGTGCGCGTTGCACCGGGCCAGCGCGGACCGCAGGTGACCGAAGTTATCAGCGTCGATACCAGCACCGCGGCCCCGCCGCGGCCGCGTACCGGGTTCCGGCCGCCGTCCGACCGGCCGGCGCTCGAGCCGACCAGCCAGGAGACCGGCACGGTCAAATGGTACAACGCCATGAAGGGCTTCGGCTTCATCGTGCGCGACGACGGCGGCAAGGATGTGTTCGTGCATGCCTCGGCCTTGCAACGGGCGGGCCTCGCCTCGCTCGATGAAGGCCAGCGCGTCGTCGTCGATATTGCCGAAGGTCACAAGGGGCCGGAAGCCACGGGGATCCGGCTGGCTTGACCGGCGAAGCTGTCTGGGGTTGCCGGGTGCCGCCTTCCGTGAATCGGCTTGCCCGGATCATCGAGATTGCGTCGTCGCTGCGCCCTTCGCAATGACGCCCATGTCGCTGTCATTGCGAGCGAAGCGAAGCAATCTCGTGCAATAGAGAGCGCCAGGACTGACAAGCCCCTACGCCACCAGCTGCACCACCTCACCGTCCGGGGTGCGGCCCTGGGCGCGGTATTGGCCGATCTTCTCGAACAGCGGCCGGTCGGAGCAGAGATACAGCACCGCGTCGCGCGAACCGCGATTGACGTGGCGCCGCCACAGAAAATTCGGGATCACGAACAGATCGTTGGTCCGCCAGTCGAACTGCCGGCCGGAGAGCTCGGTCGTGCCCTCGCCGTCGAGCACGATGTAGAAGGCGTTGGCGGTTTCGCGCTTCCAGCCGGTGGCCTCGCCCGGCCGCAACAATTGCGCGCCATAGTCGAGCGTCGGGAACACCGAGCCGCCGGTCGCCGGGTTGGCCAAGCGCAATGTGATCCCCTCATAAGGATCGCCCGCTTCATCCCGCAGCGCGTGCAGCGCGGCGTGGATGTCGCTGCCCCGGTAGTGGAATACGGGGCTCGTGTCATGGCCGATGCCGCGCCGGTGCGACACGAAACCGGGCAGGATGCCGCCCGCACCGTAGAGCCGCTCCGAATAGCCGTCGCCATGCACCGGCTTCTGAGCCCGCGCGTTGCCGTCGCGCTCGCCGGGGAAATCCTCGTCGATCCAGCTGCAATCGAGGAATTCCAACAGCGGAAAATCGAGGATGTCGGCCCACACCACCGGGGTCGCGCCGTCATTGCCGTGGTCGTGCCAGGTGCCGTTCGGGGTCAGGATCAGATCGCCGCGCGCCGCGGCGCAGCGCTCGCCTTCGATCGTCGTATAGCCGCCGTTCTCGGACAGGATCGTCCGGCTGGCATTGGGGGTATGCATGTGCACCGGCGCGACATCGCCGGGATTATAGATCGACACGGCGCAGCGGATCGTGCTCGCCACCTGCAATCGGCCGCCGAGCCCGGGATTGATCAGCAGAAACTGCTGGCGATCGGCGAACTCGATCGGCGACACGTCAGCGGTGCGGGCGATCTCGCCGATGCGGTCGAGATAGGGGCCGATATCACGCCATTTCCAGTGATGCGCCGCCGCCTTCATCTGGTTGGCGCCGACCCGCCCGGCGGCAACCCCGCCGCCCGCCTCCAGCCCGCCATCTCGGAACCACGGCCGCTGCGCCGGAGCATTGGCCTGGGTGCGCAGCCAGATATGCAGCCCCTCGGCCTCGGCGTTGAGCCTTTCCATTGCCTCGCGCGCCGCGGACGGCAGGGCCGTGCGGGAATGCGGCGCGGGTTCTGTTGCGACAGCCGACATCGCTACCTCCCGATGCTTTGCGCGACGATAGCACAAACCGGGATCACCGATCTCCTCCGGGCAAGGCGTAACCTTGAACCCCTCGGCGGCGAGCGCGGCGAGACGAGCCGCGAGCGGCGGGCCGGCCTCATAATGAAAAATCGTTTTCATGGTCTGGTTACGGAAGGTCTGCTATCGAGTTCCAATCATGGTCCAGTCATCATCATCCACCCAAGACCTTGACGAGAGCGCGATCGCCGACGCGCTCGCGCGCATCGGCATCCTCGGCCCGGGCGAGCGGCCGCGCTGCCAGCCGCTTGAAGGCGGCGTCTCGTCGGATATCTGGCTGATCGACCTGCCGGGGCGACGGCTCTGCCTGAAGCGCGCCCTGCCGCGGCTCAAGGTCGAGCAGCTCTGGGAAGCGCCGGTCAAACGCAACCGGCACGAATGGAACTGGTTGCGCGTCGCGGGGCGGATCTGTCCCGACGCCGTGCCCCAGCTGATCGCACAAGACGGCGTCGAGCCGTTGTTCGTGATGGGCTATCTCGATCCGGCGCTGTTCCCGTCGTGGAAGGATCAACTGCGCGACGGGAATGCCGATCCCGCAACCGCCGCGGCAGTCGCCACCCGGCTCGCAATGATCCATAGCGCCACCGCCGGAGACCACCAGATCGCGCGGATGTTCGGGAGCGACGACGATTTCTACGCGATCCGCCTCGAACCCTACCTGATGGCGGCGGCGCGGGCGCATCCCGATCTCGCCGAGCCGCTCGAACAATTGGTGCAGGACACGGCATCGATCCACCTCACCCTCGTCCATGGCGACGTCAGCCCGAAAAACATCCTGATCGGCCGCCGCGGGCCGGTGTTCCTCGACGCCGAATGCGCCTGGTACGGCGATCCCGCCTTCGATCTGGCCTTCTGCCTCAATCACCTCTTGTTGAAATGCCTGTGGACGCCGACGGCGGTCACCCGCTTTCTGGCCTGCTACGATCGGCTGGCGGATACCTATCTCGGTGCGGCTACTTGGGAGCCGCGCGAGGATCTCGAAGCGCGCGCAGCCTTGCTGCTGCCCGGGCTGCTTCTTGCCCGGGTCGACGGCAAATCGCCGGTTGAATACGTGACCGACGAGGCAGACAAGGCGCGGATCCGCCGGGTCGCGCGCTCCCTGCTGTTGGATCGGCCCGAGCGCCTCGACACGGTGCGCTACGCCTGGGCAGCTGAGCTCGGCGTGTGAGCAAGACGCAGATCG
>Ga0137390_10005519_pt1 | contig 10693 bp, 10 predicted proteins | sample 15con2h24AmetaG_FD_104937 | JGI IMG/M metagenome (GOLD analysis project Ga0137390, IMG submission 104937) | Vadose zone soil microbial communities from Angelo Coast Range Reserve, California, USA - 15con2h2.4A metaG | ecosystem: Environmental > Terrestrial > Soil > Vadose zone > Saprolite... | reverse complement strand
TCGCAAGTCCTTTCTTTTCACATTCATGCATCGATGGGGGGTGTAGGGGTACTTACGTTGTAGTGGCCAGTCTTCAGACTGGTGCAGTTCCGGAGCATCTCAGGGAGCAAAACACGGGTCTAAGACCCGCCACTGCGAGAGCGGGCTAAACGGCGGCGACGAAGTTGCCGTCGAGGGCCACGTAGCCGTAGGCCATGCGCGGCGTATTGAACGCAAAGCCGGGGTTACCGTGGCGGTCGAGGAGGATGAGGCCGCCGGTGGCGTGCGTGCGTTTGCCGAGGAGGTGAACGGCTTCGCGCGCGGCCAGATCAGCGGAAGAGAGGTCGCAGGCATCGGCCGCCCCCGGGGGATCGACGCAAGTCACGCGGGAACGAAGAAGATCCACAGCCGTCTTGGCCATCACGATTTTCATGATGGCTTCTCCATAGCCGGTGCAGGAAACGCCGCCGGCTTCGGAGTCGGCGTAGCATCCGCAGCCAATGAGCGGCGAATCGCCGACGCGGCCGGGAAGTTTGCAGCACGTTCCACCGGTGGAAGTGGCGGCGAAGAGGCGGCCCTCGCGATCAATGGCGACCGCGCCGACGGTTCCCTGCTCGTGCCCGCGATGATGCTCGGCGGCGTGTTTGTCCGCCTTGCACTTCATCCAGGCTTCTTGTTCGGCTTCGCTGACCAGTTCCTCCGGCTTGCAAAGCTTGATTCCATGCTCTTTGGCGAAACGCTCCGCGCCTTCCGCGACCAGCATCATGTGCGGACAATTCTCCAGAATTTTCCGCGCGAGCTGAATGGGATTCTTGACGCGCTGCAGCGTGGCCGCCGCGCCGGAACGGAGCGTCGCGCCGTTCATGACGATGGCGTCGCACTCTACACGGCCATCCAGATTGAGGTGCGAGCCATAGCCAGCGTCAAAAACAGGATCGTCCTCGAGAACCATGATGGCGGCTTCGACGGCGTCCAGGGCTGAGCTGCCGCCGGCAAGCAGAGTCCAGCCGGCCCCCAGTGCGCGCTGGCAGCCGGACTTGCAAGCGTCCACGGCTTCGTCAGGAATGTCCCATGCGCCGCCATGAACGATCAGGGCTGGTTTCATCGGGATGAGAATCGCAAAGGGCCAACGGTTTGTCTAGGCAAGAGAGAATCTTCAGAGGAAAAAGTCCAGCAGGAACAGCATCATGCCGGCCATCAGAAGCGCTGCCGCGCCATTGAAGCGGCTCCGCGGCAGCCGGGTAAGATTGCGGATAAACGAGGTCGGGATGGCCTTTATTCGGGATTCCTCGCGGAGTATGTAAAACGGGCCCACCGGGGTATAGCGAGAGAAGCCGCGGCGCAAGACGGAAATCTCATCTTGAAACCAGACGGAGAAATCGTCGCGATTGCGCCACACCAGCAGCGCACCCATGGCCAATAGCAGATAGCCGAAAAAAGTCAGAACCCCAAGCCCCGAGCCTGCTCCCCAATACATAGTCCCTCACAGGCGGCCAACACGACTTGCTGATTAAGACGCCTGGAACCGCAAAATGGTTACTCGCCGTCGTGAATGGTCACGAGGCGCATCACTTCGAATTCCTTCTTGCCCGCGGGCGTGGCGACTTCAATTTCATCGCCGACTTTCTTGTTCAGCAGTGCTTTTCCTATTGGCGACGTCGTGGAAATGAGCCCCTTCTCGACGTCGGCCTCTTCGGTGCTCACCAGTTTGTATTCGATCTTCACGTCGCGCTGCGTGTCCAGAACGGTGAGCCGCGAACCATAGCCCGCACGGTCTTTGGGAATATTGCTTAGGTTCAGCATACCCAGGTCGCCCATGCGCTTCTTGAGCTGGCTGATCTTTGCGTTGACGTAGCCCTGGCGCTCCTTGGCGAACTTGTATTCCGCGTTTTCGGATAAGTCCCCGTGCGCGCGCGCCACTGCAATTTCTTTGGGCAGCTCGACGCTGAGCTCGTGGGATAGCTGGTCGATTTCGTCCTGGATCTTTTTCTTAATCTTCGCCAGTGGATCAGACATGGTCGTCGGCCGTCAGTTCGCTAAAAAAGTCTGCGGAGTCCGGGAAGTAAGGATGGTTCCCGGACCCCGCTCAAGCCATCATTATAGATGCGGGGGAATTGAAGTCACAAGGGGGAACGCGAGATTTGCTGTAAAGACATGATTTCGCTGACTTTGGCACGGGTTTACGAGTAGAACTGCCTCCTGGGTAAAGGTGGTTTGACCTTCTCTCAGCGGACTTGGACTTCGAGCGTTTGCGTTTTGGTGTTGCCGGAGGCATCCGCGATGGTGAGCGTGTAAGTGGTGGTCTTTAGGGGTTTTACGTCGACGCAGCGCGAGTAGGACGGCCAAACGGGATTGGATTGAGGTTCCAGCGTCACGGTTTTGGCGTTGGCCACGCCATAGCAAATCTGCACGGGTTCGCCTCGCCGGACCATGCCGGGGGTGGCGTAGAAATTTTGGATGGCGAGCTCCTTTCCGCCGAGTTGTTCCAGGGTGATGCGATCCTGCTCCTGTTGCTTTTGCGTTCTTTCCACTTTCGCGCGGTTTTCAATGGCGCGATTTTCCCACCAGCGCGAAAAAAGAATCCCCCCTACAACAAACACAACGACGACAAGGGCCGCAGAGGTGTACAGCGTGGGATTTTTGAAAAAGGGCTTGGATTGCGTTTCCGGTTCAGCCGGCATGGTCACCCCAAGAATGAAACAACTTCCATTGAAAAAATAGCGCGAAACGGCGTTCGAAAGAAATATTCTCGCTGGCGTGCCGTTCGAAAGAAATATTTGCGTGCGGGCGCCCGTTCGAATTCACTTCTTGGCGGCGCCGGCGATCTCGCGCCAAGTGATGAGCTTGATGTTCTGCGCGGCGAGCAGTTGGCTAAATTCCTGACTGGTGAAGAAATCAAAATCGCGCTGACGCCAGGCCGCGCCCCAAGTGTCACGTTCACGCGTGGCGGATTTTAATTCATCGTCGGCGAAGCCGAGGTGAATCACAAATTCCGTGACGCCGGGTTTCAAATTTTTGAGGGAGGTCTTGTAGAAATCGGCCCACTTGTCCGGTGCGACGCCGGGAGCGATGGTAATCGTATGGTCGATGACGATATCGGCGGGGCCCAGACTTTTTTCCAGATAGGGACGTTCCGCGAACCAGTCGCGGGCAACGAAAACCGGAAGGTGGTACTCGTGAGCGATTCGAACGACAACTTCGAAAAGATCCTGGCCGTTGTCGAAAAGGCGGTATTGATGCGAATCCAGATGTGTGGGACGGATACCCATCGCGTAAGCGCGGTCGATCTGGGCGTGAAGTTCGAGGTCGACTTCTTTTGGGTTGATGCGGGTTGTTGGTTTCCAGTCGTGATGAAAATAACCGTTTTCATCCACGAGGCTTGGGACTTTGTCTTTTGAAGCGACCGGTCCCCAGCGGTAATAAACACGTTCGCTCGTCAGCGTGAGATGGAGACCAAGATCAGCGTCGGGATGTGATTTGGCGTAGTCGGCAATCTCTGGGAACCACGGGCAGGGGACCATAAGGCTGGCGGAATTGACGAGGCCCGATTCCAGACCCTTGATCGTCGCGGCGTTTACGGAATGAGTTACGCCGACGTCGTCGGCGTGGACGATCAAGAGCTTCGCGTCGCCAGGGAATCCCAGTTTTTCGGCGAGCGAATTTTGCGCGCCTTGCGCGGACGCGCGGTGAACTGCGATGGCAAGCAGGAACAGCAACAAGAATGCGATTCGTTTTTGTTTCATGGAGTGACCAAGAGAATTCTCATTCGAATGAGTGACGCGTGAAACTCTCGCGCTCGACGTGCATGTCATCGCCGCGCAATTCGCGGAGCGCGTAGGTTACAAATTCAGAGGTGACTCGCTTGCGCCAGGTCATGTCGAAATCGGTGTTGTCCAAAGGCTTGGCAATGCGAGCCGCAAGCGCGGCAGCTTCAGCGATGGTTTCCGAATTCAAGGTGCGCCCCAGAAGAAAGTTTGAAGCCCCGTCTGCAACCAGCGGACGAGACGCTGCAGAGCCTACTACGATTCGCGCATCCTCGACCACACCTTGACTGGACAGGCGCGCCGCGGCGGCGACGGATAATACGGGGAAGTCGAACGAGCCGCGGCGTCGCAGTTTCCAGTAGGTGCTCTTCCAGCCGTGGAGAGAATCCAGCAGGACTTCGGCGAGGATTTCATCGGGACGACGCCGGATATAGTTGATGCCGTCATTGTTGTAGAGCTCGGAAAGCGCGGCTTCGCGCTCGCCGGAGCGCGAGACCAGGCGGACGCGGGCGCCAAGAGCGATCAGCGCGGGCGCGGTGTCCGTGGAGGAGACTGCCACGCATTTCGAGCTTCCGGGCGCGACCCAGCAGGTGGTTCCGTCTTTCTTCAGGCAAAAGTTAATCGCCTTTCGCCATTCGTAGTTCTGATCGTAGTAGTTGCAGCGCGTATCCAGGCAGAGGTTTCCGCCGAGGGTGGCCATGTTTCGAATGTGCGGCGTGGCCACCAGAGCGGCCGCTTGCGATAGAGCGGTCATGCCGTTTCGAAAACGGGGATCCTCAGCTATGTCGGTGAGCGTGAGGCAGGCGCCGATCCGCGACGCGGAATCGCTCCATTGAACCAGGTTCAAGCCTTCGACGTAGCGAAGACTCATCAGCGTGCGAGGGACCTGCTGCCTGCGCTTCATGTTGGGAAGCAGGTCGGTGCCGCCAGCGAGCGGCATGGTGTTTGGTCCCTGCCCGTCTAGAATGCGAGCCGCTTCGTCGAGGGTGCGCGGCGCGCGAAATTCGAAAAGAGGCAGCCGCATCATGAGCTGAGTACCTTTTCTTTCTCAGGCCGCCGTTTCGAATGGCGCGGGACATCGTTGACGGCGTTGCCATCGCCGCCTTCCCACGGAGGAGGAACGCTGAGTGCCTCCGGCCAATCGACTTGCGGAAAGTGGCTCGGCCCATAGCGCGGATCGCGGCCCGCCCTTTTTTCCGCAAGCGCTTTCATTATTTTTTCAGGAGTAATCGGAACTTCGTCGATTCGAACGCCGACGGCGTCGTAAACAGCGTTGGCCACGGCAGGCATGATGGGCAGAAGCGGCCCCTGGCCGACTTCCTTGGCGCCAAAGGGGCCGCGGGGATCGGGCTCTTCGACCAGCTCGGTGACGACGTCGGGCATATCGAGCGAAGTGGGGCTCTTGTATTCCAGCATGGAAGGAAATTTGTGCACTAGGGCGTGGGAGAGCCTTTTCGGTAGACGGCGGAATTCTTGCTCTTCCATGAGGGCTTCGCCGAGGCCCATGTAGACGCTGCCCTCGACCTGACCTCGGACGAGGGGAGGGTTGAGAGCGCGGCCGATATCGTGGGCGATCCAGATTTTGGGGACGGTGATCCATCCCGTCACGGGATTCACGGCGACTTCGACGACAGCGGCGGTATAAGAATAGGTCGGGGATGGGCCGACACCGCCGCCTTTGTACCGCGCTGGAGATTTCGGGGGAGTGTAGGAGCCGACGGTGCCAATGGTGCCAAAGCGCGCTTCGGCCAGGCAGACGGCTTCGTGGAAGGGCACTCGCTTTTCCGGCGCGGCGGAATCAAAAACAGATTTTTCGGCGAAACGCAGACGCTCCTTTGGCACTTCGAGGCGAATGGCGACCGCTTCGGCAAGCAATTCCCTGGCGCGCTCGGCTGCTTGTAAGGCGGCATTGCCGGCCATGATGGTGACGCGGCTGGAATAGGAGCCGAGGTCGACAGGCCCCAAGTCCGTGTCGCCGGTGAAGAGGCGGATGTCGAAGGTGTCGATGCCCAGAACTTCGGCAACAATTCCAGCCAAGACATCGTCGGAGCCCTGTCCGATTTCCGTGGCGCCGCAGAAAATAGCAACGCCGCCGCCGCGGTCGAGCTTAAGCTGAACTCCGGATTGCGGCATTTTGTTCCAATAAATGGCAAGTCCCGCGCCCGTGAGATAGGCGGAACAGGCAAGTCCGACACCGCGGCCTTCAGGCAGTTTCCGGAATTTCTCTTTCCAACTGGAGGTTTTTACGACACGGCGAATGCATTCGGAAAGATTGACCGTACTCAGGCGAAGATAATTTGCCGTCACCGTGTTGGGAGATTCGACGATGCGGAGGCGCAGGTCGGCGGGGTCGAGTTTCAGTTTCTCAGCAATTTTGTCGAGCTGGACTTCCTGGCCGAAGCGCGGCTGCACGGTGCCATGGCCGCGTTTTGGTCCGCAGGGCGGTTTGTTGGTGAAGGTGCGGCAGCCCTCGAAACGATAGCGCGGGATGTGGTAGGTAGTGGTCTGCAGCGCACCGGTATAAAAAGTGCTGGCGACGCCGTAGGAGCCATAGCCGCCGCCGTCGATCAATGTCTGAAGATGCATTCCGGTGATGGCGCCGTCCTTCTTGACGCCGGTCTTGAATTTCATCAGGACGGGATGACGGCCTCGGTGACAATAAAAAACTTCTTCGCGCGTGAGGCAAATCTTGACGGGGCGATCCAGCAGGAGCGCGGCCTTGGCCACGACGATTTCGTGATTGAAGGGATCGCTCTTCCCGCCGAAGCCTCCGCCATTGGGCGTGGCGCTGACGCGAATATGCGCGGGAGGCATCTGCAGAACCTTGGCGAGAGCGCGATGAAGGTAGTGCGGAGTTTGGGTGCTGGACCAGATGGTCAACTTTCCGTCAGGGTCTTTTGTGGCGACGGCGGCGTGTTGTTCGATGGGGAGATGCGTGCTTCCCTGGTAGAAAAAAGTGTCTTCAAAGATTTCGTCGGCTTCGGCGAAAGATTTCTCAACATCGCCGAATTCCAGCGCGACGCGCTTATGAATGTTGCCCTCTTCGCCGTACTCGTGGATGCGCGGTTCGGGAGTGGCGAGAGCTTCTTCGGGATTGGAGATGGTGGCGAGAATTTCGTACTCGACGTCGATGAGGTCCAGGGCTTCGAATGCGGTGAGCTCCTCGCGGGCGATGACGGCAGCAATAGGATCACCGACGTGCCTCACATGATCGAGGCAGAGGGCTTGCTCGTCCTGGCTGACGGGAAGAATCCCGTACTCGATGGGCAGGTCTTTGCCGGTGAGAACCAGATAGACACCGGGGTGAGCGAGGGCGCGGGAAGTGTCGATCTTTCGAATGCGAGCGTGCGGATGAGGGGAGCGCAGTAGTTTGCAATGGGCCATGCGCGGGAGGAAGATGTCGTCGGCAAAGCGCGTTTGACCGGTCACTTTCGCGCGGGCGTCCACTCGACGCCGCGGGACGCCGATGACACGGAATTCCCCGGCGCTGGCTGGAGAATCTTTCGCGGGACGTTCCGGAAAATCTTTTTGACTTGGCAAGTACCCTCCTAACTGCGCGGCGCTAGGCAGCCGCGCACTCGGATGCTATTTCGCTGATCCGTTCTGTTGCGCAATCTTGACCATGGCGGACTCGACGGCCTCAAAAATCTGGAGATATCCGGTGCACCGGCACAGGACGCCGGAGAGCGCCGCGCGAATCTGATCGCGAGTCGCATGAGGATGCAGGTCCAGCAAGGATTTCGCGGTGACCAGAATCGCGGGCGTACAATAGCCGCACTGCGCCGCACCAAGATCGGCGAAAGCGTCCTGTAAAGGATGCAGAGTTCCTTCCAAGCCGAGGCCTTCGACGGTCAGCACATTTCTGGTGTCGCACTCGACTCCGAGGACCAGGCAGGAAAGCACGGGCTTGCCGTCCAGAAGAACGGCGCACGCGCCGCACTCCCCCAGTTCACAGCCATGCTTCGTGCCGGTGTGTCCGAGATCCTCGCGAAGAACTTCGAGGAGAGTTTTGTAGGGTGCGAAAGAGACGTCTACTTGTTCGCCATTCAGCGCCATTCGAATGTGAGATGTTTTTTGCGACGCGACAGGTAGTGTGATCACGTTCCATCACCTCTCGGAAAATCGTGCGGCCACTACCTGCCGCTTTACGCCTTGCGGAAGGAATTTGCGGACCGGGCGGGGCAACTCTCTGGCCGAGCCAGGGCGGCGGAGAGCATCGGGTTCGGACAGCAATCCGCGAATCAGATAATCCGCGAAGCCTTCAGCGATTTCGGCGGCGGTCATGGCGCCGTCGGGATTGAACCAGCGGACGCTCCAGTTCAGGGCTCCGAGGACGGCGCGCGCGGCGAGCGCAGGATCACAAGGCACGAACTCTCCGGTGCGCGTGCCGGCGACGATGAGTTGACGCACACCCTCTTCGTAACGATCGCGCTTCACGACCAGGGAGCGTTGCAGACGCGGCGGCAAAGCGCTGGTCAAGAGATGCGCCGCCGATCCTTCGACTTCATCGAGGACACAGCGCAAATGGGAGGCGATTACCAGGCGAAGCTTCTCGGCGGTGGCGGCCTTCAAGCGGCGGGCCTGCTCGAGGGCCGCGAGCAGGCGGTCGAGGGAAACATCCTGGCAGAAAAAAAGAATTTCGTGCTTGCCGTGGAAGTAGTTGTAAAGGTTCGCGGGAGAGAGGTCGGCCGCTGCGGCAATGTCGCGCATGCCGGTTTCGGCAAAGCCGGTGATGCGGAACTGTTTTCCGGCGGCACGGAGGATTTCCAGGCGGCGGGCAAGATAACGGCGCTCGACACGGGCCTTGTCCCGGCTTCTGATTCCTTTGCCAGACAATTCGGCCTCCTTGCGGCACGTACCACCGACATTCCTAAAGTTACGCGGCGAGAGGACCGCTGTCAACAAAATACGAACACGTGTTCAGATAATGAACAGTCGTTCATTACAGCAGGGGGACATCCTCCAAATAGCCGACCGTCGAATTTGGAAGTGGTGAAACGGAGGCAGGTTAACTTGAACTGCTCAGCGCGGAAACAGCCGTGCGGCGTTGTCGTACAAAATCTTGCGCTTGGCCTCGTCACGAATCGGCAGAGCGTTGAACTTCTCAATGTTGCCCTTGATTTCGGGCACGCCGGGCCCCGGCCAATCCGTTCCCCAGAGAACCTTGTCGGCAATATCTTCGATACGCGGGAAATATTCCAAGAGTTTCTGCGGAGGGATGCCGGAGATGTCCATGTGCATGTTCTTGTGCCGGCGAACCAGGAAAAACGCTTCTTCCATCCAGAGCGGCCTTCCGCCATGGGCGAGAATCACAACGAGATCGGGATAATCAATGGCTACGTCATCGCATAAGAGGGGCTGCGCGTGGAGATTTCTGGCGCCTGGGAAAATGGAAGTCCCCGTGTGAATCATCACGGGCATGCCATTCGCCTGCGCGCGCTCGTAGACCGCCGCCAACTCGCGATTGCCGTCCAGATATTCGTTTGGTGAGAGTGCCTGGTGCGACGGATGCAACTTGATGGCGCGAATGCCGAGTTTAGCCATCCGGTCTACTTCGGCGCCGGCGTCGGGAACGGTTCCCGGCAACACGCCGCCGAATGGGATCAGGCGGTCCGGCGCCACTTTGCAATACTTCGCGATCCAATCGTTCGCTTCCGGCGTGAACCCAATGATTTTCGGGGCAACGTAATTGATGAGCCCGGCGCGCTCGACGCCCAGCCGGTCGAGCAGGCCGAGAAATTCTTTCGGATTTGCACAATAGCGTTCGACATCGGCGTAGTCCTTGCGCCCGCGCTTCATCAATTCGAGCGCGGATGGCTTCATCATGTGATAGGGCATGATGTGGACGTGGATGTCTATGATGGGCTGCAGAAGTTCGCGTCCTTCGACGGAATTTAGGCGTTCACTCTTGCGAATCAATTGAAGCGAACGTATTCAAAGTTCAGCGGCTGATTATTCACCCCGCGCGCCGGGGGAGCAATCCAATTCGCAAACTTCCCGAGCTCGACGACACGGCCGCTCATGAGCGACTGCACGAAGGCATGGTCCTCGGGAGTCGGCAGCCACTGGGATTCACGCTTCTTCCAGGCTTCCTCGCTCAAGACTTCTCCTTCGGGGCTGATAAAGTGTCCCGCGAAATTGCCGATTTCGCGATGGAAGCCCTTGTGCGGCAGGGTCAAACGGAAGGGGATGCCGGCATTGTCGATGACGCGTTGCCAGCGGGCCACACCATCGGCAATCTCTTCGATGTAGTCATCGCGCAGGCGCTCATTCAGAGCGGTGAGCGCCGGGACGGTCTTGGCAACGATTTTTCCGCCCACGACTTCGAACACGGGATATTCCGCCTCGCTCAAAACGTGATCGTCTTCCAGTTTGGTTTCACGGAACCGCCCTTTTAGCCCGCTGGTGAAATAATTCGCAGCGTTCGAAGAAACGTCCGAACCGTAGAGATCCAGAGTTACGCTGTAGTGAAAATTCAAATACTTCTGGATCGTCTGCAGATCAATCACGCCCAGCGCGCGCACATCCGAGGGGTCATCGAGTTTATGTTCCTTCATCACTTCACAGGTGCGCTGAATGATGCGGCTGACGCCGGTCTCGCCGACGAACATGTGATGGGCTTCCTCGGTGAGCATGAAGCGGCAGGTGCGAGAAAGAGGATCAAAACCGGATTCGGCGAGCGCACAAAGCTGGAATTTGCCGTCGCGATCGGTGAAGAACGTGAACATATAGAAGGCGAGCCAGTCCGGAGTCGGTTCGTTGAACGCGCCGAGAATGCGGGGATTGTCGGTGTCGCCGGAACGCCGCGCAAGGAGAGATTCGGCTTGCTCGCGGCCGTCGCGTCCGAAATAGCGATGCAGCAGGTAGACCATGGCCCAGAGGTGGCGGCCTTCTTCGACGTTGACCTGGAAAATGTTCCGGAGGTCGTACATGGAAGGACAAGAAGCGCC
>Ga0137390_10005512_pt1 | contig 10701 bp, 10 predicted proteins | sample 15con2h24AmetaG_FD_104937 | JGI IMG/M metagenome (GOLD analysis project Ga0137390, IMG submission 104937) | Vadose zone soil microbial communities from Angelo Coast Range Reserve, California, USA - 15con2h2.4A metaG | ecosystem: Environmental > Terrestrial > Soil > Vadose zone > Saprolite... | reverse complement strand
GCTGATGCTGATCGAGCCGCACACGTTGCGCTTGACCGCTTGTTTTATCGCGTCAGGAGAGGATCGGACGAGGCTGACGGATTACCGATGTAGACTGTGATCGGCGCACCAGGCGCGACGGCGTGACCCCATTCAATGTCCAACAGCGCTTCAGTCTCTGCGCCGTTCTTGCCGGGATAGGTGCGGTTAACGAACACTTTCGTGATATTCGCTGCGGCCAAACCGAAGTTCTGGTCAAACCCGCTAACCGACGCGTCGTTGTAGTTTGAAATTTCCAGCAACGCGATACAGTTGCCACCGCCTCCGTTGGTGCCCGCCGTCACGAGCGGTGTCTCATTGTAGAAGGTATAGAGGTCTTGAGGGCCAAACCCAACAGGTTGACCTGAAGTAGCGTACGCGGGAATTAATGCCGATTCGAGCGATGTTGGCCGTGACACCATGTCGGCTTTCCCGCCGCGGCCGAAGAGCGTGGACATGGGCGATGCGCCGGGGCGAGCCGATGGCGGACGCATCGTAACCGGCTGTGAATGCCTCAAGTTATCGAGACCGTCAACGGACCCGATCACACTGGCGAACTGCGGTGGAATAAGTGGATCGCTGACGTTCCCGTAGAGTTCAGCGCTATTGCGGCGTGAGCCACGGGACCGACCAGGATGTCCTGGATCGCGCCCAGCGTCTGATCCCATGGCAGAGCGCCGGCGTATTGTGCGGCCCACGACGGCTCGGCTCGAAGCGCGAAGAGGGCGGCGGCGCAGGTGGCGATGAGCCATCGGACATTCGATTTCGGCGCTTGCTGTTCTGCGGTTGGAGCCATGGGCAACTCTACTTAGGTGTGGCTACATGACTAACTCGCTATGTAGCGAGATACGACGCCAGTGTCAAGCGTTAAGATCGGTCTGCGCAAAACGGTCGGGGTCTTGCCGGTCGGTCAGATAGCGGAGTTGCTTGAGTCGCACGGTGGCGGCGTCAACGGATACATCGAACGCGAGGGAAATACGCCGGCAGAGCGCTGACGCTTCTGCCGTGCCCCTGGCAATCGGCGGACGCTCAGAGCGATTCTGGAAATACGCCTCGACCGCACGCCGCGCGAAGCTCTCCGGCATCAGCAAAGCACCCGACGCATACCCCGCTTGCCACTCAAACCAGTCCACCACCCGCTCCGTGGGAAGCAGGCTCTGCCAGTAACAGCGGTGCGGACCGCCGGCAGCGCCGTACTTGTCGTACAGCCAGGTGTGGAGCATGACGTGGCCATATTCGTGGGTCAGAGTCGTGCGCAATCGATTGCTACGATGCCGCTGTTCCCACAGTTCCCGTGCGATTGTGACCTGCGGCTTTCGGCCGCGCTCGAACTGGGTAAAGCCAAAGATCTCGTGAATGTCATCGGAAAGATTCGCCGCTAGGTCGAGGTCGGCGGCGTCACGCTCGATCAGCATAGTGACAGCCTCGGTCGGCACCGGGATCCGCTCAAACCCGAAGTGCTGGCGCAGAAAGGCGGTAATCGTCTTCTCGCACATCTGCTCAAGCTCGCCGATCTCCCAGTGCGGACGTTTCGGAAAGCGGCCGGTGCTGTCCCGTATCATCTTCACGGCTTCTTCTTGCGCTTTACTTCTCGCCGGAACACTTTCCAGCCTGCGGCAAGTTCCTGCGCACTGTTGACGGTCGTCGCACTGAGGTCGGCTGGAAACCGCCCTGCCAAAAAGTAGAGCACATCCGAATCGATCTTGAGAACCTTGGCGAGTTGTTCAAGGACTTCGTCGGAAGGTTTGCGGCGGTCGTGTTCGAGGTCAACCAGGAACGGAATCGAGATCGGCTTGCCATCGGAGTTGCGCACCTCTGCCACCACCTCCCGTCCCGCGAGCCCCAGCTCCTTGCGCCGCTCAACGATGAACTGTCCCAGTGTTTGCATGATAAGCTATGTAGCATATCGGCCTCGGCATGCGTAAGTGGCCGGAGACTTTGGTGCGAATGGCCATGTGAAACAGGCCTGTCGAGATCGCGACTGTGGACCGACCGGGAGTTTAACGGTGGTGCGGGTTCTTTAGCTAAACCTCGCCGTTTAGGCGAGCACACTTTCGGTCCCTCCTCATCGCGTCTGCAGCGCAACCTCACTGGCCTGAGCTAGTCGATCAGCGGGGGGTCGGAAGTTGTTGATCGAATTCGGAAACAGCGAGGTCGGCGTAACACAAGGCAGCGAGGCTCCCGGGAATCGGAAAGGCGCCATATGGCTCGGCGGCTGATCTGCTTGGCTCAGATGATCCGGGACAGCGAACAGCGTACTGAAGCATTGGCTAGAGTAAAATCGCCACTCATAAGCGGAAGAGCAATTATAGGAATCATAAAACACATACATACTTGCTTTATCTCATTTTTTCTGATTTTCTGCAAGAACATCGAGCGTTGGAGCGCATTTGGTGAGCAAATCAGCCACGGGGAAATGACTGCAGCGGTGGATGGCCGGCCGCACGCGGCGGAGCAAGCCACTTGCCGGCTCCGTAGCCGCGGAATCCAAAAGGTGATCTGGGCGGAGCGCCCCGGTCTATTGAGTGGGTGCGAAACACGAGCTCCATGGGTTGGCCCATTTTCCTGAACGATATTCTCGTCTCCGCGGTGGCGCTCTCCTCCGGGTTCGGCGTCGCCAGGATTCGGATGCGCAACACGCACTCGAAGTCCCGGCTCCTCTCATGGCCTTCGATGCAAGCCGCTAAGGGACGAAGCATCGCGTTCTTCATTATCGGTGCCTCGTTTGCGACAACCCTTCTAATCGTTTGGGTGCTTCGCGCCTTTCCCAACTCCGCTGATGAGTACGGATATATCTACGGAGCAGAAACCCTCCTCGCCGGACGGCTATGGAATCCACTTCCGCCGCATCATGAGTTTTTTTCGTTTCTCCATATTTTTGAAAAAAACGGCAAGTGGGTCAGCCAATACCCTCCTGGCTGGTCGATTATTCTGGCGGCAGGTCGATTTTTGTATCTGCCTTACTGGTTGGTCTGTCCGATCGTCGGGGCGATCCTGCTGTTCACGGTCTGGAAACTCGGCCAACGACAGAGCGGGTCTCTAGGAGGAATTCTGGCGCTTTCGCTGGTTGGCTTTTCGCCTTTCTTCCTTTTCAATGCGGCGTCCTATTTCAACGTTGTCCCGACTGCCACGGCGGGCGCCCTTTTCTGCTGGGCGATGCTGGAATTTTTCGACCGTCCGAACGTTTCGAACGCGCTCTGCGCGGGCGCGACGCTGGGGATGGTAGGCCTCATCCGCAATTACGACGCGATTGTTTTTGGCGTTCCCTTCGCCATTCAGTTTCTGCGCGTCGCCCGCCGCCAGCATTACGAGCTCGCGCCGCTTATCATGGCGGGCGGCTTGCCCTTTGTTGCCGTCCTGCTGCTATCGCAGCGCGCCATTACCGGCTCCGCGCTGACTCCGGTAGCCACTTGGGGGTATCCGAAGTACCGACTGGGTCTCTATGCTCGCGACTACGATGGCCATCAAACCACGCCATTATTTCAGTTGAAAATTGCGCTTTACAACCTGCTCGACCTAGGGCGATGGACTTCATCGATACTACTGATTGGCTATTTTGCTGCCTTCATTTGGAAATCCATAACGCGGCAACTGTCTCTTACGGACTTTATTTTTCCCTCGGTGGTCATAGCCTACCTCCTATACCAGGGCTTTTTAGGGGGTAATCGGTACGGGCCGCGAATGTACCTGATTGGGTATCCGTTTCTCGTGTTGACTGTGGTTTCAGTGCTGACGCCTTTGCTTGAAAACAAAACAGCGCCGAAACGGGTGGCGTTTGCCACCAACATACTTTTGATCGGCCATTTCGTAACGTGCGTAGTAGGAGCGATCTTTCTGGGGCATTTTTTTCGCGGCGTGGTGAACGCACGCATGGATATGTACGATCGGGTACGAGCACAGAGCCTGCACAACGCGGTAGTCATCGTGCATTCGGGCGGCGGCGCCTACCTGCCCTTTACGCCTAAGGACCTAACTAGAAATGGGATCGCTGTTGACGATCAAGATGTCATCTACGTATGTGATATTCCCGGACGTATGAGCGAGCTCAATCAAATCTTTCCCGATCGCGCTTTCTATGTTTATTCCCGGAAAACCGACGCGTCCGATGGCGTTTTAGCGCCCTTGGGAATTGGACAATCAGCGGCGGTGCGGCGATGAAGCGCACTGTACCATTGGACTTGGCTATTCGCCGGCCCTCCTCGCTCCAAAAGCTTCGCCTGCCGCGTGGCGCGAGAGCAAAAATCCGAGTGACAGCGCGAGGTGGGTAGCATGGCTGCGTTGCCTTCGGCACTTGCCGACTGGGAGGACACAGCGTCACGCGGGCTTATAGTCCTCGTCGCAATCGTACTTGCACGGTATACCTGGGCTCGTTGGGGAGATATACAAGTCGATTGCGGCCGCGAACTCTACGTACCCACCGAAATCCTGCGCGGCAAACTCCTTTACCGCGACATCTACTACTCATACGGGCCGCTGGGCCCTTATATGGGGGCATTGCTGATTCGTATCTTTGGACCGCACCTCGTCGTTTTTTATTTGTTTGGAATCGCGGTAGCGATCGGCTGCGCGATCTTACTGTTCGAGCTTGGAACGATGCTCGAGGGGCGCGCTGCAGGGCTGACTGCGGCGCTGGCGCTCTTGTTCGCGGGCTTCGCGCCCAGAATTTTCAACTTCGCATTTCCCTATTCCTATGCGGCCACGATGGGCTTGCTGCTGAGCCTGTTGTGTGTGTGGTTCGCCATCCGGCACCTCTTCGGTCGAGCGGGATACAACCTGTTGATGGCAGGGTTCGCCGCCAGCCTGGCTTTGCTATGCAAGCTAGAGTTCGGCGTGGCGTGTTACCTTATGCTCGCGTTCGTGCTTGCGATGGAGGCCATGCTGCGGAGATCAGCGCGGCCGCTGTTGCACGGAATCACGATCTGCGCGCCCGGCTTTGTGCTCTGGGTTGCAATCTACGGCTGGTTTTTCTGGACGCTGACACTCGCCTACATCGTGGACGCCAACTGGAACGGCCTGCCCGGGACAACCGGGCAAACTTACGTCACTCATTTGTACGACCTGAATGGCCAGCGCTTCATCCCGCGCGAGATGGTAGGACTGGTTATCTGCGCAGGACTCAGTCTCATGCTGTGGTTCTTTCTCGCCAAAGCCAACCGGGGAACGCGCAACTCAGTGCTTGCGATCTTTACCGCGATCGCGGTGGCGCATCGGTTTGGTTCTGTGCCAGGGACGACGGTAATCGTAACCGAATTTCTGGTTTTCCCGAGTGGGATGTTCTTCATCGGCTGCGGCTTTGTTGCGTACGCAATTTACGAACTGAACCAGAGCGCCGACCGGCGGTATTTGGCTGAAGCTGCGGTTGGGATCTTTGCGCTGGTCCCTGCGCTTCGGGTTTTCGCCGCGCTCAAGCCGTACGATTACAGCATCTACTACGCGATGCCGCTGTTTCTTGTTTTTGTCATCACGATATCGCGGTGCATCAGAAGGGCTAGGCCAACGATTTCCCCTGATCGGGGGTGGGGACTGGTAAACTACCTGCTGGCCGTGGAAGTCGTGATGCTCGCTCTCATCTGCATCCCGCAGGCAAAGACGCGTCCGGCCATACTCGAGACAAGTTGGGGCGCCATCCGCCTCGAACCGGAAGACTCAAACGTCGCTCGACAGATCCTTGCCTTCATTACCGAGCAGAAGCTCCACGGCCGCGAAGTCGCCGTGCTGCCGGAGGCACCGATGTTCTATGCGCTCACCGGCACCGAAGCGCCGAGCCGATGGTATACTCTTTTGCCGGGACATCTGTCGCCCACGGGGGAAGACGTTTACATCGCGGACCTGAGCCAGGCCGCACCCGACTACATATTGTTGACCGCCCGAAATAGCACTGAATACGGTGCGGACTATTTCGGAATCGATTACGACCAAAGAGTCTATCACTGGATCGAATCGAACTATCGCGTTGCCGGCGAGTTTGGCCACTTTCGCCGCGATGAGAGCCTCAGTGTAGGCCAGGCTCCCTTGGCTCCCCTGGCTGCCTTGCTCTATCAGCGACGCGATCCTACGGAGCGCAACGGCACGGGAGCTCGGAACCGAAGCCTAAAGTGATAGTCGTAGCCGTTGCCTAGGTCCGTTTCTTTCGAGAGGCCTTTGTTGCTAGTTTGATTCAAATTGCGGGAAATCGTGTCTAAGAAGGCGGAGAATCGGGTGGCGGTCACAGGAGGCGCTGAGGATGCCGGCGGGGCTGCCGAAAAAGCGGCGCTATATCGCGACCAGCGAATCGCGTATTGGAACAGTTACACTCGCCGCAGTTCGAGCAATTACTATCATCGCAGACTCGCCGAGATATATCAGTTTCTGATTCCACCGGGGCAACGCGTTCTGGAGCTCGGGTGCGGCGATGGAGATCTGATCGCGTCGCTCAAGCCGTCGAAGGGCGTCTGCGTCGATTTTTCGCCCGAGATGATAGCTCGCGCTCGAAATAGACATCCCGAACTCGAGTTCTTATCGCAAGACGTTCAAGAATTGGATTTGCCCGGAACATTCGACTACATAATTGCTTCCGATCTTGTGAATGAGTTGTGGGACGTCGAAGCGGTGTTCGAGCGGATGGCCAGGGTAAGCGGGCCCCAGACCCGGATCGTGATCAATACCTATAGCCGTTTGTGGGAAATTCCGCTCGCCGCGGTACGATGGATTGGTCTCGCCAATCCAACGATCGCACAGAACTGGCTGACACCGCAGGACCTCGAGAACATGCTCTATCTGAGCGGGTTCGAGATGATTCGGCGGTGGCAGGAAATTCTGTTTCCGGTGCGAGTGGTTGGGATTGACGCGCTCTGCAACAAATGGCTGGTAAAGATTGCGCCGTTTCGAGCGGCAGCGCTCACGAATTTCCTGATCGCGCGTCCTTCATGGCAACGCGAATTAGCGCGCGATCGAAACCCGCTGGTGAGCGTGGTGGTCCCCGCGCGCAACGAAGCCGGTAACATCGAAAATATTTTCCACCGCGTTCCCGAGATGGGCGCTGGCACCGAACTGATTTTCGTCGAAGGTCATTCTACTGACGACACCTACGGCGCCATCGAGCGGTCGGCGGCGAGCTCTCCGGACAGACGCGTGAAGATAATTCGCCAGAGCGGACGCGGGAAGGGTGACGCGGTTCGGGCCGGATTCGCGGCGGCCGAAGGTGACGTGCTGATGATACTCGACGCCGACCTGACGGTGCCGCCCGAAGACCTGCCGCGCTTCTATGAAGTAGTGCGCTCGGGCAAGGGTGAATTCGTCAATGGCGTGAGGTTGGTTTACCCTATGGAAGCGCAAGCGATGCGGTTCTTCAACCTGATCGGAAACAAGTTTTTCGCGGTGGCATTTTCGTGGCTGCTGGGGCAGACGATCAAGGACACACTATGCGGCACCAAGGTGCTGAGCCGTCAGAACTACGACTTGATAGCTGGGAATCGAGGCTACTTCGGGGAATTCGATCCCTTTGGCGATTTCGACCTTATTTTTGGCGCTGCCAAGCTAAACCTGAAGATCGTTGACGTGCCTATTCGCTACGCGGAGCGCACTTACGGCGAGACCAACATCGCACGCTGGAGGCACGGCTGGCTATTGATGCGAATGGTGATGTTCGCCTGCACACGGATCAAGTTCGTCTGAGCCATTGGAATGAGTTTGGACCCCACTGGACTCCCATTCACCGAGCCTGCGAACAAGAGCGACAGTTGGGATCACTGGCCGCTGCCTGCAACGACTACTTCACCCGCGATACGATTTTCCCGAATACCGGCTTGCGCGGGATTCGTGTCAGGCTTGCTTACGATGACGCATCCGGTACTGGAGGCTCGCGCCTCGGCGTCGAGCGCGGGCGCAATTCAGCCTACCGCCCCTTACTTGCAAGGCGCACATCTGCGTGCCGAACGATGGATTGAGATTGCAGCGTGGGTTGTGGTTATCTTCGCGTGCTCGCAGATTCTGATGTTCCCGTTTGGTCGTGACCAAGGCGTCTATGCGGTGATTGCGGACACGATCCTCAAGGGCGGGATGCCGTACCGCGATGCCTGGGATATCCATCCTCCGGGCGTGTACCTGGCATTTGCATTGTCCGGGTGGCTATTCGGTCATCGGATGGTGGCGCCGCGAATACTTGAAGCAATGGGGGTGCTCTCGCTGTATTTTCCGTTTCGATTAATCGGGCGCGACCTTTACCATTCGCGAGCAGCTGGAATTTTCGGCTGGGCGCTGGCGGCGCTCGCTTATGCCCTGGCGGAATACTGGTACACCGGCCAGTCTGAGAGTTTCGGCGCGTTGATCACCGTTTGGGGGCTGGCACTTACGGTCGATTCGGCGCCGCCGTTTGGCCGCATTGTGGCGTGGATCGCGATGGGATTCATGTTCGGAATGTGTTTCCTGTTCAAGCCGCAGTTGGCGCTCACTGCGCTGCCCTGTGGAGCCTACGCGGGATGGACCGAGTGGCGTCGCTCGGGTGCGCTGCCTCGCGCGCTCGCTCCTGCGACAATTGGCGCAGTCGCGGCGCTCGCGCCGATAGCGGTCTGCGCTGCATGGCTGTGGTCGCAGGGCGCCTGGAACGCGACGTACTACACTTACGTTCGATACGCGCCGGAATATACGGCGCTGCGACTTGCCACCCCTGCCTCAATTTCGGTTTTGACGCCGTGGCTATTTATTCTGCGTACGCCAGCGATCGTACTAGCGGGCCTTGTAGCCGCCCTGTTGTTGCAACACCGCGATGGCCTTCGTACGCCCGCGGCGCTCTTGGTAACTTCAGCGATCGTGCTTCAATTTGTCGGCGTGGCAATTGCTGGAAAGTTATTCCCGTACCACTATTTCGCAGCATTGATTCTTGCCGCGGTCGCCGCCGGCGACGGATTCGCGAAACTATGGGAACGCTTCGAGTATACGAGCCTGGCCCATGCGCTCATGCTAACCGCGTTGGTCGTATTGCCGGCGCTAGTAGTGTCTGGGCCCGCGCGGAAGATACTCCCGGCAACTGGGTTCGCACAATTCTGGCGGCGAAGCGTCGTGCGCACCAGCTGGATGCTCGGAATCGGACCGAAGATCTCGAAGCAACAGGTGGACGCGGCACTCTACAACTACTACGGCACCAACCTGGGCGACTACGAGCAAGCCGCCGCGATAATCGATGCGACGACCCGTCCCGACGATCCGATATTCGTATGGGGTGCTGAGTCCGTTATCTATTGGCTCGCGAACAGACGCCCTGCTTCGCACTTCGTCCACGATTTTCCGCCGCGTGCCAACTGGGACCAGACACAGTTGCGCGCCACGCTGATGCGCGAGCTCGAGGCGGCTCATCCCGCCATCATTGTCGTCGAGGCCGGTGACTTCGCGCCCGATATCGTTGGCAACAATATGGATTCGACGCAGTCGCTAAAGGCCTTCCCGCCACTCAATGACTATTTGTCCAAGTACTTTACGCCTATATCCCAGATAGGCAGGCTAACTATCTGCCGCAGGACTACAAACTGATGAATCGAGTCAGCTACTATTGTCGATGCGAATAGCAAAGTTCGGCCGCGTGAGGTCTAGTCTGACGCACTGGGGTACGGTTACGCCGGCAAGGGACGAAAACAATGGCTGAGCATGTGGGAAATCTTCTGGCTGAAAAACGGGTGGCCATCACGGGAGGCGCTGGATTCCTAGGCAGCCATGTGGTCGCGGAATTGCGCAGGGCCGGATGCCTCGAGGTGTTCGTGCCGCGTTCCCGCGACTACGACTTGCGCCGTGCCGACGCCGTGGCGCGGATGTACGCCGACACGCGCCCCGAGATCGTGATTCATCTGGCAGCGGTGGTCGGCGGCATCGGCGCCAATCGCGAAAATCCTGGACGATTCTTCTACGACAACCTGACGATGGGCGTCGAACTGATGGAGCAGGCGCGGCTGCGGGGTGTTTCGAAATTTGTCGCGGTCGGCACCGTCTGCGCCTATCCCAAATTTACCCCGGTGCCGTTCAAGGAAGACGACCTGTGGAATGGCTATCCCGAGGAGACCAACGCTGCGTATGGATTGGCGAAGAAGATGCTGTTGGTTCAGGCGCAGGCGTACCGCGAGCAATACGGCTTCAACGCGATCTATCTTCTGCCGGTGAACTTGTACGGCCCGCGCGATTCATTCGATCCGTCCAAGTCGCATGTGATTCCGGCGCTGATCAAGAAGTGTCTCGACGCCGTCGCGACGGGCGCACCGCGCATCGAAGTGTGGGGAGTAGGCTCGGCTAGCCGCGAATTCCTATTCGTTGAGGACTGCGCGCGGGCAGTCGTTCTCGCGACTCAAAGATACGACAAACCGGAGCCAGTGAACGTGGGCGCGGGAACGGAAATCACGATTCGCGATCTGATTGCGCTGATCGCGCGACTGACCGGCTTCAAGGGCGAAATCGTGTGGGACGCAAGCAAGCCCGACGGACAACCGCGGCGGTGCCTGGATGTATCCCGCGCCGAGCGTGAATTCGGCTTCAGCGCCTCTACCGAGTTCGAGACCGGGTTGCGGCGGACGATCGAATGGTATCGGCGCGAGTCCGGGACTATGGCCGCCTCATGACGGCCAGCCGGTGGTTTACAGCCGATTCTATGGGCTTACGCCATCGCCCAGCGCAAAGAATTCAGCTTTTCGTCAAATCAGGTTCGCCGGAACGACGATTCGCTCT